>Ga0207693_10001022_pt1 | contig 25047 bp, 24 predicted proteins | sample LARL81metaG_FD_184347 | JGI IMG/M metagenome (GOLD analysis project Ga0207693, IMG submission 184347) | Corn, switchgrass and miscanthus rhizosphere microbial communities from Kellogg Biological Station, Michigan, USA - LAR L8-1 metaG... | ecosystem: Host-associated > Plants > Roots >... | reverse complement strand
TCGACGGTCGAGCGGCCGACGGGTGACCGCGGTGGCTGGAGGTCGACGCGGGTGAGGCGGGCGGTCCGCCCGACCAGCGCGGAGGCGCTGATCTGCAGGCCGGGAGCGATCACGCCGCCCAGGAACTCGCCGTTCTCGGAGACGACGTCGAAGTTCGTGCTCGTGCCGAAGTCCACGACGATCGCGGGTCCACCGAACGCGGTGAAGGCCGCGAGCGTGTTGACCACGCGGTCGGCGCCGACCTCGCGCGGGTTGTCGGTCACGACCGACACGCCGGTCTTCATGCCGGGGCCGACGATCACGGGCTCGTGCGTGAGGTAGGCGGCGGCCATCTCGCGGAACTGCCCGGTCACGTCGGGCACCACGCTCGCGATGCACATGCCGGTGATGTCCTTCCGGAGGTCGAGGTCGCGGTGCTCGAGGAAGCCCGCGAGCAGCAGCGCGAGCTCATCGGACGTCCGCTCGGGCTGTGTGGACGACCGCCAGGTGTGCCGGAGCTCGGCGCCCACGAACACGCCGAGCACGATCTCGGTGTTCCCGACGTCGGCCGTGAGCAGCACGCTTACCCCTCGATCGCCTGTTCGCTTGGCTGGCTGGTGTCCGGCTCGATCTCCAGACGGAAGGACGGTCCATCGTGGCCGACCGCGCCCCGCGCCGACAACCGGGCGGCGTACGCGTCGATGGGGTTGTCCTCCTCGGGTGCCGTCGCGCCGCTCGCGACGGCACCGCAACGGGTCACCCAGGTCAGGGCGAGCGGCGCGACACCACGGATCGCCGCGATCGGCCCGCCGAGCTCGAGCACGGCGGTTCCGGCGACGACGGGCGTGCCCTCGGCGACGAGCGACCGGGTCCGGACCCCCACGCGACCCATGATCTCCCGGACGACCGGCGCGCCGGCGAAGACGCCGCCCCGGCTCGCCACGATGCGCGCAACGCCGACGGCCTCGTCGTCGGTATCGAGGGAGATGGTGACCAGATCGTCCATCACCGCGGCGGCGATCGTCGCGCGATCCGGCGGCGCGGCGCTCACGCGGCGGCCTCCGGCAGCGTCACGTTGTCGATCAGCCGCGCGCTCGGGAACCGCGCGGCGACGATCGCGCGCGCGGGACGATCGAGCACGCCGATCGGCTCGAACGTCGCCTCGTCGACGACGGCGGCGTACTCGAGACGCGCGAGCGGCGTCGCGCCGATCTCGCGCGCCATGACCGCGACGAGCGCGTTCGCATCGCGCTCGCCAGATCGGGCGCGTTCGGCCGCTTCCGTCAGCGCGAGGAACAAGCACCCCGCCTGCGCACGCTCGTCCGGCGGGAGCGCCGCGTTGCGCGACGAGCGTGCGAGCCCGTCGGGCTCCCGCCGCGTCGGACAGCCGACGACCGTTACACCGAGCGCGGGCTCGCGCTCCGCCATCCGCCGCACGAGGAAGAGCTGCTGCGCGTCCTTGTCTCCGAAGAACGCCGTGCACGCGCCTGCAACGTCGAACAGCCGGTGCACGACCAGGAGGACGCCGGCGAAGTGACCCGGCCGCGCGGCGCCCTCGTACAGGTCCCCGACCTCGCCCGGGTCGGGATGCGCGAGCTCGACACCGAGCGGATAGACCTCCTCCAGCGGCGGCGCCCATACGAGGTCGGCGCCCTCCGCCTCGCACACCGCGAGGTCCGCTGCCTCGTCGCGCGGGTACCGCGCGAGGTCGTTCGGATCGTCGAACTGCATCGGGTTCACGAAGATCGAGACCGCGACGCGATCGGTCCGCGCGCGCGCCGCGCGGAGCAACGACCGATGGCCTTCGTGCAGGGCGCCCATCGTCGGAACGAACCCGATCGACGCGCCACCGCCGCGCGCGGCGTCGGTGGCCTCACGGAACGCCGCCGCCTCACGTGTCAGCTCCATCGCGCGAGCACCTCCTCGACGGCGCGGCGCCGGTCCTCGGACAGTCGGGAGCCCGCGATGTCCATCGCCGTCCGGCACAGCGCGACGTAGGCCGGCACGAGGGCGGGCGACGCGGCGGCCACCGCGTCGAGGTTCCGCGCGATGGTGCCGGCGTCGCCGCGAACCGCGGGGCCGGTCAGCGCCTCCTGCGGTCCCAACCGGTGGATGTTGGCGAGCGTCGCCACCTGGAGTGGATGCATCGCGACCGCGGCGTCGGGCACGCCGGCCGCCGTGAACAGGTCGAGCGCTGCGCCGGACACCGTGACGAGATAGTTCGACGCGAACACGGCTGCCGCGTGATACAGGGGGCGGTACTCATCGGCGAGTGGGAAGGGCCGCCCGCCGAGGTCGCGCGCCAGCGCGTCGCCGAGCGCGGATCCCTCGTCGTCGCGAGCGGTGACGGCGATCGCGGCGCCGGGGAGCGCCTCGATCGCTCCTTCGACGTCTGCGAACGTCTGCAGTGGATGCACCGCGAGCACCCGGGCGCTCGCGCCTTCCAGCGGCGCAAGCACGTCGAGCCCGAGCGCGCCCGACAGATGCAGCGCCCACGAGCCCCGCTCGATCCGACGCGCCAACGAGCCGACGACGTCCGGCAGCGCGTCGTCGGGAACCGCGAACGCGACGGCGTCTGCGCCTGCGGGCGCGTCGGCGATCGGGACGACGTCGATGCCGGGAAGCCATCGCGCGGCCCGCTCGGGCGTCGCGTCGCGCCCGGAGACCGCAGTGATCGTGTGACCGGCATCGCGCCATCGGACCGCGACGGCGGTTCCCACCGTGCCCGCACCGACGATCGCGATCCTCATGGCGTCACCGACGGCGAGTATGGCAACGAGAGCACCCACAGCAACGGTCCGGCGGGCACCGGCGCACCCGGCGGCGGGGGTAGAGCGTTCTCGAGCGAACCGTCGTGCACGTACCGCACGATCCCGTCCACGAGCAGGAAGAGATCGTTCGTCGATGTGATCGACGCGGCGACGTGCCGGCTGTGCGTGCCGAAGATCAGCGCGGGGGTTCCGGGCTCGGGGCGCGGGCCCACGGTGACGGCGTACACGCCGGCGACGCCGCCGACCGCCCCGAGGACGTACGCGATGTTGCCGTCGGTGCTCCACGCGAGCAGCCGCGAGGCACGCAGCGGCTGGTGGTGCAAGGTGATCATCGTGGCTCGCTTCGTGCCGACGGTCGGGTAGTACATCCCTGCACGGCCGTCGGGTGTGCGAACCAGGAAGTCTCCGTTGGTGGAGACGCCGAGCGGGAGGTAGCCCTTCAAGACCGACGTGAGCCGACGTCCGCTGACGCGGTCGATCGAGGTCGTTGCCCCGCGGATCGTCACGTACGTGAACGTCCCGTCGCGCAGGAGCCCGATCGCATGCCCGCACACATCCCGGTTGAGCGACCGCACGGAGACGCGGGTGACGAGGGACTCGGTGGTCACCTGTAGATGTTCGCGGCACCCCGCCACAGGGTCGGAACGCAGGATGCTGACGAACGCGCCCCCGTCGGGCCACGCGACGAGCTGGCCCTCGCCGAGCTCCACCGGATCGGCGCTGGCGTCCGCGCTCCGCAAGACCGTGGCGGCCGACGTGCCGATGCCGGTCGGCACCGTCATCCCCATCCACGTGTCCTCGACCGCGTACGTCGACACGAGCGCGCTCGGCGCGGCGTGGATCGCCGGCCCGGGCTGGACGGTGCCGGTCGCGAGATCCCAGATCCACAGTCGCTGCTCTCCTTCATCGGGCGCCGCGTAGACGAGATAGCCCTGGAACCCGGTCGTCGTGGGCGCGTGCGGCGGCGCCTTCGACGGCGTGAGGAACTGGATCGTCACGAACGCGGCCGCGGCGACCACGACGACGAGGACCGTTGCCATCCACCCGCGCCAAAGGCGGCGCGTCGACGCGTCCGACCCCGGGTCCTCAGGCGCCGGGGTGGCGCTCGGGGAGGCGCCCCCGCGCGCGAACAGCGGCGCCCCGCACCGTGGGCACGCAGACGACGACGTCGAGCCCGTCCAGTCGCAGCGCAGGCACACCTTCGCGGCCATCGGCTCGTCCGATCAGACGGGGACGGCGAGCGGCGGCGCGAAGGGTCGCGCCTCGCCCGCCGGCGCGGGGAGTTCGACCAGACGACGGCCGTCGGGCAGCCGCGGGTCCGGGTCGAGATCAAGGAGCGGCAAGACCACGAACGCACGCTCGTGCATCCGCGGGTGCGGGATCGTGAGCGCAGGGTCCTCGGAGCGGAGGTCGTCCCACAGCAGTACATCGATATCGATCGTGCGCGGACCCCAGCGCACCTCGCGCACACGTCCGAGCTCCGCTTCGACGGCGTTGGCGGCGGCGAGGACCTCCGTCGGCGACATCTCGCCGGGGTCGATCTCGACGACGACGTTCAGGAACTCGGGTTGGTCGGGCGGCCCGCCGAGCGGCTCGGTCGCCCACACGCGCGAGCACGCGACCGTGCGCACGCCCCGCTCGGCCAGCAGGCCGACCGCGCGCTGCAGGGTCGCGAGCCGGTCCCCCAGGTTCGCGCCGACCCCGAGGAAGACCCGCGGCACCCGCTCACTCCGGCCGCGTGACCGCCGCCGCGACGCCGTCGATCCCGAGCCGCGTGGCGGCGTTCGGCTTATGCACGACGACGGTCGCGCGCGCGATCGGTTCGAGGGCGACGCATGTGTCGGCGATCGCGCCGGCCATCGACTCGATCAGGTCGAACGAGCCGTCTTCGATCACCGCGCGAACCGACTCGGTGATGCCGCGGTAGTCCGCCGTCGCGTCGATGTCGTCGCCGGCAACCTCGACCTCCAGATCGAGATCGACGACGAACGGCTGGGCCGCGTCCTTCTCCCCGGGCCGCGCGCCGTGATGCCCGTCCGCCCGGATCCCCGACAGGAACAGTCGCGCTCTCATGCGTTCGGTCCCACCTCCTGATCGTCTGCGACCACGGGCTCCGGGTCGTCATCCTCGTCGATCTCATACGGCGCCCCGCCGAGGGGCACCAGGACCGGTCCGGGCGGTTGGTGCCCGTGCGGGATCCGCAGGTAGTTGGCCCGCAGGTACTCCGCGATGATCGGGAAGATCGTCTCGGGCGCCTCCTCCGGCAGGAAGTGCCCGCACCCCGGCACGAGACCGAGCGCCGAGGACGGGATCGCGGCGTTCAACCGCTCGGCGACGTCGGCCGGATGGAACGGATCGTCCTCGCCCCACAGGAGCAGCGTCGGCAGTTCCCAGCTCGCCATGACGTGCTCGAGCCGTTCGAGTCCGATGCCGTCGAGCGCCCGCGCGAACCGGAACAGCGGGTCGACCGGCGCCGGCGGGGCCCACGGCTCGAGATAGGCGCGAACGTCCTCCTCGGTCAGCAGATCCTCGACGGTCCCGAGGCGAAGCGCGGAGCGCACGACGAGCTCGGCCGCATCGTGTGTCTCGTCCTGCGCCGGCACCACCTGGATCTCACCGACCGCCCTCGTCGGCCACCGGTCGAACGCGATGCTGTCGATCAAGACGAGCGCCTCGACGTCGTCGCGTGCCTCGACCATCAGCTGCGCGATGCCGCCGCCGGTGGAGTGCCCGATGAGCGCCACACGATCGACCTCCAGGTGTGCGAGGAGCTCGTTCACGTATCCCGCCTGTGCGCGGATGTCGAGCGCCGCCCCGGCAGGTTTGTCCGACGAACCGAGCCCGAGCAGGTCGGGCGCGATCACGCGATGCCTCGAGACGAGCGCGGGGATCAGCCCCCGCCACAGGTAGGACGACAACGGGAACCCGTGCAGCAAGACGACGGCGGGACCGCTGCCCTCGTCGTGATACGCGAGCATGCCGCCGGACGTCTCGGCGCGGTTCACGCGGAGCCTCGGGTGACCGCGTCGGCGACGCGAAGGGCGCGAACCGTCGACAACACGTCGTGCACCCGCACGATGTCGGCGCCGCTCGCCGCCGCGAGGATCGCGGCGGCGAGCGAACCCTCGAGCCGGTCCCGCGGGTCCTCGGCGCCCGAGAGGGCGCCGACGAACCGCTTGCGTGAGGCACCCACCAGCACCGCGGCGTCGAGATCACCGAAGACCCCGATCGAGCGGAGCAGCTGCAGGTTGTGATCGACGGTCTTGCCGAAGCCGATGCCGGGGTCGACGCACAGCCGGTCGGCGTCGACGCCGGCGAAGATCGCCGCCTCGACGCGCTCCCGCAGGTACTCGTGCACCTCGGCGACCACGTCCTCATATAGTGGTGCGTCCTGCATCGTGGCGGGGTCGCCGCGCATGTGCATCAGGACGAGCCCGGCGCCGGCCTTCGCGACGATCGGCAACATCTCCTCGTCCGCGCCGCCCGAGATGTCGTTCACCACCGACGCGCCGGCGGCCAGCGCATCGGTCGCGATCGCCGGGTGACGCGTGTCGATGCTGATCGGCAGGTCGGGCCTGTGCGCATGCAATCCCTCGATCACCGGCAAGACACGACGCCGTTCCTCCTCCTGAGGCACCGGGTCTGCCCCCGGGCGCGTGGATTCGCCGCCGATGTCGACGAGGTCGGCGCCTTCGTCGACCAGTTGGGCGCCGTGGGCCACCGCCGCCCCTGCGTCGTCGAACATCCCGCCGTCGCTGAACGAGTCGGGCGTGACGTTCACGATGCCCATCACGAGCGTGCGCCCGCCGAGGGTCAGGGCATGGTCGCCGCACCGCCAGATCCGTTCGGTCACGCCGCCATCGTAGTGAGGACCGGCGCGGACGGCCGAGCCGCGGCCCGGCGGCCGGATCAGCGCATGCCGATGTGCTGCATCGCCTCTTGGCGGGTGCGGGCGTCGTTGCGGAACAACCCGCGCACCGCCGACGTCACCGTCACCGCGCCGGGCTTCTTGATGCCGCGCATCGTCATGCACAGGTGCTCGGCCTCGATCACGACGAACACGCCGCGAGGGCTGAGCGCCTGCTCGATCGACTCCGCGATCTCGGTCGTCAGGCGCTCCTGCACCTGCGGCCTCTTCGCAAGCGTGTCGACCACGCGGGCGATCTTCGACAGCCCGGTGATCTGCTGGGACTTGTTCGGGATGTAGGCGACGTGCGCCTTGCCGTTGAACGGGATCAGGTGGTGCTCGCACATCGAATACAAAGGGATGTCGCGCACCATGATCATCTCGTCGAAGTCGGCGCCCTCGACGAGGGTCACGATCTGCGACGCGTCGACGTCGATCCCGGCGAAGATCTCGCCGTACATCCGCGCGACCCGGGCCGGCGTCTCGCGGAGGCCGCCTCGCTCGGGGTCCTCGCCGATCCCGCGCAGGATCATGCGGACACCTTCTTCGATCGCGGCGGCGTCGAACCGGTCGTTCACGGGCGGGATGCTACCGCGGGTCGCGGACGCTGAGGTCCTCAGCGGATGCCGGAGTCCAGCTGCAGGTCCAGCTGCTGCATCGCGCTCCCGACCGTGACCGTCAGGGGCTTGGCGGTCGGCGGACCGCCGCCCTCGACGACGGGCGTCACGGTGTAGGTCCCCGGCGCAAGCGCGAGCTGATAGGAGCCGTCGGTGCTCGTCGTCGTGTCGTGCACGCTGCCGTCCGACGCCGTCGCGCGGACCGTGCCGCTCCAGGCACCCGGCGGGCAGGGAGAGCCCTCGCGCTCGACCGGACACGTCGGCCCGATCGTCACGCGACCCTCGATGCCGCCGGACGGTGCGCCCGCGTTGGACGCGCACGCCGCCGCGAGCACCAACACCATGAGGAGGGCCGCACGACGCATGCGGGTGAGACGTGCGCGGAGGTGGTCCGGGTTCCCGGTCAGCTCGCGTACGCGGACGGCTTCAGGGTTCCGATGAACGGCAGGTTCCGATACTTCTCGGCGTAATCGAGGCCGTAGCCGACGACGAACTCGTTCGGGATGTCGAACCCGACGTAGCGAACGTCGAGATCGACCTGCTGGATGCCTTCCTTGCGCAGAAGCGCGGCGACCTCAAGGGTCGTGGGCTTGCGCCCGGCGAGGTTCTTCAGCAGGTACTTGAGCGTGAGGCCGGAGTCCACGATGTCCTCGACGACGAGCACGTCGCGATCACGGAGGTCGTGGTCGAGATCCTTCAAGATGCGCACGACGCCGGAGGTCTTCGTGGCCGCGCCGTAGGACGAGACCGCCATGAAGTCGAACTGCAGCGGCAGATCGATGTGGCGCGCGAGGTCGGCCATCACGACGAACGCGCCCTTCAGCACACCGACGAGGAGCAGGCTGCGGTCGCGGTAGTCCGCGGTGATCTTCTCGCCCATCTCGGCAAGCTTCGCCTGGATCTCAGCCTCGGGGATCAGGACCGTTTCGATGTCGTCAGTGAAGGCTTCCATGCGAGGGCGCGAGTCTACTCGTCGTCGATGTCGCCGCGTTCCGCGCGTGTGACGACGACGTGCGTGCGGTCACGCCGGGCGACCCGTCCGTCCGGGAGGTCGCGCCGGCGGCCGGGGCGCCCACGGGCGAGATCGAGCACCGCCTCGATGCCTCCTTTGGTCCACGGCGCCGGCGCGTCGATGCTCAGCACTTGATACGCGGCGAAGCGGATCAGCCGAGCCGCCACGGGGTCCGGAAGTGCGGCCAGCCCCTCGGCGTCGAAGCGGACCTCCCCGTCCGGCCCGTCGACGAGCTCCTTGTAGAGCACGAACGTGCGCTCCCACAATTCGTCCCGATCACGCCTGATCGTGTCGGCGGTCCGTGCGATCGGTTCCCGCACACCCCGCCCCGTCGCGCGCTCGAGCATCGGCAGCACGTCATGTCGGATCGAGGCCCGCAGATACCGGCGGTCATCGTTCATCGGATCGCGTCGCGGGCGCAGATGCATCGCGCGGCAGAAGGCCTCGACCTCGTCACGCGTGACCTCGAGGAGCGGCTGGATCAGGCTGCCCTGGCTGGGCCCGCCGGGCTCGATACCCGAGAGTCCCTCGATCCCGGTACCTCGGAGCAGGTTGAGCAGCACCGTCTCGGCCTGATCATCGAGCGTGTGGCCCTCCGCCGTGTGTACGGCCCCGATCTCCCGACGAACATCGTTCGCGGCGTTCCCGCGTTGCACGGTCGCCCACGCCTCGACCGACTCCCCCGTGGCCGGCGAGCCTTCGGCGACCCTGACGTGCAGCGGCAGGCCGAGGCGCTCCGCGAGCCGGCGCACGTAGGCCGCGTCGGCGGCGCTGTCCTCGCGGAGCCGATGGTCGAGATGGAACACCGCGAGCCGCATCCGGAACAGCCGGCGCAGGTCGTGCATCGTGTGCACCAGACACACGCTGTCGGGACCGCCGGACACCGCGACCAGCACGAGGTCGCCCGGCGCCACCATCTCGTGCGCACGCATCGTTGCCGTGGCGTGCGTGAGGACTCGGGCGACCGCCGGCGGCCGGCGTGGCATGGCTCAGCCCACGACGCGGGCGATCCAGCGATCGGGCTCGTCGATCTCGCCGGGCCGGGGCATGTTGCCGGGCTCGGACCACACCAAGTTGAACCCGGGCATCCCGATCCGCTCGACGACCGACCCCACGAAGCGCTCGCCGGCGTCGTACTGCGCGACCTTCTGGTCGAACCCGATCACGCGCTGCAGCCGCTTCTCGAACCCGCCGACCGCGCGCCGCCGTGCGAGCGCCGCTTGCAATCGCGGCAGATCCTCGACCACGTCCTTCGCGACCGCGTTCATCACGTAGGACGCGTGGCCTTCCAACAACGACATCACGGCCTGCGTCCGGTGGAAGAGCTCGCGTTGTTCCGGCGTGAGCATCCGCAAGATCCCACCTGGTGCCCCACCGCCCGGCCGGAGCTCCTCGACGGCGCGGCCGAGCTGTTCCATCAGCTCCTTCGTCTCGAGCTGCACGCTCTGGAGATACGCGTCGATCATCCGCATCATCTCGGCGCGGAGCCACGGCGCGCCCGAGAACTGCACGCGGTGCGTCACCTCGTGGATCGCGACCCACAGCCGGAAGTCGGCGGGCGACAACGAGAAGGTGCGCTCGACCTCGACCAGGTTCGGCCCGATGAAGTAGATCAGGCCGTCGTCGTCGGGCGGCAGGAACACGTCGACCTGTCCCATCACGCGACGCGAGACATAGCCGAGGAGCCCGCCCACCTGCACGCCGAGCGCCTTGCGCGCGATCGTGTGCTCGGTCGTGGTGCTCGGGCGGCGCTCCGCGATGCGGCGGGCCAGCGGCTCGATCGCCCGCTGCAACCCTTTGAGGTTCTGGCGCGTCCAGTCACCGCGGCCCATCACCCAGGCGCGCGAGCGGAACCCGCCGACCGTGATGCCGGTGTGGTCCGCGACGAGTCCTTCGGCACGCTCGACCTGTTGGGTCAGCTGCTCGCGCATCGCCGCGCGTTCGGCGTGCGACACCTTCGGACCGGAGCCGGAGATCTGTCGCGCCGTGCGGACGGCAACGTCCCAGTCGGCGAGCCGGGCCGCGTAGGACCCGAGCGACCAGTCGAGCTCGACGGCCGGGTCGGGGGGCACCGCGCCGCGCCTAGCCTTCTGCCTTCTTGCGTGCGGCGATCATGGCGGTGCGCTTGGCCTTGCCCTCCGCGATCCGCCGGTCGGTGCCGCTGTCGAGCAGTTCCTTCAGCGTCTGCTCGTACACCTCTTGGTCCAACGAGACCTCGGGCCGCTCTGCGGGCGGAGCCGGTGCGGCTGCGGCCGGCGGCGCCGCGGCGGCGGCAGCGGGCGCGGCCTCCGCGGCGGCGGGCGCCTCGGCAGGCGCCGCCGCGGCGGGTTCCGGTGCGGCTGCAGCAGGAGCTGGTGCGGCCGGTGCGGCTGCGGCCGGCGCAGGCGCCGCAACAGGCGCGGACGCGACGACCGCCGGTGGCTGCGCCACGACGGGGACCGCCTGCGTCACGTCGACCAACCGGCGCGGCGCTTCACGCCCGGGGACGACCCGGTCCGCGCGCACGACCCTCGCCTGGTCCTCGTCCTTGGAGAAGCGCGGCGCGAACCGCATGTAGGCCGCGATCAAGATGACGAGAAGGAGCAGCGCAAGCCCGAGGCTCAAGAAGGCCAGCCAGTAGATCCACCCGCCGTTGGTCAGCACCGGCGTGACGGTCGGCCGGATGCCCGTCTGCGCGGATGCGGCGGTCCCGGAGCCCGCGATCACGATCACGGCACCGGCCGCGGCGGCGAGGGCTCGAACGGTCGCCTTCATCGGGCGGGATTCTCGCAAGCTGAGCTCGATACCGGCAACCGCACGACCTCCGACGCTCGATCCGGAGAGCCGGAGGGGGGATTCGAACCCCCGACCTACCACTTACGAGGCGGTTGCTCTACCCCTGAGCTACTCCGGCGGAGCCGTCAGGATACCGGACCTCCGGAGCGGCTTTCGCAGCGCTATGGAATGATGCGCCGATGCCCCTGGCGTCGTCGCGACGCGTCGGCGACGCGCGCGGTGTGGCCGCGACGCTGTTCGCGGCGACCGCGCTCGCGTCCTTTCCCATCGTGATCGCCATGGTGCGACACGACGGCTCGCCGATCGGCGCGGACACACCGGTGTACGTGTGGTGGGCGCGCTTGGTGGGGGCGGCGGGTTCGTCGACGATCGCGTTCCGCCCCGGCGTTCCCGACGTCACCGAGGTGATCGCGCGTGCCTTCGGCCTGTCCGAGACCGCGACGGTCGCCGGACTCGGGTGCGCGCTGATCGCCATCATCGGGCTCGCCGGCGCGGCCGTGTTGCGAGGCGGGCGCGCAGACGGCGCGGTCCCGGTCCTCGGGCTGATCCTGACGGGGCTGTTCGGGACGTATCTCGCCGCCGGACATCTGTCGAACGCCGTCTTCGCCGCGCTGTTCGTGCTCGCCCTCGCGTTCCTCCTCGACGAGCGCCGGAGGAGCTGGGTCCTCGCGGTCGTTGCGCTCGGCACCGCCGGGATCGCGCATCCCGAATTCCTGTGGCTGGCCGTCGCGATCCTCGGGGTCGCGACCGTGATGGCAGTGCTCGCCCGTCGCCGGCGCGAGGCGGCGTCGACCGCGGCGGTCGGGCTCGCGGGCGCCGCCCTGGCAGGGCTCGGCCTGCTCGCGGCATCGGCCGGCGGCGTCGCCTTCGACGTCCCGACGTCGCTCGACGTGTTCCTGCTCCAATCGCACCAGCTGGATCGACTGCATCAGCTGTTCATCGAGCGGTTCAGGCCCAAGGTCGCCACCTACGCGTTGTGGGCATGGCTGCCGCTCGCCGCCGCGGCGATCCCGCGGCTCCGTGGCCGGCTCGGCCGACTCCTCGTCGCGTGGTCCATCGCCACCGTCATCGGCGTCGCGGCCGGACTCGTCGGCAGGTGGTTCCCGCCGCATCGGATCGTGGCGTTCGCCTTCTGCCTGCCGTTGCTCGCGGCGATCGGCCTCGGCGTCATCGGCGAACGGCTCCCGAGGCTCGCGACGCCGATCGCGACGGTCGTCGTCTGCGCGATCGCTGCCAGTGGGATCTGGCTTTGGGTGAACGCGCCGCGCCCGTACGCCGATCCTGCCACCAACGCCGTCGCAGCATCTGCTCCCGCGATCGCGGCGACCTCGGGCACGGTCGTCGTCGAGCTTCCGGCCGATCGCGACGCGACCGCGGTGGCGGTGATCCGCTCGTTGAATCTCTTGCGTGCCGCCGTGCCGGGCGATCGGGTCCGCGACGTGGTGCTCCGCTACCCCGCGCCACCCCAGGGTGACGCCGACGCCCAAAGCCTGTGGCGCGCGAGCGAAGACGAGGCGGGTCGCGCGCTCGCGTCCGGTGCTCCTCAGGTCTCCGCTCCGGACGCCCCACCGACGGTGCCGCGGCCCTCGGTGGCGGCGGCCTTCGTTGCGATGCTCGGCTGGCTCGCTGCGTGCGGCCTGGCAGGTGCGGGGTGGTGTGTTGCCGCGGGACATCGCGGCGTGGCCCTGCTCGAGCGCGCCACCGGAACCGGGCTCGCCGGTCTGATCATGGCCGGCGCGATCGCCGACGTGCTGGGTCTTCGCCTCGCCTCCCGGCCGGTCGCGATCGGCGTGATCGTCGTCGTGGCCGGCGCCGGCGCCCTCGTCCCCTGGGCGACTCGGCGCGCGCACACCCGACGCGGACGGCGTAGGCCGGGTGCCACCACCACCGAGACGACGCCCGAGAGCCTCCCTTCCTCCATCGCCTCGGCGCTGCCATGATGCGCGCGTGAATGCGCAACCGGGCCTCGCGGGGCCGATCGAGCGGGTGATGGTCGGCACCGACCTGTCCCAGACGGCGTCGCGCGCCGTGGGATGGGCGAACGACTTCGCCGAGCGCTTCGGCGCCGAGCTGCATCTGGTCCAGGTCATCATCCCGACCAACCCGTCGGACACGGAGTTCGGGGCGGCCGAGCGCACGCGGGCGGCGGCGGCGGCCGAGGCGCTCCAGGTGGAGGCCGAGCGGCTTGCCGGCGTCCGGGGCAAAGCCCATGTCGTGGTCGACGAGGACCCGGCGATGGCGATCGTCGGCGCAGCGGACGATGCGGCGATCGACGTGCTGGTGGTGGGCAACGCGGGGATGGCCGGCCGTAAGGAGTTCCTGCTCGGCAACGTGCCGAACCGGATCAGCCACAACGCGCGCTGCACGGTGATCATCGTCAACACGACCGACGGCGTGACGAGCGCGATGCCCGCGGCGCCCGGCGGGACGGTCTTGCGCGCAGGCGCGACCCCGCCGGAGACCCGGCCACACCTGATCGCGCGCGGTTCGAAGATCGCGACGGTCTTCGCCAAGCACGGCTTGCGGGAGGTGTTCGGCCGCCCGGACGAAGAGGGCACGATGGGCCGAGCCCGAAGCGCCAAGCGACTCCGCGAGGCGCTCGAAGAGCTCGGCCCGACCTTCTGCAAGCTCGGCCAGATCCTGTCGACGCGCCCCGACCTGCTGCCGCCGGAGTTCATCACCGAGCTCGCGCAGCTGCAGGACCACGTGCCGCCGCTGTCCGAGGAACAGGTCGTCCAGGTGATGGAGCAGGAGCTCGGCGTCCCGTGGGAGGACGTGTTCGATCACGTCGAGTCCGAGCCGCTCGCCGCCGGCACGATCGCGCAGGTCCACCGCGCGGTCATGGCCAACGGCGCGAAGGCCGTGATCAAGGTCCAACGGCCCGACGCGCGCGAGCTGATCGAGCAGGACCTCGGGTTGCTCGAGGTGTTCGCCGACAAGGCGGGCGACCGCGCCGGCCTCAAGCAGGTGATCGACCTCAAGGCGGTGTTCGAACACCTGTCGACGTCGCTGCACCGCGAGCTCGATTTCCGGAACGAAGCCCGCAACGTCGAGCGGATGCGCGAGGTGATCGCGCCGTTCGACCGGCTCGCCGTCCCCTCGATCTTCACGGACTACTCGACCGGACGCCAGCTCGTGATGGGCGACGTCGGCGGCGGCCCGATCACGATCGCGCCCGAGGGGCCCGTCCGTACCGAGGCCGCCAAGCAGCTGCTCGAGTCCTTCTACAAGCAGGTCATGGTCGACGGCTTCTTCCATGCCGACCCGCACCCGGGCAACCTGATGTGGCAGCCGGAGGAGAACAAGCTCTACTTCCTCGACCTGGGGATGGCCGGCGAGGTCGGCTCCGAGCTCCGCGAGTCGATGATGTTGCTGCTGATGGCGTTCTGGCAGGACGACGTCGGGTTCCTCACCGACGTCACGCTGATGATGGCGGGCGCGATCGACCGCAGCGACCTCGACGTCGAGGCGTTCCAAGAGGAGATCGGCACCCTCGTCGCGAAGTACCAGGGCGCCTCGATCCAAGACATCCAGCTCGGCCCCGTGCTGCAGGAGATGACGGAGATCTCGCTGCGCTACGGCGTGCCGCTCCCCGCCTCGCTCACGTTGACGGCGAAGGCGCTGGCACAGATGCAGCTCGCGGCCTCGCAGCTCGACCCGACCGTCGATCCGTTCGACGTCGCCGGCAAGTTCCTGATGCGAAGCGTGATGACCGGGATGGGCACGAAGCTCGACCCGAAGACGATCTTCTATCAGGTGCAACGGCTGCGGGTCCGAGCCGGGCGGGTGATCGAGGCGGTCGAGCGGCTGATCGGCGCGCGACCCGGTCAGAAGCTCGAGGTCAACTTCCGTGCGGCGTCGCTGGAACGAACGGTGCGGCGCGCCGGCCGGCGGCTGGCGATCGGTCTCGTCGCGTCCGCGGCGCTGCTCGGCACCGCGATCACCGCGACGTCGACACGCGTCGACACGTGGGTGCCGCTGACCCTCGGCGCCATCGGGCTGCTGTTCGTGATCGGCCTGGTGATGGACCTGGTGCGGGACCGCCGCGACCGGATCCTCTAAGGGCCCTTGCCGAAGCCTTTCCCGAGATGGAGGTCCTCGAGGTCGACGTCGCCACCCTTGGACGTGAGCGTCGAGGCCTCCGGCTTGGTTTCGGGATGCTTCTTCTTGACCGAGCGCAGCACGATCTTCTCGAGCGCGAACGCGATGATGCCCATCATCACGCCGACGAACCAGCGTTCGAGCCGGCGGATGCCCTTGGGGGCCGCGGTGCCGGGACGCGTGCTCACGCCGGCTCGGCCGCTGCGTCCGCGCTGCTGCTGACCTCGGCGACCACGATGTAGACGAGGCCGACGAAGAAGACGCCGACGCCCCAGAGCGTCCCGATCGAGCTCGGATAGCGGACCGCGTCGCTGAAGATGATGCCGGCGAGCCCGAACAGCATCGTCGCGAACCCGACCACCCAGGTCCACAGGCGGTCGCCGGGCGAGCGGAACGACACGGCGATCGCCGCGAGCACGACGCCGAGCGCCGACCCGGCGACCCCGGTCCAGTGGTGGTACTTCCAGTGCCCGCTCATGTCCATCGCAGGGTCCATCTGCAGCATGATCCGCGCGTTGTCCCACGCGAATACGATCGCGGGGATCGCGGCGACGATCGCGAGGCTGAGCATCGCGACGTTCGGCGAGCCGAACCGCAGCAGCTCGGCGCGCGCCGGTGCGAGGATCGTCAACACCGCCACCCCGACGAGCGTGAGGTAGTACGACCCAGAGATGAAGTCGTGGCCGATCAGTCCGGCGATCAGCGTGCCGAGCGCGACCGCCCACGCGACGCGGAGTGCGACGACGTCGTCGGCACGCAGCATCATCACGATCAGCGCGACGCCGAGCAGGATCAAGAACGCCGGCATCGACGCGAGGTCGTGGAACGAGTGGACCTTGTCCGTCGCGCTGAAGAACTGCGGCACCGAGAACGCGAGGTTCGAGATGATGATGAACACGCCGAAGATGCCGGCGATGATCCGGTAGGCGAGCACCCGCCCTCGTGACACCGTCGGCGCGCTCTGCGTGTCCATCGGATCCCCCCTCATCACGGGCGCGCGCCCATCGGCTCCGCCGGAACAGCGTCCAACGCCCCGTCGGTGCTCACCTTGGCATCGGCGGGCAGCACGGGCAAGAACCCGGTGATCGTGGTGCCCCCGCCGGGCGTCGAGGAGACGGCGAGCGTGCCCCCGAGCGCCGCGAGCCGGTCGGCCATCCCCTGCAGCCCCGTCCCGTACGACGTCGCGCCGGCGTCGAACCCGACCCCGTCGTCGCGGATCCGGAACTCGAGCCGGCCGGGGGCCTCGTGCAACTGAACCGTCGCAGCGCCTGCCCGCGCGTATTTGGCGACGTTCTGCAGCGCCTCCAAGCACGAGAAGTACACGGCCGCCTCGACCTCCGGCGGGTAGCGGCCAACGCCGTCGGCGTCGACGGTCACCGCGACCGTCGACCGCCTCGCCTGCGCGTCGAGCGCCGCGCCGAGACCCTGGTCGGCCAGCAGCGGCGGGTAGATGCCGCGTGCGAGGTCGCGGAGATCCTCGAGCGCCTGCTGCGTCTCCGCCCCGAGCTCCTCGAGCATGCCGTCGACGCGTGCAGGGTCCTTATCGAGGAGCTGGCGGGAAAGCCGAAGCTTCACCGTCAACGCGACGAGTTGTTGCTGTGCGCCGTCGTGGATGTTGCGCTCGAGCTTCCTTCGCTCGAGGTCCTGCGCGGCGACCAGTCGGCGCCGCGACTCACGCAGGTCCTCGACGAGGCCCACGTTGCGAAGCACGAGACCCGCTTGCGCGGCGAGGCCCGTCACGAGTTCCGTGCGGGGGTCGTCGATCGGGTCGTTCGCCGGCATGGCCACGGACAGCGCCCCGAGAACCTCACCTTGATGGCGTACCGGTTCGACGACGTCGTCCTCCCCGTCGCTTTCTGCTTCTTCGGGCCACGCGGCAACCACCCGGCGGGTGCCGTCCGTGCCGAGCCACACACGTGCTCGCTCGGCGCCGACACCCTCCCCGAGCACGCGTGCGAGCCGGTGCAAGACGTCGTCGGCGCCGTAGGTCTCCGCGAGGTTCTCGCCGAACTCGGTCAGCACCTCGTAGGGCGTCGCCCGCTTGCCGTACACGATGCGGTCGGCGGTGCGCTGCGCCCACCGGCGCACCGGCTGGATCGCGAGCGCAACCACCGCCGCCGCGATCGCCGACGCGACGGTGCTCGACACGGCGCTGACGACCACGCTGATCGCCGCGACGATCCCGACGTAGACCGCCCCGATGAACACGGCGAGGACCGCGAACACGACCGTCTTGCGGATCACGACGTCGATGTCGTAGAGGCGGTAGCGCAAGATCGCGATCCCGATCGTGACGGGGATCAGCACGAACGACGCCACCGCCAGCGAGGCGAACACGTCGTTCCAGTTCGACTGCTCCGATCCGAAGATCAGCTCGGGGATGAAGGCGAAGACGTACGCCCCGGCGATCAGCACGGCCGCCCACGCGAGCCAGCGCAGCTGTTGGCGCTCGACCGGATCGCGCGCGCGGCGCAGACGCCGGAACACCGCCACGGCGCCGCCCACCACGACAAGCGGAGCGAAGATCGTCGTGACGTAGATCCACCCACCGAGCAGGTCCAGGACGTGAAGCCCCAAGGGGTTCTGGATCTCCGGATGTCCGATGTCGCCGAACGTGCCGGGGCCGAACAGGACCGCGAGCGAGAGGAGCACGAGGCCGATGCCGCAGAGCCACGCGAACCACCGCCAGCGAGGCGTCGGCAGGTGCCCGTCGGGGAACAGCAACAACAGGAACCCCGAGATGCCGATCAACGGCACCCAGCCTGGCTCCGACAACGCAAGGCCCACCGTGGCGCCCGGCAGCCCTTTCACCAGGGCGTACTCCGCATAGTCCTGGAACGGGATCGCGGCCGGCAGCCCGATCGAGAGCATCAGCCAGCCGAGCGTGTTGCGCGGCCGCTTCTGCAAGACGACGAACCCGACGACGGGGAAGGCCAGGATGATGAAGGCGAAGAAGTAGTCGCCTTGGTAGTGCGCGGCGCGGTCGAGCGAGATGCCCACCGCCGCGCAGACCGCGTACAAGCCGGCGATCGCCCACGTCAGGCGCCGCAGCCCTATGTCGGAGATCCTCATCCGCTCACCGCCAGGATCCGGAAGACCTCGACGGGCTCCTCGCGGCCCTTGACCGAGCGAGCGCCGATCGACTCGGCGTCCGTGACCGAGGCGGCGGCCACGGTGCTCGCGGCCGCGACGATCTCTCCCCCGGCGGCCTCGGACTGCAGCCGCTGCGCCACGTTGACCGCGTCGCCGATCACCGTGTACTCCAGGCGGCCGCCCCCGCCGATCGCACCGGCCATGACGATGCCCGTGTTCAACCCGATCCCGACGTCGAGCCGCTCGACCTCCTCGATCCCCCACCCTTCCGCGTTCAGCTCGCGCTGGCGCGACTGCATCTCGACCGCACACGCGACGGCGGAGCGGGCGTGATCGTCCATCGGGATCGGGGCGCCGAAGACGGCCATCACGGCGTCGCCCTGGAACTTGTCGATCGTGCCGCCGTAGGACGCGACGACCTCGGCCATCGCCTGCAGGTGGCGACCGATCACCTCGGCGATGTCGCGGGCGGCGAGCCGCTCGGACAGCGCCGAGAAGCCGCGGATGTCGCTGAACAGGACGGTGACCTCGACCTCGCGTTGCTCGGCCAGGCTCGCGTCGGCCGCGAGCCCGTCGACCACCTGTTGGGGCACGTACGAACGGAGCGTCTCGAACGAGGCGGAGCTCTGCACCACCGCGGCATGCAAACGCTTCAAGTCGTCGACGTTGCCGGACTCGCCACCGCCGGCCATCCGCCGGAACAGATCGGTGACGCGGCGGTCGACCGCCTCCTGCGTGGTCCCGAGCGCGGCCGCCATCTCTTGATAGCCGAGCCCTTGGGCCATCATGTCGAGCACCTTGCGGTCCTGGTCGTCGGCGTGCTGGCTGCCGGTGAGCCGCTCCGCGATCGTCGGATCGACGACGCTGCCGCCCTCGTGCACCTCGTGGATCGCACGCACGAGCTCATCGCCCTGGGCGATCCGGTCCTTCAAGAGGTATGCGAGGCCGCTGTGCCCCTCGCCGAGCAGCGCGACGGCGTACTCGGCGTCGTCGTGCGCGGACAGGACGACCACACCCGTGTCCGGATGCTGCTCGCGGATCGCATGGGCGCAGTCGATCCCCTCGAGCTGGAACGACGGCGGCATCTTGATGTCGGTGACGACGACATCTGGCACATGCTCGTGTGCGGCCGCCATCAACGTCGGCGCGTCGGACGCCACGCCGACGACCTCGACGTCGTCGTAGGAGTCCAGGAGCGCCCGGACACCCTCGCGGACCAGCACATTGTCCTCGCCGAGCACCACTCGGATCGTCATGTCGCCCGTAGCTCCCCGTGTACGATGCGGCCGTGCTGCGCATCGTGTTCGCCGAGGATAACTACCTTGTGCGGGAGGGAACCGCCGCGCTGCTGCACGAGGCCGAGGACGTCGCCATCGTCGGCACCGCCGCGTCCTACGACGAGCTGCTCGCCGCGGTCGCCGATCAGACCCCGGACGCGGTGTTGACCGACATCCGGATGCCGCCCACCGGCACCGACGAAGGGATCCGCGCCGCGCGGCAGATCCGAGCCGAACACCCCGACACCGGCGTCGTCGTGCTGTCGCAGTACGCCGACGAGGCGTACGTGTACGACCTGTTGAAGGACGGCGCCGCCGGGCTCGGCTACCTGCTGAAGGAACGGGTCGCCGACCTCGACGAGGTCGTCCGCGCGCTGCACGAGGTCTCCCGCGGCGGCAGCGTGCTGGACCCCAAGGTCGTCGAGTCGCTCGTCGCCGCGAAGGACCGGCTCGCGCACTCGCCGCTCGCGCAACTCACCGACCGCGAACGCGAGGTGCTGTCGTTGATGGCGCAAGGGATGAACAACGCGTCGATCGCGAAGGCCCTGTTCCTCACCGACCGCGCGGTCGAGAAGCACATCAACTCGATGTTCCACAAGCTCGGTCTCACCGAGGAACCCGACGTGCACCGCCGTGTCATGGCCGTGCTCGCGTTCCTGCGAGAGACCGAGCTCGCGTAGCGTCACTGCACGTTCCTCCCCTGGCTCACTGAGCCCGCCGCGTGTCGACGATGTAGACGCTGCACGGGGCATGCCGCAAGACGAGGTTCGGGACGCTGTCCTTCACCTTCCACCACGAGCCTTTCGTGCCGCGGTTGCCGACCACGATGGTCTCGGCCTTGAGCTCGCCGGCGACCTCGCAGATCCGCTCGGCCGCGTCGCCGTGTTCAACCCGCGCCTTCACGGTCACATCGGGGAACCGCTGGATCAGCTGGGTGAGGTGTCGCTCCGGGTCGGCCGCCTTGGCGGGATCGACCACCGCGCGAAGGTCGCCGTCGGGCCGCACGAGGAGCACCACGAGCTCCGCGCCGTTGGCCCGGGCGAGCCGCCCCGCCTCATTCACCGCCAGATCAGCTGCCGCCGAGGTGTCGGTTCCTACCACGATCGTTGCCATCTCTCGTTCGCCTCCTGTCACTGAGCCCACGGTAGGCCCCGTGACCTGCGGGAACGACCCGGCGGACACCACGGTTCCCGGGTGGTGCCAGCACGCGCGGAAGGGTGGCAACCTCCTCCTTGGAGGCGCGTCCCGGCGCTGCCACCATCAGCCTGAATGCAGCCGCAGGTGCCGACCCCGATGCCGGACATGATCCGGCCGGTTTCCTCCAGGCGTGCCCTTGCCTGGGCGCTGTGGTCGTGCGCCGCGTTCGTATTCGTCGCGTCCCTCGCCTTCGCGTTCGCCACGGGGCTCCCGACACCGCTGTCGACGTTCTCGGAGGGCGGCGCCTTCATCGCATACGGGCTCGTCGGACTGGTGATCGCCCGACGGGAACCGCGGAACCCGATCGGTTGGATCTTGCTCGCGGTGTGGGCCAGCGTGGCCTTCGTCTTCGCGTTCATCGGGACCTATTCGCAGTGGGCATCGCTCCACGATCCCGGCGCTCCCGGCGCGGTGTTCGCGAACTGGCTCGGCAACTGGGCGTGGGTTCCCATCTTCGTCCTGCTCCTCACGTACCCGCTCCTGCTGTTCCCCGATGGGAAGCTCCCAAGCCCGCGATGGCGGGCCGTGGGGTGGGCGGTCGCCATCCTCACGGTCGCCTGGTCGATGTCGTTCGCCTTCGAGCAGCATGACTACACGAGCGGGCTCGGCCGGCCCGCAACCAACCCGTACGTGTCCCAGCGATTCGCGCCCGTGTTCGACGCTGCACGCGTCTGGATCAGCTTCTTCGTGATCGCCGCGTTCGGCGCCTGCGTGGCCGCCCTGGTGGTCCGGTACCGGCGATCGCGCGGCGTGGAACGCGAGCAGATCCGATGGTTGATGTTCGCCGGGGCGCTGACCGTTGCATGGTTCATGCTGCCGCTCGATCACGGCAACGGCGGGGTCGCCGACTTCATCCAGGGGTTCGTCCTGATGTTGATCCCGATCTCGATCGGGATCGCGATCCTCCAGTACCGCCTGTACGACATCGACGTCGTGATCCGCAAGACGGTGGTCGTCGGCGTGCTCGCCGCATTCATCGGAGTGATCTACGTGGCGATCGTCGTCGGGCTGGGCTCGTTCGCGGACTCGCCGGCGCTGCGGATCGGGGCCACGGCGCTGGTCGCGATCGCGTTCCAACCCGTGCGCGATCGCGCGAACCGCTGGGCGAACCGGCTCGTGTACGGGGCGCGGGCGACGCCGTACGAGGTGCTCGCGCGCTTCGGCGACCGGGTCGGCGAGACGTACGCGAGCGAAGACGTGTTGCCGCGCGTCGCGCGCGTGATCGCCGAGGGAACCGCTGCGGCGAGCGCCGAGGTGTGGCTCCGTCTCGGCGACGAGCTGCGGCTCACGGCTGCGTGGCCGGATCCGGGCGCGCACGCACCGCTCGCGATCGGTGACGGCTCGCTCCCCATCGAGGCTGACCGGGTCGCGGCGGTCCGCCACCACGGCGAGTTGCTCGGCGCGATCGCCGTGCACAAGCGGGCAAGCGAACCGCTCACCCACGGCGAAGCCGAGCTGCTCGATCGCCTGGCCGATCAAGCGGGCCTGATCCTGGCGAACGCCAGGCTGACCGCCGACCTCGAGGCCCGCTTGGACCAGATCGCCGTGCAGGCCGGCGAGCTCCGAGCCTCGCGCCAGCGGATCGTCACCGCGCAGGACGAGGAGCGGCGCCGCCTCGAACGCAACATCCACGACGGCGCCCAGCAGCACCTGGTCGCGCTCGCCGTGAAGCTGCGCCTGGCGAAGACCGCGATGGCGGCCGACCCGGGGCGGGGTCGCGCGATGCTGGAGGAGATCGGCGGCGAGATCGACGGAGCCCTCGACACCTTGCGGGCGCTGGCGCTCGGGATCTATCCGCCACTGCTCGAGGAGCAGGGCATCGCGCCGGCGCTCGCGGCGCAGTACGTGCGATCTGGTCTGCCGGTCCGGATGGACGCCGACGCAACGGGCCGCTACCCGATCGAGATCGAGGCGGCCGTCTACTTCGCCGCCCTCGAGGCGCTCCAGAACGCCGCCAAGTACGCGGAGGCGGGGGAGATCGCGATCGCGATCGAGCCAACCGACGGCGAGCTCCGGTTCTCGGTGCGCGACGACGGCGTGGGGTTCGATCCGGCTCGCACCGGGCAGGGCAGCGGGTTGGCGGGCATCCGCGACCGGCTGGCGGTGTTCGGCGGGGACGCGACGGTGGAGTCCTCACCGGGAAGGGGGACGGTCGTGCGCGGTCGCGTGCCGGTTCCGGGGGTACGGACACGATGAGGCGAACGCTCGCCGTCGCGATCCCGATCGCCTCCGTCGCCCTGCTGCTCGCCGGCGCGGTCCTCGAGCGTTCGCCCGGTGATCTGATGTGGGTGCCGCTCGTTGCCGCATCCACCGGTGTCGGCGCCTTGCTGTGGCACCGGCGGGCCGGACGCGCGCTGGGGCCGCTGTTCGCGTTCGTCGGCGCGTCGATCGCGCTCGACGTCGCGCTCTCGGGCTACGTGCACCAGGCGACGATCGACGACCTCCCGGGGGCGGACTGGGTCGCGTGGATCTTCCAGTCGGCGATCGGGCTGGCCGGCGCGATCTACCTGATCCTGCAGCTGTTCCCGACGGGGCGCCCGCTCACGCCTCGGTGGCGGGCGCTCGTGTGGCTCACGCTGGCCGCGATCGCGGTGTCGATCGTCGGTCCCGCGCTGGGCGTCACCGCCAACTTCACGCAGAACTTCCCGCAGATCACCCACCCGCTCCAGGTGGTCTCCCCATCGGTGGCCGAGACGCTGGTATCGATCGGTGGCCTCGCGGGTGTCGTGGTGCTCCTGGCGTCGGGCGTCGAGATCGTGCTCCGCTACCGGCGCTCCACAGGCGTCGAACGCGCGCAGATGAAGTGGTTCACCGCGGCGAGCGCGGTCACGGCGGTCGGGGTCGCCCTCGGCGCGTTCCTGGCGCCGCAACCCGACGTCCCCTTCGCGTTGCTGACGCCGTTGATCCCGGTCGCCGCGGGCATCGCGATCTTGCGCTATCGCCTCTACGACATCGATCTCGTGTTGTCGAAGACACTTGTGTTCGCCTTGCTCGCCGCCTTCATCACCGTGGTGTACGTCCTCGTCGTCGCGGCGATCGGATCGATCACCGGGGCCGGTTCGCTCTTCGCGACGGTGATCGTCGCGGTGCTGTTCCAGCCCGCGCGCGTCTGGGCGCGGCGCCTCGCGAACCGCCTCGTGTTCGGCGAGCGGGCGACACCGTACGAGGTGATGGCCGGATTCTCCGAGCGGGTGGCCGACGCCGTATCGACCGAGGAGGTCCTGCCGCAGATGGCCGAGGCGGCCGGCGCCGGCGTGGGCGCGGCCGAGGTCACGATCCGCGTCGCGCTCCCCGACGGCGGCGAGCGCGTCGAACGGTGGCAGGGGCCGGCGGCAGGCGGTCGCGCCGCCGAGCCGTGGGTTACCACGATCGTCCACCAGGGCGACGCCGTCGCCACCCTGACGGTGACGAAGCCGGCGAACGACCCACTCACGCCCGCCGAACGGGGGCTGTTGGAGGACCTCGGCGCACAGGCCGGTCTCGCGGTGCACAACGTCCGCTTGACCGAAGAGCTGGGGATCCGGCTGCGGGAGCTCGATGTGCAGGCGGCGGCCCTCCGGGTCTCGCGTGAGCGGTTGGTGACCGCCCGCGACGCACAGCGTCGCGGGCTCCAGCGCGACATCCAAGAAGGGTCTGAACGTCAGCTGCTCGACATCGGCCGCTCGCTCGCCACGGTGACCGAGCCCCAGCAGCTCGACCCGCTGATCGACCGCGCGAACGACACCCTCGAGGGTCTCCGCGACCTCGCGCGCGGCGTCTTCCCGCCGCTCCTCGCCGACCAGGGCGTCGTCCCGGCGCTCGAGGCGCACATCCGCAAGGTCGGCGCCCACACGACGGTCGACGCCCTGGATCTGGCCGGCCGTCGCTTCGACGCCGACGTCGAGGCGTGCGCGTACTTCTGCTGCCTGCAGGCGATCCAGAACGTCCTTCGGCACGCGGGGAACGCGGCGAGCCGTGTGCGACTCGAGCTCGACGGCGACGAGCTCGCCTTCGAGATCAGCGACGACGGGCCCGGCTTCGACGTCGCTCACACGTCGCGCGGCATGGGCCTGCAGATCATCCAGGACCGGGTGGACGCGCTCGAGGGTTCGCTCTCGGTCCGCAGCGACGCGTCGGGAACGACGGTCGCGGGGCGCATCCCCACGACGGCCCGCGATCTCGTGCAGGTGGCTCGGTGACCGCGCGCCGGACCGCGATCGGGTTGGTGGCGGCCACCGTCGTGCTGTTCGTCGCTCGATACGTCCTCGCGGTCTCCACCGGCAGCCTGTCGGATCAAGGAGGGCTCGCGTTCAACCTGATCTACGGCGTCGGCGTCGTG
>Ga0207693_10001021_pt1 | contig 25052 bp, 22 predicted proteins | sample LARL81metaG_FD_184347 | JGI IMG/M metagenome (GOLD analysis project Ga0207693, IMG submission 184347) | Corn, switchgrass and miscanthus rhizosphere microbial communities from Kellogg Biological Station, Michigan, USA - LAR L8-1 metaG... | ecosystem: Host-associated > Plants > Roots >... | reverse complement strand
GGCGCGGTAGCGCACGCTGAACTGTATGCCGAAATCGACCCCCAGTCCGACGAACAGAACAGCAAAATAAACCGAAATCAGATTGAGGGTGCCAACGAGCATCATGCCGACCGCGGCGGTGATCGAAAGACCGACGGCGACGCAGACGAACACCGCGAAAATGATCCGCATCCACCGCAAAGCAAGCCACAGAATGAGGAGCACGATGGCGATGGTCACCGTGGCGTTGAGCTCAGCATTTTCCTTGATCGTGGAGAATTCCTCGTCCGCCATCGGCACCGGTCCGGTAAGCCGGAGCTGCGCCTGATATTTGCCGGCCAGGTCGAGGTCGGCCGCGGCTTTGCGGATGGCGTCGGTCGCGCGCTTACCAGGTTCGAGCTCGGAATAATCGAGCGTGGCGCGGATTTCGAGAAAGCGAACGAGATCGCCGGACGCCGGCGCGTGACCCTGCACCAGTTCATACCAGGAAAAATTCGCCGGCTTTCCCGCAATCGCCTTTTCGACCGTGTCGGCGGCGAGCGTCATCGGCCAGGCCATATTGTCGAGCGTGATCTGGCCGCCTTGGACGCCAAGCAGTCCGAATTGCAGGGTCTGGATGACGCCGCGCAGCGACGGATCGCCGGCCAGCACCTGCACCAGGCGCTGCGCCTGCGTCAGCATGTTCATTTGCGAGGTGAGATCGGCCGTCGATTCGAACAACAGTCCTTGCTGCGCAAAGAACGGCCCGCCTTTGGGCTGTTCGATCGAATGAAACAGATCCTTTTGCTGGGACAGGCGTCGTGTCAGCGCATTGGCGGCGCCCGCCACCAGTTCGACGGTCGGCGCATTGACCACGGCAACGATCAGTTCGAAATGGGGAAATGCTTTCTCCATTTCGGCTTCGCGCTGTCGCCACGAAATATTCGGTGAAATGAGCTGGTTGACGTCGGTCGTCATCTTGAAATGCGTCACCGCATACCAGGACGACAGCACCCCGAGCAGAACCGAGAGAATGATTACCGGCGCCGCATAATGCGCGCAAAACCTGATCGCGCGGACAACAAAGCTGGTGATTATTCTCATGGTTGCCGGCGGGTTGCGATGATCGGGACTTTAGGTTGGCGGGAAAGCGCGGTTTCAGGCGTTAGGAGAAAGCGAAAATAGAGGCATCAACACTAGCCTTGACCCTGAAAGCCCGAACGCGCGCAAAAGTGAAGTCGTGGTTATATTCCTAGCCGCGATCCGACCTATGCGCCAGTTATCAAAAGCCTATGCGTCATCGCAGAGGAGCTTTTTCTGCACTGAGTGACGGATTCCCGCAAAACCAATGGCCGACTCGGCGAATCGGTTGCAATGTTGGGAGTTGCACTTTTTGCGCATCGGCAAGGTGTTTCCGGGGGCTGCGGGACGGCTTTCGAGCAGCTTCTGGACAAGTAAGGGCATTTTCGCTCAAAGGTGGGGTTTAAACGTGGGTTTTAACGGCGCCTCGTTTAAGGGACCTCCGGCGTTGGCCGCCCGGCGGTAGTGCGGGGCGCCCAAGCAAATGAGATAAAGACTTGAAAAGAATGGGTTAGCAGAGCTACCGAACCAGCCCGCCGCGACATAGATTAACCAGAATATGCCGCGCCCCCCGGCCGCCCTTGCGGCGGCTGGCCGCAGGCTGAACGTATAGTTGAACGCAAAGACGTTGAATGCGAAGCCAAACACAAACCGGTGCCGAACCGGGAGGTCTTGATGAAAGTAATACTGGCCCAGCCTCGTGGTTTTTGCGCCGGCGTGGTGCGCGCCATCGAAATCGTCGAACGGGCGCTGCAGAAATTTGGTCCGCCGGTCTATGTCCGCCACGAGATCGTGCACAACAAGCATGTGGTGGAGAGCCTGAAAGCCAAAGGCGCGCACTTTGTCGAAGACCTTTCCGAGGTGCCGCCCAATGCGGTGACGATCTTCAGCGCGCACGGCGTCGCCAAAAGCGTCGAGGAGGAGGCGGCCTCGCGCAATCTGCCGGTGCTCAACGCGACCTGCCCCTTGGTCACCAAGGTGCACAACCAGGGCAAACGCTATGTGGCGCAGGGCCGCCGCCTCATTCTGATCGGCCATGCCGGCCATCCCGAAGTCGAAGGCACGATGGGCCAGATCGCCGAGCCGGTGACCCTGGTTCAGACCGAAAGCGACGTCGACAAGCTCGACATCCCCTCCGACACGCCGGTCGCTTATGTGACACAGACCACGCTGAGCGTGGACGACACCCGCGGCATCATCGCCGCGCTTCACAACCGTTTCACCAATATCGTCGGACCGGAGACGCGCGACATCTGCTACGCGACGCAGAACCGCCAGACCGCGGTTCGCGAACTGAGTAAGCTCGTCGACGTCATCCTTGTGGTTGGCGCCAAGAACAGTTCCAACTCCAACCGCCTGCGCGAGATCGGCGAAGAGGCCGGCACGCCGAGCTATCTGATCGCCGACGGTAGCGAGCTCGACCCGAGCTGGTTCAAGAACGCCAAAACCGTCGGCATCACCGCCGGCGCGTCGGCGCCCGAAGTGCTGGTCGAAGACGTCATCGAGGCGCTGCGGCGGCTCAATCCGGTCGATGTCAGCCAGCTCACCGGGCGCCACGAAACAATCGAATTCCGCCTGCCGCCGGAACTTGTCGACGGGGGCACCGTCAGCGCTCGCCGGGCCGCGGAAACCATCTAGCCATCAACGACAATAACGACGAGGACAAGAACCTTGGCCGTATCACTACGACAAAAAGTCAAAGTCGGCGCTTATGTGCTCCGCCAGCGTTTCGCCGGGCGCAAGCGCTATCCGCTCGTGCTCATGCTCGAGCCGCTGTTCCGCTGCAATCTGTCATGCTTCGGCTGCGGCAAGATCGATTATCCCGACGCCATCCTCAATAAGCGGCTTTCGGTCCAGGAATGCCTCGACGCCGTGGACGAATGCGGTGCGCCGATGGTGGCGATCCCGGGCGGCGAGCCGCTGATCCACAAGGAGATCGGCGAAATCGTCAACGGCATCGTTGCACGAAAGAAATTCGTGTCGCTGTGCACCAATGCGCTGCTTCTGGAAAAGAAACTGCATCTGTTCGAGCCGTCGCCTTATCTGTTCTTCTCGGTGCATCTCGACGGCATCAAAGAACATCACGACAAGTCGGTGTGCATGGAAGGCGGCTTCGAGAAAGCCGTTTCCGCGATCAGGGCGGCCAAGGCCAGAGGTTTCACCGTCAACGTCAACTGCACGATCTTCGACGGCCATCCGGCCGAGGACATCGCCAAGTTCCTCGATCTCACCACCGAGCTCGGCGTCGGCGTCTCGATCTCGCCCGGCTACGCTTATGAGCGCGCGCCCGATCAAGAGCATTTCCTCAACCGGCGCAAAACCAAGGAGCTGTTCCGCAAAGTGTTCGCGCTCGGCAAGGAAAAGAACAAGGGCAAGGACTGGAATCTCACCCATTCCGGCATGTTCCTCGACTTCCTCGCCGGCAACCAGGAATTCCACTGCACGCCGTGGGGCATGCCGACACGCAATGTCTTCGGCTGGCAGAAGCCCTGTTATTTGCTCGGCGAAGGCTACGCCAAGACATTTACCGAACTGATGGAGACCACCGACTGGGACGCCTACGGCACTGGCCGCTATGAAAAATGCGCGAACTGCATGGCGCATTGCGGCTATGAGGCGACCGCCGCCGAAGCCATGATGGCCCATCCGCTGGAGGCGTTCGGCATTGCGCTGCGCGGGGTACGCACCGAAGGGCCGATGGCGCCGGAAATCGACCTCTCTAACCAGCGCCCGGCGCAATACGTCTTCGACAGCCAGGTGCAGTTGCGTTTGTCCGAAATCCGCGCCAACGAAGCCCGCGAGAAAGCGGCGAAAGAAGCGGCGCAGCAAGCGGCGCGGACCTCAGCCAGCGCGGCGTAGCGGCAAAATCGCGAAAGTCTTTTTCGTCACCGCCGGGCTTGACCCGGCCATGCTGAGTTTTCACAAGCAACTGAGACAGGGCCGCGCGTCAGCATGGATGCTCGGCATAGGCGAGCGAAGCACATGACGAAAAGAATTATCGTCGCCTGTATTCTGTTGCGCTCACTGCGAGCCGTCGCCATCGGTCCCGAGCGCGACCGTGGTGTTGGTCAGTTCCGGCTCATGGACTTCGAGCTTGGGCGGATTGGAGTCGGTCCAGTTCGCGACATTCACCGGCACGCCAACCTCGCCAATGCTCGCCGCCGGAACTTCAAGCGCGGCGGCGGCAGGTTCGAGGATATTGAGTCCGGAACCATCGAGGAAATAGGTGTGATCGCCGAATATCCGATTGAGCTGCGGAACCAGAGGGTGATCCTCGGGTAAGGCCTCAACCTGGAGCTGACTCATCGTCCGGGCAACCTGTGCCGTATTGAGTTTCATCGCGTCCTCCTCGTGCTTGAATTGCGGCGTGCCGTCGCTCCGCAACGCCAAGCATCGCGGGAACTTTTCTGACCGGCATCGGTTCGGACCTCCCACCGCGTGGTGGTCGTACGGCCAACGCCGCCGGTCGGCACCGGTTCAAATGGAACCGGTACTCACGCGATCAAGTCGATAAAAAGTGGGATGGCTTCCCGGCGCCAGTCGCTCCCGGGTTCGCTGCACTTTCTCCGGGTTGCTGATTTACATCCCCCACGCCACGCGGCGCGCATTGCCGCGCTTAAGATTGCGGTAGCGCGCCAGCGCCCAGAGCGGAAAATATTTCGCGTAGCCGTGATAGCGCAGGTAGAACACGCGCGGAAAACCGGTCGCGGTATAGCGCGGCTCGCTCCAGTAACCGTCGGCAGCTTGCGTCTCGGCAAGATATTTGACGCCGCGCGCCACCGCAGGATGATCGATCGCTCCCGCCGCGATCAGCCCAAGCACCGCCCAGGCGGTTTGCGAGGCAGTCGACGGCGCGGCTTCGTAACCGTGGTAGTCGAGCTTGTAGCTAGAGCCGTGCTCGCCCCAGCCGCCGTCGGTATTCTGAATGGCGGCGAGCCACTCCACCGCTCTGCGCATTTCCGGCGCCTCGGGCGCAACGCCCACCGCATTGAGCGCGCACAACACCGACCAGGTGCCGTAAATGTAATTCATACCCCAGCGGCCATACCATGAGCCGTCGGGACGCTGGGTGCGGCGGAGATAAGCAAGCGCGCGTTCGGCCGACGCGCTCTTTGTGTCGCCGAGCTGCGCCAGCATCGACAGGCAGCGCGCGCTGACATCCTCGGTCGGCGGATCGAGCAGCGCGCCGTGGTCGGCGAACGGAATATTGTTCAGATAATAATATTCGTTGTCGGCGTCGAACGCGCCCCAGCCACCGTTTACGCTCTGCATGCCGACGATCCATTCGCACGCGCGATCGATCGCGCCGGCATAGTTCCCTTGCCGGGTTTCCTGCATGCGGTCGAACGCCATCGCCACCACCGCAGTGTCGTCGACGTCGGGATAATGCGGATTGGCGTATTGGAACGCCCAGCCGCCCGGCCGCACATTGGGCCGCTGCGCGATCCAGTCGCCGCGCAAATCGAGGATCTGCTTGGGCACAAGCCAATCGAGCCCGCGTTTCGCTTCCGTCACCGCGCGCTCGCCGCCGACTTCGAGAAGCGCATGGCAGGCGAGCCCGGTGTCCCAGATCGGCGACACGCAGGGCTGGCAATAGGTCTCCTCGTCATGCACCGCGATGAGCTTGTCGACCGATTGGCGCGCGATGGCTCGCCGCGGATCCTCGGCTGGCACGCCGAGCGCGTCGTACATCATGACGCTGTTCGCCATGGCCGGAAAAATCGCGCCCAGCCCGTCTTCGCCGTTGAGCCGTTCGTCGACCCAGGCGACCGCGCGGTCGATCGCGCGCATCCGAAGCTTTTGCGGAAACCACGGCTCGGCCACGCGCAAGACGTCATCGACAACGCGGAAGAACCAGAACCACGACGCCTTCTGTTGCGGCGCCTTCGGCGTCGGCCCGAGCTGTCGGGGCGGCTCCAGAAACAGCTCGGCGACGTTCACGCCCTTGGCATTGCGCGCGCGTGGTTTCTTCGCCATCAGCACCAGTAGCGGCACGATCACGGTGCGGCTCCAATACGAAATCTTGTCGAGGTGAAATGGAAACCATTTCGGCAACAGCATGATCTCGACCGGCATCACCGGCACCGCCCGCCAGGGCACGATGCCGTAGAGCGCGAGCAGACAGCGCGTGAACACGTTGCTGCGCTCGGCGCCGCCGCGTAGCCGCACTGCGTCGCGGGCGCGGCGCATATGTTCGGCCTGCGGCGAATCCCCGATCATCTTGAGCGCGAAATAAGCTTTCACCGTCGCGCTCATGTCGAAGGCGCCGTCGGCAAACAGCGGCCAGCCGCCATGCGCCCCTTGGATGCGGCGCAGATAGTCGGCGATGCCCGCTTCCAGCGCGGCATCGACCGGCTCGCCGAGATAATGCCGCAGCAGCACATATTCCGCCGGAACAGTGGCGTCCGCTTCCAGCTCGAACAGGAAATGTCCGTCGGCACGCTGGCAGGCGATCAGCGCTTTCGTTGCGGAATCGATATGAGAATCGAGGTCGATGTCACTCATCGCGATGTCATCGTGGCGTCATTGTTCGCTAACGAGTTCCGCGGCGCGGTTGCCGGACCGAATCGCACCTTCGATCGTTGCCGGCAAGCCGGTATCGGTCCAATCGCCGGCGAGCAAGAGGTTACGCCATGCCGTTCCCGCTCCAGGGCGTCTGCGATCCTGCTCGACCGTTGCGGCGAAAGTGGCGCGGCGCTCGCGCACGATCTGCCAAGGCGGCAAGGGCGCCGCCGGGAGCGTGGCCGCCTGCGCCACCTCCGCCCAGATGGTGCGCGCCAGTTGCTCGCGCGGCGCATCGAGCAGCGCGTCGCCGGCGCTCACGGTGACCGAGAGCCGGCCGGGAAAGGTGAAGATCCATTGCGTGGTGCCGTTGAGGACCCCGAGAATCGGCGGCTGTCCCGCCGGCGGTTCGATGCGAAAATGCGCGTTGACGATGGCGCGAAACTCATTCGGCACGGTCAGCCCCGCAACCAGCGAGGCCGCGGCATAGGGCGGCACGGCAAGGATCACGGCGTCCATATCGCCAAGCGTGACGGTCTCATCGCCGAAATCGAGCGCTTCGACGCGCTGTGCGGCAAAGCGCATGCCGCGCAACTGGTGTTCGAGCCGAATCTCCGCGCCGCGGCCGCGCAGATAATCAAGCGCAGGTTCGATCAAGGTGGGCGCCAGGCCGTCGCGGGCGATCAGCGGCCGGCAGGCGCGGCCGCCGGCGGCGAGCGTTTCGCGAATCACCGCTGCGGCAAGCTTGGCCGAGCCTTGCGGCGGATCGATATTGAGCGCGGCGAGCAGAAGCGGCTCGATCAGCCCGGAATAGAGCCTGCCTTTGCCGGCGATCGTTTCACCGACCGTCTTGTCGGGGCTCGCCCATAACAGCCGCGCCACCGAAAGATAATCCAATGCGCGCGTGCCCGGCACGCGCCGTTTGGAATCAAAGATCCAAAGCGGCAACCGTCCGTCGTCAAAGCGCAGCGTCCAGCGCGCGCGGTTTTTGAGATCGAGGAACGGAAATTCGGCCGCGGTCGGACCGATCAGGCGACGCTCGGAACCGATCTTGCGCAAAAAATCGAGCGCCGCGCGATTGCCGGAGAGCAGAAGATGATTGCCATTATCGATGGTCATCCCCACCGAAGCGTCGTGATAGGAGCGGCAGCGGCCGCCGGCGAAAGCGGTGGCTTCATGCACGATGACGCGATTGTGCGGCGTAGCGAGCCGAACGCCTGCGGACAGTCCGGCAAGGCCGGCGCCGATAATGTGAATGGTGCGAGCCATCAAAGCATGATCAATGCAAACCGGTTTTCGGAAAAGATCGTGCGTAAGCAAAAAGATAAAGCGAAATGACTATTTAACATAATGTCGGTCATTTCGCTTTAGATCAGATTGCGCAATACGATAAGAAGGATTTTGGCGCGCGGCAGGTGCACCGGCGCGCGCGGCGGTTCAAAGCCGCGCCCGATCAATCGGTCGAGGATGAGCCGATAGGCCTGCCCCATGATGCGCGGCGCGCGCACCATGCGGCGCGGTTGGTGCGCCATGATCGCACTGGCCGCTTCAAATTCCCCGATTGCCAGCGCGACGATGACATTGCAAGGCTGGTCGAGCAGCGGATGGGCCAGCACGGTGCGCGGGTCGGTGCTGATGATACCGGCATCGCGCAGCGCCTCGCGCGGCAGATAGAGCCGGCCCATGCCTGCGTCCTCGTCGAGGTCGCGCAAAATATTGGTCAGCTGCAAAGCACGGCCGAGATGGCGCGCGAGCGCAAGTCCGGCCTCGCGTGGCATGCCGAATACGCGCACCGATAGCCGGCCGACGGCGCAGGCGACGCGGTCGCAGTAGACATCGAGCGTGGCCTGATCGGGTGCGCGGATATCGGCGCGCACATCCATCTCCATGCCGTCGATGATGGCGAGAAAGTCCTCGCGCCCGAGATCGAAATCGCGCACCGCGCGGGCCAGTCCGGCAAGCCGCGCCGGCGCCGCACTGGCATAGAGCGCGGCAATATCGCCGCGCCAGATCTCCAGCGCCGCCAGGCGCTCCTCGCGCGGCCCGGGATCGTCGGCGATATCATCGACGGCGCGGCAGAAGGCGTAGATTTCGAACATCGCCTCGCGCTGCTCGCGCGGCAGGATGCGCATGCCGGTATAAAACGAGCTGCCGGAAGCGCGCTCGGCGGCCTGTGTGGGTTCTTGCACTCACGCACCCCGCGGCTTTTGCGCGTTGGCGGCGAGCCGCCGGCCGATGCGCTGGGAAACGCTGTGCAAAATTCCAAATGCTGTGGCGCTGGCAATGCCGGCAGGGCCGAGATGGAGTTTCTCGCAGAGCGGATCGCGCCGGCGCAGAATACGCGTGAGCCGATGCGCCAGCGTATTGATGACGGAGACTTCGAGCGAAAGCCGCCAGTCGGCGATCGCGGCGGCAAATCCGTCGCTCTCGGTGAGCAGCGCCTCGGTGCGGGCGGCGAGCTGATGCAAGCAATCGCGCAGCGGCGGTGAAGCGCGCGCTTCGCCGAGCGCCTCGATGTTCGCGCCGCTCTCGCCAAGCGCGTCCTGCGGGATGTAGACGCGATTGAGATTGAGGTAATCCTGTTTGCAGTCCTGCAAATGATTGATGACCTGCAAGGCAGCGCAGAGCGCATCGTTGGCCGGCCACACCGCGCGGCTCTCGCCGTGAACGTCGCAGACGAAACGGCCGACCGGCATCGCCGAAAAGGCGCAATAGGACATCAGGTCGTCCCAATCGCGGTAACGCAGCTTGGTGACGTCGAGGCGAAACGCGGTGAGCAGATCCTGCGCGTGCTTGGGCAAGAGCCCGCGCGCGTTCAAGGCCTGGCGCAGCCGCACCGCCACCACGTCGTCGTCATTGGCGCCGGTAAGCCCGCCATCCAGCCGATCGAGAAGAGCGAGCTTCTCCGCCGGCGCGAGCGTAGCATGGTCGGCGATATCGTCGGCGGTGCGGACGAAATTGTAGAATGCCAGGATCGGCTCGCGATGGCGCGGGTGAATGAGAAATGACGCAACCGGGAAATTTTCATCCCGGTACCCCTTGCCCGAACGTAAAGCGCTGGCGTCCATCATCTGATCTTCAAGAAATATCGGTCTAAATATTAGCTTGGGCGCGGCCTTTCCACATGCCGCCGCGGCCGCGGGCATGCTGATAGGCGGAATCGAGGGTGAACGCCATATACATTGCGGCGATCGCCGGCAGCGCCGCCGCCCACAGCCAGGAGCGCAATCCGGGCATGCCATAAAATCGCAGAATCGGCCGCAACGCACAGGCCATCAGCGCCCAGGCGAAGAGGCCGGCAAATCGCGCAAAGCCGTCGGCGAACAGCGTCAGCGCAACCGGCGCCAGGTAAGTCAGCGCCAGACCGAAAACAGTGCCGGCAAGCAAAAAAGGCGAATAACCAAGCTGCGCATAAGCGGTGCGCGCGACCATATGGCGAATGTCGCCGATGGATGGATAAGCGCGCAGGCTATGTGCATTGTCGGTCAGTGCGAGTGCGATCGGGCCGCGCGATTTGAGGAGTTTCGCCAGCGCGCAATCGTCGATCAGCGCGCCGCGGATCGCGGCAAGCCCGCCGGCCGCCTGCAGCGCTTCGCGCTTGACCAGCATGCAGCCGCCGGCCGCTGCCGCGGTGGCGTGGCGCGGCTCGTTCACCCAGGCGAACGGGTAAAGCATCTGGAAGAAAAAGACGAAGGCCGGCACGAACATACGCTCGGCAAAACTCTTGAAGCGCAATTTCACCATCAGCGAATTAAGAACGAGCCGTTGTTTTTCGGCCCGCGCGACCAAGGACGCCAGCGCGCCGGGGGCAAACACGATATCGGCGTCGGTTAAGAGCAAATAATCCGGCGTGTTCGGCGCCTGCGCGGCAGACTCCACACCCTGGTTCTGCGCCCACAGCTTGCCGGTCCAGCCGGCCGGCAGTGACCCTCCGGCAATCACATGCAGCCGATCGCCGGCGCCAAGCGCCGCCGCAGCCTCGCGCGCGACGCGCGTGGTGGTGTCGCGGCTTTGGTCGTCGACCAGGATCACGTTGAACGGTCCGCCATAATCCTGGCGCAACAACGAGGCGATGGCCTCGCCGACGGTCTCGGCCTCATCCCGCGCCGGCACCACAGCGGTGACCGGCGGCCATCTCGGTATCGGGGGCGGCACGGCGGGGGGCGCGCCATCGTTGTCGCGTTCGGCCGCGCGCCAAAATCCCCCGCGCGCCGCGATGAGATAGAGCCAAGTCGCCAGCACAATTGCCGCTATAATAAGTGGCGCCACAAATGGCCTCTTTTTCGCCCCGCCGGGCTTTAAACCGTAGGACCTGATATAGGAACTAGGCGATACGCTGAGTATTAAGCTTCGGCATGGCTGAGCGGGGCGATCCCTAAAATGAGCGGTAAAACCAGCCCTTTTCTGGCGCGGCTCGATGCGGTGGCGGCCGAAACCGAGGCGCTGCTCGACCGCCTGCTGGCCGTCGCGCCCGCGCCCGGCGAAATGGCGCGCCCGGCGCGCCTCATCGAGGCCATGCGCTATGCGAGCCTCGGGGGCGGCAAAAGGTTCCGACCGTTTCTTGTGGTCGAATCGGCAAGCCTGTTTAAGGTGCCGCGACACAATGCCTTGATGGCCGGCGCCGCGCTCGAATGCATCCATTGCTATTCGCTGGTCCACGACGATCTGCCGGCGATGGACAATGACGAATTGCGGCGCGGGCAACCGACCGCGCACCGGAAATTCGACGAGGCGACGGCGATCCTCGCCGGCGACGGGCTTTTGACCTTTGCTTTCGATCTGCTCTCGCGCGAGGACACGCATGCGGATGCCGCAGTGCGGGTCGAACTCGTCAGCGCGTTGTCGCGCGCCGCCGGCGTCGGCGGCATGGCCGGCGGCCAGATGCTCGACCTTGCGGCCGAGGGCCGCTTCGGTCTGGTCAGTCACGGCGCCAACGAGGTGCGGCTTCTCCAGGCGATGAAGACCGGCGCGCTCCTGCGCTTTGCCTGCCAGGCCGGCGGCATTCTCGGACGCGCCAGCGCGGCACAGCGCGAGGCGGTCACGCGCTATGGCGCCGCGGTCGGCGAAGCGTTTCAGATCGCCGACGATCTACTCGATATCGAAGGCGATCCGGCCCTGGTCGGCAAATCGACCGGCAAGGATAGCGCTGCCGGGAAAGCTACATTTGCCAGCGTGCTCGGCCTAGCCGGCGCCAAAAAACGGCTGCGAGAGCTCGTCGGCGAGGCCGAAGCCGCGCTCGCGCCATTCGGGGCCGCGGCGGCGGTGTTGATTGAGGGTGCGCATTTTGTCGCCGAGCGCCGGGCGTAATTAACGCGCCGGGCCAGTTATCCCGAAATGGAGGGAATCAAGCCACCATACCGAGGTAGGCCCAACCTGAGGTAAGCCCAAATCGAAAAAGTTGAAAAACGATATGACGCTCACAACGCCTGGTGCACGATGAAACGTATTCTCCGCAGGACAATTTGTACCGGCGCCGCAGCATTGATTTTGTTGGCGGCCGGCGCGCACGGGACTATCGTCGCGCAGGATACCGGCAAGACGCATAAGGCGCGCGCCAATGGGAAGACGCCGCCGGCGCCGCCGCCAGTGGTCGCCGCGCAGCCGCAAAAATTGCCGCCGCGCGCGCCATTCACCGCGGCCGATGACGCAGTGGCCAGCGTACCGGGCATGCCCGACGCCCGTTTTTGGGCGGATTCCGAAACAGACTTCGAAAAGGCGCTGCCGCCGCAGCGCGGACCCTGGCTCATTCTTTCCACCGGCGGCGCCGACGGCGCGTTCGGCGCCGGACTGCTTAACGGCTTGAGCGCCGCCGGCAAGCGTCCGGATTACGCCGTCGTCACCGGCGTGAGCACCGGCGCGCTGATGGCGCCGTTCGTTTTCGCAGGTCCGCGCTACGACGCCGCGCTGGCGGCAGTCTACACGCACACCTCGGCCGCCGACATTTTCGAGGTCGGTGGCACCGGCGAAAGTTTCCTCGACACCTGGCCGCTGAAGGATTTGATCGCCAAGCAGATCACGCCGGCGCTCCTGGCCGACATTGCCGTGGCGCACCAAGCCGGCCGGCGGCTGTTCATCGTCACGACCGATCTCGACGCCGAACGCTCGGTGGTCTGGAACATGGGCGCGATCGCGGTCCATGCCACCGCGCATTCCGCCAACCCCGGCGGTGAGGAGGCCATCAAGCTGTTCCGCAACATCTTGCTCGCATCCGGCAGCGTCCCCGGCGCTTTCCCGCCGGTACTGATCGACGTCGAAAGCAACGGCAAGCGTTTTGCCGAAATGCATGCCGATGGCGGGGTCGGCGGACAATTTTTCGTGACGCCGCCGGCGCTGATGCAAAGCGCCAGCAGCTACAGGATTCCCGCCGATGCGCTTTACATTGTCGTCAACAGCAGCTTGGCGCCAGAATTCCAGGTGGTCGAGCGCAGTACGCCAACGATTCTGGCGCAAACGGTGTCGATGGCGATCAAAGCCGACTTACGGGTGCTGCTCGATCGCGCTTATGTCGCTGCCAAAAACAGCGGCATCGGCTTTAATGTCGCCACCATTCCGCCAAGCTTCAACGCGCCCAGCCGCGGCGCCTTCGATCCGGACTACATGAAAGCGTTATTCAATGTAGGCTATGATCAGGGCAAAAGCGAAAATCCCTTCGCCGCCGAACCGCCGGCTTTTCCGGGTTCGCCGGCAAACTGAATGAGCGATCCACAACCGGGAGCGAACAGATGAAAAGGCTCGGTATCGTGACGGCGATCGTGGTCGGGGGATTGGTTGCGGCGCTGGCGGCAGCACAAGCGCAACCCCAGCCGCAATCGCAAGCGCAAGCGCAACCACGATCCACGCACAAGCGCGCCGTACACATGTCCTCGCGCGCCTATGACGGGCTGTGGAGCGTGTCCATTCACACGGCCTATGGACCCTGCGATCCGACTTATCGCTATCCGGCGCGCATCGTCGGCGGGCGCGTGACGCAGGCGGACACCGATTTCAGTTATCAGATTTCCGGTGCAGTCGTCGCGAGCGGCGCGATCGCCGTGACTGTCTATCGCATGGGCCAGAGCGCGACCGGCTACGGACGGCTGCGCGGCTCAAGCGGCGCAGGCCGTTGGAGCGCCGCCGGCAATACTTGCTACGGCACCTGGAACGCCATGCGCCGCGCCGCGAATTGAGCGCGGCTGCAATCGTCACTGCAACAAAGCGGAGCGAATAAACATCGCTCAACGGTACTTTGAGCGCCGGACGTTCGCGTTCCGCTATCGATCGCGCGGCTGCGCGCACGCACACATGAATTGTTGTTCATTACGTTGTTTGGTTCGTGGCCGCCGAAACTTAGTACATTTCCGTCCTGTCAAATACGAAATTTAATTTGCCGTTCATGAAATAAATAAACTGGCCTGTACCTGAGCGGCTGCGCTCAATCCTTCGGCGCTTTTTTTCCGCCGGCCTCCGGAAAAATCCACATGGCGACGATCATGAAAGCTGCCGTCGCCAGCACAAAGTTTCCGAATTCCGGCCGCACCGGCGAACCGCTCCAAAAAGCGAGAATGATCGCAACAACAGCGACTGCGGCTGAAACATAAGCCTTAACGTCATTGGGCATGCGATTGCGATCCCCATTCGATCGCCACAAACGCGGTGGCCTCGTCAAAAATTTCCAACCGGCATTGCGGCAGCTTGATCTGGCGGTTTCGGCGTCCCGCGCAGGTTTTTCTTCAGGAAACGCGTTTGGTAGCCATTCAACAGGTGTCCAATGATTCCGCGATTGAGATCGGACGTGCCAAACAGCCAGTCGGCGATCGGGAATGTCAGGTTCATGTTGACTTCCATCATCAGCCGCCCGTTGTGATGAGCGGTGTGATGCCGGCGCAGCGTATTGACGAATGGGCAGTGGCGCACGAAAGCGTTTTCATCGACATGACAACAGAAATGCATGAACTCATAGATGAGATACATGCCCGTGGTCACGCACATGAACAGCCAGCCAACATTCGGCGTCGCGACAACGCCCAGCACCACGGCCAGCGGAATCGACATCAGGATGAAAACCACCAGCGCATAGGGCGGGAAAACCGTGACGCGCCAGTCCTTGGGATCGCGGAAGCGCATTTCCTCATCGGTGAAAAACTGATGATGATTGAGCGTATGCCGCTCATAGATCGCGCGTAGCCCTTTGATATTGACGGGCCGATGCATGATGAACCTGTGCACCGCCCATTCGAAGATATTTGTGAACAAGAAAGTCAGCGGCAGCGTCAGCCATTCCAGCCACGTGACGTTGTGGATGTGCGCAACATAAATATAAAACGCCGCGGCGCCCATCGCGTAGATGATCAGGATATGGACGTATCCGTCATACCAACCGACGATGCGCGAGCGATATTCCTGGCGGAACGCTTTTTGCCGATCGGTGATCATGTCGTTCTCCTGTAACCGTCACGCGGCTTTGCCGGCAGCCGATGGGAGGCGCGCCGTTGCATGCTCGTTCAGTGCATGTCCTTGATCGCGCGTTCTATCTCTTCTCCCGTCAGCGTCCAGTCATTGTCGAGGTCGGCGATCACCCTTTGCATGAAAGACTCGCAAAGCGCGATGGCGCGATCCTTGTCGCCGAGATGATCGTAGAGAATGGCCAACGCCAATTGCCGCGGGCTCGCGCCTTCATAGGTCCACTCGAAGCCCCATTTGGTGAATTGCTTGATTTCATAATGCTCGGGCAGCCGACGGCCATCGACCGTGACTTTCAGACCGTCGATGTCGCGTGTTCCTTGATAGGTCCTCACGGATCTCGCCGGCATATGGTGACGAAGCTCAGCCCGTCTTTCGCGCCTGGATGTTGGCGTTCCACCACGGGCAGACATCGGCGGCGCGTGCATAATTGCCGTTCATGACATTGACCGGCTCGCGGCCGCCGGCCTCGGCGGTGCGGATGCGAAGCTTGCGCGCCTCGTCGCGGCCTCCTTCTGTGAGCCACATGCGATCGTGACCCCATAGGCTCGGGCCTTCGACGCGCTCGTGCGGCGTCCAGTTCGCGGTGTCGATGCTCCGCCCGCCCCAGCCATATTCGACCAGGAACTGCGACGGCGAATAGGAATAGAACGAGGTGACGTGATCGTTGACGTGGCGGCCGAGCGTGGTGCCGATCATCGCCGGATTTTGCAGCGCCAGATCATAAGCCTGTCCGACATCGTCGAGATAATAAAGCTCCACCATCATGTGATGGATGCCGTTCTTGCCGGTATCGATGAAGGCCAGGCTGTGATGGCGCGAATTGATATGGAAGAAATAAGCCTTGAACGGTTTGAGAATGTAGTCCGTCGGCTTGAAGTTGAGGATCTCGGTATAGAACGGCAGCACGTCGTCGAGCCGTTCGGCGGTGAGCACCGCATGGCCCATGCCGAGCGGACCGGTGCGGAAGCCGGAGATCGAGCGGCCGGGCTTGAACGGATCGCTCGCCACTCCGGCGCCGTGAAATGCTTCGAGCCGATTGCCGATCGGATCGGCAAACACGATCAGGTCCTTGACGCGGCGCTCGTCGGCGAGCGCCCGCGATCCGCGCGCCAGTTTGACGCCGGACTTGTCCAGATGCCCGGCTAGCGCATCGAGGGCGGCGGCGTCGGTGACTTCCCAGCCGTAGAATGACGGGCCCTCATTTTCGTCGGTGTGAACGACGATGCGCTGCTTGCGATCGTCCATGCGCAGCGCCAGCGTGCCGCGGCTCTTATCGACGAGCTGCATGCCGAGGAAGCGCGTGCCGTAAGCCGCCCAGTCCTCGAGATTGCGGGTCCGGATACCAACATAACCGAGCGCATTGAGGTTCATGGCCCATCCTCGAATCTCGGCAAATCGCGCCGCCGCCATTTCGCTCGCTACTGGGGCGCCGCGTTGGACCGATGACACATGACATATCATATGGGACGCGGCCGATGAACCGGCGAGAGGCAATCGGCGCGGGCGGTCAGCGTCCAGCCGGCGGTGCGCTCGGCAACAAGCCGTTCGCTCTTTGCACGATCGTGCCGCCCTGGTCCTCGGTGGCCGAGTCAATGCTCGCAGCAGGAACCCGCGTCGGGGACGATCCGGGCTTGATGTCGGGCGGTAGCGTTGCCGGATTGACCGGCGTGAACGCCCCGCCTTGCGCCGATCTGCCGGTAAATGCCAACAGCCCTTCATTGGTCGAGACAATGTCGCCAGGCCGCAAGGTCGGATCGCGCTTGACATCGAATGAGGTCAGCCCGAACGCGTCTTTGCCGTTGCAGGTGCAATTGGCCACCAATTGCTTGCGGTACAAGAACGCGGTGTCGAGCGTGGCGTAACGCTGGCCGTCCTGGGCCACCGCGGCGCCGATTTCGCTGCCGACGAAAACCTTGGTTTTGCTGTACGGGCAGATTGCCCGGCAGGTTTCCGCCGGCGTGCCGTTGACGATTTGCTCCACCGGGAAATGCTGGCCGTCGCACAGCCGCACGCAGTACGCCACAGCATGCCCGGTGCTGCCGCCGCCCTCGGTCACGCTTTCCTGCCCTAACGGCGCTGGCGCAACGCGGCCGATGCCAGGGGCCGGCGGGGCCGGATAATTTTCCTGTTGCGCTGGACGTTGTTGAAAGCCACCGAACAGGAAATCAAAAAACCCCTGAGCCGATGCCGGGCGCGGCATCGCCATCGCGGCGGCAAGCGCGCCGCTGACGATCGTCACCCGCCAAACGAAATGACCGCTGTGTCGCTCACTGACCATGACGCCGTTTCGACCTCCGGCGATAGGTGCCTGCGAATTTGTCCGCGAACATTACCTGCAATTGGGGCGCCTTGCAGGCAGGATATAAGCCGGGGAGGGGGAGCGGCCTAAAAGTGCCCCCACCCTACCCTATCCTACAGGCGGAGGGCAAAAGCGCGCCGCTAATCAAACCACCTAGCAGCTTGCCGGACAAAAATGCCCCGCTCACTCAAATCCAAAGAAGCGGCAGTACTCCTCCGGCTCGGCGCGCGGCGAGCGGAAACTGTTCGCTGGATGAACGCGGTCGCCGTAACCGATCGAGACCGCGCAAAACAGCATCTGCTCCGGCGGCATGTTCACGAACGGCCCGACGATGCGATGCATGCGCGCCCAGGATTCCTGCGCGCAGGTGTCGAGCCCGTGGCCGCGCGCCAAAAACATCAGCGCATGAATATAGCCGCCGAGATCGGCCCATTGGCCAGGCCCGAGCCGCCGGTCGATGGCAATGAACAAGGCGACCGGCGCGTTGAAGAATTCGTAATTGCGCTTGTACTGGGAAAGCCGCGCCGCGGCATCGCTGCGGTCGATCTTGAGCGCGCCGTAAAGTTGCACGCCATGATGCTCGCGCCGCGATCGGTAGGGCTCCCACATCGTCTTCGGATAAATCGGATACTCTGCATCCTCGTGGCGCGGGTCGTGGCCAGTGATCGCGGCGGCAACCCGCCGCTTGAGCTCGGCCAGCGCCGCGCCGGTCAGTGCGTAGACCTGCCACGGCTGCAGATTGCCGCCGGAGGCCGCGCGCGCCGCGCCGGCGATCAAATCGCGCACCAGTACTGGATCGACCGGCCGGTCGAGAAACCAGCGGCAGGAAATGCGGGAATCGACGGCTTCGAACACATCCATGGCGTGCGCGTTCCTGGAAAGCTTGATCGAGGGCAAGGTCGTATACTATCGAAGCGGCGAGTGCGAATTCGGCGTCCAATGCTGGGGGAATAACATGGCCAAGGATGCTGCGGTCACCATAGCGGCGCGGCTCGACCGGCTGCCGCCGTCGCGCCACACCCGCTGGCTGGTGACACTGCTGTCGCTCGGCGGCTGGTTCGAATTCTACGATCTGTTCTTCACCGCCTATATAGCCATCGGCCTTTTCAAGGCCGGGATCTTCACGCCGACCACGCAAGGCCTGTTCGATCTGAAAGGCTTTGCCAGCTTCGTCGCCGCGCTGTTCCTCGGCCTTTTCATTGGCACGCTCGCGTTTAGCTGGCTGTCGGACCGGTTCGGCCGGCGCTCGATCTTCACCTTCGCGCTCCTTTGGTACTCGATCGGCGCCTTCATCATGGCGTTCCAGAACACGCCGGAGACCGTCAATCTGTGGCGGCTTATTGCCAGTATCGGGCTCGGCGTCGAACTGGTGAATGTCGATGCCTATGTGTCCGAACTGGTGCCGAAGGAGCAGCGCGGGCCGGCCTTCGCCTATAACCAGTTCGTCATGTTCACCGCGGTGCCGGTGGTGGCGTTCCTGGCCTGGCAGCTCGTGCCGCGGACCATCCTGGGACTCGACGGCTGGCGCTGGGTCGTGATCATCGGCTCGATCGGCGCCGCCGTTATCTGGTGGATCCGCAGGAACTTACCGGAATCGCCGCGCTGGCTCGAACACCACGGCCGCACCGCGGAGGCCGAAAACATCGTCGCCGATTTGGAGCGCCGCATCCGCGCCGACGGCATCGAGCTTGCAGCGCCTGAACCCGTCACCGGCGAAACCGAACGCAAAACCGGCGCCTGGGCGGAGATGTGGAACGCGACCTATCGCAGCCGCACCATCATGCTGGTGGTCTACAATTTGTTTCAGACCATCGGCTATTACGGCTTTTCCAGCTGGGTGCCGACGCTGTTGATCTCGCAAGGCGTCGAAGTGACCAAATCGCTGACCTACACCTTCATCATCGCCATCGCCGCGCCGGTCGGACCGCTCATTGGGGTGTTCTTCGCCGACCGCTTCGAGCGCAAATGGCAGATCGCCTGGGCCGCCGCGGGCATCGCCGTGTTCGGGCTTTTGTTCGCGCAGCAGACCAGTGCGGCCGGCGTCATCGTCTGCGGCTTATTGATCACGCTGTGCAATAACTGGATGTCGTTTTCGTTTCACGCCTATCAGGCAGAGCTCTATCCGACCCGCATCCGCGCCCAAGCGATTGGCTTCGTCTATTCGTGGAGCCGGTTCTCGGCGATCTTCTCCGGCTTCATCATCGCGTTCTTTCTCGGCCGTTACGGCACCATCGGCGTGTTCAGTTTCATCGCCGGCGCGATGGCGATTGTCTTTGTCGTTATCGGCGTGTTCGGGCCGCCAGTGACCAAACGCCGGCTCGAAGCGATCGCGGCGTGAGGCCGTCATTGCGAGGAACCCAAAGGGCGACAGGGCAATCCAGATCTTGGATTGTCTGTCTCTTGATTGCTTCGCTTCGCTCGCAATGATGGTGCGGTTGCACCGTCACTTCCCTTCCAGCGTATTGACCGCGTCCCAATCGGGCGCCGGCGGATGCGCCAGAAATTTCTTGGACCGCTGCAGTAGGATCGCCGACGGTGGATCGGCGGCGGCCACCGGCGCGAGCGCCTCAGCGCAGCGGACAAAATCGCGGCGGCGCCAGCACGTGAGTGCATGTCCGTAGGCGGCCGTTACGACTTTCTGCTCGGAAGTTTCTTCGCCATGACGCGCAAGCGGCTCGTAAATGCCGACGGGTTCGTCGCGGCCTTGGACGCGGATGCTGTCCAGCTCGCGCCAGGCGAAAGCGCTCACCGCGCGTTCGAAGGTGCTTTTGGCGGCCATGATCGTGGTGCCGAAATATTTATTGGCGCCTTCGAGCCGCGACGCCACGTTCACGGTGTCGCCCATCACCGTATAGTTGAAACGCTGTCGCGAGCCGATATTGCCGACCAGCGCGTCGCCGGAATTGAGTCCGATGCGCTGATGCAATGTGAAACGCTGCCATTCGGCCGGCTCGCGGTTGAGCTTGTGCAACCGGTCGCGGCAGCGCAAGGCGGCGCTGACCGCGTTTTCTGCGTGGTTCGGATCATCGAGCGGCGCGCCGAACATCGCGACGATGGCGTCGCCGATATATTTGTCGACGAAGCCGCCCTGCTCCTGGATGATGTCGGTCATCGCCGAAAGATATTCGTTCATGAAGTGCACCAGTTCTGGCGGCGCGAGCGCCTCGGAAATCGACGAGAACCCGGCGAGGTCGGAAAAGAAGATGGTGACGTTGCGGGTTTCGCCGCCGAGCGCCGGCGGCTTATTGGCGGAGACCATTTTCTCGATCACGCTGGGCGCGAGATAAAGCCCGAAGCTCTTGCGCAAAAAGCGCCGGTCCTTGTCGGCGACCAGAAACCGGTAACCGGTCGTCGCACCAAGGCTCACGACGCCCGCGAGCAAAGGCTCGATCAGCGGCAGCGCCAGCGGCGAATAGCTGAAAGCGAGCACAGCGCCGAAGCCCCACGCAAGCGCGGCAACCAGATAAGCCGGCACTGCGGCGAGCAGCGGCAGCGTCAAGGTTGCGGCCGCCACTACCGCGGCGAACCCAAAGGCAATGGCGCCGCGGGCGACTGTCCCAAGCTCGACCAGCGCATCGCCGCGCAAAAGATTGTTGATGGCCGTGGCATGGGTGTAGACGCCGGGCGTCGAGTCGCGGGCAAAAACCGTGCTCGGCGGCGACGCCGGCAGCGCGCAGCGCAGGCCGGTTGGATTTTCCGGCGACGTTGCAAAACGCTTCGATGTGACCTGGCGGTCTTCGACGTCGAGCACGGTCGCGATAAGCACGACTTTGCCCGCAAAGTTGCGGCGGAAGAAGTCCTCGTCGCCCTTTTCGATGCAGGCGCGCAGGTCGGCGAGTGAATAGGTCGGGATCGGATCGGCGCCGCTGTCGAAATTGAGCGCCATCGCGTTCGGCACAAGCGCCGGAATCCGGTAGCCGGAAAGCGTCACAGTCCCATCGGCCGCGGTCTTAGGCGCGCTGCCAAGCGCACGCGACGCCAGCTCGATCGCCATGGACCATTGCGGATTGCCGTCGACCGTCACGCTCAACGGAACGCGGCGAACCACGTCGTCCGGATCGTTGTATACGTTCAGGGAGCGGATATTGGCGCTCTGGCCGACGGCGATGCGCTGGCCCGGCGACGGCAGAAGCGGAAAATCGCGATGCTGCGCTTCGCCCAGCACCACTTTGCCCTCATGCGCGCCGAGCGCGAGCGCGCGGAGAAAGTCGCGATCAAAGCCGCGCAAACGGGCGCCGAGCTTGCCATCGTCGAATGGAATCTCGGATTGCTCGATCGAGGTCGGAAATAGGATGTCGAAGCCGACCACCTTGGCGCCGCCGCCAATGATCGCGGTCAGCACCCGCGCGATTTCCGGCGTCCAGGTTATCGCCGGCGTTCCGGCAAATGGCGGCGTTTGATAGGTTTCTTCATCGAGCCCGACGACGACGGTCGGCGATCCCGTTGCATGGGGCGTCGCAATATTGACGCGCCAGCGCAGCCACGTGAGAACGTCGATCGACAAACCGCGGAACCGATCGAGCGGCGGCGCGAGGATCAGCGCGCTCGACATGACCGCGATGGCGAGAACAGCGACCGCATCCCGAAACTGTCGCGATACCCTGGCCATGCGCGACGGCGGCTAGCGCCGGGCCTGCAGGCGGGCCAAGCGGCCGACGAGCGGCGCGTCGCCCGGTTTGGCATCCGGATCGATTTTGAACACGATCTGCTGGTCGGCGAATTTAGCCCGGTAGATTCCGCCGGGCGCGAGCGCCACGCCCGACTTGGCAAAATCCAGGAACGCGCCGCGCACGAGCTCGCGCTCGGTGACGGTAATCTCGTGGCGTTCGCCCGGCTGATCCAGGCGCTCGACCGCGAGCTTGCCGGGCGGCCGCACTTCGAAGACCGGCGACAGTCCGTAGAGCGTAAATTCCGGGTGCGGAACGGCGGCAACCGCTTGCGGCTTCGGCGCCTGGCGAAACACCATGGCGCCGCTTTTGCCGGCGAGCTCGGCGGAGAGCATCATCTTGCAGCCTTCGCACGCCACCTTTGCCCGCGCCACTTCGCCCCCGGCGACTTCGCTTTGCTCAGCGCCGACCGTCACCGTGCCGCCGCTGACGGTTTCGCGCCAGCACGACTTCAAATAACCGAGCACGATCCGGTCGTGGGCGCCGAGGCGGATGACCTGGCCCGGATCGACATAATCCATGAACGCAATGCCCGGCACGCTGCCCTGGATCTCCTCGACCACGGCCGCCGGAGACTGCGCCGAAGCCGCCAAAATGAACGCGCCGGCGCCTTGCAGGAAAACGCCGATAATGACGTTCATCGGATTTGCCCCTCGATCCTCGTCGCCGCCCCGCGGAATTCAATACGGCGTTTTGTTGATCTCTCCTGAGCTGGCGACATACCAGTGTTCGCTCACGAACGGCTTGCCGGACAACCGATCGGCGAGCCAGTCGGCAAGCAGAATCGGCGGAAACGGCCCAAGGTTAGCGGCCGGCACGTTGCCGACGGAATGGCGCGATTCCTGGTAGACGACCATCTGCTTCGGCCCTTTGAGCGCGGCCATCAGACGCTCGGAATGTTCCAGCGGACTAAGCTCTTCGGCTTCGCCGGCGACGCAAAGATAGGGTACCCGAATCTTGTCGGCGTGTCCTTCCCAAGTGATGGTCTTGCGAAAGGTGTCGAACTCGTCCTCGTCGGTGATGCCGCACATATACATGAAGCGTTTTTTGAAAGTCGGCGAGGCTTCCTGGAAAATGGTTTGGCCGCCCGGCTCGTGGCACACCGACATGACCGCGCAGGCTTTGATGCGCGGCTCGTTGCCGGTGAGCGCGGTGCCGAACAGCGAGCCGAAGCTGGTGCCGGCGACGCCGATACGCGCGGCATCGAGTTCCGGCCGCGCCCCGATCCAGTCGACCAGCGCCGGCCCGGTAGCGACCCAGTTCTCCATGCTGAAATAAAGCCCGATCATCGGCGCTTCGTATTGGCCCGGGCCGTCGATCGCCAGCACCGCCATGCCGCGATTGAGATATTTGTCGCCATAGAGCGCGACCTGAATCTCCTTGTAGCTGTCCATGCCGGGTATGGCGATCACCACCGGCAGCCGGCCGCCGCTATAGTTCGGCGGCAGATGCAGCCAGGCCGGAATGGCCTTGTCCTTGAACGGCACCCACACCGCCTCGACGTGATGATCGGCCAGCGTGGCGTATTTGGCGTAGCATTCGCGTTTCTTGTTGTTGTAGGCGACGTTGGTTTCGTCATTCTCGTCGTAGGGCCATTGCGCCGCGCCCCAGTGCACCGCGGCCATGAAGAAATTGTCGCGCGCGGTGACTTTGCGATCGGCTTGCGCGGCGGCATTGGCCTTGGCCTCGCGGCGGCGCGCCACCGCCGCAAACGCAGGGCCGATATCGGCCATTTTCTTCACCCGCTCGCGGATGCCGGCGAAATCGGCGTTGGCTTCGATGCCGCAGGGCAAGTGGATATACAGCGAACGCGGCTGATCCCAATCGATGCCGTTGGCGCGAATAATATTGTCGATAAGCCAGCGCTGCTCGTCGAAGCGGCGCACCCGCGGCGGGCCGCGGCGGTCAAGAATGGGCGGAAAGCCTTGCTGCGGGCGGTTCATGCGCTTCCTCCGATAGCGGGCGGCTCGCGGTCGCGGACCGAACCGCTTGCGGCGGTATTATCGGCGCGGTGCATACCTTGTTGTCAACGACACTGCGGCTATCATCGTCCGGCATGTCCGCTCATTGCACGCTGCAGGGCTGGACACCGGCAGCACGTTATTGGTGCCCTCACCTCATAATGTCCCGCTTTTTCATGCCCAGAAAGAAGTTGATCCGATGAAACTTGCCGTCCCGGATATGATTTCCAACTCGTATTTCCCGGCCGAAGCGGCGGTCGCGCTCGGATTTTTCAAAGCCGAAGGGCTCGACGTCTCGCTCGAACTGATTTTCCCGGTCGACAAGGCCTATGCGGCCTTACGCGACGGCGCGGTCGATTTCGTCGGCGGTTCGGCGCATTCGGCGCTGGCCGCTTTTCCCGATTTTCGCGGCGTCAAGCTGATCTGCGCGCAAGCGCAGGGCATGTACTGGTTTCTGGTGATGCACGCCGACTTGAAAGCGCGTCGCGGCGACGTCTCCGCCGTCAAGGGCCGGCGCATCGGCGCGGCGCCGTGGGTGGACAAGGGCCTGCGCGGCTTGCTGACGGAAGCCGGCATCGACATTGCGCGCGATCGCGTGACCATCGCGCCGGTGCCGGGCGCCGCCGGCGCCGGCATCAATTTTGGCCTCACCGCGGCGAAGGCGCTCGAAGAGCGCAAGATCGACGGCTTTTGGGCCAACGGCATGGGCGCTGAAGTGGCGGTCCGCCGCGGGGTCGGCACGGTTGTGCTGGATGTGCGCCGCGGCGACGGTCCGAAGCGCTGCTTCAACTTCACCGCGGCGACGATCGCGACAGCCGATGCGCTGATCGCACGATCGCCGCAGGCTGCCGCCGCGGCCGTGCGCGCGATCGTCAAGACGCAACTGGCATTGAAAACGGATGTGGAACGCGCCGGTGCGGTCGGTAAGAAGCTATTTCCGCCGTCGGAGGCGGCGCTGATCACCGAACTGGTCCGCCGCGATCTGCCCTATTACGACGCCGCGCTGTCGCCGGAATTCGTCGCCGGTATGACGGAGTTCGCGCGCGGCCAAGGCCTGCTCGCGGGACCGGTGTCTTACACCGACGTTGTCGCGACGCAATTCGCGCCGCTGTGGAAGGGGTGAAGCACTCAGCCCGTCATTGC
>Ga0207693_10001020_pt1 | contig 25070 bp, 24 predicted proteins | sample LARL81metaG_FD_184347 | JGI IMG/M metagenome (GOLD analysis project Ga0207693, IMG submission 184347) | Corn, switchgrass and miscanthus rhizosphere microbial communities from Kellogg Biological Station, Michigan, USA - LAR L8-1 metaG... | ecosystem: Host-associated > Plants > Roots >... | reverse complement strand
CATGCTCGGCAACTTGGCGATCTCTGTGATCTGCGGGACGGTGTACGGCGTCACTGCATTGGTGCTCGGCCTCCCGTACCCGCTCGCCGTGGCGGTCATCGCGGGGATCCTCGACCTCATCCCCAGCGTCGGCGCGACGATCGCCGGCATCATCGTCGGACTCGTCGCGCTGTCGGTCAGCCTCCAAGCCTTGATCGTCTTTGTGATCGTGATGGTGGTCTACCAGCAGATTGAGAACTACATCCTGCAGCCGACGATCATCGGTAAGGCCGCCAAGGTCTCCGGCTTCACCGTCCTTACCAGCGTCCTGGCGTTCGGGGCGCTCTTCGGATTGATCGGCGCGATCATCGGCGTGCCGATCGCGGCGTCGCTCCAGATCGTCGCGGAGGAGCTCACCGCCGACAGAAGAGCTCGCATCGCCGCCGAGGGCGCCGCAAACAAGTTGCCGACGTGACGGCTGAGGCCGACACGGAGCGCTCTCGCGCACCAGTTCCCTTCCTAGGTAGTTGAGCGCATGACTAGTGGGCGGACGGAACCGCCCGTCCGCCCACACATCGGATCGTGTGAGCACTGACACGCTTCCTACGCTCGACATTCGACCGAACAATCCAAGACCATCGGACCATCATCCCGCGTGAGACTATGGGCGGCACCCGGCCCACTGAGGGATGATGCCAACGTGCTCGGCGCTCACCGCCTCCGACGTCGCCCGACTCGAGGCCGATCGAAGGGTGGCCGGCCTAACCAACTCCCGAGGCGCGCATGTAAAGATCCCGCCGATCGTAGAATCGGTCGCGGGGCCCCCTCAACTCGTTCTCCGAACGAAGCCACCACGGGATGATCGAACACTTCTGGCATCGCCTACCTGGCCCGATCTGGTTCAACGCAAACGAGATCTATCGCGAGCAGGTCATGCGTGCAGGTAATGGTGCTGTGTTCGTCGAGCTGGGCGCATGGAAGGGCCGAAGCGCCGCCTTCATGGCCGTCGAGATAGCCAACAGTGGCAGGGACATCGAATTCTATGCGGTCGATACCTGGATGGGAAGCGCTGGGGAGTCAGCGCACAAGAAGGATCCTGACGTACAGGAGAGCACTCTCTATGAGGCATTCCTGGAGAACGTTGAACCGGTGCGAGATTGGGTGAAGCCGCTGCGAGAACTGAGTACTGAAGCAGCTACTCATTTCGCCGATGGGAGTGTCGACTTTGTCTTCGTAGATGCTGGTCACACGTACCGGGACGTGACTAATGACCTGGTGGCGTGGTGGCCGAAGGTGCGGCCGGGGGGCGTCATCGCTGGGGACGATTGGAGTTTTCGTGACCCGAGTGACGGCCAGCGTTCGGTCCGTCGAGCGGTTCGACGATATTTCAACCGACCGCACTGCTTCTACGCTATTGAATTGTGGAGGGGTACTACTCATCCAGAATGGACCCAGTGGCTTGTTCGCAAAGACGGAGGCTTCACGATGAATCTCGTCATGAAGATGCGCGGCACTATCGCCGCAGCGCGATAGCCCACACCAGCAGCCCCACCCCACTAGGTCGATTCGCGTTACGGGAGTTCGACGCGGCGGCGGACGGTGCCGGCACGCGGGTGCCGCGCCTCCAGACCGATCTCCGTTCCAGGCGGGGCTTCGACGACCCACTCGAGCTTCGCGAGGTCGCCGGTCGATTCGTCGTTCGCCCACCAGGTCGTCGAACGCTTGTCGGCGCGGCCCTTCAACTGGCCGACATCGGTCTTCGCCTCGCCGCCCACCAGCCGCGCGCCCTCGGGCAGATCGAGCTCGACCTCGAGGCCACGCACCGCACTTCGTTCAACCGCTCTGTCGGTCACGCTCGTCGGGAGCCAGCCGGAGTTCTGCAAGACGAGCCGCACCAGGTACGAGCTCTCGCCGAGTTTTTCCACGTCGAGCGAGCGGGCCTCGAGGAGCGGTGAGATCAGCAGGTGGAAGAGCGCCCAGTCGGAGTGCGGCGCGACTTCGTCCTCCAGACGGTCAAACGGGACGTTGAACCAGTAGTTGATGATGTCCCACCCTCCGAGCTCGACCTTGCCGAGCTCCGGGTGGTCGAACTCGTACCAGTCGACGTACGCGTCCGGATAGTTCTTCTTCGCCCACTCGATCAGCTTCAGATCGTCCTCGACGGGGTGCTCACGAATCCAGTCGGTGAGGTGGTAGTCAGACAGGCCGGCCTGGCGCTGGGGGCTCCAGAACTCCGTCGTCCACGAGAAGACGCCGAGGTGGTCGTACATCCAGTCGTGGGCACCGCCTTTGATCGTCTGCTTCGGCTCGTACTTGAAGTCGTGAAAGACGGAGACGGCCGGGTAGCCGGTGAGCTCTGTGCCACGCTCGCCGATCAGCGTGTACGCGCGCAGGTCTGCGGTCGGAAAGTCGTCGTCGGGCCGGCCTGCGTACGGCCGCAGATGAACGCCGCTGAACGTGTGGTACGCGATGTGCCCGGTGATGTTCGGGCGCTCGGTCACCGCCTGCACCATCGCTCGCACTTCCGGCTCGGACACCGGGTACGGGCCGGCGCCGCGCTGCTCGTGCTCCGGCACCCACTCGGCCGGGAAGTTGCGGTTGAGATCAAGACCCTCGAGCGGCGGCGGGATCTTGATCGTGACGCCGTCATAGTTCTCGATCCGTCCTTCGGTCAACAGGCGGTAGAACGGTCCGTCGTCGGGAGAGTCGACCGGCTCGCGGCGAACCAGCAGCTTCTCTTCGTCCGGATGCCGGCGCCATGCGCCGTTCGGGTCCTCGATCCGCATGTCGAGCACGCGACCGTCACCGTCGAGATCCTCGACGCGTAACCCGTCGTCCGATTCCTCGCGCGGATAGGGACGCACGCTCGAGCGGATGAACCGCCGCTCCTCGAGCCCGCGCTCGGCGCCGTCCGGATTCAGACGGGGGATCACGTAAAACGTCCGCGTGTCGAGCGCCCGCGTGACGAGGTCGTTCTGTCCGTGCTCCGTCACCAGCTTGTGGATGAGGTGGAGCGCCGCCGTGCACCCGGTCCACTCCATGGAGTGGATGTTCGCCTCGATCAGAAACGCCGGCTTGTCCTGATGCTCGCCGGTCTTGCTATTCGTGACCGTGACGATCCAGATCTCCCGGCCCTCGAACGACCTGCCGATGGACTCGAGGCTGCAAAGCTGGGGAGCTTCGTTCGCCCACGCGCGCAGCGTGTCGGTGAGCTCGTCGTAGGCATAGAAGTGGTCGTATGCGACGGGACGCACGTGCTACTGGGTGAGCTCGGCGACGAGCGGGGCCGTGTCGTACGGTTCGAAGCCGAGCCGTGACGCAATCTCCTCGCTCGAGGGTCGCGTGCCCTCGGCGAAGAGGGCGCGGAGCAGCTCGCCCGTCTTCGGATCGCGCCACCAGTCCTCCCCCACCTCGTCGACCAGGTACGCGCGAAGCTGCGCGTGCCGGATCCAGGCGCGGAGATAGTCGGCGGAGTAGAAGCCGGCGTCCATGTCGGCCAGGTGCCCGTCGGCCGGGTAGCGAACACCCGTCGCGGCGGTCAGCCGCTCGGCATAGTCGTCGCTCGTCAGGCCGGCCTCGTCGAAGTTGGACCAGAAGTCGATCTCGAACTGAAGCTTCGCCGTGTAGCGCCGAAACAGGAGGGCCTCGAGGAAGACGGTCGCCTCCGCGTTCGTGCGGGCCTCCTCGTCGGTGAGATCAAAATGCTCCGCATGCCAGGCCGGCTCGCGGGTGATCGCCTCGCAGATGTAGGAGTAGATCTCGGTCAGCGCGTGATCCCGGGAGATCCTGCGAAACGTGTACGGCAGATTGGGGTCGACACCGGCGTAGTGCAGCGCGTGACCGGCTTCGTGGAGGAAGGCCTGGTAGTCGTGGAGTCCTCCCTGCGCGCGCGTGATCAGGTGCACGACGCTCGGAGGGTCGGAGGCAATCACACAGGCGCGCGGAGATTTCTGGGGCCGGTCGTCGAGATCCAGGCGAATGTTCTTGTCGGCGGCGAGGTCGAAGCCGAGTGCTGAGAGGGTCGCGAGACAGACGTCGGTCGCCCGGTCTTTTGTGTACGTCGAGTCGAGCGGCGAAAGGCGGCGCACGTAGCCCATGTGCGCCGACGAGGGTTGATCCTCGCGGTCCGGCCCGAGCAACCGCTCGAACCAGCGCTCGCGCATGGCGATGAAAGCACCCTCGATCTGATCGCTCGCCGCAGCGAGGACCGACTCGAGCTCGCGCAGTGAGATCTGCTTCTCCTCCTCGTTACGGGCAACCGCGTCAGGCTCCTCGGTCAGGTCCGCCTCGAGCTCCTCGTACGCGCGCAGCAATTCGAGGCGCTGCTCGTTGAACTCGGCCGACTTCTGTCCGTGCAGCTCACCGAGCTCGTCGCGCTCCTTATAGTCCGAGATCACGGCAAGACGAGCGAGCGCCGAACGAAGCGGCAGCTCCTCGCCCTTGAAGGTCAGGCGCGCGGCGAGGATCGCGTTCTCGAGCTCGTCGTCCTTCTCGGCCAGCTCGGCGGCGATGAGCCCGCTCTCACAGGTCTTGCGCAGCCGGTAGAGCCACTCGCGCTGGTCTCCCTCCGCAGCCTCCTCATCGTCGCGCAGGACCTGAAGCTGCTCGCGGCTGAAGAGGTCGGCGTAGCGAACGACGATCGCCGCCTGCTCGGAAACCTCCTTCTCGCCGACGCGGACGGCCCGGCCTTCCTCCGAGCGCTCGTAGAGGTAGCGCTGGAGCTGCTCCTCGAACTCCGCAGGGCTGCGTACGGCGGTCGTCGACATCTCGAAGACTCTATCCAGCGTCGCGGGAGACGCGCCCCACCAGCCGGCCGACCGTGCCGGTCAGCTGGTCGAGGGTGAACGGCTTCGAGATCACCGCGTCCGCGTCGGCACCCTCGAGACTCGGCGAGCCGACCGAGCCGGTGAGCAGCACGACAGGCAAGCCCGGGTGACTGTCCCGCAGCTCGCCGAGAAACTCGACCCCGTTGCCGGAGCCCACGTGTACGTCGAGCAGCACGATCCCGACGTCGCCGTCGTCGATCGCCTCACGGGCCTGTGGGATCGTTGCCGCCTCGACCACGCTCCAACCGTCCAGCTCCAGGTTGACGCGGCACAGGAAGCGGATGGCAGAGTCGTCGTCGACGACGAGAACGGTGTGGCTGGGCGAGTCCACCGCGGCCGGAAGTGTACGCGTATCCCGATGTGACGAACCATCGTTTTATTTATTGAAAATGAGAAACGAACCGACTCGCGACTGCGATCTCGGGCGGTCTCTCGCCCGCTTGCTCGGCAGCGCGCCGCGCCCGTCGCCGCAGTTCCGGCGGCGTGCGTGGCTTCAGTTTCAGCGCGCCATCGACCCGCTTGCTTCGCCTAGACCTCTAGAGCAGCGGCGGCAGCAGTGAGGCGCCTGAGCGTCTCGTCCTTACCTAGCAACTCGATGCTTTCGAAAAGCCCCGGTGAGATCTTCGACCCGGTGACGGCGATGCGGATCGGCTCGAACGCCTTGCGAGGCGAGAGCTCGAGCTCCTCCGCGAGACGCCGGAGAGCTGCCTCGATCTCCGCCGCCTCGAAGGGCTCGACGCGCTCGAGCGCCTGACGAGCTGCTTCGACCACAGGAGCGCGACCGTCGAGGAGCGAGCGGTCCGGCTCGACGTCGTGAAAGAGGAAGCCGGCGAAGTCCGGGAAGAGGCCGAAGCGCTCGATCTTCTCCTGCACGATCGGTGCTGCGCGACGGATCAGCTCTTCGTCCCAGTCGTAGCCTTCGCCTCGGAGGTACTTGACGAGCTCGTCTGCGTACTCGTCCGGCTCGAGGGCACGCAGGTACATCCCGTTCAGCCAGTCGAGCTTCTCGTAGTCGAAGGTCGCAGGGCTCGGCACGACGCGGTCGAGGCTGAAGCGCTCGATCAGCTCGTCGCGCGACATGATCGTCGTCTTGTCGTCGTAGCTCCAACCGAGCAACGCGAGGAAGTTCATCAGCGCAGGCGCGTAGTAGCCGGCGTGGCGGAACTCGTCGACGGTCACCGAACCGTGACGCTTCGACAGGCTCTTGCCGTCGGCGCCCAGCACGTGTGAGACGTGGGCATACGCGGGCGGCTCCGCGCCGATCGCGCGAATGATGTTGATCTGCTTCGGCGTGTTCGAGATGTGGTCCTCACCGCGGATGACGTGAGTGATCTCGTCCCACACGTCTTCCATGGGCGAGGCGAAGTTGTACGTGGGACGGCCGTCCGAGCGCACGAGGACGACATCCTCCAGCTGATCGTTTGGGAACTCGACGCGGCCGCGGACGGCATCGTCCCAGGCGGTGACCCCCTCGTCCGGCATACGGAAGCGGATCGCGCCATCGTCCTCGTAGGCCTTGCCCTCCTCGACGAGCCGGCGTGCGATCGCGGCGCAGTCGTCGAGACGGTCGAGCTGAAATGTGACGTCGCCGTCCCAGTCGAGCCCGAGCCAGCGCAGCGACTCCTGGATCTGCTCCGTCGCCTCGTCGACCTCGCGGCTCGTATCCGTGTTCTCGATGCGAAGACGGAACTCGCCGCCATCGTGACGGGCGAAGAGCCAGTTGAAGAGCGCGGTCCGGACGTTCCCGATGTGCAGGAAGCCGGTTGGGCTCGGAGCCATGCGGACGCGGACGGACACGCCGTTAGGTTACTCAGGTGCTGTTTGGAGCCCACTGTTCGGGGGGGATCAAGAAGGCGCTCGGCAACGGGATCGCGATGGGCGCCGAGACGGTCCAGCTGTTCGTACAAAGCCCACGGACCTGGCGCTTCCCGGCCCACGACGAGGCGGATCTCGAGGCCTTCAGGACACAGCGCGAGGAAGCGGACCTCCCCGTCTTCGTTCACGCTCTCTACCTCGTCAACCTTGCTGCGCCTGACGACTCGATCTACTCAAAGAGCATCGAGACGATGCGGGCGACCGTCGACGCAGCCTGCGCGATCGAGGCGGACGGGGTCGTCTTCCACGTCGGCTCGCATCTCGGCGCCGGTCTGGAGGTCGGCCTCGAACGGGCGGTGCCGGCGATCGAGCAGGTGCTCGAGCACTGCAACGAACGCACGTGGCTCCTCGTCGAGAACTCGGCCGGCGCCGGCGGAACGATCGGACGCTCGCTCGACGAGCTCGTGCTGATCGTGGACGGGGTCGGGCGCCACGAACGACTCGGTGTCTGCCTCGATTCCTGCCATCTGTTCGTGTCGGGCGTCGACGTCACCGATCCCGTTGTCTTCGACGGCCTGCTCACCGACCTCGACGACCGGATCGGCCTGGATCGCCTGCGTGCATTGCACGCCAACGACGCCAAGGCGCCGCTCGGCTCGAACCGCGACCGGCACGACAACATCGGCGACGGGCTGATCGGGGAAGGGCTGGGAGTCTTCCTCGCGCATCCGAGGCTGCAGGGACTGCCGGCCGTGCTCGAGGTTCCCGGCAAGGACGGCAAGGGCCCGAACGCCGAGGAGATCCGCAAGCTTCGTGAGCTCCACGACCGCGCCGCCACTTCGTAGGTACCGCTGGACGATCCTTGCCGCCGGCGTGTTCGCGCAGGCGGCCAACTCGGCGATCCTCCTCGGGTTGCCCGCGATCGCGCCGGCAATCCGAAGGGAGTTCGACCTCACCCTCACCCAGGTCGGCGTCGTGCTCGCGGCGGTCAGCTTCGGCTCGGTTGCAACGCTCCTTCTGTGGGGCATCGTCGCCGACTGGATCGGCGAACGTGCAGTGATCGCAGTCGGCCAGACCGGGGCCGCTGCCGCGCTCTTCTGGGCCGCCTACGCGTCGTCGTATCCAGAGCTCATCGCCGCACTCGCCGTGGCCGGTGGGGTGGGTGCAGGGGTCAACGCCGCCAGCGGCCGCGCGGTCATGGCGTGGTTCGGCGCGGACGAGCGCGGCCTCGCCCTCGGCATCAGGCAGATGGCCGTTCCGCTCGGCGGCGCCGTGGCGGCACTCGCTCTCCCTGCACTCACCAGTCACATCAGCCTGCACGCCGCGTTCGACGGCCTTGCGGTGGCGTGCCTCGCGGCCGCGCTCGTCGGTGCGGTCTTCCTGCGCTCCGAGCCCGGCCAGGGAGATGACCACTCTGTACTTGCGCGCCCGCTCCGCGACCCGCGCGTCTGGCGGATCTGCATCGCCAGCACCTTCTACGTCACGACGCAGCTCAGCCTGCTGGGGTTCTTCGTCCTCTTCCTCCACGACCACCGCGGTGTCTCGACCGGTGTCGCGGCAGCCGGGCTCGCCGCCACGCAAGTCCTCGGCGGGATCGCGCGCATCGCCGTCGGCCGCCTCTCCGACAAGCTGCATCTACGCATCGTCCTGCTGCGGCGGATCGCGCTCGGGCTCTCGCTCGCGGTCGGAGTGCTGGCGGCGCTACTCGACCTCTCCGTCTGGATCGTGATTCCCGCACTCGTGGTTGCCGGGACCTTGGCGCTGTCGTGGAACGGCCTGTCGTTCACCGCGGCGGCCGAGGCTGCCGGACGCGCACGCAGCGGCGCGGCGATCGGGCTCCAGCAAACGTTCCTGTCCGTAGGCGCGATCGTCGCGCCGATCGCGTTCGCGACGGTCGTCCACAACGCGTCGTGGCGCCTCGCCTTCGTGCTCGCGGCGCTCAGCCCGCTCGCCGGCTACGCCCTGCTCAGTCCGTTAGCCGAGCGAAGACCTTGAACGTCGGCTTGCCGACGGGCAGCTCGTGGAACTCCGGGTTCACGCAGCCGAGGTCGCCGGAGCGGTCCTGGCCGTAGCACTCCTCCACCTCGACACGGCACATCGGGAGAGCCGACCGAGTCGCCCGCATCCCTCCGAATCCTTCCCGCCGCGCCTCGGCGTCACGCAGCAGCTCGAGGTTGATCTCGACGCCGTACACACGCTGCATGCAGCCGATGTACGTGTGGCCGAACTCCTCGAAGGCGTAGAGGAACGGGCAGGCCCGCTCGACGCAGGCCGACGGGTAGACGACCTTCTCGCAATGCACCTCGCACCGGCGGCACTCCAGCTCATCCTGCGGCCGGAGAGGTATCTCCGTAACGCTCTGGGCCGCGAGCCGCTGGGCCGGTGGTTGCATGACGGAATTCTCCTGCCCAAAAGCCTCCGCCGCAAGACTTGACATCCGGCCAGCCCATCAGCTAGGCGGTTAGTCTGGCCCGCGTGGCGCGCCGACTTCTCTGGGCCTCGCTCGCCCTCGCGCCGGTCACGATTCTCGTCGACGTTCTCGTCCACCCGGACAAGACGGTCCTGTTCGTGCTCGCGGCCGCCTCACTCGTGCCGCTGGCGTGGCTGATCGGAGAAGCCACGGAGCATGCGGGAGAGCACACGGGCCCGCGGATCGGCGGGCTTCTGAACGCCAGCTTCGGAAACGCGCCGGAGGTGATCATCGCCGTGATCGCGGTCAACGACAACCTTCCGGGCGTCGTCCGCGGCTCGATGGCGGGAAGCGTCGTCTCGAACATCCTGCTCGTCCTCGGGCTCGCGCTGCTCGTCGGGGAGGACCGCGCCGAGCTCGATCTTCGCTCCCTGCTCGGACAACTCGGTCTGGTGATCTTCGCGGTGCTCCTGTTGACGATCCCCTCCGTCGCCGGCTGGCACGGTGATCCAAACCGGCACTCGCTGGCGCTCCTCAGCATCGGGCCGGCCGTCGTTCTCCTCGGGGTCTATCTCGTAGTGACGATCGCGGAGATCAGACGGCGCCCCGCTCACGAGGTCACGAATGCCACAGGTTGGAGCCTGCGTCTGTCGCTCGTCGTCCTCGGCGTGACCACGGTGGTGACCGCCCTGGTCAGCGAGATCCTCGTGCATTCCCTCCAAGCCTTCGCAGAGGCCGCGCACCTCTCGGAGTTCTTCATCTCGATCGTGATCGTGGCGATCGTCGGCAACGCCGCAGAGCACGGTGGCGCAGTCGTGATCGCGAGGCGGGGCAAGATGAAGCTCGCGACGGAGATCGCGATCTCCTCGAGCGCACAGGTCGCTCTCCTCGTGATCCCGGTAGTCACTTTGGCGTCCTTCGCGTTCAAGAACCCGCTGGCGTTGGCCTTCCGCCCGATCGAGCTCATTGCCATGGGCGGCGCGGCGGCGTTCGTCGCCTTCGTGATCCGCGACGGCAGGAGCCGACGCTGGGAGGGCGCGCTCCTCATCGCCGTCTACGGCGGGCTCGTCGTCGCGTTCTACTTCGCCGGCGACCGCTGACCAACTGTGCGGTTAACCGCACCCGGAGGTCGCCGGTGCGCCGCCTTGAGGAGCTCTGTGTACCGTGGAAAACTGGCTCCAACGAGATGGAGGACAGATGAGCGAGACAGTCCAAGCAACCGCCGCCACGGAAACCGCAATGCCCCCTGCAGATGCGGTCGTTTCTGCACGAGACCTCACGCGCCGTTACGGCGAGGGTGACACCGCCGTGGACGCCCTGCGCGGGATTTCGCTCGACGTTCCCAAGGGGCATCTAACCGCCGTCATGGGGCCCTCCGGCTCCGGCAAGTCCACGTTGATGCACATCCTCGCCGGCCTCGACAAGCCCACCTCGGGTGAGGTCACGATCGCCGGCACCGAGATCTCGAAGCTAAACGACTCGGACCTGACGAAGCTCCGGCGCGAGCACATCGGGTTCATCTTTCAGTTCTTCAACCTGCTGCCGATGCTGTCGGCCGAGGAAAACGTCGTCCTGCCGCTCTCCATCGCGGGGGAGAAACCCGACAAGGCGTGGGTTAACGAGCTGATCGAGAAGATCGGGCTCGCGGACCGGCGCAAGCACCGCCCGTCCGAGCTCAGCGGTGGGCAGCAGCAGCGCGTCGCGATCGGCCGTGCGCTCGTGAGCAGGCCGAGCATCGTCTTCGCGGACGAACCGACCGGCAACCTGGACTCGAAGACCAGCGGCGAGATCCTCGAGCTCCTCGAACGCTCGGTGCAGGAGCTCGAGCAGACGATCGTGATGGTGACGCACGAGTCGCGCGCAGCGGCGATCGCGGATCGCGTCCTGTTCCTCGCCGACGGCGTGATCGTCCGCGAGTCGAAAGACATCTCTGCTCAGGACATCGTCGCGGCGATGGACGAGCTCGGCGGTTCGTGACCAAGTTCGCGTTGCGAGCACTGCTCGGGCGCAAGCTCCGCACGGCGCTAACGGCTTTCGCGATCGTGCTGGGCGTTGCGACGGTCAGCGGTACCTACGTCCTCACCGACTCGATCGACAAGGCGTTCGGCTCGATCTTCACGGACAGCCGCAAGGGGTCTGACGCGGTCATCAGCGGCAAGTCCGCCTTCAAGCTCTCGGACGGCACCGGCGTCACCGCGCCGGCATTCAACCAGGGGCTCCTCCAAGAGGTGCGGGCGCTTCCCGCCGTCGCCGTCGCTGACGGCAGCGTCAACGGAGAGGCGCAGCTGATCGGCAAGGACGGGAAGGCGATCGTGTACGGCGGCGCGCCCAACCTCGGCTTCAGCATCGCGCGCGGCGCCTCGCCATTCAATCCGTTGAGCCTGGTCGAAGGAAGCTGGCCGAAACGCAACGAGGTCGTGGTCGACAAATCGACCGCACACAAGGAGCACTTCACGATCGGCCAGACCATCAGGGTGCAGGCCATTGGGCCGGTCCAGCAGCTCAGGCTCTCCGGCATCGTCAAGTTCGGCTCGGTCGGGACGATCGGAGGCGCCACGTTGGCCGGATTCGACCTTCCGACCGCACAGGCTCTGTTCGGGAAACAAGGCAAGCTCGACGAGATCGCAGTGGCGTCCAAGTCGAACGTATCGACCGCACAACTCTTGACCGAGATTCGAGGGATCCTTCCCAAGGACACCCAGGTGCGCACCGGCCAGGCACAGGCGCACGAAGACAGCAAGGACACGAACGCGTTCATCTCGTTCCTGCAGAAATTCCTGCTCGGCTTTGCCGGGGTGGCCCTCTTCGTCGGGAGCTTCGTGATCGCGAACTCGCTCTCGATCACCATCGCCCAGCGCACGCGCGAGCTCGCAACGTTGCGGACACTCGGTGCCTCACGTAGGCAGGTCCTTCGCTCGATCATCCTCGAGGCGCTCGTCATGGGGATCTTCGCCGCGATCGTCGGGCTCTTCGCCGGGCTTGCCCTCGCGAAGGGTCTCTTCAAGCTGTTCGACGTCGTCGGCTTCACGCTCCCGAACAACGGCCTGACCCTGGAGACACGCACGGTCGTCGTGTCTCTGGCTGTCGGAATCATCGTCACCTTGCTCGCGAGCCTCCGGCCCGCCATGCGCGCCACCCGCGTGCCCCCCATCGCCGCCGTCCGTGAAGGCGCGACTCTTCCCGAGTCCCGGTTCGCCCGGTATCGCTCGGTTGCATCGATCCTACTCGCCGCACTCGGTTTCGGGGCTCTCCTGTGGGGGCTGTTCGCACCCGGCCTCGGGACTGCAGGAGTGCTCTTGTTCATGCTCGGGGGAGCGCTCCTGGTCTTCTTCGGCATCGCGTTGCTGTCGGTGCGATTGGTACCTCCGCTCGCCGGAGTACTGGGATGGCCGGCGAGCAAGATCGGCGGCAGCGCCGGCGTTCTTGCGCGCGAGAACGCGCAGCGAAATCCGCAGCGGACAGCCTCGACGGCCTCCGCTCTGATGATCGGCCTCGCCTTGGTGACGCTCGTGTCGATCCTGGCAGCCGGAATCATCACCAGCTTCAGGGGCTCCGTCGACAAGATCTGGAAGAACGCCGACTACGCGATTACTGCGCAGAACAACTTCTCGCCGATTCCCGTCGCAGCGGCGAATGCGGTTGCGAAGGCACCTGGCGTGATCGCAGTCGGAGATGTTCGCGCAGGAGAGACGCGCGCCTTCGGCAAGACGATCAACACGACCGCCGTCAACCCCGCAACGAGCCGGATGTTCAGCCTCGACTGGAAGGTGGGCTCCGGCGCCGTGCTCGCCACGCTCGGCGACGACGGCGCCTTCGTCGACAAGGGCTACGCAAAGAGCCATAGCCTCGGAGTCGGGTCGCCCGTGCCGTTGACATTTCCGGACGGCTCCGGCGAGCTGTTCTACGTCAAGGGCATCTTCGATCCGCCGACGGGAGGCTCTCCGTTCGGATCCGTAACGATCTCGGCCGCATCGTTTGATCGGCACATCGAGCGACCGGAAAACCTCTACTCGTTTGTCTTGATGAAGGGCGGCCAGACGAGTGCGAATGCCGCTGCTCTCAACCGCACCCTGAGTTCGTTCCCGAACGCGAAAGTCGCAACCCGGCAGAAGTTCATCGACAACCAGATCTCCGGGCTGAAGTCGGTGCTCAACATCCTCTACGTGCTGCTCGCACTGTCGGTCGTCGTCAGCCTCTTCGGAATCGTGAACACCCTTGTCCTGACGGTCTTCGAGCGCACCCGCGAGATCGGGATGCTCCGCGCGATCGGGATGACCCGTCGACAAGTGCGGCGGATGGTTCGCCACGAGAGCGTCATCACCGCGCTGATCGGTGCGGTGATCGGGATTGCCCTCGGCATCGTTCTCGCCTCTTTGCTGATCGCCCGGGTCGACTTCATCGTTCTATCGATCCCGGTCGGCCAACTCATCATCTTCGCGATCGCAGCGATCTTCGTCGGGATCCTCGCCGCGATCTTCCCTGCGCGCCGGGCTGCCCGGCTGAACGTGCTCAAAGCGCTGCAGTACGAGTAGGGCCGACTACACCCCGGAAGTATCGGGCGTGCGCTTCAGCGGATACGTCGCCCAGTAGAGCTTCTCGACCGATCCGTCAGCCGCGCGGACGACCTCGAGCAACTCGCCTTCCTCCGGCCCGGAGACGCCGCGGAAGCGATCGTCACCGGCCGGTTCGAACACCGAGGGCGGGAGGTTCGGCGGTGCGGTCGCAGGCCGCGCTTCGAGCTTGCCGTCTCGATGACTGATCACGACCTCCTCCCCCTCGGTCCACCAGCGGCCGAGCAGCGGCTCGAGGGCAGCGGGAACGTCGGCAGCGGGCCTCCATGGCTCCGGCTCCGGGGGATAAGCGTCGGCGGTCTTGACTGCGAGCTTTCGCAGCAGCTCTTCGATCTTGACCCCCGCGCCTGAGTTCACGAGCACGACGGCCCCGGACCGCTCTTTCGGCGAGATCGCAAGTCCCGTGAGGAAGCCCGGCATCGCGCCGCCGTGCCCGACGAAAATCCGATCCCCCTCGCGCATCAGCATCAGCCCGAGGCCCCAGCCGAGCTTCCACGCTTCGAGGTCGGCCATCGCCTGGAACCGGCGCATCTCCTCGACCGTCTCCCTCCTCAGTACTCCGTCTGCGCCGTCGACGAGGAAGACGGCCCAGCGCACGAGGTCGGCCGTTGTCGACCAGAGCGACCCGGCTGCTGCGAACGCGCCCTTGCTGAGGTCCTGTTGTTGCCCCACACGGTCCGAGTACGGCTCGACGAGGTAGCCGGTTGCCGATGGCTGCAACTGCTCGAACGTCGTGCGCTCGAGCCCCAGCGGACGGAGGAGGCGCTCGTGGATGTACTGCTCGTATTCGAGCCCCGAGCGGCGAGCCACGACCTCGCCAAGGAGCGCGAAGGCGAGGTTCGAGTAGTGCCAGCGCGCACCTGCCGGCAATACTTGTTCTGCGTCCGCTAGCCCAGAGATCAGCCCGTCGCGGTCGGGAAACTCGAGCGTCTCCCAGACGTAGCCCGGCATTTCGCGCTGAAGACCCGACACGTGCGCGAGCAGCCGGCGAAGTGTCGGGCCCCCGTGATGCGCCTCTTGGATGTGCTGCTCGAGCCGATCGTCGAGCTCGAGCTCGCCGGCATCGCGCATTTGCATGATCGCAGCGGCCGTGAACGTCTTCGTGATCGAGCCGACGCGATACTGCGTGTCGGCCGTCGCCTCCTGCTCTCCGTCGACGTTCGCGAGACCGAGCGCCTCCTGCCAGACGAGCTGGCCGTTCCCGATCGCGGCAGCGCTAACTGACGGGATCCGTTCGCCTGTCTGGGCCTCACGGACGAGGCGGGACAGCTCGGCGACTGGCGGCTCAGGCTGCGGCAAGCGTCTTCAACGCCGCGGGAATGACCTCGATCGCAGTGTCGATGTCGTCATCGGAGATGTCGAGATGAGTCACGGCCCGCACGACGGACGGGTGCACGGTGGTCGAGACGAGGACCCCGCCGTCCTTCAGGCGCTCGATCGCACCGGCCCGGTCCGGCCCGACGTCGATCTGGACGAAGTTCGTCTCGACCTGCTCGAGATCGACCGGAACTCCAGCGGCGGCGAGCCCATCGGCGAGGCGGCGAGCCCGTGCATGGTCGTCGGCGATTCGGTCGACGTGGTGGTCGAGTGAGTAGAGGGCGGCGGCCGCGACGATTCCGGCCTGGCGCATCGCGCCGCCGAAGAAGTGCTTGCCTCGGCGCGCCTGCGTCATCAGCTCCGACGAGCCGGCGATGAGCGCTCCGAGCGGGCAGCCAAGGGCCTTTGAAAAACAGAGGGTGACCGTGTCGAAGCCGCGGCCGATCCGCGCGGAGTCGACGCCCGTTGCAATCGCGGCGTTGACGAGCCGCGCACCGTCGAGGTGGACGGCGAGGTCGTGCTCCCGGCACGTGGCGACGATCGCGTCGACTTCCTCAAGCGGCCAGACGCGTCCGCCGGCGCTGTTGTGCGTGTTCTCGATCGTGACGACGCGAGTGGGCGCAACGTGGACGCTCGTCCGGTCGCGGATCTCGGCGACGACCTGATCGGGCGAGAACCTCCCCTTTGTTCCGGGCAGGCCGATCGTCAGGAGCCCCGAATGCGCGGCAGGCCCACCAAGCTCCGACAACATGATGTGCGCGTGCTGCTCGACGAGCAACGCATCGCCCGGGCGGCCGAGGATGTTCAGCGCGATCTGATTCGCCATCGTCGCCGTCGGCAGGAAAACGGCCTCCTCGTGCCCGAGGAACTCGGCGCCTCGCCGCTCGAGCTCGTTGACAGTCGGGTCCTCCCGCTTCTGCTCGTCGCCTACGGCGGCGTTCGCGATCGCGTCACGCATCGCGCGCGTGGGCTGGGTCAGGGTGTCAGAGCGGAAGTCGATCACAGGCCTATTTTGCAGTTTTGAACCCCTCCCCTACGCGGGTGATCGTCCACGACCCTCTTTCGGCCGATGATCGTGTCGGAAGGTGTGGAGATGCCTGACTCTGACAACAAGTCTTATCTCGGCGGCGGCCTAAGGCTGGCCTCCGGCTCGGCTGCGCCCTTGCGTCTCGACCATTCGTTCTTCGAGAACGAGGTCCGACCGCTGCTCGGCTCGATTCTTCTCCAGAAGGGCTGGATCACGCACGAGCGGCTCGACTCGGCGCTCGAGGAGGTCAAGGTCACGGGCATGCGTCTCGGCGAAACGCTGCTCAGGCGCGGCTGGCTCTTCGAGCCTGAATTGGCGGCCGCTCTGGCCGAGCAGGCCGGGCTTCGCTACGTGGATCTCGTACGCCACCCGCTCGACCCCAAGGCCGCGGCGATGCTGCCGCTCGAGGTCGTGCGCCGAATGTTCGTCGTTCCGGTTCGATTTCTGGAAGACGGTCGGATCGAGGTGGCAATCGGCGACCCGGCCGACGTCGACCTGGAGGGGCTCGAACGGATGCTCGGACGGAACGTCGAGCTTGTGGTCGGCGAGCGCACCGCCATTCAGGACGCCTGGCGCTTCACGCGCTGACAGCTCGACGTAACCACAGCGCTACCCTGCCTGCGTGGATCGTGCGCTTCTGCAGCAGCGGTTGAGCGAGCGCGGTCAGCCTGCATACCGTGTCGGCCAGGTGTGGGACTGGGCGGCTCGCGGCGTCGGCGGCTACGCGGAGATGACGAACATCCCCGGCGAGCTCCGCAGCGACCTCGAGCAGGAGGTCCCGTTCTCGACGCTCGAGCTCGAGCGGGAGGCGAAGGCCAGCGACGGAACGGTCAAGGCACTGTTCCGAACACGCGAGGGTCATCCCGTTGAGGCGGTCCTCATGCGCTACCGCGACGGACGACGTTCGCTCTGTCTGTCGTCGCAGTCGGGCTGTCCGCTCACGTGCACGTTCTGCGCGACCGGGCAGATGCGCTTCGGCCGCAACCTGACACCGTCGGAGATCCTCGATCAGGCTCTGCACTTCCGTCGTATCGAGCCTGTCGACCACGCGGTGTTCATGGGAATGGGTGAGCCGATGCTGAATCTCGACTCGGTGCTCGAGGCCGCGCGTTCGCTGCCGGACGTCGGCATCACGTGGCGGCGCACGACGGTCTCGACGGTCGGCTGGCTGCCCGGGCTCACACGCTTCGTCGACGAAGTCGAGGAGCCGATCCGGCTTGCACTCTCACTGCACGCGGCGACCGACGAGTTGCGCAGCGAGCTGATGCCCGTGAACGAGCGTTATCCACTGGCGGACGTGCTGGCCGAGTGCGAGCGCTACTTCAAGTTGCGCCGGCGCAAAGTTTTCGTCGAGTACGTGATGCTTCGCGGTGTGAACGACCGGGTCGAGCAGGCGCACTCGCTCGCGGACCTGCTCGACCCAAGGGTGTTCAAAGTGAATCTCATCCCGTACAACCCCACGGGGATGTACGAGGGCTCGTCGCGCAAGGCGATCGATGCCTTCAAGCGCGTGCTCGACCGCGCGCGCCTGCCTGCCACAGTGCGACTGACGCGAGGCCGCGACATTGCCGCGGCCTGCGGTCAGCTCGCTGCCGGCTAGCTCGCCGCCTTCTGCAGTGCGGGCGTGCAACTCGAGCGGCCGCGCTTCTCGAGGTACTGCTGGTGGTAGTCCTCAGCCTCGTAGAACGTTTCCGCGGGCTCGATCTCCGTCACGATCGGCGCGCCCCAGTTCCGCTGCTCTGCGGCCTTTGACTTCGCAGCGGCCTCCCGCTGCTCGGCGTCGTTGAAGAAGATCGCAGAACGGTAGTTGTCGCCGATGTCCCAACCCTGACGGTTGAGCTGGGTCGGGTCATGCTTCGCCCAGAAGACGTCGAGCAACTGGTCGTACGAGATGCGGTCGGGGTCGTAGGTGACCTCGACGACCTCGGCGTGACCGGTCTTATGCGAGCAGACGTCCTCATAGGTCGGGTTTTCCATCTGGCCGCCGGAGTAGCCGACGCGCGTCGCGGTCACTCCGTCGAGCTGACGGAACGCCGCCTCGACGCCCCAGAAGCAGCCGGCGCCGAATGTTGCCTTCTTCTCCACTATTCCTCCTCCAGCTCGAGTGCTGCCGAATTGATGCAATAACGGACTCCGGTCGGGGCAGGCCCGTCCGGGAACAGGTGGCCGAGGTGGCCGCCGCAGTTCGAGCACATGACCTCGGTCCGAACCATCCCGTGAGACGCATCTGTCTCCTCGTCGATGGCCTCACCGTCAGCCGGCGCGTAGAACGCGGGCCAGCCGCAGCCGGAGTCGTACTTCGCCTCCGAGCGGAAGAGCTCGGCGCCGCAGCCGGCGCACCGGTAGGTGCCGGGCTCGAACGTGTGGTCGTATTCCCCGGTGAACGGCGCCTCGGTGCCCTTCTCCCGCAGCACGCGGTACTGCTCGGGATTCAGCTCTGCGCGCCATTCCGCCTCGGTCTTTTGGACTTTCGTCATCAGTTCTCCCTCTTTTGGGTTCCTTCCTACAGTCTTGCTGCTGGCGCATTTGTTACGCATCCGAGGGATGGAGGCCCGCCCCGGAGCGGCCGATTCCTGGCTCTGAAGGGAGGAGCCAAAGATGAAGGAAGCCGTCGTGCTTATGCGGTTTCTGCGGCATGACCCGGTAGGGCAGCGCTTCGGCGTGGCCGCTCTCGTCGTCGCCTGGTTCGCACTTGCGTGGACCAGCGTGGTAGCTGTCGTCACACTGCCACTCCTGCTTGCCGTCTCGGAAGTCGTGAGACGCCGGCGTGAGGACGAGACGATCATCGTCGACGATCTCGAAGACCTGTATTAGAAAGACCCGCTAGACCGGCTCGGCGAGCCGGCCGCGGTTACGCAACCCGTACACGGCGATCGCGCTGAGCAGCAGCGCGTCGCCTACGAGCGCGAAGAGATCCGCGAGATTGAATGCAACGGCATGTGCGCCGCTCGTGACGATCAGTGGATCCGGCACGCCCTGCGCCCATGCCAAGAGCGAGATGAGGTTCCCGAGCGCACCGCCGCATGCGACGCCGGCACCGATCGCGGCTGCGTTCGACGGCACGCGTGGCACGAACACGACGAGCGCGGCGATCAGCGCAAACATCATCAACGCGACGAGTGGCGTGCGCGCGTGGTGGAACTCTGCCGTCGCAATCGACTTGTGCACGAGATCGATCGCCGCAAAGGAAATCGCGATGCAAACGAGAAGCGTACGACGCAATCGCATGACGCAAAGCATGACACGCAGCTCAAGTCCGTCCGACGGACAACCGAAGATTTACCAATGGGACAACGCCGCTATCCAGAGTGTGTCGCCCGCGAGGGGAAGCGGCGCCTGCGTTCACTCGAAGAAGTCGTCGCCCTACCGCGACGAAGCCCGCTCGCTGCCGAGCTGCAGGGTGCGCTTGCAGCTGCGTCCCGCCTGCATGGATTGCGATCGGATCTCTCACCCGTACCGGTTCGTGCGACGACAACGATCAGTGAGGCCGGCGCTTACCGCTTCCGCCTGAAGGACCCGATCGACCTACGTGTCTCGCGCGTCGGCGGACGTTCTGCGCTCGGCTTCCTGCATGAGCTCGGGCATCTGCTCGACCACCAGATCTTCTACGACCGCAAGACACGGTCGTGGGCTTCGGAGGTCCACTTGGCGTTCAAGCCTTGGCGGGAAGCAGCGGCACTGCTCGACAAGCGTGTGCTGCCCGGCGGCTACTCACGTCAGCGCTACTTCCAGTCGGTGCACGAGCTGTGGGCGCGCTCCTACGCGCAGACCGTGATGCTGCGATCCGGGGACAGCGGACTGATGGGGCGGCTCGAGAAACTGCAGTCCGAAGACGACGCGCACGTATGGCAGGCGCAACAGTTCGCACCGGTGGCGATCGAAGTCGAGCTCGTGTTCGAGCGGCTCGGCCTCAGGCAGCTGAGCTTGCCGCTCGCCGCCTAGCTAGAGGCACGCTTACGCGCCTCTCTGGGCTTCCAGCTGTCGCGGCTGCTGCGGTGTTGCACCAAGGTCCGGATGGTCCTCGAACCCGTACTTCACGATCGCGCGCTTTGCCGCAAGCACCTCGTCGAGCCGCTTCACCGGCCGCCCGTGGGGCGCCTCGTGGAGAAGCTCCGGGTCCTCCTCGGCCTCCCGCGCGATTGCCAGCATCGCGTCGGCGAACTCGTCGAGCGTCTCCTTCGCCTCCGTCTCCGTCGGCTCGATCATCAGCGCCTCCGGAACGACGAGCGGGAAGTAGATCGTCGGCGGATGGAACCCATAGTCCATCAGGCGCTTTGCCACGTCGAGCGCAGAGACACCGTGCTCACGCTTCAGGGTGCGCGCGCTCAGGACGAACTCGTGCATTGCGAGCCGGTCGTAGGGAAGGTCGTAGCCTTCCCGCATGCGGGCGAGCAGGTAGTTGGCGTTCAGCACCGCCACCTCGGACATCTCGCGGAGGCGCGGACCGTAGGAACGGATGTAGGCGTACGAGCGGACGAAGACGCCGAACGGGCCGGTGAAGCCCCGGACCTTGCCGATCGATTTCGGCCGATCGTAGTCGAGTGCAAAGCGGTCGCCGTCCTGCACTACTGCCGGGACGGGGAGAAACGGCTCGAGCTTGTCGCGCACGACGATCGGTCCCCCGCCGGGGCCGCCGCCGCCGTGCGGCTGCGAGAACGTCTTGTGAAGGTTGATGTGGACGATGTCGAAGCCCATGTCGCCCGGTCGTGAGATCCCGCACACGGCGTTCAAGTTCGCCCCGTCGTAGTAGAGAAGCGCTCCGGCGTGGTGGAAGATCCTCGCGATCTCCTCGATGTGCTCGTCGAAGAGCCCGAGCGTGGACGGGTTCGTGAGCATCAACCCCGCGGTGTGCTCGTCGACCATTTCGCGAAGGTGCGCTACGTCGACATTCCCACGGGCGTCGGTCTCGACTTTCGCAAGCTTGTAGCCGGCCATCGTCACGCTGGCGGGGTTCGTGCCATGTGCGGTGTCGGCCGTGATGATCGTGTCGCGCGTGTCCCCTTCGCCGCGGTCGGCAAAGTACGCCCGCATCAGCATCAGTCCGGTCAGCTCGCCCTGCGAGCCGGCGGCCGGCTGGAGCGAGCAGGCGTGGAGGCCGGAAACTTCGATCAGCGCCTCCTGCAACCGCCACATCAGCTCGAGCGCTCCCTGGATCGCATCCTCGTCCTGGTACGGATGCAGGTCGCGAAAGCCGGGCAGCATCGCGAGCCGCTCGTTGACGCGTGGGTTGTACTTCATCGTGCACGACCCGAGTGGGTAGAAGCCGGTGTCGATCCCGAAGTTGCGCGTCGAGAGCTCGGTGAAGTGGCGGACGATCTCCGGTTCGGCGAGCTCGGGTAGGCGCGGCGGAGTCTCCCGGCGCAGAGCGTCGGGCACCTTGGCAGGTGGAAGCTCGTAGTTCGGCAGGTCGCCGCCACGGCGTCCGGTTTGCGACTTCTCGAAGATCAGCTTCATCTTGTCGACAACGCTTCGACGAGCCGGTCGATGTCTGCGGGAGTACGGCGTTCCGTCACCGCCACGAGCAGTGCATCGTCGAGACCCTCATAGTCGCGCCCGAGTGCGTAGCCGGGATGAACCCCGCGCTCGCGCGTGGTTCGAATCGCATCCTGCGCATTCCGTCCGGCCCCGATGGCAAACTCTTTGAACGTTGTCTGTTCTGGAAACAGTGGTTGGAAGCCCGCTTCGGCCAGTCGGCTCTTCGCGTACCGGGCGAGGCTCATGCAGGTCTCCCCCACCTCGCGCAAGCCCTGCGGTCCGAGCCACGAGAGGTGCACGAGACCTCCGAGAGCGAGCAGCGTCTGATTCGTCGTGATGTTCGACGTCGCCTTCTCGCGGCGGATGTGCTGCTCGCGGGTCTGGAGGGTCAAGACATAGCCGCGCTCCCCCGCGGTGTCGAGCGTCTCGCCGACGATGCGACCCGGCATGCGCCGAATGAAGTCGTGCTTCGCGGCGAGGAACCCGTAATGGGGGCCGGCGAAGGACTGGTAGTTGCCCGCGCTCTGGCCCTCGCCGATCGCCATGCCGCACCCGTACACACCCGGTGCCTCGAGCACGCCGAGCGAGATCGGGTCGACGTGCGCGACGGCGATCGCGCCCGTCTCGTTCGCCGCGGCGGCGAGCTCGGGAGCAGGCTCGAGGACTCCGAAGAAGTTCGGCTGCTGGAAGATGACGCAAGCTGCGTCGGTCGCCGCCTCGCGCAACTCGTCCGGGTCGGTCGCGCCGCCGTGGTGCGGCACCTCGACCACCTCGAGCCCGAACCCGGGGGCGTACGTCTTCACCACCTGGCGCACCTGCGGGTTCGTCGCCTGGGTGACAACTACCTTCGTGCGTCCTGTCGCGTGCTTCGCCACGAAGCAGGCGTCCGCCGCCACGGTGGTGCCGTCGTAGCCCGACGCGTTCGAGACGTCCATTCCGGTCAGCTCGCAGATGACGGTCTGGTACTCGAAGATCGCCTGGAGCACGCCCTGGCTCATCTCCGGCTGGTAGGGCGTGTACGCCGTCAAGAGCTCGCCGCGCTGTAGAACCGTGTCGACGACCGCGGGGACGTAGTGGTCGTAGATTCCGGCGCCGAGGAACGACAGCTCTTTGCCGCTGTCGACGTTGCGGGCGGCGAGCTCCTCGAGGTGGCGAGAAAGCTCCTGCTCGGAGAGCGCAGGCCCGATGTCGAGCTCACGCTCGAACCGGACGCCTTCGGGGATGTCGCGGAAGAGCTCCTCCACCGAGGAGACTCCGATCGCCGCGAGCATCTCCTCGCGGTCCCGCTCGGTCAGTGACAGGTAGCTCAATTCAGGATTCTGCGACGACCTGCTTGTAGGCCGCGACGTCGAGCAGAGCGTCGACCTCCGCCGGGTCGCCCATGCGAATCCGGATCAGCCAGCCGTCGCCGTACGGGTCTTCGTTGACCGTCTCGGGCTCGTCGACGACCTTGGCGTTCACCTCGAGCACTTCGCCCGAAAGCGGTGCGACCACGTCGGAGACGGCCTTCACCGATTCCACTTCGCCGTAGGCGGCATCCCTCGAGATCGTGTCTCCCTCGTTCGGCGGCTCGTAGTGCACGAGCTCGCCGAGCGCGTCCTGCGCGAACCAGGTAATTCCGAGCACAGCCTCGTCACCTTCGATGCGGGCCCAGTCATGCTCCTTGTGGTACTTCAGGTCGTCGGGATAGCTCTCACTCGCGGCCAACTGGAGTTACTCCTCTCGCTTGTAGATCGGTCTCTTGACGACACGGGCGCGGCGCGACTTGCCGCGGACATCGATCGCCAGCTCTGTGTCGGGAGCCGCCGAAGCCACGGGGACGTAACCCATGCCGATTCCGCGGTCGAGCGTGGGCGAGTGCGTTCCGGAGGTGACCTCGCCGCCGCCCCCGACCGGCATTCCCTGCCTCGGGATCGCCTTCTCCTCCATCACGAAGGAGATGAGCTTTCGCTCCGGTCCGCGCGCCTTCAGCTCGCGCAGCTCCTGAGCGCCCGAAAACTCCTTGTCGAGATCGCAGCACCAGCCGAGACCGGCGGAGATCGCATCGGTGTCCTGCGTGATGTCGTTTCCGTGGAGCGGCAGTGACGCCTCGAGCCGCAGCGTGTCGCGGGCGCCGAGCCCGCATGGCACCGCGCCGCGCTCGAGCACGCTGTCCCACAGGGCCCTGGCGTCCTCGGCCATCACGAGCAGCTCGCAGCCTGCCTCACCGGTATAGCCGGTGCGATTGACCATGCACTCGATGCCGTCGAGCTCGCCTTCGGCGAACGTGAACTGCCTGGCCTCGGGTAGACCGAGCCGCTCGAGCGCCCGGGGGCCCTGGACGGCGAGCAGCCCGTACACATCCGAGACGTCGCGCACGTCGGAACCTGGAATCTCCCGCTCCTTGAGCCAGGCGAAATCGACCTCACGGTTGGCCGCATTGACGATCAGCAGGTAGCGGAACTCGTCGAGGCGGTAGGCGATCAGGTCGTCGATGATGCCGCCGCGATCGTTCGTCAGCAGCGTGTACTGCGCCTCCCCGGGCTGAATCTTCTCGAGATCGTTGGAGAGCGTCGCCTGGAGCAGCTCCGTCGCGCGCGGCCCCTCGACCTCGAACTCGCCCATGTGCGAGACGTCGAAGACACCGGCGTCGGCCCGCACCGCCTTGTGCTCCTGAATCACCCCTGCGTACTGCACGGGCATCTCCCAGCCGGCGAACGGGACCATGCGCGCGCCGAGTGCGACGTGCCGGTCGTGCAAGGGTGTTCGCAGCAAGGTCTGAGCCATCGACAGCCGATGCTAACGAGGCTCAGAAAGGCGCCGCTCCGGCTGTGTCTCTGAGAGGCCAACCGAAGCGGCTGACCGGTTCATGGGGGTCGATCGGGGAGGAAGAACCGCAAAAGAGCAGCGGTGAGATACCGCGCCCCAACCAGCTCTAAACCCCGTCACGAGTCGAGGGCGAAGTCCCAACTCCCCACCCCGCGAAAAATGCGGCGCATTTTTCGCGGTCTTTCGCGGTTAGTCGTCGCGGAGGAACGAGGGGACGTCGAGCTCCTGAGAGGAGTCGAAGGTCTCGGCGGCGGAGGCGGCCGCCGGCAACGGGGCGTCCAGCTCCGTCTCGCGCGGGCGCCGACGCCGTCGTCCCTGGCCACCAAAGCCGGTGGCGATCACGGTGACCTGGACCTCGTCGCCGATCGAGTCGTCGATGACGGCACCGAAGATGACGTTGGCGTTCTGGTCGGCCGCGCCGGTCACGACCTCCGCGGCCTCGTTGACCTCGAAGAGGCCGATGTCCGATCCGCCGGTGACATTCAGGAGGATTCCCGTCGCTCCTTCGATCGAGGCCTCGAGCAACGGCGACGAGACCGCGATCCGCGCTGCCTCGGCTGCGCGGTTCTCCCCCGACGCCCGCCCGATGCCCATGAGCGCCGAGCCGGCGTCGCGCATGATCGTGCGGACGTCGGCGAAGTCGAGGTTGACGAGCCCGGGCTCGGTGATCAGATCGGTGATGCCCTGCACGCCCTGGCGCAGGATGTCGTCGGCCATCCGGAACGCATCGACGACTGATGTCTGGCGTTCGACCACCTGGAGCAGGCGGTCGTTCTCGATCACGATCAGCGTGTCTACGCGATCGCGCAGCTGGTCGATCCCGCGCTCCGCCTGCTCGGCAC
>Ga0207693_10001018_pt1 | contig 25130 bp, 25 predicted proteins | sample LARL81metaG_FD_184347 | JGI IMG/M metagenome (GOLD analysis project Ga0207693, IMG submission 184347) | Corn, switchgrass and miscanthus rhizosphere microbial communities from Kellogg Biological Station, Michigan, USA - LAR L8-1 metaG... | ecosystem: Host-associated > Plants > Roots >... | reverse complement strand
TCCTGCAGGTCACGTCGACTTCCGCGCAGGAGCTGCTGTCCAAGGCCGGCACCACGGTCGACCGGCTGAACGAGCTGCACTACTCGGTCGGGGTGACCACCCTGGTTCTCATCGGGTCGAATCTGATCCAGTTGATCGTGCTCGAAGTCCCGATGCTCGCGTTCGCGATCTGGCCCGAACAGACGCCCAACGCAATCGACAGCGCCAAGGCCTGGATTGGCAGGCACGGCAGAACGTACGCCGCCGCGGCGGCCGCTGTGATCGGTGTAGCGCTCGCGGTCAGAGGGGTCACCGGTGCTTGGTAATGCGCGGTCAGGTGGGTGAGGCAATGGGCGAGATCGTCCTGCTGTCATTCCTCGCCGCTCTCTATCCGACATTGGTCGCGGCCACCACCGTCATGCTGCTACTTCCCAAGGCGGAGGACCTGATGTTGGGCTTCTGGCTCGGCTCGATGAGCACCAGCGTTGCCTGCGGTCTGGTGATCGTCTTCGCGTTGGACGGCTCGAGCGTTGTCAAGACGACGAGACACACCGTGAGCCCCACGGTAGATCTGGTAATAGCTGGGTTACTCGTAGTGGCCGCCGTCGTGCTGAGGACACGGACACGCGCGCGCGAAAGGGACGATGCGCGTCAGCCAAGGGAGCACAAGGCCCCACCGAAGTGGCAGCAGAAGCTGCGAAACGGGAACCCTTGGCACGCGTTCGTGGTGGGAATCCTGCTCTCGTTTCCCGGGGTGTGGTATCTCGCCGCTCTGGATCGGCTCGTCAAGCTGCACTACCCGACACTCGTCGTGATCCTGGTCGTGATCGGCTTCTGCCTCGTGCAGCTCAGCCTGATCGAGGTGCCCATGCTCGCGTTTAAGATCTGGCCCAGGGAAACCCCGATCGCAATCGACAATGCCAAGGCTTGGGCCTCGAGACATGGCCGGCAATATGGTGTCTGGGGCCTGGTGATAATCGCCGGTCTGTTGGCGGTCAGGGGCATCATCGGCTTGCTGTCATGAGACAGCGCGTCGGCGATCACCGCCTACCCACCGTGATCCCGTTACCGTGGTCGGCCGCGGATGACTGGTACGCACGGTGCGTCTGGGGGCGTTCGGGATCGTTCCATGCACGCAGGTGCCCCGGCCGAGAGTGGAAGTGATCTCAAGGCGGCCGCCGACGGCCTCGACACGGTCGCGCATCCCCGTCAGGCCCATGCTCCGGGCATCGGGATCGGCGAGGAATCCGTTGCCGTCGTCGTCGACCGTGAACTCGACCGTCCTGTGGTGGCGTCTAAGCGTGACCGTCACGCTTGCGTCCGCGCCGGCGTGCTTGGCTGCGTTCTGGATCGCTTCACACGCGCAGAAGTACACCGCTGCCTCGATCGGGTCCGAGGTCCGGCCGATGCCACGGTCGACGACACGCACGGCGACGGGCCGGCCGGTGGCGACGGCCCGCAGGGCATCGGCGGGGCCGAAGTCGCGCAGAACCGGCGGATAGATGCCTCGGGCGAGCATTCGCAGCTCATCGACGGCCCGTGCCGCGTCGGCATCGATTTCCTGGAGCAGCTCGGCAAGATCTCCGTCGGGTGCCAACTGCTCGGCGATCCGAACCTTGATCTGGATCGCCATAAGCCGCTGCTGAGCACCATCGTGCAGGTCCTGCTCGAGTCGGCGGCGCTCGCGTTGCACGGCGTCGACGATCCGCGTGCGCGAGGAACGTAGCTCCTCGACGAGATCGGCGTTCTCGCTAAGCAGCGAGGCTACCCAGTCGTGAAGCCTTGCCGTACCGGAGGTGCCGTCAGTTGAGCTCATGGTCGTCCCCTGGTCTTACGGCCTCGCTGCCACTAGCGAGCTGTGCTGCGTAGTCTCTGCACCTGGCATATGCGCTGCCACCCTGCCGACATGGAGCTCTACAGGGTGTCGGCATGGCAAACCGGAGCAAGCTCGCATGGCGGGCCCGCGGACGCTTCGTTTCTAGCGGGTTGGCGTGCCCTGTGAGTCCGCGAGGAAGATGAGCGCTGCCTTGACCCGCTTGCTCACATCCTCCGAGTTGCCGAGGGCAAGCTTCATGAAGATCGAGTTGACGAGCTTCTCGACAGACCGTTTGGTCAAGAACAGGGACTCGGCGATCGCCGAGTTGCTCTTGCCTTGTGCGATCTCGCCCAGTACCTCGCGCTCGCGTGCGGTCAGCTCGGATAATTGCGAGCTTGGTGCGCCTGAGCGCGCATAGACGAGCACGTCGATGATCCTCGCGTCGACTGACGAAGCCCCGGCGGCCACTGCCCTAACCGCGGACAGCAGCGCCGCGCGATCGTGAAGCCGCTCCTTGAGCAGATACGCGCGCCGGTCTGAGCCGTCTTCGAACAGCTCTAAGACCTGCGTGGCTTCGGAGTATTGGCTGACAACGACGACGCCGATTTCCGGATGGCTCACGCGGAGCTTTCGGGCAACACGAATCCCCTCGTCAGACAGCGTCGGCGGCATCTTGATATCGGTCAGGACGACATCGGGCCGCTGCTCATCGACTGCTGCCACAACCGAGTCGTAGTCATTGCAGGACGCTACGACATCGATATCCGGTGCCGTGGACAGGAGCCGTACGAGGCCCTCGCGAACCAACAGGTTGTCCTCGGCGACCACGATGCGTAGTGCCATAGTGCGCACAATACGTAGGCCGCCGCCCCCGTTACACCGTGCACGCATGCGTTGCAGCAGGGCGCTGGCGCCCCCGCGGGGAGCGGCCGGGGGGAGTCTCTGCACGGCGGCGTCGATCGCTGTGTCGGCTTCCGGATGACGGAGGCTTGCACGGTGCAAACAGGCAGGTTCACGCTGTGGCGTGCAGTTCGGCGTGCTGCGATCGTCAGAAACATGTGGAGATCTGATGAGGGCATGCGACGAGGCGCGGCGTGATTGGCGTGGCTGATAGCAGGCTCGAAAGCGAGCGGCCGTGGTCGCGCGATCGCGATCACGCGTCGATGACGAGGAGCACGCTGGGCGCCGTCGCAGGTGGCCGGTTGCGCTCCCTACCGGTGACGCTTCGTTTCTGGGACGGCAGCACCGTCGTGTCCGAGGACTTGGGCGCCGGAGCACCTGTTGTGTCGGTCGACAGTCCGCAGGCGCTCGCGTACTTGCTGCGCGAGCCCAACCAGCTGGGACTGGCCCGAGCGTGGGTGACGGGCGCGGTCGATACGGATGATGACCTCGAGCAGGTACTTCGAGCACGCTCTAGTTTCGACGGACTGCGTTTGTCCGCAGTAGATCGCGTGCGCTTAGGTTGGGCGGGACTGCGCGCAGGTAATTCAGCTTTTCTGCGTCGGCCCCCGATCCCGCCGATCGAAGCTGCTCGACGGGCAGGCCGTCACTCGCCTGGCGAAGACCGGCGGGCGGTGCGCCACCACTACGACGTCTCCAACGACTTCTACCGGTTGATCCTCGGACCGAGCATGACGTACTCCCGTGCCTACTTCGCCAGCCCCGCGGACACGCTCGAGACCGCGCAAGAGCAAAAGCACGAGCTAGTCAGCAGGAAGCTGCAGCTTGTCGCCGGCGACCGGCTGCTTGACATCGGGTGTGGCTGGGGATCGATGCTGATCCACGCTGCTACCCACCACGGCGTAAGGGGCGTCGGCGTGACCCTGTCGGAGCCGCAGGCAGAGCTCGCCCGCGAACGAATCCGAGAAGCCGGCCTCTCAAAGCGCTTGGAGGTCAGGGTCGCCGACTACCGCGAGATCCGCGACGGTCCGTTCGACAAAGCCGTGAGCGTCGGCATGTACGAACACGTCGGGGCAAGCCAGCTCAGCAGATATGCCGGCACTGTCCGCAGGCTGCTGCGACCCGGGGGTTTGTTCCTCAACCACGGGATTGCGCGGCTCATGTCAACCGGTCCGCGAGGCGACACGTTTATCTCGCGCTACATCTTCCCGGACGGTGAGCTTCACCCGGTCGCCGCGATCATCGAGGCGATGCAGAACGCGGGGCTCGAGGTCAGAGATGTCGAGTCGCTGCGCGAGCACTATCCGCTCACACTCCGTCGCTGGGCGGCAAACTTGAAAGCGCATCGCGCCGAGGCGATCGCGACATCCAGCAGTGAACGGGAGCGGGCCTGGCGCCTCTACATGCTCGGCTCAGCCCAGGCCTTTGAAGCCGGCGAGATCACCGTCTATCAGGTTCTCGCTGCGCGCGACGGCGCTCCTCACGGCCTTCCGCTGCAACGCGGAGACGCGGGATTAAATCGGTCACCGGTTGTCGTGACCGCGGCCCTGTGAGGCATGCGAGTGGCCTGCGTTCGAGTTTGAACTAGCTTGTGCGAATACCCTGGAGGGTCGGCCGTTGGACTCGGATAGACGACTTGCGTCAGGCGGTGCGGCCCGAACCGGCGCTGCGAGCGCGACAAGCGTTCCTTCGCCGCGCTCGGAAATGACATCAACACGGCCCTCGACGGCGCCGAGACGGTCGCGCATTGTTTTGCAGTCCGTCGCCGTCGCGTACCCGGGCGACGTCGAAGCCGGCGCCGTTGTCACGCACTTCAAGGTGGAGCTGGTCAGCGTCGACGTACAGCCGAATCGAGGTGCGGGCCTCTGGTCCTGCGTGTTTGGATGCGTTTTGAACGGCTTCCAGGCCGCAGTAGTACATGGCAAGCTCGATCTCAGGGGAGAATCTTCGGGCGGTGGCCTCGGTCACTTCCAGACTGCCCTGGTAGCGGTCCGCGAGCCAGTCGAACGCTCGACCGAGTCCTGAGCGGGCGAGCGCCGTTGGATAGATGCCATGCGCGATCTCGCGGAGCTCGCTGAGCGCGTGTTCGATCTCCGTCCTCGCGTCGGCGATCCGTTCGTTGAGGTCTTGGTCGTCTGTCGCTTCATCGGCCAGGGTGAGGTTGATCGTGGCCGCCACTAGGCGTTGTTGTGCGCCGTCGTGGAGGTCGCGCTCGAGTTTGCGCCGCTCTCGCTCAGCGGCGCTCGCGAGGCGTGCGCGTGAGTCGGCGAGCTGGTCGAGGGACGCCTTCCATGCGGACTCCAGCTCGGCGTTCTCTTCCGCGAGGAGCACGGCCGCTCCGGCCGCTTGGAGAAGCTCTGGATCGTCAGCGAGCTGTTTGTCGTGGACGATCGCGGCCGCAGGACGTCCGTCTCGATCGACTTCGGTCAGTGTTTGGCCCGGCCTGGGGAGTTCGAGGGCGGCTCCGTCGTGCCCGACCCAATCGCGGTACCTCGGGCGCCAGAATCCGAGCCGCAGTCCGGGATCGCCGAGTGGGCGGGCCAGCGTCGACTCGAGCTCGCGTAGGGACGGACGCCCGAGTGAGCGACGAACGACGTCGCGCAGCACGCGGGCGGCGAACAACTCGGCCGCAATGAGTGCGAACAGGAACCCGTACCAGATGAAGGAGCGAGTTGCGGCGAGCGCCCACTGAAGGAAGCTCTGTATGGGGCGCGCGCTCGGCGGCAGGCCGTTTGGCGCAAACAGGAACAGCGCTCGGTACGCCGCCTCCGAGAAGAGGAACAGCAACGCGACCGGTGCGCCGATGGCAAGCGCTCGACGCCGCGGCGGCGTGCCCGTGACATACCGCCACGTGATCACACCCGCGGTCGCGAGCGCGATCGCGACCGGCAGAGCCCCGAGGATGTGGCTGTCTATGTGGTACGACCGCGGCGACAAGACCCCCAGAGCGGTCTGCGGGCACGCGACACGGCAGCCCGAGATCGAGAGACCCGGAGCAAGGTGGGACGCGGTCAGGGTGACCACCAGAACCAGGAACGTAAAGATGACGAGGAGGGCGAGTACCAGTCGCTCCGGCAGACCTTCCAGTCGGCCGCTCGGAAAGGCCAGGATCACGACATAGGCCATCACGTAGATTGGGTCCTCGGCAACGATGCCGATGGCGAACAGGGTGGAGTTGCTTGATGACTCCAGGATGTAGGGGATGCCGAGCAGCCCGAGCACGACGAGGAGCAGGCCGAGACGATTCCCGGGACGCCGATTCATCCAGTAGAGGCCAACGCCGATCGGGCCGAGGATGAAATCGGCCTTCTGGACGGCCAGCCACCCCGGGTAAGCGAGAAAGCCGGCATCGAGCGTGACCCAGAAGGCGACCGCCGCCGCCGCGACCGCGATCGAGAGAAGAACCAGCTTCCAACGAGCACGCAGCCACAGCCACAAGCTCCCCCGCTGCGACGGATGGGCAAGTGCCTGGTCGAGTTCGCCCACGGGGACGATTAGCTGCTCACTCAATCGACTGCTCCCCCGTTCCCAGGCACTCACATGGGGTGCCTCAGTCTCACCGCTCTCGCGCTCAGCGCGCCATCGCAAGTGCGATTGATCGGAGCCGATCTTACAGTCACTTGCAGGTCACTTTCAGCAGTGACCGCAAGGAAGTTGCAAAGCAACAGGTCCTGACGGACACTCCGGCTGCTGGACCCGTGGCCCGCAGGCCTCTGCCGACATGACCGCCTTAACGGGGAGGCTTCAGCCGCTGAGGCCGTGCTGGTACCACAAGCTCCGAAGGATCGCTGGACGTAACTCCTGCTTGCGCACGAAGGCAACGGCGCCGCAGGCGGTCACAGCCGCGGCTGGGAACTCGAGAGCATCCAGCGAGACGAGCACGACAACGCACCGGGGGTGCGACTCGGTCAGGCGCCGTGCGGTCTCGAACCCGTCCATCTCGGGCATGTGCACGTCGATGAGCGCGAGATCAGGTTGGACCTGGTCGGCGTACCGGAGCGCTTCGCGTCCAGACTCCGCATCACCGACTGCCTCAAACCCCGTAGTTGCGTTGACGACCGCTCGTGCGGCGCGGCGAAAGGGCGGCTGGTCGTCGACGACCATGACTTGCACTATGTCCTGGCGGTCCGGTTTGACTTGGGATGTTTGATGAATCGCTGTCATCCTTGCGGGACAGAAGGCCGGGTGCGCCCATGCGCCGTCGCTCCCGAGCGCGCAGGGTTACAAGGGTCTGCAAGTAACACCACCCAGCACACCGGTGCACGTGGGGGCATGCGCACGAGTCCTACGGGCATGCACATACGGTGGGAACCTGCCGTGTGCCCAGGGTGCGGGTGGCGGTGTGGGCATTTCCAACGATCTTCGCCAGTCAGTGGGCGATTGCCTGTTGAACCGAATCGCCGTTTCAGATACTCGTTGCGGCTGCCTTGCGGCAGCGAGCGCCGCCACATCAGCGCCGCGCTTATCGCGGGGACGAGGACGCCCTTGTCCCCGATCGCGCCGGCTACTTCAAAGCCGGTCGGGCCGCCGCCGACGAGCACGACGTTCATCGCGCCTCGTTCTATGAGCGATGGGTGGCGGTCGACCTGTTCGAAGGATGCGCGAACGCAGCCGCGTGGCGTCGTCGAGCGCATATGGGGGAACGAGTGTTCCGGCGCGCCTGAGAGGTCGCGACCTGGTACAGGGGCGGCTGGAACTGGTGGTAGTTGTTGCGGCCGATCAGAGTGACGTGGACGTCTTCGTGGTCGGCGAGCTTCCGCGCGCAGCCCAGGCCGGCGAGGCCACCGCCGACGATCACCGACGTGGTGCGTGTCCTGGTCGTCGAGGATGGGCAACCTCCGGTGTGCGGTGGTCATAGTCGGTCATTTCCGCTCGGGAGCTGGCGCAGACGCGCGCCGACGCGACGAACGCAGCGTCGGCGCGCGCATTGTTGATCCGCTCGCGCGTCGCGGCCGCGCGCGCGTGTGATCGTTGCGTCAGAGAGTCTGCATCTGGTGCAGCTTCACGGCGACCGTGTGAACACGACACACGATGCGCGTCTGCCAGCCTCGGTCGTGTCGCTCAGCGACACAGTCGAGGTGGACGCTTCCCAGACGATAGTGGTGGGCGCCTCCGCGGCGGATGCGTGGACCAGGTCTGCGCCGGCGTCGACCCGTGCGGACGACGGCCTACACGCTGACGGCGATCAGGGCGATGATCGACGAGTGCCGGATTAGTCGGCGGGTGATCACGTTCCTGTTGCATAGCCCGTACTGGGTCGATCACCTCTCCCGCCCGGTACGGGCATGCTCGTCGCCGCCTCAGCTCCGGTGCTGGCGAGCTGCACCTTGGCGCGGCGTCATGCCAGTCGCCGTGCCCGTCTGGTCCCGCGTGCCGTGCGTACGCGGGGAGTTCCTCGCTGGCAGAGTGGTGTAGCCCTGCTCTAGAAGCCGTGTTGGCTTCGTTGTCGGCGCGGTCGACGCGTGAGAAGCTCGCGCCGATCGGCAATGCCACAGCAGCTGCCACAGCGCAACGACTGGCCCGGTGAGAGCCTCCTGGCAAGCTCTCCGGCTGCCTGGCTTTCCGAACCCTCGGGCGTCGCGAGCCCGGTCCTCCGGGTCATCCTTGAGCGGGCACGGGCGGGAAGCCGACCCCGGGCCCGGCAGGATGATCATGTCGTCTGCCTCGCGATCGAGGGGGGAGGCATGCGTGGGGCGGTTTCGGCGGGTATGTGTGTGGTGCTGGAAGCGATGGGACTGGTGTCCGCGTTCGACCGGATCTACGGTGTCTCTGCCGGCGCCCTGAATGCCTGCGCGACGGCGGCGGGACAGGCGGCACTTGCTGCCACCCTCTACGAGGACGCTGCGATCCGCGGCGTCATCAACCGGATGAGACCGCTCGTTCGGCGTCCGGTCGTCAACTTCGAGGTTCTGTTCGGTGAAGTTATCGGCGCGCGCAAGCCGCTGTCATTCGATGGGCTCGCTGCGGGTCCTGAGTTTCGTGCCCTGGCCACGTCGCTGGAGACGATGTCCCTTCGCGTTCTGGCGGACTTCCCCGATATGACCGAGGCCATGGATGCCGTGCGAGCGAGCGGGGCACTGCCCGGCCTCGGCGGCCCGGCACCACGTTTTCGCGGAGAGCGGATGACCGACGGCGGGCTGATTGAGCCCATCCCGTTCCAGACGGCATTGGCCGAGGGCGCCACTCATGTGCTCGTCCTTCGGTCCCGGCCCGCGGGGTACCGCAAACGGTCACTGGTCGGAGTGGCCGAGGCCTTAGCCCTCCACGAGAGCCCTGGGCTCGTCGAACTGCTCAGACAACGTCAAGGAACCTACAACCGTCTCGCTGCTCAGCTTGAGGCCGGCGACGCTACACCGGACGAGAATCGCGTCTTTCAGATTGCAGTGCCCGGTGACACCCGACTGATTGGGCGGCTTGAGACCGACGCCGATCGCGTCGCAGGTGCCGTACGACGGGGGGCTATGACGATGGCCCGGCCCTCATCGCCGGGTCGATCGACCTCTGCTGGCAGCCCGTTGTGTATCGGACCGGGGCCGCGGTCCCAGCGCGGATGGCGGCCCGACGCTGGGGTGCCGCGCAGCGTCACAGGCTCCGGGCGCACGTCGCGGCCATCGGCAGCTGACGGGGCGTTCCTCGTCCGGTGCCCTGATTGGACGGGCTGGACGCAGTGGATGTTGTCACGACGAGTGACCACATTGGCGGAATGATGAGACATGCGCGAGATTGATGTGCGAGATCTAAAGCGCTCGCTGAGCGAGACGCTGCGGGCGGTTGAACGAGGTGAACAGGTGCGGGTCACGGTACGTGGACGCCCGGTCGCCGACATCGTCCCCGCCGGCGCAGCCGCTAGCGAGGACCGCGTTCGAGCGCTCGTGGCCGAAGGTCGGCTGACGCCTCCAGCGGCCGCTCGCCCGACGCGGCGCCCCGGCTGGTGAAGGTGCGTGGCAGCGCTTCGGCGATGGTCATTGCCGAGCGGGACGCGGAGCGCTGAAGGTCTACCTTGACGCTAGCGCCCTGGTGAAGCGCTGGGTCGTCGAGCCTGGTAGCGCGGAGGTGCGCCATCTGATGGATCGAGCCGATGGCTGGTCTATGTGCAGGGTCGGCTTCCTCGAAACCGCCCGAGCGGTCGGCCTGACGGGGAGTACGGCTGTAATCAGGTCGGTGCGGTCGGAGTGGCGTGGGCTTTTTCGCCCGGGTCAGAACAGTCGGGCGGCGAGGATGCCCCCTAGGTCGAGAGCGTGGGCGCGAGCGCCGAAAAGTCTTCAGCACTGGCGCCAACACTGACACTTGTCTTAGTCAGCGCCAGCGGTGCGATTGCGCGGTCTGCCCGCGTCGGCCGCCGCGGGCGGCGACTATTCCTGGTTTCGCCGTCGCGCGTGCCGGCGGCTCAGCGCTTGCGCTCGGCCTCGTCCTCGGCGACCTTGAGCGCCTTCTCGGCCAGCGCGTAACCCTGATCGCCGATCGCGCGGAGTTCCTCGGCGAGGGCGCGCATCGGGTAGGGGTTGTCGTCGGTGGCCATCCGTGCGCGCATCAGCGCGGCTTCGCGGACGAACTGCGAGACGCTCGAGCCTTTGGCGTCGGGCGGCTTTTTGGATCTGCTTCGAAGCTGATCGTGGTGCGTGTCATGGCCATGGCAAAGACGTGGCGAAGGGGTCGTTAGCGGATCGCGCGCTAGCGTCCATGCTATCACGGGCGATAGCACGCATGCTACACCGGCGGCGAGCGAAGAACTTCATAATGAACGGCTCCTAGTGCTAGCGCTGTCGCTAGCATAGGCGCTAGCACGCATGCTATCGGGGTAAGCACTGGCTCGTGTGCTGTCGGGGGCAGTTGGTTGGGGGGCAGCCCGCTAGCGGGCTGCCCCCCGGGCCACGTAGCCACGCATGCTTCCCAGAGTGGCGGCGAAGACTCCGTAAGGGCTTTCAAATGCTAGCGTTGCTGCTAGCGTCAGCGCTAGCACTCTTGCTATCAGGCAGAGAAATAGCCCAGACCCATCCGCCGCGGTCGATAGCGAGACCGGAACGGTGGCGTGGTCGGGAGGTGCCGACCTGGCCCCGGACACCTTGTACGAGCGGGTGCGGACCGGGATGTGGCCTGACCACCCGGCGGCTGCGTAGCAGGCCGTTCGGCCGCTCCCGTCTCATGTGCGCGGCTCCGACTGCCGGGCGCGCGACAATGCGCGGCGTGGCTGGGGACGCGTCCGAGCTCGATCGGAAGGGCTTCATCGCTGATCCGACCGTCTCGTCTGAGCTGGGCGTCGGCGTCGATGACCTCCGTGATCGCGACGTCCGCACGGTCGTGATCCGCAGCGAGCATCCAGAGTTCGAGGAGGCGCTCACGAGCGGCCGGCGGGAGATTGACTTGGGCTAGGGCCCGATGAACTCGCGTCTGCACCTCCCGACGCACGAGGTCGTGGCCACGCAGCTTTGGGATGACTCACCGCCGGAGGCCTGGGACACGGCGCGTCGCCTGCCCGAGGCCGGATACGAGCGGCACGAGATTCTGCACGTGCTCAGCCGGCCGGTGTTGGAGCAGGTCCGGGCGGCCATGCATGAGCAGCCCCCTTATGACCTAGCGGCGCATGTTGCGGCGCTTCGAGCGCTGCCTGGGTCATGGGAGCGCGAGCGCTCGGCAATCACGGCCGAGAAGTGGCGCGAGGACGAGCGCAAGCGGGCCCGGCGACAGGCACGAGAGGCGAGACGACGTAACCGTCGCCCGCGCTAGACCCGCCGGTCGTTAGCGCGACGCGCCGTAGGTTGCTGTCTGAAGTCGTTGACCGATGGCCTCGAGACTGCCTGCTATTCGCAGCCGCTCAGCTTGCTCGGGGTATGCGCCTGCGAGCTTGCGCAGCTCGCGGGTTAGGAACTGCAAGCCGGCATCGAGGTCTGCTTCGGTGGCGTCGCTCCGGCGATGAACTCCCATCGCGCGGTTGACGCGGGCCTGAGCCTGCGGCCACGTGTACCGCGGGTCGATCGTCCGGCGGAGCTCCGCCCACCGGCGGGCGAGCCGGTCGAGCGCTTGACGCTTGGCGTCGATCCTGCGGTGGGTTGGCACAGCTGAGTCCTGCGGCCGCGGGCGAAATGTGTGACTGGTCGGAGTGGAAGCGACGCGTTCGCGGCGGACGAACTCGAGGACTGAGCGAAGGGATCGCTCCGATTGGCCGAGTTCACGCAGAAGCCGGCGCGCTGCTTCGACCTCGTCTCGTTCGTAGTGGATGCCGGCAATGATCACGCCTCCGGCCTGCACCTCCGCGTCGAGCGCCTCGAAGTCCGGGCGCCGACCCGCATGAAGTGGCAGCTCGACATCGAAGGCCGGGTCGATGTCGTCGCTGACCTGCTGGCGTAGTTCTACTTCGACTCGCTCTGCCAACTGCTTAAGAGTCGCATCGGCGGGCATGAAGACGGTGGCGAGCGTGTCGGCCGGATCCTCCGGTCGGCGCCGGACGATCCGTCCTACCGCCTGGCGGAAGAACAGATCGGTCCGTTTGACGGTGGCGTAGACGGCGACCAGCAGGCGAGGCACGTCGACGCCCTCGCTCACCATGTTGACGGCGATGAGCCAGCGCGGCGCGTCCGCAGTTCCGTGGGCGAACCGGTCGATCCGCGTGTGCGCTGCAACCTCGTCGCTGAGGACGGTGACCGGCTTCTCGCCAGTGATTGTCCGCAGAAGCGAGCCGACTGCTCTGGCGTGTGCGCGGTCGTCGCACAGGACGAGTCCAGCCGCATCAGCGACCACGGTTCTGGCCTTCAGCAGCAACGCGTCCGCGTCGCCGAGCATCTGGGGCAACAGGCGCGTTCCGGGATCGATCGCGGTCCGCAACCGTCTCGCGTCGGCCTGCGGGTCGAGCTCGTCGGCGAATGCGGCGATCGTCTGTTGGTCATCGACACGCCAGCGCAGAGTCGCATCGAGCAGCCGGAACGCCAAGGGGCGACATACCCCGTCGGCGACCGCGGGACCATAGCCGTACACCCAGTCCGGCGCGCATCGCCGATCGCTGTCGTAGCGAACGAACGGGATAGCGCGCGCGTCGGAGCGGAAGGGAGTGCCCGACAGAGCGAGGCGTCGCGCGGCGCCGTCGAATGCGGTCCGTACCGCGGTGCCCCAACTCGATTGATCGCCGGCGTGGTGGATCTCGTCGAGCACCACGAAGGTCGGCCGTCGGAGGTGGTGAGCGAACAGATCAGGAGCCGACGCGACCTGCTGATAGGTCACGACGATGCCATCGACGTCGCGACGCCAGGCGCCATCGGCGTTGCGCCAGCGAGGGTCGAGATGAAACCCCACCCGGTCGGCCGCGTCTGCCCACTGGGCACGGAGCGCGACGGTTGGAGTGACCACGATCACCTGTTCGGCGCTGGCGGCACGAGCAGCATGACACGCGGCGAGCGTCTTGCCGGCGCCGGGCGTCGCGACAAGCAGAAAGTCGCGCGCGCCGCTGTGTACGAAGTGGCCCAGAAATCCCCGCTGCCACTCCCGGAGCACGGCGTCCACGGAGCTAGGAACTGCGCTCATGACCGCCCTTGCGTAGATTGCAGGCAGGGCAGAGGGCCTGTCCGTTCCGTGACTCCGTTACGCCGCCAGCCCGGATCGGGGCGACGTGATCGGCATGCCACCCTGGCTCGAGCTCCGCGCCGCATCCGCAGCAGCGGCCATGGGCGACGAGGAAGAAGGCCACCCGCTGTCGCGATCTGAAGCGTCGGCTCGGCATCCCAGTGAAAGTCTTCCAAACGCCGAGGTCATGATGGCCACGGGTACCCACGCGACGTTGTCACGAAGGTTGCTCGAGCAACGCGAGCGAATTGCCGGCAGCCTCCCGCAGCACCAGCTCGGCCAGGACGCGTCGAAGGAATCGAACTTTCCAAGCCGGGGGCGGCCCAGGCTGGTTCTGGTAGACCCGATGTGTCAACCGTCGGTTCCGGATGGCGTCGGCCCGCTGTGGCTATGTCGAGGCTGGTGCGGTGAGGAACGCTTCGACGTCGCCGGCGAATTCGGCGTGGTGCTGGAACAAGAATCCGTGAGCCGAGTCGGGGTAGATCTTCACTCGTGATTGCGGCATCAGGCCGGCAAGCAGATAGGAGTAGTGCGGCAGGATCATCGGGTCGCTGTCGCCGTTGGCCACGAACACGGGGACGCGGATGGCGCTGACCCGCTGAAGCAGCCCGTGATCTGGGATCCCCCAGGTGCAGACGGCGTCGTACTGCGCCTGCCGGGTCTGCCACGTGGTTGGGTGGTCTCGATCTTCAGTGCGTGCGGTCAGGCGTCCCAGGGTCTCCACGCCCGATTGCCGACTCGCGGCTGAGTGTGTGAAGAACACCCCGAGGTAGCCGTCCGGGTTCGGTGCGGGCGCGCCGATGGCGCCGATTACCTCCGGCGCCCAGCCGTGCATGCCGTCGGCGCCCTGGGGCGCCGACGAAGCGAGGACGAGACGGCGGACGAGCGCGGGCCGCATCAGCGCGATCTCCTGGGCGACAAAGCTGCCGATCGAGAACCCGACCAGGTCGACCTCGTCGAACTCCATCGCTTCGAGGTACGCGATCGCATCCCGTGCCATCTGGGTGACGGTGCTCGGCGTCGTTCCGGTCGACTGGCCCACGCCCGCGTTGTCGAATGTGACGACCCGTCGAGTGGACGCGAGGGCGTCGATCAGGGCGGGATCCCAGTTGTCCAGATTTCCGCGGAAGTGCTGTAGAAGCACCACGGGCAGCGTTCCGCCGCCGATGTCGCGATACGCATAGTCGATCCCGTTTGCGGCGCTCACCATTCTGTTGGGGGATGCCAGATACCCGCCGGCGGTTGCGGCAGTTGCACTCATCGAGTCCTACTTTCGTCGGTTCACCATGTCGAACGCGCTGTGCCGGCAAGTCACGGCGAACATGCGCCTCCGCACGACGTTTGCGGCCCGCTACGTCGCCCGGGAAGCCTCGACGACGACGTGCTTGACGTCGGTCATGTAGCGTCCGGCCGCCGCTGAGGCCTCGTCCGGCGTGCTTCCGTGCTCGCGCGCGTCCATGTATGCCGCATACCAGTCCCACCAGTCGTGCGGCGGGGCGATCGCCTCGAAGGAGCCGTGGCGCCCCGATGTTTCGTGAAGTAGCTCTGCCAGGGCAGCGATGTCCATCGTCAGTCCTCCCATTCCCGTCCGGGCAGCCGGGTCGTGATCTGTTGCAGTAGCCATCCGTTGCCATCGGGGTCTCTGAACGAGGCGTATAGGAAGTACGAGCTGGCTGACGGGTCCGTCCCAGGAGGACGCATGTCTTCGACCTCGGTGACGTCGACGCCGCGGCTGATGAGCTCGTCGCGTGCGGCGTGGATGTTCTTGACGGCGAGGATCATCCTGTCGACCGATCCGGGCGCTGACGATGTGAGCCCCACGCCAAAGTGGATCGAGCACTGTGAATGCGGCGGCGTGAACTGGATCACGCGGAAGTCATCCCCGCGGACAATGTCGGCGTCGAGCCGCCAGCCGAGGCCCTCGTAGAAGCGCTTTGACCGATCGACATCAGCCACGGGCAACGTCACCACCTCGAGCCCCATGTCGACGGTCCCCAGCTCCGGGGGCTTCCTCGAGGTATCGGTGCCTACGCCTGTGGTGCTCATGCTGACCTCCCGGTCGATTGGTTGTGGCTGATCGAGTCGAGGATGACGGCGTACTCTGCCGGTGCCTCCTCCCAGATGAAGTGACCGCCCTCGATCAGCACGACACGGCTATTCGGCAGGCGCTCGTCTAGGAACTCGGCGTTCGCGACGGGTACGACCCGGTCGTGGCGGCCGTTGACGATCGTCACCGGCGCCGTGATTTGCGGCAGCAGCTCCGCGAGCTGGGGCAGCTCCTCGGGGTACTTGCGGACATACCGCATCGACTCGACAAAGCGGTCGCCGCCATAACAGGCGAGGTAGTCCTCCCGGATTTCGTCGGGGACCCCGCCGGCAATCGTGTCGACCGCCACGTTGACGATCGCGTGGGGGTCCATCGTGCGGTACTTGTCGAGGTCAGGGTCGAGGACCCACGACCGGAGCGGCTCGCCGAGTTCGATCGGCACCGCAGCACCGCCGGTGCCGAGGATCACGCTCGCAATCCGCTCCGGACGTGCCACCGCCGCGAACAGCGCAGCCGAGGTGCCCACGTCCGGCGCGACGATATGGGGCCTGCCCAGCTCAACCTCGGCGATGAGCTCAGCTAGGAACTCGCCCATCGCCTGGGGAGACAGGAGCTCGTCTCGGCGCTCGGACGCCCCGAACCCCGGCAGGTCGATGGCAAACAGACGGGCGTGCTCGGCAAGCGAGGACCAGATCGGCGCGAATGCGTAGAGGCTCTCCGGCCACGGACTGGTGAGTAGGACGGTGGGTTCCCGGGAGCCGCCGCTGTCCGCATACCGGATCCGGACTCCACCGACGGTCCGAAACCGAGCCACGGGGGTCGTTGTTGTCTGCATGCTGCGCATCCTCGGGACTCGAGCCTCCCCTCGCGCCCGTGAACCCCCGTGTCTGCGGCCCTGACCTTGACCAGGGAGGATCCCCGTGGCTCACCCGGCGACGGCGTCGGAGTCGAAGGCGTGAAGGGCGCTTTCCAGTTGGTGTCGGGACTGGATGCCGAGCTTTGAGAACACGTGGCGCAGGTGCCATTCGACAGTGCGCCGGCTGAGGAACAGGCGGGCACCGATTTCCGCGTTCGTGAGCCCATCGCGGGCGAGCTGGGCGATCTGGCGCTCTTGCGAGGTGAGATCGTCGCGGGTGGTAGCGATTCGCCGACGCGCCTTTTCACCCGTTGCGAGGAGCTCGGTGCCGGCGCGTTCGGCGAACGCCTCCATCCCCATGGACGTGAACAGCTCGTACGCCACGTTGAGTTCGGCTCGTGCGTCGACGCGACGACCCTCGCGCCGCAGCCATTCGCCGTGCAGAAGATGCGTACGGGCGAGCTCGGCGCGTACCCGAGTTCGGCCGAGATGCTCGCTCGCTGTGCGAAACCAGCGGTCGGCGTCTGCGCCGTCGGCGAGGAGGGCCCGGCCGCGCGCTTCGATTCCAAGCGCCCAGTCGGTACGTGCGGCCTTTGCCTTGGCGGCGAGCCGGTTGATGGCATCCGTCGCGAGATCGGTCCTTCCGCAACGCGTCGCCGGCTCGATCAGCTCGCTCAGGCCCCAGTTTTCGGCGACGATCTCTCGGTGGCCGGCGGCGGTGACGGCGGCGGCCAGGGCCTGGTCGTAGCGACCGAGCCCGTTACACAGGACGGCGCGGGCATACGCACTGATGGCCACTCCGATCCCCTCGCCGCGCGCCTCCGCTTCGCGCTCCGTCATCTCGATGAGTCTTGTCGTCTCGGCTGTCCTGCCCCGCCAGGCCGAGAGGATCAACGCCCCGTACGGGGTGCCCCGGATGCCGGTCACTTCCTCGACCGACTCTGTCTCGGAAACCGCCGCGGCGGCCTTTGCGAGCTCTCCGCAAAACACCAGGATCGGCGCATGCGCACTGAGCGCGAGCGCAAGCTCGCTGAGCGTCCCCGTATCACGCGCGATGTGGACGCTGGAGCTCGAGAGCGAGTGTGCATGCTCGTCGTCCCAGATCTCGAGTGCGACGACGCACCCCTGCCACAGCCAGCGCAGGCGTTCCTTGGCCGATGCCTTCTCGCCGGAGAGGCGCTGCACCGCTTTGCGGCAGCGCGCGACGGCGCTGTTGTAGTCCTCGGCCAGAGCGAGGAGCGCGTCCAGCAGCAGGTCGGCGGTGGCCGGCTCGCCATCCACCGAGCGCGGCGCGGCGCGAGCGGCCTGTGCGACCTCGGCGATCCCGACGCTGCCGTTGAGCCTGGCGCCGAACATCGCCGCGGAGAATGCGTCCACGTACGTTTCCCGTGCCGCCGACATGTCCAGTTGTTCGAGTCGGCCGGCGGCGGCCAGAAGGAGCGGAGTCGCGTCGGTTCCGCGGCTGGAGACGAACGCGAGCTGGGCTTGCAGCAGGTCGATCTGTGCGCGCTGGAACTCTTCGAGCGGTCCCGCGGCCGCCATCGCCAGCAGGCCGCGAGCCGTCGCCAATGCGCCGGCGGCGAGACTGGCCTGAGCGGCAGCGAGCGCACGTTCACGGCGCTGCGCCGGGTCGGGAGTCAGCGCGACGGCGCGATCCAGGAACGCCGCCGTGGCGGCGGCGCCACCGCGAGCCTGCGCCCGTCCGGCCGACTGCTCGAGATCGGCGGCTACGTCCTCGTCCGGCCCGTTTGCCGCCAGGGCCCGGTGCCATGTGCGACGATCGGCGTCGGAATCCGGATTGCTCACTTCCGCCAGTGCTTCGTGTACGCGCTGTCGGCTGTCGGGCGGCGCCGCGCGGTAGACCGCGGAGCGAACCAGGGGATGGCGGAACCGGACGATCGCCCCGACCTCCAACAGTCCCGCAGCTTCGGCGGGCGCAAGCGCGTCGGTGTCAATGCCGAGCGTTCGGCCCGCGCGCAAGACCAGCGCCGCGTCACCCAGCGGCTCGGCGGCCGCGAGCAGCATGAAGCGCTGCGTCGCTTCGGGCAGCTCGCCGACGCGCTTGAGGTAGTGCCCTTCGATGTGCGCCGGAAGCTCGGCGGCGGCAGGGAACTCGAAACCACCCGCTAGCTCCGGGGCGGTCATGCGCCCTGGTAGCTCCAGCAGGGCTAGCGGGTTGCCTCTGGACTCGGCGACTAGCCGGTCACGAACGCGGTTGTCGAGGCGCCCGGTCACCGCGCCGCGCAGTAGCGCGCGGGCATCCTGGTCTGCCAGTCCTCCGAGCTGCAGCTCGGGCAGACCACGGAAGTCGTGCTCGGCGGCCGCCTCGCGGATCGCGACAACGATTGCCACCGACTCGGCTCGCACTCGTCGCGCCACCAGGCCCAGGATCTGGCTTGAGGCGCCGTCCAGCCATTGTGCGTCCTCCACGAGGCACAGCAGCGGTCGCTCCTCGGCCACCGCGGCCAGCAGGCTGAGCACGGCCAGCCCGACGAGGAACCGCTCCGGCGCCTCCCCGGCCGTGAGCCCAAGGGCAACGCTCAAGGCATCTCGCTGGGGGGCTGGGAGCGTGTCGAGCAGGCCGAGCATCGTCGCGCAGAGTTGGTGGATGCCCGCGAATGGAAGCTCCATCTCCGCTTCGACGCCGGTGAGCTCCGCTACTCGGAATCCGGCTGCCTGCCGAGCGGCGTAGCGCAGCAACGCGGTCTTGCCGATGCCGGCCTCGCCGTGCATGACCAAGACCTCGCTCTCGCCCCCGCGTACCCTCGCCAGCAGTCCATCGAGCAGATCGCGCTCGGTGCTCCGACCCACGAACGCCGGCGCCCGCGTGGTGGACATGGTGCAACGCTAACGGCCCGGTGACGTGTCGTGGGGCGGCCAGGGAGATTTCGGGCGGGCGCCAACGCGTGGGGCGGTCGTTCAGGTTATACCTCCACGTTCTGGCGACGGCCGGCGGGACGACCGAGATCGACCATGTCGTGGTCCGGGAAGGGAAGAACCTCAAAGGGCGGTCTCTCGGCGTCGTGCTCGGCACCGTCGGTAAGCGCGTCGTCTCCAACGCATTCGTTAACTCCGTCAAGGCAATCCAGGCGCGCAACGCGACGACTGCTGCCCAGCGGGCGTAGCTGCTACGAGCGGTCTGCGTCCCGCCCTTGCCGGGGCAGGGCGGCGGCCAGGCCATTGCGGGAGTCGATCCCGAGCTTGCCGAAGACCTTGTGCATGTGCCACTCGACCGTCCGCGGGCTGAGGAACAACTGGCCGCCGATCTGTGCGTTGGTGAGCCCGTCGCGAGCGAGTCGGGCGATCTGCTCCTCCTGCGGCGTGAGGCCGTCGCGCGCCTCCTCTGTGCGCTTTCGCAGCTTCGCGCCGGCGGCAACCAGCTCATGCTGGGCGCGCTCGGCAAACCCTTCCATCCCGATCTCGGTGAACATCTCCTCGGCCCCTCTCAGCCGCTCGCGCGCCTCGCCCAGCCGGCCGTCGCTGCGCAGCCATTCGCCGAACAGCAGATTCGCGCGGGCGTGCTCGATCCGAACTCCGGCTCGTTCAAGCTGCATGATGGCCTCGCGATACCCCTCTTCTGCCTCCTCGCTATCGGCTAGAAGCGCCCGACAGCGCGCCTCAATGCCGCGTGCAAAGGCGCTGCGAGCCGGCCGCGTCGTCGCCGTCAGCTCGTGTAGTGCGTACCGAGCACCTGTCTTGTCGCCGACGCGCGCGCGAGCCTCAATCAGCTCGAACAGCGCCCACATGGTTAGCAAGGGAAAGACGCTGTTGATGACGACTCGGCGCGATGCAGCTGCCGCATCCTTGTGGCGGCCAAGGCCGTTGTACAGCACCGAGGCGGCCCAATGCGCAGTCATGACCGCGTTTCCCTGCCCGCGCGTCGTGCCGTCTTGGATGACGCGTTCGATCAAACGGGAGGCCTCGGCCTCCCTTCCCTCTAGGGCGAGGATGCGAAGCAGCGCGTACGGCGGGACTTGTGTTCCCGTCGACGTCGAAATGCTTTCGGACTCGGCAACCAGTGCGCGCGCGCCCGGCAAGTCGCCCCGCCACGCTCGTTCCAACGCCAACGCCTGGAGGTGGATCGGCAATTCTCCAAGGGCGCCTGCCTCGCGGACCACGCGGGCGTGTCGCTCGAACACCGCGATCGCTTCATCGTCCCATATCGCCAACCGCACGCCACCAACGTGCACACCCCACCGAACGACGTCCTCCACCGGCAACTGCACGACTTCCTCCGCCGCACGCTCGAGCACCGGCATCGCGGCCGCGTGTCCGTCGGTGACCAAAAGCGCAAAACCTTCGATTACCAAGTCGAGTGGATGCGGGTGCGGGGGCAGCGGCGGGAGGTCGCGTACGGCGCGACAGACATCGAGAAGCACGGGGGTTTCGGCGAGATGGTTTGCAGCGGCGGCGGCATGCCACGCGGTTAAGTAGGCGCGGCGAGCGAGGCTGACGTCGAAAGGCTCGAGCTGTTTCGCAGCGCTGAGGAGCAATCCGGCCCCATCGTTGCCGTAGCGCGAGACGACGGCGGCGTGGCCTCGTACGAGCGCCGTCCGCGCACGCTGAAAGTCGTCGAGCGGGCCGCTTTCTGCCAGGGCCAGGAGCCGCTGCGCAGATTCGAAGTCCCCGGCTTGCAAGCTCGCCTCGGCCGCGGCCAGCGCGCGTGCCGCATGGCGGGCCGGGTCCCGGGTCAGAGCCATCGCCCGCTCGAGGAATGCCGCGGCGGCCGCGAGACCACCGCGACCGTGCGCTCGCTCTGCGGAGCGTTCTAGGTCTGCGGCCACGGCCTCGTCAGGTTCAGCAGCCGCGAGGGCTCGGTGCCAGGCGCGACGGTCGGCGGCAAGCTCGTGATCGCTCACCCCCGCCAGCGCGTCGTGCACCCGCCGTCGTTCCTCGGGCGACGCGGCTCGATATACCGCTGAGCGCACCAGCGGGTGGTGGAACCGAACGCGGTCGTCGATTTCCAGCAGCCCGGCTTCCGCAGCGGGAACCAGCGCGCCAGGGCCCGTGGAAAGTCGTTCGGCCGCCCGCCAGAAAAGCGCAGCATCGCCCAGCGGCTCGGCGGCCGCCAAGAGCATGAGTCGCTGCGTCGCTTCGGGCAACCCGGCGACGCGCCGCAGGTACCCCTCCTCGAGCAGACTCGGTACGTCACGCACCGCCGGTGGCGCAAAGCCGCCGGCCCGCTCTGAGGCGCTCATCCGTTGCGACAGTTCCATCAGCGCCAGAGGGTTGCCGCCGGTCTCAGCGATGATCCGATCGCGGACGAGGTCGTCGAGCCGCCCGGGAACCGCTCTCGACAGCAAGGCGCGTGCATCGGGCTCATCGAGCCCTTCAAGCCACAGCTGCGGAAGCCCGTCGAGCGCCCGGGTAGTAGTCGGCTCGCGCAGCGAGAAGATCATCGCCAGCGGTTCCGCGACCAAACGTCGCGCGACGAATCCAAGCGCTTCCACCGAGGTCGCGTCGAGCCACTGAGCGTCATCGATCAAGCACAGGACCGGACGCACCTCCGCGGTCACCGCGAGCAGGTTGAGCACAGCGAGCGCGACCAGGAACCTGTCTGGTGCAGTCCCCGGCGAGACGCCCAACGCGACTGAAAGCGCGTCCTGCTGCGGCTTTGGGAGGACCTCGAGCGCGCCGAGCATCGATGCGCACAGCCGATGAATCCCTGCGAACGGCAGCTCCATCTCCGCCTGGACGCCCTCGACGTCGGCCACACGCAGGCCCGATGCCTGCCGCGCGGCGTAGCGGAGCAGCGCGGTCTTTCCGATGCCCGGCTCGCCGCGGATCACCAGAACGGCGCTCCGACCGTCACGCGCCTGGGCGAGCATGGCATCGAGGCGTTCGCGTTCGCGTGTCCGGCCGAGAAAACCGAACCCCCGGATGGTCGGCATTTGCTTGACAACTGTAGGGACGCCGTGAAGGTCTCACCAGAGAGGCTGCGCTCGCCAGCTGTCAAGGAACGAGAGCACCCCTTCCGGCGCGGTCTCGCAGACGCTGATGTCGCGCTCGCCCAACCGCAGCGAGACTCCGGGCGTCACGCCGTCGGCGGGCGCGACGCTGACGATCGCGCCTCGTCGACGGACGTGGCGTGCCGCGTGCTGGTAGAGGAGTGAAGGGCTGTCTGCCGTGGTGTGAACGACGACGTCGACGCCAGCGAACGCGGCGCCAGACTCCGCGAACAGCCGCTGGACATCGAGGTCGTCAGTGAGATCGGCCCGGACGGCGACGATCTTCCCTTCCACGGCGAGGATCTCCGCGACGGTCGCTTCGGTCGTGCGCTGCTGCTCGAGGTAGACGACGACGATCGCCCAACCCCAGCCGGCCAGCTCGCGCGCGATCTCACGCCCGGCGCCAACCGAGGCGCCTGTGACGATTGCGACCACCTCTCTGCAGAGCACCCTCGCGCTCGGACAACCGCAGCCTGTGGTCTGCCTCGCCACCGTTGTGTCACCTGCGATTCGGAATCGGATCGCCGTTCACGGTCGCGCTTCGAGCGACTCGTCGCGCCCGTGGAGCACCGGCGTGTCCCGCGCGTCGGCCCAGTGGAACCCCGGGTCATCGCAACGCCAGGGTGCTCCACTGGGGTTGAGGCCGCGCACGACCCGGGACTGCACGGGCGCGAACCAGCGCGCTGATCGCGAATCTGCACGCGAGAGGAGGAACTGCAATATGGCGAGTTGCGATTACGACGTAGTCATTGTCGGTTCGGGCTTTGGTGGGAGTGTTGCGGCGCTTCGTGCTGCTGAGAAGGGCTATCGAGTCGGCGTCATGGAGTCTGGTCCACGTTGGCCGGACGAGAAGATCCCGAAGAGCCAGTGGGACCTGGCGCATTTCGTGTGGTTCCCCGCCGCGGAGCTTTACGGGGTCCAGCGGATCGAGTATCTCGATGACGTGCTCGTCCTTTCGGGCGCCGGGGTGGGTGGCGGTTCGCATGTGTATGCGAGCACGATGTATGTCCCACCGAAGCAGTTCTTCGACGCGAAGGAATGGGCCGGCATCACCGATTGGGCCGACGAGCTGGCGCCCTATTTCGATCAGGCTAGGCGGATGTTCGGTGTCGAGCGCTATCCGTACATGCCCACCGACGTCGACCGAGCGATCCGGCAGGTCGCGATCGGCATCGGCCGCGGGGAGACTCACAACAAGGCTCCGTTGGCGGTGTATTTCGGGACACCCGGGGTCGAGGCTGAAGATCCGTATTTCGGTGGGGTCGGTCCGCGGCGGACCGGCTGTGTCTCCTGCGGCAATTGCAATAACGGCTGTGGGCGCAACGCCAAGAACAAGGTGACGACGAACTACCTGTACTTGGCTGAAAAGCTGGGTGCGAAGGTGCACGACATGCACGAGGTGTTCGACCTCGTACCGTTGGACGGGGGCGGGTTTGAGGTTCACGCGCGTCACCCCGGCTGGGCGCAACGCGCAGCCCACGCCCACCACCACACGTACACCGCCAAGCAGGTGATCGTGGCCGCCCACGCGTATGGGTCGGCCAAGCTCTTGCATCACATGCAGCACAAGGGCCGCCTCACCGGGCTATCGGGCGAGCTTGGTAAACGCGCGCGAACGAACTCCGAACAGCTGCTCTACATCACGCGCACCCACGAGGAGTGGGAGCGCGATCCGGAGAGGATCCACATCATGCCGGGGTCGGTCACGATCACCTCCGGCACGTGGCCGGATCCGGTGACGAGCATCGAGCCGACCTATTGGGGCCTGGGAAGCAACGTCTTTGCGTTCTTGGGGACCTACCACCAGCACGGCGAGCAGAAGCATTCGTTTGAGTCCTGGCTCAAGGAGATCCTCAAGCACCCCAGCGAGGAGATCTTGCCCGCCGACCCGCGTCATTGGTCTGAGCGGTCCTTCGTTGCGCTCTGCTCACAAACGACCGACACCTCGATCGAGCTGTACTGGCACGACGGGCTCCTGCATTCAAAGCCATCCGGAACGCCGCCGTCGGTGCACGTCCCGGCGATCGAGGACTTCGTCGACCGTATAGCGAAGCAGCTGGGAGCCCACGAGGCGGCACTCGCGACCGAGGTCATCAACCGCAACGCGTCGGCCCACTTCGTCGGCGGAATCCCGATCGGCGAGAGCAGTGACACCGGCGCCGTGGACCCCTACCTGCGCGTGTTCGGACAGCCCGGCCTGCACGTCATGGACGGCAGCGTGATGCCGGCCAACCCCGGCGTGAACCCGTCGCTCTCGATCACCGCGCTGGTCGAACGCGCGATCTCACTGTGGCCCAACAAGGGAGATGAGGACACCAGGCCGCCACTCGGGTCGGGCTATGAGCGCATCGACCCGATCATGCCCCACGGCCCGGTCGTGCCCGCGGGCGCTGTGGGCGAGTTGCGGCTCGACGCCAAGAAGGCTGACGTCGTTCCCGCGGTCCCGTATTGAACGAAACGCGCAAACGAAAGGAGAATCCGATGACCGAGCTCGCCACTGACGCGTTCCGCACGGTCGGACGGGGCGATGCGATCCCGAACGACTTCGCCGTTCCGTACTACTTGGACGACCGCAAGCTACGCGTCTCGGTCGCCCGTGTAGGCGATCACCTCTATGCGTTTGACGACCTGTGCACCTGCGCCGACCGGGCGTGTCCGTTGTCCGGAGGCCTGCTCACGGGCACGACGATCATGTGCCAGTGCCACGGCTCCAGGTTCAACATCGTCAGCGGCGCCGTGGTCAACGGGCCGGCGACCGACCCGCTGAACGTGTATGAGGCCCGAGAGGCCGACGGCGACGTTCAAATCCGAATCTGAAACGGCCTTGCTGAGGGCCTGATGCAGAGCATGGCTCCCACCCCGAAGGCCGTCACGCTCGTGCTCGTCCCGGCGCTGGTGCTGATGCTCGCGTTCGCGTTCTTCTACGTCGGGGCCTTCCACGAACCCACGCCGCACCACGTGCCACTTGCCGTCGTCGGACCGCCCACCGTTGCGGCACAGCTCAATCGCCTGCCCGGTGAGCCGCTCGATGCC
>Ga0207693_10001016_pt1 | contig 25132 bp, 28 predicted proteins | sample LARL81metaG_FD_184347 | JGI IMG/M metagenome (GOLD analysis project Ga0207693, IMG submission 184347) | Corn, switchgrass and miscanthus rhizosphere microbial communities from Kellogg Biological Station, Michigan, USA - LAR L8-1 metaG... | ecosystem: Host-associated > Plants > Roots >... | reverse complement strand
TCTGTGCGGGCGTGGTGCCGCCGGCAAAGCGCACGATCGTGATCCCGAACGGGTTCGGCTTGTCCTTCGCGTAGGCGGGAGCAGCGGCTAGGAACGCCGCGACGCAAACCGACAGGAGAACAAGCCGCTTCACCGCAGTCCAAATGTCGGCAACAGGCTCGCAGGCCTTTATGCCCGCGTCACCCGTTCGAACCAGCGAAGCGAGTCAGGACCCCGGCGGATTCGCCGCAGATGCGAGAGAGGCCCGGTTCCCCGGGCCTCTCGATCGCGTGTGCCTACGCTAACAGCCGGTCGCCGCGGTCTTGAAGCCCGCGTACGGATTCAGACTGCCCATGAACGTGTAACGGCCGTCCGTACCACCCTGCACGGGCTGCGAAGTGGTGTTCGGCGCGGTCCGCATGAACCAGGGCAGGAGCACTTCGTCCTCGGGGTGGTAGAAGCCGTCGGCCACCTGCGTGCCGATCGGCGTCGGACCCTGCTCGAAGGTGTTAGTGCCCTTGGCAAAGCCGATCGCCACGACCGGGTCACCGGTCTCAAGGACGTTGGTGCAACCGTACTGCGGCGCGGTCGGGGTCAGCCACGGCTCGACGAAGTTATTGATGAACGGGTCGTCGGCCCACTCGGAGACCTCGTGGCTGAGCGCGTGGATGTCCTGCAGCGCCCAGGCCGAGACCGGCCCGAAGAAGCCTGGGGTGACATAGGAGGCCCATGCCCAGGTCTGCACCTTCTGGTTGCCGCCGCCGTTCATCGGGCCATTTGAGGTGTGCGAAGGCACCGGGCCCGCGCCGTGGAAGCCGATCACGCAGCAATTGGCGGGATTGCCGCCGACGAACAGCATCACGTTGTTCGTCAAGTAGATCGGCAGGTGGGTCGGGTCGACGTAGCCGAGGCTGTTGTTCAGGTTCTGGATCCGCGTCGCCCACCACTGGATGTTGACGTCGCCGGCGATCACGCCGCGGCCGGTCTGAATGAGCGTCCCTTTGCCGCTCGGGACGACGATCGTGATCGGATCGTGCGTCGTCACCGGTGAGAGATTCACGTGGTAGTTGGTGCCCTGCTTGTTGAACTGCGACCGCATGGTCGCGTCCTCGAGTTGGTTGCTTGTGTTCCCGCTCGAGAGCAGGCCACCGGCGGTGAAGCCGTTGTTGACCTTCCCGTCCGTTGAATTCGTCACGAAGGGCGTCGACGTGTAGTCGTCCAACGAGAACTGCGGCGAGCTGAGCGTCGGTGCGACGACATCACTTCCGCTGAACGTCATCCCTCCGACAATGACGTTGATCGGGATGATGTCAGTCGGGATGTTCGAGGTCTGCTCGAGTGATGGATCTTTCCCGACCATGTTGAAGCCGTAGGTGATGCCGTCATGCGGGTTGAGCGCCGTGCCGTGCCAGTGTTCCACGGTCTTCGTACTTGACAGCACGCTGGCGCCGCCGATGGTGGTCGTCGTCGGGCTGATGCTCGAGTCCTGAACGACAAGGACGCCGCTCGAGGCCGATGCGCCGCCCGTCAAGACCGCCGCTGCAATCGCGGCGACGGCAGCGAGCAACAAGATGAGGCTGCGTGGTGAACGCAATTTCCCTCCCCCTTCGGTTGAGTTCACTCGGCTAAAGAGGCCGAAATATAGCTCGCGATGCCACGCGATGGATCGGGTCGACCTCAGCCGCTCGAATGCGGCTTCGCCATCGCTCGGTAGTCGAGCGCCTTGTCGAGCGTCTCCTCGTCCACGCCCGCGTCGCGGGCGACGTCGCGCAGGGGCCGCCCGGAGCTCGCCGCTTCCTTGACGATCTCCGTTGCCTTGTCGTAGCCGATGTACGGGTTCAGGGCGGTCGCCGCTGAAAGCGTCAGCTCCGCGTAGTGCTCGGCGGTTTCTCGATTGGCCTCGATTCCCTGAACGCACTTCTCGTTCAAAAGGCGCGACGCCGAGGCCAGCAGCTTGATCGACTCCAACAGGTTTCGAGCCAGCAGCGGAACGAAGACGTTCAACTCGAAGTGGCCCTGCAGGCCGCCGACCGTGATCGCAGTGTCGTTCCCGATCACCTGCGCCGAGACCTGGGTGACGACCTCTGGGATCACCGGGTTGACCTTGCCGGGCATGATCGAGCTGCCCTTTTGGAGCTCGGGGAGGCGGATCTCCGCCAGCCCGGCTCGTGGCCCGGAGGCCATCCACCGCAGGTCGTTGGAGATCTTGGTCAGCGAGACGGCGACGACCTTGAGCGCCCCCGATGTCTCGACGATGGCGTCGCGTGCCGACTGGGCCTCGAACGGGTCTGCCGGCGGCAGCACCTCGAGACCGGACTCTTCGGTCAGGATCTCGCGCACGCGCGCGGCGAACTCGGGGTGCGTGTTCAGGCCGGTGCCGACGGCAGTTCCGCCGAGGGGGACTTGCCCGAGCCGGCGTGTCGTGACCTCCAGCCGCGAGATCCCCTGCCGAACCTGAGCGGCGTAGCCGCCGAACTCCTGGCCGAGCGTGACCGGGACCGCGTCCATCAGGTGCGTCCGCCCCGACTTGACGACGTCGTCGAATTCCCGCGCCTTGGACTCGAGCGCCTCGGCCAGCGAGCCGAGCGCCGGCAGCAGGTCGTGGGTCAGCTGATCCAGGGCGGCTAGGTGCACAGCCGAGGGGAAGACGTCGTTCGACGACTGGCCCATGTTGACGTCGTCGTTTGCGTGGACGTCCTCGCCGGCCAGCGTGGCAATCACCTCGTTCGCATTCATGTTCGAGGATGTCCCCGACCCGGTCTGAAACACGTCGATCGGGAACTGGTCGTCGAGCTCGCCGGCAGCGACGCGGTCGCCGGCCGCGGCGATCCGCTCGGCCTTGTCAGCGTCGAGCAGGCCGAGCTCAGCGTTGACGCGTGCAGCGGCAGCTTTGATCCGGCCGAGCCAGCGCGCCACAGGCGGCGGGATCGGCTCACCGGAAACCGGAAAGTTCTCGACCGCCTTGCGCGTTTCGCCTCCCCAGAGCTCGTCCCGCGTCTCTGTCGACACGGCGCGAGTCTAGCTACGCCGCGTAGAGCCGCCGGCGCTCCGGCGGCCGCTCGCGTAGGACGCGGCGAAGCTTCTCGGTCAAGTCGGCGACGAGAGCCCAGCCCACGTATTCGCACCGCTTGCACTCGCCGGCGTGTACACGCGCATCAGCGGATGTGGGAACGTCGCGCGTATCGCCGCAACGCAGGCACTCGAGGCTCAGCATCTCCATCGGCACCGTGAGAATCGGCGTCCGCGGGAGTTGCTGCCGTCCCTCGAACGAGGGATCGGCCACAGCTGGAGTAAGAGCTCTAGTCCGTCGAGTATTTCGGCTGGACCTTTTCGCCTCGGATGGCCGCGACTGCGTTGTTGGCGGCAATCGCCGCCTCACCCATGCCGATCGTGATCAGGGTGATCTTCCCGGGATACCCCGCGACGTCACCGGCGGCATAGACACCCGGCAGATTCGTCTCGCACGTCATCGGGTCGATCTTGATCTGGCGCTTGCCCTCGAGCTCTAGGCCCCATTCCGCGATCGCTCCGAGGTGCGAATGGAAACCGAGGAGCGTGATCAGCGCGTCGCAATCGACCTGTTCGAGCTCCCCGCTCACGGTGTTCTCGACCGTGATCGCGTTGATGTGGCCGTCGCCGTGAACCTCGCGAACCTCGTAGGGGGTCAGGATCTTCACGCGGCCTTCGCTTTCCAGCTGCTTGGCCGAGCTGACGGACGACTCGAGAGCGCGGAACTTGTCGCGGCGATGGACGAGGGCGATTGGATGCCTGGCGGTGTCCTGCAGCCCGAGCGTCCAGTCGAGAGCACTGTCTCCGCCGCCGACGATCACGCAGGTTCGGTCGCGGAAGACATCCTTCTCTCGCACGAAGTAGTGGAGACCCTTTCCCTCCCAGGCGTCGATGTTGTCGATCCCGAGCTTGCGGGGTTCGAACGCGCCGTGGCCGGCGGTGATGATCAAGGAACGGCTCAGGTACGGGGCTCCCTTCTCGGTCGTGACCGAGAGGAGCTCCTCGCCGTTCTCGTTCAGGCGCTCGAGCACCTGAACCTCCTCGCCTAGCAGGACTTCAGGCCCATACTGGAGCCCCTGCTCCGCACAGAGCTCGACGAGCGCCTGGCCCTGGATCTTCGGATGCCCTGCAACGTCGAAGACGTGCTTCTCGGGGTACACGGCGGCGACCTGGCCGCCGATTTGCTCGAGGCTCTCGATGATCCGAACGGACGCATCGCGATGGCCCGCGTAATACGCGGCAGCGAGGCCGGCCGGGCCCGCCCCGAGGATCGTGATGTCGACGACGCCGTTCTCGCTCACGGCGACGGAATGGTACTCGCGGCTACGCCGGCCGCGGCTCTGTCGGGGCGGTCCGGTGCATGGCCCATTCCCGGCCCGCGAGGCTGCTGGCGACACCCGCGACCGCGAGTGCGTTCATCCCGTGCAGAACGCCGAGCCAGGCCACCGCTCCCCCGAGCCCTGCGAGCAAGACCTGGACGACGAGCAGGACAAGCAGGATCCCGGCCCATTTTGGCCGAGCCCCGCCGGATGACTGCCGCCGGGTGAGGAAAGCCAGGATCAGGAGGACGAGCCCGGCGAACACGATCACGTAGCCGAAGGCGGCGTGAGCGTTGAATCCGTGCTCGACGCCCTTCTTGCTGATCGCTCCCTTGTCGTCAGAGACGTCGACGGCATGGAAAGCGCCGTAACCGGCCAATCCGACCTGGACGATGATTGCCAGCGAGACGAGCGAAGCCCAGATCCGAAAAGCCGCGTTCATGCTGAGACCTCCTGTGCAGGGGATGAGCGGGCGCGCACGTCATGTGATCTCAGACGCATGCGCTGGCCGAGAAATCCTGGTGCCCGCGGCCGGGATGGCAGCGCTGGGTCCGGGCGGCCGAGTCGAGCCTCCAGCTCTCGCCGGCTGGAACGAAGTGAAGGATGTGCCGCGCTGCTCGTACCGAGTCGTCGGCGAGCCCGTCCTGGATCACCGTCACGGTTGTTGGGCCGCCGCCCTCCGGCGAGGCCTGCGCCTCGGTGGTCGTTCTCGCGGCCTGGGTCCTGTCGGCGCGGATGAACTCGAGGGCGAGCTCGGTCGGCGAGGCGGGCCCGGTTCGCTGCTCGAGATAGGCGTTGAATCGCCGGACAACCGACTTCCCGCCGGCCCCCGAAACCGAGGCACCGGCCCAGACGACGGGCTGGGAGGCGGCCTGCTCGTGCGACGAGCCGCAGGCGGTGACCAATAAGAGGAGAGGTAGGAGAAGCGCTAGTGGCTGCAGCCTGAGCCGCATCCGGAGTCTTCCGACGCCGCTTCGCCTTCTTCGACCTGGAAGGAGTGGCCGCAGCCGCATGACGCCGAGACATTCGGGTTGTTGATCGCGAAGCCTGCCTGCAGGCCTTCGACCCAATCGATCTCGGTGCCCGCCAGGTAGGGCGCGCTGAACGGATCGACGACCACTTCGACACCGTTGACCAGAAGCTCGTTGTCGCCCTCCTGGGCGCCCCGGTCGAAGCCGAGCGCGTACTGGAAGCCGGAGCACCCACCACCCTGGACGGCGATCCGGAGGACCGCGGCCTCGCCCTCGGGCTCCTCGGCCATCAGGTCTCGGATCTTGCTGGCCGCGCTCTCCGTCAGGGTGACGAGAGTCGGCTGCTCAACGGTTGCCACGCGCCCATCGTAGCAGCGTCCCCTGTCGCCGCTCATGCCCCAAATGAGCGTTGTTCGCGGCCTTGGTAAGCAGCACTTTGTAACACCTGTCTCCCGCACTCCTCCACGGGTTTCGGTGACCTCGTGCCACGGTGCCGATAGTTGATACGTTCCGGCCGCCAGGGGCTGGCGGGAGGAGAACACGGGTGCTCGACAACTGGCTGCCGTTTCTGATCTACGGGCTGTTCGCGGCGGCGATCCCGACCTCGATGATCGTGATGTCGTTCGTCTTCGCGACCCGTCCGAAGCGCCGCACGCGGAGTCGAGGGATCCCGTTCGAATCCGGCGTCTCGACCGGGCCGCCCCGGCGCCAGCGGTTCACGATCAGCTTCTACCTGACGGCGATGCTGTTCATCGTCTTCGACATCGAGATCGTCTTCCTGTATCCGCTCGGGGTCGTCCTGCACCAGCTCGCCTGGTTCGGCTTCGCCGAGTTCGCGTTCTTCCTCCTGATCCTTCTGATCGCGTACGTCTACGTGTGGCGTAAGGGCGCGCTCGAGTGGCAGTAGACCGGCCGAAGTCGCCCCGCCTGGCTGACCACGGCCTCCAGTCCGAGCGGGTCCTCTGGCCGGACAAGGGACCGAGCGAGTTCGAGCAGGAGCTCGGCGACATCGAGTCGCAGCTCGGGCTGACCACCCTCCAGAAGGCAGTCGCCTGGTCGCAGACGAAGTCGATGTGGCCGGACACCTTCGGGCTTGCCTGCTGCGCGATCGAGATGATGTCGATCGTCTCCTCGCGCTACGACATCGCGCGCTTCGGCATGGAGGCGTTCCGCTCCTCGCCGCGCCAGGCCGACCTGCTGATCATCTCGGGTCGCGTCGCCCAGAAGATGGCCGCGCCGATCAAGCAGATCTACGACCAGATGCTGGAGCCGAAGTGGGTGATCGCAATGGGCGCCTGCGCGAGCTCCGGCGGCATGTTCAACAACTACGCCGTCCTCCAGAGCGTCGACAAGATCCTGCCCGTCGACATCTACGTTCCCGGCTGCCCGCCCCGGCCCGAGGGCCTGATGGAAGGGATCATCCGGCTCCACGAGCGCGTCCACGCCGGTGTGCCGGCGGCGTACGAGGTCGGCGGGGTCGCCAAGTAGTGTCTTTTCCCGCGAAAAATGCTGCGCATTTTCCGTGGGGCTCGTTTGTCCCATCGCTTCGGTCGGGAGAGCTGAATGGCCTTCAGTGACGTTCCCGGCTTGGTGACTGAAACCGAAGCCTTCGGCGAGACGACCCTCGTCGTCGATCCAGCAGGCCTCGTCGGGGCCTGCACATTCCTCCGCGACGAGCACGGCTTCGACATGCTCGTCGACATTGCCGCGACCGACTACCTCGGCTGGGGGTCGCCGGGCGTGTCCGGGTACATCGGCACCGCGCAGGGGCGGAACCTGAACCGGCCGATGACGCAAGGACTCCAGGCGCTTCCCGCTCCGAAGCCCAAGCGATTCTCGCTCAACTACCACCTACTCGCGATCCGGCCTGGTGCAGCGCGCGTTCGGGTGCAGGTCTGGCTCGACGACGGAGAGCCGGTGCCGAGCGTCGTCTCCATCTGGCCCGGAGCGGACTGGTTCGAGCGCGAAGCGTGGGACATGATGGGCATCCCGCTCGAAGGCCATCCGCATCCCGAGCGGCTGCTCATGGACGAGGACTGGGAAGGCCACCCGCTGCGGAAGGACTATCCGCTTGGCGGCGAGCCGGTCCGGTTCTCGGGGGAGGAGTAGTGGCCACGGTCGCCCGCCCCGCACCGGATTCAATCTACGAAGGCACCAGGATCCCGTCGCCGATCCCGACCGTGCTCGAGATCGACCCCGCGGTCAGGGACACCGACGACATCCTGACCGTCAACTTCGGGCCGAATCACCCCTCGACGCACGGCGTCCTGCGGCTGATCGTGGACCTCGACGGCGAGGTCGTGGTTGGGGTCCACGCAAAGGTCGGCTACGTCCACACCGGCTTCGAGAAGAACATGGAGCAGAAGTCCTGGTGGAAAGCGATTACGTACGCGCCCCGGATCGACTACCTCGCCTACCAGAACAACGAGCTCGTCTTCGTGCTCGCGATCGAGAAGCTACTCGGCCTGGAGGTCCCCCCGAAGGCGACCTGGATGAGGATGCTTCTGTGCGAGCTGAACCGGATCCACTCGCACCTGGTCTGGCTCGGAACCGCGGCGCTCGAGCTCGGCGCGATCTCGATGTTCTGGTACACGTTCCGCGAGCGCGAGATGGTCCTCGACCTCTCGGAGCTCGTCGCCGGGTATCGCATGCACACGCGGTACTTCCAGACCGGCGGGCTCGCCGAGGACATCCCTCCTGGTTTCTACCCCGAGTGCCGCAAGTTCGTCGAGTGGATGCCGAGGGCGATCGCGGATTACGACACGCTGCTCAAGAAAAACGAGATCTGGCAGGAACGCACCGTGGGGCTGGGTCTCCTGAATCGTCGCGACGCGATCGCCCTCGGTCAGACGGGGCCGGTGCTACGCGCGTCGGGCGTCGACTGGGACCTCCGGAGGGACGACCCCTACCTCTACTACGACCGCACGCATTTCCACGTGCCCGTCTACCCGGGCGGAGACACCTACGGCCGCTACCGCGTCCGGATCGAGGAGATGCAGGCCTCGGTCGACATCATCGAGCAGTGCCTCGACCGGCTCGAGCGGATGGAGGGGGAGCCGTGGATCTCGGACGACCGCAAGGTCGTACTCCCCCCACGCGAGGAGTTGCACACCTCGATGGAATCGCTGATCCATCACTTCAAGATCGTCACCGAGGGCTACCGCGTGCCCGAGGGCGAGGTCTATGCGGCTGTCGAGTCGCCGCGCGGTGAGCTTGGATGCTACGTCGTCTCCGACGGTGGCGCCCGCCCCTGGCGGGTGAAGTTCCGCGCCCCGTCGTTTGCGGCGCTCGAGGCCACGGCAACGACAGTGCAGGGAGCGTACATCGCCGACCTGATCGCGATTGTCGGCTCGCTCGACACGGTGATGGGAGAGGTCGACCGCTGATGGCGCGCAAGTTCGCCGACGAGGTCCGGGCGATCGCGGAGCAGTACCCGGAGTCGCGCTCGGCCGTCATGCCGGCGCTACGAATCGCGCAGGAACGCCATGGCGGCTGGTTGCCGCCGGAGGCCTTTCAGGAGGTCGGCGACGCGCTGGATTTGACACCCGCGTACTGCAAAGGCGTCGCGACCTTCTACGACATGTTCCATCTGGCTCCCGTCGGAGAGCGCCTGGTCGAGGTGTGCACGAACATCTGCTGCGGCCTCCGCGGCGCGCAGGACGTGCTTGCCGCATTCGAGTCCGAGCTGGGCGTTGAGCCAGGTGAAACGACGGCTGACGGCAAATTCACCCTCCGCGCCGTCGAGTGCATCGGCGGCTGCGGCTGGCCCACCGTCGTTGCGATCGACGACCGTCACCGGCTGAACGTCACGGCCGGAGATGTCCCTCAGATCCTCCAGGAACTCCGCGATGAGTGAGGTCATCGTCCTCGCAGGGGCCGACGGGCGCGACCTGACGAAGCTGGCCGAGTATCGCGCCGTGGGCGGCTACGCCCAGCTCGAGCGGGCGCGGGGGCTCGAGCCGGCGGCGATCATGGACGAGCTGAACGCCGCGAATCTGCGCGGCCGCGGCGGCGCCTTCTTCCCGACCGGCCGGAAGATGCAATTCATCCCGTCGAAGGAGCAGATCCCGAAACCTCATTACGTCTGTGTGAACGCCGACGAGTCGGAGCCGGGGACTTTCAAGGACCGCGAGATCATGAACCGCGTCCCTCACCGCTTGATCGAAGGCTCGCTGATTGCCGCGCACGCCATCGACTCCCAGCACGTCTTCATCTACATCCGCGGCGAATATCTCGACCCGTTCGAGTCGCTGCGCGGCGCACTCGAAGAGGTGCGCGAGGCCGAGCTGCTCAATGGGGTCACGATCGTGCTCCACCGGGGAGCCGGCGCCTACATCTGCGGCGAGGAGTCCGGACTGCTCGAGTCGCTGGAGGGCAGGCGGGGCCAGGCGCGCTCACGCCCGCCGTTTCCCGCCGTATCGGGCCTCTACGCGTCTCCGACCCTGATCAACAACGTCGAGACGATCGCGACGATCCCGAAGGTCCTCGAGCTCGGCGCCGCGGAGTACGCAAAGATCGGGGCTCCTCCGGACTCGACCGGCACGCGGCTGTTCTGCGTCTCGGGGAACGTCGTCAAGGGTGGCAATTACGAGCTGCCGATGGGCATTTCGATGCGAGAGGTGATCTACGACCTCGCCGGCGGGATCCCGGACGGACGCGAGCTGAAGGCTGTGATCCCGGGTGGCTCGTCGATGCCGATTCTGACCGCCGACCAGATCGACGTCCCCCTGGACCACGATGCGTTGCGCGCGCTCGACACGTTCCTGGGCGCCGCCGCCGTGATCGTCGTCGACGACCGCGCTTGCATGGCGCAGCTCGGGCTGCGCGTTGCCCAGTTCTACATGCACGAGTCATGCGGTAAGTGCACCCCGTGCCGGGAAGGGACGCGCTGGATGGTGCAGCTGCTCGAGGCGATCGAAGCGGGCGAGGCAACGCACTCCCAGCTCGACCTGCTGCTCGACGTCTGCGACCGGATCCTGGGCAAGTGCCTTTGTCCGCTCGGGGACGCCGCCGCGCTGCCGGTCGCCTCATATGTAGTCAAGTTCCGCGACGAGTTTCGCGCCCATGTGGACGAGGGCGGCTGCCCCTTCGGCGGCGAGTCGTCGCTCGAAGGGTTGTTCGCGCCCGTCGACCAGCACGCGCACCATCCCCTGCTCGAGGAAGGGGTGCCGGCGTGACGCGGACCGGTTGTAGGGACAGGCACCAAAGGTGCCTGTCCCTGAAAAGCGTTGGTGAGCAATGAGCGCGGCCGAGCTCGTCACCGTCAAGATCGACGAGCGCTCGGTGCAGGTTCCCAAGGGCACCGGGCTCGTCGAGACGGCCGCCGCGGCTGGGATCGAGATCCCGGTCTTCTGCTACGAGCCGCGGCTCGGCGCCGCCGTCGGAGCCTGCCGGATGTGCCTGGTCGAGGTCGAGGGGATGCCGCCGAAGCCGCAGGCCGGCTGCACGCTGACCGCCCAGGACGGGATGGTCGTCAAGACCGCCCGCACGTCCGAGATGGCGCGAGTGGCCCAGAACGCCACGCTCGAGTTCATCCTCGTCAACCACCCGCTCGACTGCCCGGTCTGCGACAAGGGTGGCGAGTGCCCGCTGCAGGACCTGACCTTCCGGTACGGGCCTGGAAACACCCGGATGACGTTCGACAAGCGGACGTTCGAGAAGCCGATCCCGATTTCGCCGGCGATCTCGATCGACCGGGAGCGCTGCATCCTCTGCTACCGCTGCACGCGCTTCAGCGAGTCGGTCTCCGAGGACAACCAGCTCGTCGCCCTCAACCGAGGGGCCCAGACGATGATCGCCACCTTCGAGGACGAGCCCTACACCGGAGCGTTCACCGGCAACGTGACCGAGCTCTGCCCCGTTGGCGCTTTGCTGCCGACCCAGCCGCGGTTCGAGATTCGGCCCTGGGAGTTCCAGGCCGTCCCGAGCGTCTGCGGCCTCTGCCCGGTCGGCTGCAACATCGACGTCGACCAGCGCGAGGGCAAGGTCAAGCGGATCCTCTCGCGCAACCACCCCGAGATCGACGAGGGCTGGCTCTGCGACAAGGGCCGCTTCGCCTTCACGCACCTCTACGCCGACGACAGAATCAGCGACCCGCTCCGCCGCGTCCGGCAACGGGGACTCGAGGAGATCTCTTGGGAAGATGCGCTCGACGACGCAGAACGGCTGCTGCGCGAGGCGGACGGGCGCGTCGCCGTGGCGCTCTCAGGCTCGGAGACGACCGAGGAGGCTTACGCGCTGGCCCGGCTGGTCCGGCAGGGCCTCAACTCGCACACGGCGATGCTGCCCGAGGAGGTCGGCGACGACCTCGACGCTTTCCGCGCACCGCTGTCGGCGATCGGCGACGCCGAGCTGATCGTGGTGCTCGGCGACGACCCCGTCGTCGAGCGGGCGCCGATCGTCGACCTCTGGCTGCGCAAGGCGCGCCGCGCCGGCGCCGAGATCGTCGAGATCGGTCCCACAGGCGACGTACAGGTCGGGCCAGGGACGACGGCGAGCGCGTGCCGCAAGCTCAAGCGGGGCGAGCTCGGCGATCGGCTCCGCGCCAGCGAGCGCGCGATTCTGATCTGGTCGGGTGGGGGCGCGGGCGGCGGCTCACACCTCGCCGCGCTCGCGGCCGAGCTCGGCTTCGCGGACAAACCCGGTTGCGGCGCCTTCTTCCTGCCGGAGACTGCCAACGGACGCGGCGTCGCCGAAGCGTGGGCGGCTGCGTCCGACGAGGAAGGCCAGGAGCCCGAGCCGCTCGGGCTGCTGATCGTCTCGGGCGACGAGGCCGCCGCGAACCCGAACGTCCGGGCGCTGGCCGAGCGAGCCGAGCGCGTCCTGGCGATCACGATGTTCCACTCGCTTGCGGTCGGTTGGGCCGACCTCGTCCTCCCGGGCACGAGCTACCTGGAGCGGGACGGCACGTACGTCAACGTCGAGGGACGGGTCCAGCGCCTGCGCCGCGCGGCAATCCCGCCCGCGCCCGACGAGCTCGCCTGGATCGCGCAGCTCGCAGCCCGCTTCGGCGTCGAGATCTCGCCGTACCCGTCGTTGGTCTTCGCCGAGCTCTCGGAGCGCGTCTTCGGCGGCGTCACCTACGAGGATCTCGGCGAGGAGTCACGGCTGCCGGATCGCGTTCCGCTCGCCGCGCCTCCGGCCGAGAGCCCGGACGACCCGGCACCGCCCAAGGCGCCAAGCGGCGCGCTCCAGCTGCTCCGCTACCGTCCGCTCTTCTCCGGGGCGGCCGTCGAGCGTGTGCCGGAGCTCCAGTTCCAGCGTCCCGCTCCCGAGATCGAGCTGGCCGCACGAGATGCACTCCGCCTCGGCGTCAAGCCTGGCGACCCTGTCGAGGTCCGCTCGAACGGCACCTCGGTCGAGCTGCGTTCGGCGATCAACAAGCGCCTGAAGACCGGCGTGGCCCGGGTCGCCGAGGACCACGCCCGCGACTTGCACCCCACCGTGGAGGTGATCAAGCCGTGAGCGAGCCCTGGTGGATCAGCGCGATCAAGGGCTTCGTGATCATCAACATCGTCCTGCTGACCTTCGCTTACACGACCTTGCTCGAGCGCAAGGCACTGGCGCGGATGCAGCTTCGTTACGGGCCGAACCGGGCAGGACCGTACGGCCTGCTTCAACCGATCGCCGATCTGGTCAAGCTGGTTCGCAAGGAGAGCTTCTTCCCGACGGCCGCGATCGACATCCCGTACATCCTCGCGCCGATCGTCTCGGCCTTCACGGCGCTCGCGGCGTTCGCGGTGATCCCGTGGGGCAAGGGTTGGGAGATCTGGCACTACCACGTCAACGGCGTGGTCGCGAACGTCCCGATCAGCCTGATCCTGATCTTCGCCCTGGGCTCGATCGGGATCTACGGCTTCATCGTCGGAGGCTGGGCAAGCGAGTCGAAGTTCTCGCTGCTCGGCTCGATGCGAACCTGCGCGCAGCTCGTCTCGTACGAGGTCTCGCTGGCGCTCTCCGTGCTCGGTGTCGTCATCACCGCGGGCTCGCTCTCCCTCGTCAACATCGTCGACAACCAGGCCAACTCGCTCTGGTATGTGGTGCCGCAGGCGGTCGGCTTCCTCGTCTTCGTGATCAGCGGCGTCGCCGAGACGAGTCGCGCCCCGTTCGATCTGCCCGAGGCCGAGCAGGAGCTCGTGGCCGGGTACCACACCGAGTACTCGGGGATGCGCTGGGGCCTGTTCCAGTTGGCCGAGTACGTCAACCTGATCACGCTCTCCGCGCTCGCGATCACGCTCTTCCTCGGCGGCTGGCATTTCCCGTTCGCGCACGGAGTGGACTTCCTCGGACCGCTCTGGTTCTTCCTCAAGCTGCTGGCGCTGCTCTTCGTCTTCATCTGGCTGCGGGCGACGTTGCCGCGGCTCCGTTACGACCAGCTGATGAGCTTCGGCTGGAAGATCCTGCTGCCGGTCGCAACCGTGAACGCCTTTGTGACCGCTCTCGTGGTGGTGTGGGTGAATTGAGCCTCCGCGAAAAATGCTGCGCATTTTCCGCGGGACTGGTTTGTCCCATCGCTTCGCTCGGGAGAGAGGAGAGCTGGTCGTGAGTCCTCAGCCCGTAGACACGCTCAAAGGCTTCGGAGTGACCTTCAAGCAGATCTTCAAGAAGCCGATCACGATGCAGTACCCGGAGTACAAGCGCCCCGTCTACCCGCGATTTCGCGGCCGGCACCGTCTCTGGCGGCACGAAAACGGGCTCGAGAAGTGCGTCGGCTGCTCGCTCTGCGCGGCCGCCTGCCCGGCCGACTGCATCCGCGTCGTGGCGGCCGAGAACACGTCCGACAACCGCGTCTCACCGGGCGAGCGCTACGCGCGGATCTACGAGATCAACCTGAGCCGCTGCATCTTCTGCGGCTACTGCGAGCTGGCCTGCCCGTTCGACGCGATCACGCTCGGGAACGACTACGAGCTGGCCGAGTACGACCGGGACGATCAGATCTACACCAAGGACATGCTGCTCGCGGAGCCGATCAAGCAGGTGCCGGTCGCGGACGCCGAGCTCTACGACACGCCGATCCCCTACTACAGGGCGTATTCGTAGTGGGCAACGTCGTGATCTGGGCGGTCTGGGTCGTCGCGGCCTTCAGCTGCCTGGCGTCCGCGGTCGCGGTTGTCTCGTTCACGAATCCGTTCTACTCGGCCCTGTCGCTGATCGGGAACCTTTCGTCGCTGGCCGTGCTCTATCTGCTGCTCTCGGCCGAGTTCGTCGCCGCCGGCCAGGTGCTCGTCTACGCGGGCGCGGTGATGGTGATGTTCGTCTTCGTGACCGCCTATCTCGGTGGGCGTGCAGACGCACCGTGGGCCGGCGGGCCGAGCTGGCAGGCGGTCGGCGCGGTCACCGCCGCCGGCGCGATTCTGCTCGAAGTGATCGTCGTGATCGGCCTCAAGGCGGGCGGGAGGCTCTCGCACGAGGCGCACATCGGCTCCGACTTCGGCTCGCCGCACCAGATCGGCCGGCTGTTTCTGACCGATCACCTGCTCGCGTTCGAGATCACGTCGGTCGTCTTGCTGGTCGCGGCAGTCGGTGCGGTGATCCTCGGCGCGCACTCGCGTCGGTCCGGAACGACGGGCGATCTGGTTCACAGCGAGGAGGCCGGTGCACGGCCCTGACGTCGCCTGGTACCTCGCGGTCGCCGCGTTTCTGTTTGCGACCGGAACCCTCGGCGTCCTCCTGCGCCGTAGCCCGCTGATCGTCCTGCTCTCGCTCGAGATCATGCTCAACGGAGGAAACCTCGCCCTGATCGCGTTCGCCCGGCTCCACGGCGACGCCAGCGGCCAGATCTTCGCCCTCGCGGTGATGGCCGTCGCCGCAGCCGAGGTCGTCGTCGGCCTCGGCCTGATCGTCGCAATCGCCCAGAAGCGAATCGACCTCGACGTAGACAAGCTCAGCTTCCTCCGCGGGTGATCGTCGCCGCCTGGATCTGCCTCGTCGCGCCGCTCGCCGCTGCGCTGCTGATCACTCTGCTCGGGACGAGCATCTCGCGCCGGACAGCCGCCTACATAGCGACGACCTCGGTGCTCGGCTCGTTCGTCGCGGCACTCGTCGTCCTGGCAAAGCTCTGGGGCCAGTCGCCGGACGCACGCTCGCACTCCTCGACAGCCTGGGAATGGCTGACCGCCGGCAGCTTCCACGTCGGGCTGCGGATCCTGGTCGATCCCTTGAGCGTCTTCATGATGCTGATCGTCACCGGGGTCGGTTTCCTGATCGTCGCCTACTCGATCGGGTACATGGACGGAGAGGACGAGGAGCGGCGGTACTTCGCCTACATGGCGCTGTTCGTCTTCTCGATGCTCCTGCTCGTCCAGGCGGGCAACTTCGTGATCCTGCTCGCCGGCTGGGGGCTCGTCGGCCTCAGCTCCTACCTGCTGATCGGCTTCTGGCACGAGCGGCCCGCGGCTGTCGCGGCTGCCAAGAAGGCGTTCATCATGAACGCGGTCGGCGACGCGACGATGGCGTTGGCCTTCTTCCTGCTGATCCAGCATCACAACACGCTGAACTTCCCGCCCGCGCTGCACGTTGGCCCAGGCCACGGCTGGCTCGTCAACCTGGTCGCGCTCGGCCTGTTGGGAGGCGCTGTCGCGAAGTCGGCTCAGATCCCCCTCCAGACGTGGTTGCCCGACGCCATGGAAGGCCCGACTCCGGTCAGCGCGCTGATCCATGCGGCAACGATGGTCACCGCGGGCGTCTACCTGATCGTCCGCTGCCACTCGATCTTCGAACAGGCGCCTCGGGTCGAAGAGCTTGCCGCAGGGCTCGGGGCCGGAACGCTGGTCGTCGCGGGGCTGATCGCCCTTGTCCAGACCGACATCAAGCGGGTGATCGCCTACTCGACGATGTCGCAGATCGGATACATGTTCCTGGGAGCCGGCCTCGGCGCCTACGCGAACGCGATGTTCCACCTGATGACGCACGCCTTCTTCAAGGCGCTGCTCTTCATGGCCGCAGGCGTCGTCATCCACGCGATCGCCGACGAGCAGGACATCCGCAAGCTCGCGGGCGCCGGGCGCCTGTTCCCCGTGACTCGGATCGCTTTCCTGATCGGATCCCTTGCGCTCATCGGCATCCCGCCCTTCGCGGGGTTCTTCTCGAAGGACCCGATCATCGCTTCCGACCTTGCGCACGGCTGGTACGGCGACGTGCTCTTCGCCGCCGCGCTGACGGGAGCGTTCCTGACCGGCCTCTACACCTGGCGGCTCTTCCTGATCGTTTTCACCGGCGAGCCGTCCGCCTTCGTGCGAGAACACGTACACGAGCACAAACGCGAAGGTCCGTTCTGGATGATGTGGCCGGTCGTAGTGCTGGCAGTCCTCTCCGTGATCGGCGGTTGGATTCAGTTTGCGCCGCTCTGGGATCCGGTCAGCACCTGGCTCGACGCGGTCGCGCCGGCGCTGGTCACCCCTTCCGACACCCAGGAGGCCGTGGCAAGCGTCCTTGCAGTCTTGCTCGGGCTCGCAGGAATCGGGATCGCCTATCTGATCTACGGAAGCCACAGGCTCGCGGTGCCTCGGATCGGCTGGGCCCAGAACCTGCTCGAGCACAAGTTCTACTTCGACGAGGCGTACGACTTCGCGTTCTACCGGCCTACCGTTGCGCTCGCGAAGGGGCTCGGCCGCTGGATCGAAGGCCCGATCATCGGCGGCTCGATCAAGGAGCTCGCCACGGGCGTCCGGGAGGCCGGCTTCGGTACCGGCCGCCTGCAGACGGGGCTCGTTCGAACCTACGCGTTCGCCATCGCTGCAAGCCTGGCCGTGATCACGATCGTCTTCGTGGCGGTGCGCTGAGCCGTGGGCTGGCTGACGACCGCGCTGATCCTGCTGCCGCTGGGCGGCGCCCTGCTCGTCTGGCTCTTTCCGTGGGATGCCTTCACGGCCGGTTCGATCGCCCTGCTCGTGGCTCTCGCGGAAGTGGGGGTCTGGATCGAGTCGGTTGTCCGCTTCAACTTCAGCCAGGGCGGCCTCCAGCTCGACCAGCAGACGAGTTGGTTCAGCGACCTGAACGTCTCGTACCACGTCGGCATGTACGGCTTCTCGCTCTGGCTCGTGGGGCTGACGGTCGTCGTCCAGGCGGCGGCGATCGCCTACGCCTTCTGGTCCGGCCGCACCGGGGCACGCGCCTACTTCGGGCTGATGCTGCTGCTGACCGCGGCGATCGTCGGCGTCTTCACCGCGCAGGACCTGCTGCTGTTCTACGTCTTCTGGGAGGCGATGCTGCTCCCGCTGTACGTCCTGATCGGCGTCTGGGGCGGGCCGGGTCGGCTCGGCGCGACGATCAAGTTCGTCATCTACACGATGGCCGGTTCGCTGCTGATGCTGGCGTCGATCATCGTGCTGGGTCTCTCACAGGGCACGTTCGACCTGACGGCGACCTGGCAAAGCTCGAGCGACTGGCTGTTCCTCGGGTTCGTGGCCGCCTTTGCGGTGAAGGCGCCGCTGTTCCCGTTACACGCCTGGCTGCCGGACGCGTATCGGGAGTCGCCGCCCGAGGTGGCGGGCGTCTTGAGCGGCGTCGTCTCCAAGGCGGCGATCTACGGCTTCATCCGGATTGCGATCACGAAGTTCCCGGAGCCGACGAAGGACTTCCGGACGGTGATCCTCGTGCTCGCGGCGGTCGGGCTCGTCTACGGGTCGCTACTGGCTTTCCGGGCGCCCGACGTCCGCGGGGTAATCGCCTACTCCTCCCTTGCGCAAATCGGCCTGATCACGTTCGGCGTCTTCGCGGTCAACGACCTCGGCCTGAACGGTGCCGTGCTGCAGATGGTGAACCACGGACTGATCTCGGCGTCGCTGTTCCTGCTCGCGGGCGGAATCGAGCGACGCGCGGCGACAGGAGAATTCTCCCGCCTGGGCGGGTTCGCACGCGGCCGGCCACTGCTCGCAACCGTGCTGATGACGGCGGGGATCATCGCTTTGGCCGTCCCTGGCTCGTCCGCGTTCGCCGGAGAGTTCGAGATCCTCGCCGGTGTGTTCTCCCGCGGCTGGGGCTACGCGGTCGTGGGCGCCGCCGGGATGGTGCTCGCGGCCATGTACTCACTCCGCCTGATCTCGGCGGTGCTGCACCGTAAGCCCGGGCCTTCGGTGGCTCCCGAGGCGCTCGATCTGCGCCCGGCCGAGCTCGGTGCGATCGTCCCGCTGCTGGCCTGCCTGCTCGCCCTGTCGGTCTGGCCCGCGGCGATCACGGAGCGGTCGTTTGCCCACGACCGCGCGCGAACCGACGTGAACACGCAGTTCGAGGCGGCCAAGTGATCCCGCAACCCCACGTCGACTGGTTCGCGCTCGCGCCTGAGTTGATGCTCCTCGGGGCCACGGGCTTCGCGCTGCTGGGCGCCGTTCTGCTGCCGCGGGCCAACCGCCGCGATTTCGGCGCCCTCGCCGCGGGAATCGGCTTCGCGGGCGCGTTCGTCTACGCGATCGTGATCTACGTTCACACGCCCGAGGTGCAGAGCGTGATCGCCGACTCGGTCCGGCGCGATCGCTTCGGCGCCCTCGCCCAGGTGATCATCGCGGGCGCCGGCCTGCTCACTGTCGGCGTCTCCTACGCGCGGCGGATGCGCGACGAGCACATCGCCGAGTACTACGCGCTCCTGGCCGCGGCCGGCGCGGGCATGTGCTTCCTCGTCACGGCGAACAACCTGATGACGCTCTTTCTCGGCCTCGAATGGTTCTCGATCTCCCTCTACATCCTCTGCGCGATCGACCGGGAGCTCGAAGGCTCGCTGGAGGCAGGGCTCAAGTACCTGATCATCGGGGGCGTCGGCTCAGCGATCCTGCTCTTCGGCTCGGCGCTGGTGTACGGGGCGACGGGCAAGCTTGCCTTCAACCAGATCTCCGCCGCGATCGACGCACAACACCTGACCGGCGACGCGCTGCTCGTCACCGGGCTCGCGATGATTATCGTCGGGCTGGGGTTCAAGGCCTCGGCCGCGCCGTTCCATATGTGGACGCCCGACGTCTACGAGGGCGCTCCCACGCCGGTCACCGGGTTCATGGCGGCCGCGACCAAGACCGCCGCCCTGGTCCTGACGCTGCGCGTGCTGCGAACCGCCTTTCCGCAGGAGGCCCATCTCTGGACGATCGCGCTTGCGGCGATTGCCTGCACGTCGCTCGCGGTAGGGAACCTGGCCGCACTCGTGCAGCAGAGCGTCAAGCGGATGCTCGCCTACTCCTCGATCTCGCAGGCCGGGTTCATGCTGATCCCGATCGCCTCGAACAACGCGATCGGCGCTCGCGCGCTCCTCTACTACCTGATCCCCTACTCGGCGATGTCGGTCGGAGCATTTGCCGTGATCGCAGCCAGGGAGCGGGAGCTCTCCGCGCCCGTGACGCTCGACAACTTGGCCGGCATGGGCTGGGAGCGACCGCTGCTAGGCATCTCGATGGGGATGTTCATGTTCGGCTTCGCCGGTCTGCCACCGACCGGAGGCTTCGTCGGCAAGTTCTATGCCTTCTCGGCCGCCTACCAGCACGGCTGGACCTGGCTTGTGATCGTCGGCGTTGTCGCGACCGCGGTCAGCCTCTACTACTACCTGGCCGTGGTGCGGGCGATGTACATGCGCCCGGCCTCGGAGCTGCAGCTGACGCCGACTCCAGTCGCCGGCGGGTCACCGCCGCGAGACACCTTGCTGCAGGGCTCGGTGCTCCTCGCCCTGACCGTCACCGTCGGGTCCTTCATCGCGGTGCAGCCGCTGATCCACATCGCAAAGCTGGCCGCAAGCTCGCTGCCGTTCTGACCAAGTAACAGTCTGTTACGAAGAAAGACCGGTCCGAACTGAGCATGCCGCTCTTCCCAGCTATGCGGAACACCGCTGAGCCAAGCCAAATCCGCGCCGACAACTCGGTCCGGAAAGCCTTGTAACAGTCTGTTACTTGGAGGAACCGGTTCGAAGCTCGCTGGCGAGCGCGGCGAGAGCCTGGACGCAGAACACGACTACGCAGGCGATCAGCGCGGAGCGGGCTGTGGCTGGTACCGATGGGTCGCCCACGGACGGCGCACGCGCCGCTGTTGCGACCAACAGCAGCGCCAGCACGACAGCCCAGACGTACGCCTGCGCCCGCTCGGCCTTCCCGTCGACGCGGTCGGAGACGCTGCGGAGACCCGCAATCGCGGTCAAGGGAATGGCTACCAGCAAGGCGTAGAAGGCAAGCGCGTGAGCGCCGTGCTGATCGGCGAGCGCGGCGCCGAAAACGAGGGCGAATGGCAGCAGTCGGCCGGACATACCGGCCGGGTTCGGCGAACGAGGCTCCTCTCCTGCGTTACGCTCGCGAGGTCAACCGAGGAGGGCGAATGCCGGACGTTTCAGTGACCTGGCTCGGCCATGCGAGCTTCCGGATCGACAGTCCCAACGGCAAGCGGGTCTACGTCGATCCGTGGCTGGACAACCCGAAGTGCCCTGACGGCGAAAAGCAGCCGGAGCGCGTCGATGTGATCGCTGTGACGCACGGCCACTCCGACCACGTCGGCAGCGTCGTCGAGATCGCGAAGCAGTTCTCGCCCGAGATCGTGGCGATCATCGAGCTGAAGGACTGGCTCGGCGACCAGGGAGCGAACATCGGCGAGATGCCCGGCTCCAACAAGGGCGGCACCGTCGACGTCGACGGAATCAAGTTCACGCTCACGAACGCCTTCCACTCGAGCTCGAGCAACGACGGCGCCTACCTCGGTGAAGCGACCGGGATCGTGATCGAGTTCGAGAACGGAACCAAGCTCTACTTCGCAGGGGACACCTGCGTCTTCGGGGACATGCAGCTGATCGGCCGGATCTACAGCCCCGACGTCGCCGTGCTGCCGATCGGCGGGCACTTCACGATGGATCCTCGCGAGGCAGGCGTCGCGCTCGAGCTGCTCGGGACGAAGCGGTGCATCCCCTGCCACTACGGAACGTTTCCGCTGCTGAAAGGAACGCCGGGGGAGCTCGAGCAGGAGGCGCCGCCGGGCGTCGAGATCCTGGCGATACAGCCAGGGGAGACGATCACGGTTTGAGGGAGCGCTGGTTCGGAGCTACGGGGCTACGCGTGCCCGAGCTCGCCGTCGATGGCGAGCTCGCGCTCGGCGAGGCCATCGTGCTCGATGATGTCTCGGACGAAAGGACGCTCAGAGAGGCGCATGCGCGCGGAACGCCGGTCGTGGTCCGAGCCGACTCGCCCGAGAAGATCCTGGTGGCGCTCAGGCGACCCGAGGTCGCCTCGGTCCTCGTGCCGAAAGATCATCCCGAGTTGCTGGAGCTCGACCTTCGCGAGCTGACCTATGGCTGAGCTGGTTTCTACGTACTCGATCGCCGCCTGCGACCTCGAGGCGGGTCAATGGGGGGTCGCGACGCAGTCCAAGTTTCTCGCGGTCGGCTCGGTCGTCCCGTGGGCGGAGCCCCAGGTCGGCGCGATCGCGACCCAGGCGTACGCCAACCCGCGTTACGGCCCGGACGGACTGGCGCTCCTGCGCGAAGGCCTCTCCGCCGAACAGGTCGTCGAGCGGCTGACCTCCGCAGACGAGGGGCGAGACCAGCGGCAGCTGGGGATCGTCGACGGCGCGGGTCGCAGCGCCAGCTTCACCGGCGCCGAGTGCCTCGAGTGGGCAGGCGGCAGGACCGGCCCCTGCTACGCCGCGCAGGGCAACATCCTCGTCTCGGCCGAGACGGTCGACGCGATCGCAGAGAGCTTCGAATCCTCGAGCGGGCCCTTGGCCGATCGTCTGCTCGACTGCCTCGACGCCGCCCAGGCCGCCGGCGGCGACCGGCGTGGCCAACAGTCTGCAGCGTTGCTGGTCGTCGAGAAGGACGGCGGCTACGCGAACCTTTCGGACACGATCGTCGAGCTCCGGGTCGAGGACCACGAACGACCGCTCGACGAGCTCCGCCGACTCTTCGGCCTGCACGTGGCCCTCTTTGGCGAGACACCTCGGGACGAGTGGCTCGCGGTCGACGACGCGCTCACGGACGAGCTACGGACCCGGCTGGCGAAACTCGGCTACGACGGAGATCTCGAAGACGCCTTCAACCGCTGGGCCGGTAACGTCAATCTCGAGGAGCGCGTGGACGGAATCGAAGAGATCGACCCGGTCGTGCTGGAAGAGCTGCGGGAGCTGTCATGAGCGACGGCTACGAAGTCGCGCACATCGACGAGCTCGAGGAGCTCCCGATCAACAACGGCGAGTTCGTCTGGCGGCCCATCCGCCGCCGCTTCGGAATTACGGCTTTCGGCACGAACGCGTACACGGGGGATGCCGGCCAGCGGGTCATCGAGGAGCACTCGGAGCGCGACAACCATCAGGAGATGTACGTCGTCCTTCGGGGCCGAGCGACATTCAGGCTCGGCGACGACGAGGTCGACGCCCCCGCGGGCACGATCGTGTTCTTGCGGCCGGATACGAAGCGGGGCGCGATCGCAGCCGAGGACGATACCGCCGTGCTTGCGGTCGGAGCGAAGCCCGGAGTCGTGTTCGAGCCGTCGCTCTGGGAGGATGTGTTCGCCGCCAACGCGTACGCCGACAAGGGCGACCTCGACCGCGCGAGACAACTGATGGCGGACTTGGTCGAGCAGAACCCGGACGCCTGGCAGGGCTTCTTCAACGCCGCCTGCCTCGAGGCGCGGCTCGGCGACCGAGACCGCGCGATGGAGCACTTCGAGCGCGCGCTCGAGCTCGAGCCCGAGAAGGCGCGCGAGTTTGCCAAGACCGACTCGGACTTCGACTCGATTCGAGACGATCCGAGATTCATGGCGCTGCTCGAAACTTCCTAGGCGCGCCTCGTTCTAGCTGTCACCTGGGAGTCGAACGCCGTCGGCCAGCTCGCGGAGCGCAGGCACAGGGTCGCCCTCCGGCCGCGCGACCAACAGCACAGCGCCGAAGCCGTCGGCCCCGGTCAGAGAATCGACCAACAGCTGCAGGCCTAGCGCCAGGGCGAATGCCTTATGGGCCTGCTCAGCACCGAACGGAACGAGTTCCTCCTCGGCCGCCGCGCCCGTCAGGACGTCGCCATAGGTGACGGCGCCCATCGAAACGTCGGCGACTATCGCTCGACCGTCGGAGCTCGGAATCGCAATCGCGAGAGGATTCGTTCCGGCGAGCTTCGACCCACCGGCTGGTGACCCGAGCCGTGGCGGAGAGGTTGCGGTCAACGCGGCCACGAAGCCGCCTTCGGCGAGCCGGCGAACCCAGTAGCCGAGCATGCCGGTCGGGAAGCAGTGCGCAGCGACGATCAGGCGGGCCCGCTCGGGCGGGTCCGCCAACTGCGCCTCGACGATGGCGGCGAGAGTGAGGTAACCGAGGGCGCCACGTCCGTCCCAGCGCTCGTAACCGCCCTCGGCGAGGACGACCTCGGGTCTCGCTGACGGGTCGAGGTCCGGCAGCGTTGCGAGCCAGTCGACTCGTGAGAGCCCATGGCCGGTTCGGCCGCGCCGCTCCGCATCCAGGAAGTGATCAGCGAGCGTCTGTGCATCCTCGGCCGAGAACCCGAGCGCGCGGAGCTTGCCGGGGACGTCGCTCAGGAGAGGACCGGCAGGGCCTTCACGAAGCCGACGCCTTGCTCTCGGCGCGTCTCCACGATCGCGTCGGCGATCGCCGAGATCGCGGCCGCCGCCGGCGTTTCCGGTGTCGCGATCACGAGCGGCTCACCGGCGTCGCCCGACTCACGGAACGCCGGGTCGAGCGGTACCGAGCCGAGCAGCGGAATGTGCAGGTCATCCGCGAGCTCCTGCCCTCCGCCGGACCCGAAGACTTCACCGCTCATGTTCTCGATCACACCGACCAAGCGCATGTTCGTCTTCTGCGCCATCAGCGCGGCGCGGGCCGCGATCTCCTGCGCGAGCGGCTGTGGGGTCGTGACGATTACGGCCTCGGCACGGGGCAAGAGCTGCCCGAGCGAGATCGAAACGTCGCCGGTGCCCGGCGGCATGTCGACGACGAGAGTGTCCAGCTCGCCCCAGTGGACGTCAGAGAGAAACTGCTCGAGCGCGCGATGCAGCATCGGCCCGCGCCACATGACCGGCGAGTTGTCCTCGAGGAAGAAGCCGATCGACATCAGCTTGATGCCGTCTCGGACGGGCGGCACGATCATCCGATCGACGACGACCGGCCGCTGGCGAATTCCCAGCAGGTGCGGAATCGAGTGCCCGTAGATATCGGCGTCGAGGATCCCCACCCGCTGGCCGAGGGCGCTGAACGATGCAGCGAGGTTGACGGTCAGCGACGACTTGCCGACACCGCCTTTGCCGCTCGCGACGGCGATCACGCGCGTGGCGCGGTCGAGCGAGATGCCTTTGGTGCGCTCGGTGACGCCGCCCCGGAGCTTGGTGGTCAGCGCGGCCTTCTCCTCGGGCGACATGACGTCGAAGTCGAGCGAGACGTGCTCGACCCCGGCAACCGGCGCGAGCGCCTCGGCCGCCTGTTGCTCGAAGCTCGAGCGCAGGGGGCAACCCTCAACGGTCAGAGCGATAGTCACGGTGACCTCGCCGCCCTCGATCCGGACGTCCCGAACCATGTCGAGCTCAGTGACCGGACGGCGGAGCTCTGGGTCGATGACCTGCTCGAGCGCCTTCAGGATCTCGTCGCGAGAGGGCTCCATTGCGAACGAGCCTAGCAACGTGAGTACAGGCCGACGACCGCGTGACCTCTGCGCCCGGTCAAACGCCGAGCCGCTGCTTCAACCACAGCGCATTCTTGATCGCAAACCCCTCCCAGTCGTTGTTGAAGTAGGCGAAGACGTCTATCTCGGGCCGCCAGGCTTCGATCCGCTGCGCCCAGTCCTCCAGCTCGGACCCGGCGTAATTGCCACGGCGGCCGCGCGAGCCCGAATGGAAGCGAATGTACGTCCAATCGGCCGTCAGCTCGTACGTCTGGAACGGACGTTGCGGATGATCCCCGATCGCC
>Ga0207693_10001015_pt1 | contig 25151 bp, 25 predicted proteins | sample LARL81metaG_FD_184347 | JGI IMG/M metagenome (GOLD analysis project Ga0207693, IMG submission 184347) | Corn, switchgrass and miscanthus rhizosphere microbial communities from Kellogg Biological Station, Michigan, USA - LAR L8-1 metaG... | ecosystem: Host-associated > Plants > Roots >... | reverse complement strand
GGGAGCCGTCGAAGGTGGGGCTCGCGATTGGGGTGAAGTCGTAACAAGGTAGCCGTACCGGAAGGTGCGGCTGGATCACCTCCTTTCTAAGGAGCCTTTGGCACTCCGACGCGCCGGCGATGGTTCGGCGCATGTCGAAAGACAGTCGGAAGACTCCAGGTTGATGACACTGGCGCTCGTCGTTCGTCCTTCGGGTCGAGCGGCGAGCACACGCTGTTCAGCTTTGAGGGTGCGAACCCTCGGGCACCTTGAGAACTCGATAGCGAGCGCGAGCATCTAAACAGTCAAGTTATGAAGGGCTTACGGTGGATGCCTTGGCGCCAGGAGCCGATGAAGGACGCGTCTGGCTGCGAAAAGCTGCGGGGAGCTGCCGAGAGAGCTTTGATCCGCAGGTGTCCGAATGGGGAAACCCGGCTGGGGTCATGCCCAGTCACCCGTGTCTGAACACATAGGGCACGTGGAGGGAACCGCCCGAAGTGAAACATCTCAGTAGGGCGAGGAATGGAAAGCAACCGCGACTCCCCTAGTAGCGGCGAGCGAACGGGGATCAGCCTAAACCGGGGCGGTGTCAAGCCCGACGGCGTTGCCGTCCCGGTGTCGTGGGACCTACACGCACCCTCGTCGGAGGGTGCACGGAGTTACAAAACCGACGTCTAGACGAAGGCCATGGAAAGGGCCGCCACAGGGGGTAACAGCCCCGTAGTCGAAAGGCGATCGGTCTCCGCGTAGGGATCCCGAGTAGCACGGGACTCCTGGAATCCCGTGTGAATCTGGGGGGACCACCCCCTAAGGCTAAGCACTACCTGGCGACCGATAGTGAACCAGTACCGTGAGGGAAAGGTGAAAAGCACCCCGGGAGGGGAGTGAAAGAGCACCTGAAACCGTGAGCCTACAAGCAGTCGGAGCTCTCGCTGGGTTTCCAGTGGGGGTGACGGCGTGCCTTTTGAAGAATGAGCCGGCGAGTTAGCGGTACGTGGCGAGGTTAACCCTTCTGGGGTAGCCGAAGCGAAAGCGAGTCTGAAACGGGCGAACAGTCGCGTGCTCTAGACCCGAAGCCGAGTGATCTACCCATGGGCAGGTTGAAGCGAGGGTAAGACCTCGTGGAGGACCGAACCCACCAGGGTTGAAAACCTGGGGGATGACCTGTGGGTAGGGGTGAAAGGCCAATCAAACTCGGTGATAGCTGGTTCTCCCCGAAATGCCTTTAGGGGCAGCCTCGGGCGTTCTCCGACGGAGGTAGAGCACTGATTGGGCTAGGGGGCCTACAAGCTTACTGAACTCAGTCAAACTCCGAATGCCGTTGGACCAGAGCCCGGGAGTGAGGGCGCGGGGGCTAAGCTCCGTGTCCGAGAGGGAAACAACCCAGATCGCCAGCTAAGGTCCCTAAGTTCGTGCTAAGTGGGTAAGGATGTGAGATCGCAGAGACAACCAGGAGGTTGGCTTAGAAGCAGCCACCCTTGAAAGAGTGCGTAATAGCTCACTGGTCAAGTGGTCTTGCGCCGACGATGTAACGGGGCTCAAGCACGACACCGAAGCTGCGGGATCGTTCATATGACTCGGCCCTGGCGGGAGGCCGCCCGGGTCCAGGTCGAACGATCGGTAGGGGAGCGTTCCGATGCGTGTGAAGCGGCGGGGTAACCCAGCCGTGGATGCATCGGAAGTGAGAATGCCGGCACGAGTAGCGAAAGAGGGGGGAGGAACCCCTCCGCCGTATGTCCAAGGGTTCCTGGGGAAGGTTCATCCGCCCAGGGTTAGTCGGGACCTAAGCCGAGGTCGACAGACGTAGGCGATGGACGACTGGTTGATATTCCAGTACCACCTTGATCGCGACCCGGCCCAATCCAGGGCACTAAGGGAACCCCTTCGGGGGCTACCGACCAACCTGGTAGTAGGCCAGCGATGGGGGGACGCAGGAAGGTAGCTCGACCCAGGCGTTGGTTGTCCTGGGGCAAGTGCGTAGGGAGGCCTCCCAGGCAAATCCAGGAGGTCACATCCTGAGGCACGACGCCGAGCCGTTCAGGTGAAGCGAGTGATCCTATGCTGCCGAGAAAAGCCTCTAGCGAGTGATCAAGGTGCCCGTACCCCAAACCGACACAGGTGGACACGTAGAGAATACGAAGGCGATCGAGAGAACCCTGGTTAAGGAACTCGGCAAATTACGTCCGTAACTTCGGGAGAAGGACGACCGCAGTAGGGTGAAGGACCTCGCGTCCCGAGCTCGAAACGGTGGCACAAACCAGGCCCAAGCGACTGTTTACTAAAAACACAGGTCCGTGCGAAGTCGCAAGACGATGTATACGGACTGACGCCTGCCCGGTGCCGGAACGTTAAGGGGAGAGGTTAGTGATCCTTCGGGGTTGCGAAGCTTTGAACCTAAGCGCCGGTAAACGGCGGCCGTAACTATAACGGTCCTAAGGTAGCGAAATTCCTTGTCAGGTAAGTTCTGACCTGCACGAATGGCGTAACGACTTGGGCACTGTCTCAACCAGGGACTCGGCGAAACTGCAATACGAGTAAAGATGCTCGTTACCCGCGGAAGGACGGAAAGACCCCGGGACCTTTACTCTAGCTTGATGTTGCGTCTTGACATGCGTTGCGTAGGATAGGTGGGAGGCGTTGAAGCGGTGCTTCCGGGCATCGTGGAGCCAATGTTGAAATACCACCCTTCGTTTGTTGGGACCCTAACCCAGGCCCGTGATCCGGGTCGGGGACAGCGTCTGGTGGGGAGTTTAACTGGGGCGGTTGCCTCCTAAAGAGTAACGGAGGCGCCCAAAGGTTCCCTCAGCCTGGTTGGCAATCAGGCGTCGAGTGCAAGGGCACAAGGGAGCTTGACTGCGAGATCGACGGATCGAGCAGGAGCGAAAGCTGGGCCTAGTGATCCGACGACGCTGTGTGGAAAGGTCGTCGCTCAACGGCTAAAAGGTACCCCGGGGATAACAGGCTGATCCTGCCCAAGAGTTCATATCGACGGCAGGGTTTGGCACCTCGATGTCGGCTCGTCTCATCCTGGGGCTGGAGCAGGTCCCAAGGGTCGGGCTGTTCGCCCGTTAAAGAGGCACGCGAGCTGGGTTTAGAACGTCGTGAGACAGTTCGGTCCCTATCCTCCGTGGGCGTAGGAGACTTGATGGGAGCTGCCCCTAGTACGAGAGGACCGGGGCGGACGAACCTCTGGTGTGCCAGTTGTCGCGCCAGCGGCACGGCTGGTTGGCCACGTTCGGAAGGGATAAGCGCTGAAAGCATCTAAGTGCGAAGCTCGCCCAGAGATGAGGTCTCCCACTGGGAAACCAGGTAAGGGCCCTGGAAGACCACCAGGTCGATAGGCGGGAAGTGGAAGCACGGCAACGTGTGGAGCTGACCCGTACTAATAGCCCGAGGACTTGACTCTTTTTCCTTGCTCGCGCTCGCTATCGTGGTTCTCGAGATCGCTCGAGGGCCGCACCCTCACCAACGTCCGTGAGGACACCAGGTTTCGGTGGCCATGGCGGAGGGGAAACACCCGGTCCCATCCCGAACCCGGAAGTGAAGCCCTCCAGCGCCGATGGTACTGCCCGGGTGACTGGGTGGGAGAGTAGGTCGCTGCCGGAACATCGTTGGAACGGGCCGCCCTTCGGGCGGCCCGTTCCGTTTCCACTAGCCTCGAGGTCACGGCCATGCGGGATCGGAAGGAGCTATGCCCAAGTCGCTGAAGCCGCGCGCCGGCGCGCGGCCGAAGGGAACGCCGCCGAAGCGCGCCGAGCTGCCACGTGAGGTCGAAGAGGACATCCGCCGGACGGCTCGGCCGCAATCGCAGCGCGAGGTGGAGTCGCGCTTGGCCCGCGCGATCGAGCGGCTCGAGCGTGATGACCCGCGCGGCGCGGTGCCCGAGGCCGAGAAGGCCAAGGCGATGGCTCCGCGGTCGGCCTCGGCCCGGGAGGTCCTCGGGATGGCGTACTACGGCGTCGGCCGGTGGCAGGACGCGATCACCGAGCTCAAGGCGTACAAACGGATCTCGGGGCGTCCCGACCAGAACCATCTGATCGCCGACAGCCTGCGCGGGCTCGGCCGGCCGATGGAGGCGGTGCCGCTCGCCGACGAGATGCTTCGGGATCGGAACTCACCGGCCGAGGCGAAGGCGGAGGCGGTGATCGTCGCCGCCTCGGCGCTCGCGGATGCCGGACGGTTCGCCGAGGCGTTGGCGTTGCTGGCCCGCGCGAAGACGCGAGAGGACGTGGCCCAGGACTACACGTTGCGCCTGTGGTACGTGCGCGGCGACGTTCTGGCGCGTGCGGGACGGCTCGACGAAGCGGCTGCGGAGTTCCGCAAGGTGATGCGTCACGACCCGTCGGCGTTCGACGCGGCGGAGCGGTTGGCCGCGCTCGGCTGAGCGGCATCTCGTTCCCAGCGCTTGCGCCAGTAGCGCGCGAGGCCTTGCGCGTTCATCTTGATCGAACCGAGCGCGTCGTACCGCTCGAGGTCGATCGGCCTGCCGGCGTCGGCCTGGAACTCGTGCCGAGCGAGATGTGTGAGCGTCTCGCGGAGATCGTCGTCGGATACGTCGCGGTCGCCCTCGAGCGCCGATGCGACGGTCGCGCTCCACGTGCGGATCCTGTCGGCCGCGCGGGCGAACGCCTCGGTCGGATCGGGCACGCGGCCGTAGTGCGAGGTCAGCAGGGCGGTGGGCCGGCGCGCTCGCATCGCTGCGATCGATGCCAGCGCGCGCTCGACGTCGACCTCCGGCGGGGGCAAGGCCGGCCGATAGCAGTCGCCCCACGGCAGATAGGAGCCGATCGCTTCGCCGGTCCACAACGCGCCGGAGCGATCGTCGTGCAGGGCGATGTGATGGGATGCGTGACCTGGCGTGTGCACGACAGTCAACGACCGATCGCCGAGTCGGATCAGCTCGCCGGCCGTGACGCTTCGGACCCGTTCCTGCGGGCTTGGACCCATCGTGCCGAAGAGCGCGCGCATCCGATCCAGGCCGTAGGTGCGTGCCGTGCTCGCGATGAGTCGCTCGGGATCGACCAGATATCGCGCACCGATCTCGTGCACCCAGACCGTTGCGCTTGGGTACCGCTGGAGGAGGGCGCCGACGCCACCGGCGTGATCCATGTGGATGTGCGTCACGACGACATGTGCGAGCGTGTGTGGGTGGACGCCGAGCACGTCTAACGCGGCGACGATGCGATCATGATCGGCGCCCGGCCCGGCCTCGATCAACGCCGGCTCGGATGCGTCGACGAGATACACGGCGTTCAGTTCGCGCTCGCTCGCCATCACCGTGTCGATCGCCGTGATGCCGTCTCCGAGAGGGAAGATCCGGTCGCCGGGTTCCATCCGGGGGAGTGTGTCATCCGACAGACGTGTCGGACCCTGCCGCTATCGTGCGTTTCGGAAGGGGGCGCACATGCTGACGGTCAACGTCGTGGTGTTGGCGGGGACCGTGGCGGCCGATCCGGTCACCCGGCGCATGCCGTCGGGCGACGAGGTCACCGAGTTGCGTATCTCCGTTCCGGAGACGGGCCGACGTCTCCTCCCCCTCCCGGTCGCGGCGTGGCACGCCACGGTCGGTCGTGCAGCGGTGGACGCGATCGCCAAGGGCGACGCGGTCCTCGTGCACGGGCAACTCGTTCGGCGCTTCTACCGGTCCGGAGCCGGCGCGCGGAGCCTCACCGAGGTCGTCGCCACTGGTCTTCGACGGTTGGAGGAGGGACGGGAGGAACCGGAGGTCAGCGCACGGGCATGAACACGAGGCCCGTGCGCGGCTTGGGCCAGAAGAACGTCGACTTGCGAGGCAGCCGGTCGCCGCGCTCGATCGCGGCGAGCACATCTTCGGGTGTCGTCGGGGGCAGCACGTAGGCGGCGATCGCCTCGCCGGAGCGGACCGCGTGTTCCGCGTCGGCGGCGCTGTGCGTGAATCGCAAGGCGTCGCCCGGAGCCGCTCGGTCCAGGATGCGCTCGTGCAACGTGCGCACGACGGGCGGCGCGCCGGGCAGATCCAGTACGCCGAACGCCACCGCCTCGTCGGCTCGTTCGATGACCCCAACGCGGCCGGCCTCGTCGTCGACCCGTGCCAACACGCCGGCCAGGTCCGGCGCGGGTTCGTCGAGCGGGGCCGGGGTACCGGCGACCTGGACGCGGTGATACGGCAACACCGGGACGTGCTGCGTCCCGGTGTCGACGACCAGGGTCAAGATCGCGTCCCACGGACCTGGTCCGTCGGTTGCGTGCCGCTCGTCGCGGTACGCCAAGGCCGTGGTGTACCGATGGTGACCGTCGGCGATCAGCAGGTCGTACGGCGCGAGCCAGTCGGCGATGGGTTCGTCGCCTGAGATGCGCCACAATCGGTGACGGACCTGTTCCTCGTCGACAAGGTCGAAGAGCGGGTCGGTTTCGCACGTGCGGTTCAAGAGCTCGGCGAGGTGCGCGCTCGGTCCGGCGATCGTCCCGTAGACCGGTGACAGGTGCGTCCCGGTGGCTCGGAGCAGCGAGAGTCGGTCCTGGACCGGCCCGGGCATCGTCTCCTCGTGGGGGATCACGGCGCCTCCCCATGGCTCGAGCGTGAGCGCCAGGAGCACCCCTCGGATGCGTCCGGGCGCTCCCGCCGCACCGTCGGTCCACGAGATCTCGTACACGTCGTAGCCCGGCTCGTTATCGGCTCGGAGGACACCGGCCTTCTCCCAGTCGGCCAGCAGTTCGGCCGCGCGTGCGTATCGGCTCTCCTCGTGCTCCGGATCGAGCGATCCGGTCGCCAGATCGAGATGCGCGACGTTGTATGGGCTCGCCGCATGGAACCCGTCGCGGTGGGGTTCGCTGATAACGTCATACGGCGGCGCGGTGAGCTGGGCGATCGGCCCGGCGACCGCCTGGTCGTACCGCAGTCCGACGAAGGGGGCGACCCGTGGCATCCAGGTTGTATAGCAGCGCCGCGTGATCGCCGACGCCTACGACGCCTTCCTCCTGGATCTGGACGGCGTCCTGTACCGGGGTGACAGCCCGATCCCGAAGGCGCCGGAAACGGTCGAGGCCCTGCGGTCGCTCGGCAAGCGGCTGGCATTCGTCACGAACAACTCCTCTCGAACGCCCGAGGCGGTCGTCGCGCACCTGGCGTCGGTCGGCGTCGGCGCGGAGCCGGGAGAGGTGGAGACGTCGTCCCTCACGACGGCCGCGGCGCTCCGTGACCGATCGGTGCGTCGAGCCGCCGTCATCGGAGAGGAAGGGCTCCGGTCGGCGATGGCGTCGGCGGGGATCGAGATCGTGCCGGCGGATGCGGATCCGGACGTGGTCGTCCTGGGGTGGGACCGGAAGGTCACGTACGACGACCTTCGCGACGCGTCATTGGCGGTGCAGCGCGGGGCCACGCTGTATGCATCCAACGACGACGTCTCGTATCCGGCGCCCGACGGCTTCACCTGGCCGGGCGCGGGCGCCATCCTCGCTGCGCTCGAAGCGGCGACCGGCGTCAAGGCCGAGGTATTCGGGAAACCTCATACGCCGATCCTTCGAGCTGCCCTGGAACGGGCGGGCGGCGGCCGGCCACTCGTCATAGGGGATCGGCTCGAGACGGACATCGATGGCGCCGCCAACGCGGGTTGGGACGCCGCGCTCGTGCTCACCGGTATCTCGACGCGCGCCGAGGCCGAGGCCGCGCCGCAGCCGCCGACCTACGTGCTGGACGATCTGTCGGGGCTCCTGGCCTGAGGCGCGGTCCGGCCGCGCGACCGCCGAGGCTATGCTGAACCGTCATCCGCGACCGAGGAGCGAGCCATGGCCAAGATGCAGGACAAGATGCAGGACGTCCGCAAGACGATCGAGGGGTCCCTCGGCAACCTCACGCCGACCCGCGCTCAGGAGATCGCGAAGGGCATGCTCGACCGAGACGCCGCCAAGGAGCAGGTCTCCAAGACCGCCGCGGACCTGATGGATTGGTCCCAGCGGAACAAGAACCGGCTCACATCGATGATCCGCAACGAGGTCCGCTCGCAGCTGAAGCAGGCGGGCGTCGCCACCGAGGAGGAGCTGAACGCCCTCCGCAAGCGCGTCCGCGAGCTCGAGCGAGCCGCCAAGCGCCCAGGCACGCGCTCGACCGCCGCGAAGAAGAAGACCGCCGCGAAGAAGACGACCGCCAAGCGGACGGGCACCGCAGGGGCGTGACCCGAAGGCGGCTCGACGCGGAGCTCGTTCGGCGTGGGCTCGCGGTCAGCCGCGCGGCGGCCAAGGAAGCGGTGGAGGCGGGCAACGTGCGGGTCGGAGGCTCCGTAGCCGCACGTCCGGCGACGATGGTGACCGCCGACGAGGCGATCGACCTGGTCGGCGACGATGTGCGTCCCTTCGTCTCCCGCGCGGGCGGGAAGCTCGCCGCAGCGCTCGACCGATTCGGGGTCGACGCGACGGGGATGCGGTGCTTGGACGCGGGCGCGTCGACGGGCGGGTTCACCGATGCCTTGCTTCAGCGCGGTGCGAGCCACGTGATCGCGGTCGACGTCGGCTACGGTCAGCTCGCGTGGTCGATCCGCACGGATCCGCGCGTCACGGTGCTCGAACGCACGAACGTGCGAGATCTCGCGCGCGACGCCCTGCCGTTCGCGCCCGAGCTCGTGGTCGGGGACCTCTCCTTCATCTCGCTGACGCTCGTGTTGCCGGTGCTCGTCGATATCGCGGCGCCGGACCCGACGTTCCTGGTGTTGGTGAAACCGCAGTTCGAGGCCGGCCGCGGCGACGTCGGGAGCGGCGGTGTGGTGCGCGATCCGGCCGTGTGGTCGCGCACGATCGACGAGGTGATCGAAGCCGGCGCAGGACTCGGGCTGGGGGCGCGGGCGGTGATGGCCTCGCCGCTGCCCGGGCCGGCCGGCAACATCGAGTTCGTGCTCCAGCTCGGGCCTGGAACCGCGTCCGGCGCGGATGTCGCTGCGGCCGTGGGCGAAGGGATGGGATGGTCCGCATGACCTCGGTCGGGTTCGTGGTGCACGAGGGCAGGGCCGCAGCTGTCGAGGAGGCGGCAGCGCTCCGGCACCGGCTCGAGACCGAGGGCGTTACCTGCCGCGACGGCGCGGCGGCGGGCATCGACCTCGTGGTCGCGGTCGGCGGCGACGGCACGTTCCTGCGTGGCGCGCACGCCGCCGCGACGCTGGGTGTGCCGGTGCTCGGCGTCAAGGTCGGCCGGCTGGGGTTCCTGACGGAGGTCGAGCCGGGCGACGCGGCGGGGCTGATCGCGCAAGCGCTCGCAGGCGAGGCGCCCGTCGAGGAGCGGCTGGCGGTCGTCGCCGAGCCGATGAACGGCGCCGCGTTCGAGCCCGAGTGGGGGATGAACGAGATCATGATCGAGAAGCGGGCGCGGCACCGGCTCGTCCGCCTCCGCGTCGAGCTGGACGGAAACTATCTGACGACGTTCTCTGCCGACGGCGTCATCGTGGCGACACCGACCGGTTCGACCGCGTACTCGTTCTCCGCGCGCGGTCCGATCGTCTCGCCGTCGGTCGACGTGCTGGTGGTCACGGCCGTGGCACCCCACATGGTGTTCGACCGGTCGTTCGTCCTCGGGGGCGAACAGATGGTGACGCTGGAGGTCGTGGGCGACGAGCCGGGGCTGTTGTCGGCGGACGGGCGCGATGCCGTGGAGCTCGCGGTTGGTGCGACGGTGCGCATCCGGCGAGCCGCCCAGCCGGCGCGGTTCGTCCGGCGTCCCGACGCCCCCCCGTTCGTCGCACGCGTGCGCGACAAGTTCGATCTTCCCGGCGATCCCGACGACGGCGCGTGATGCGACGGCGTGTCGGACGGCCGGGCTAGTATCCGCGCGTGCTCCGGCAGCTCCACATCACCGGTCTGGGCGTGATCTCCGAGCTCGATATCGAGCCCGCCTCCGGACTCACCGTGCTCACCGGTGAGACGGGCGCCGGCAAGACGATGATCGCGACCGGCATCTCGCTCGCGATCGGCGCTCGGGGCGGTGCGCACCTCGTGCGTGAGGGAGCCGGTGCGGCCAAGGTGCAGGCTCGGTTCGACGCACCGGACGGCGCCGAGGAATGGGCGGAGGACGGCGAGGTGATCCTCGCGCGTTCGATCGCGGCCGACGGCCGGGGTTCGGCGCGGATCGGCGGACAGCTCACGACCGCCGCGGCGCTCGGAGAGATGGGCGCCAGGCTGGTGGAGATCCACGGACAGCACGGGGCACTCCGTCTGCTCGACGGCGCCACGCAGACGCAGTTCCTGGACCGCGCGGCCGGGCCGGATCAGGTCGCCCGCGCGATCACGTATCGCGAGGCATACGAACGACTGCTCGAGCGGCGTCGCACATCGGCCGCGCTGACCGAGGCGGCACGCGATCGTGAACGTCAGATCGATCTCCTCGCGTACCAGGTGCGCGAGATCGAGTCGGTCGGTCCCGCCGCCGGCGAGACGCTCGAGCTGGAAGCTGAGGAAGCCCGCCTCGGGCATGCGGAGCGGTTGCGCGACCTGGCGGACTCGGCCGCCGCCGCGCTCGCGGACGACGGCGCGGGCGCCGACCTGTTCGCGTCGGCCGCGAGGGATGTCGGCGCCATCGCCGCGGTCGATCCCGGTGCGCAGGAGCTCGGTGAACGGGCGGCGGCGCTCGCTGCCGAGATCGCGGACCTCACGAGCGAGCTGCGGGACTACCGCGAGCGTGTCGCGCTCGATCCCGAGCGCCTGTCGGAGGTGCGAGATCGCGCGGCAGCCTTGAAAGGCCTGCACCGCAAGTATGGTGCGACCGACAACGAGGTCTTGATCTTCCTGGACGAGGCGCGCGCCGAGCTCGGCGCGCTTCAGACGGCGGACGAACGGCTCGCATCGATCGACGCTGAGGTCCAGGAGGCGACCGCGCTGGTCACGAGGCTGGCAGCCGAGCTTCACAGCGCTCGGGTCGCCACCGCGCCGTCGGTCGCCACCGCGCTCTCGGACCACCTGGTGGATCTCGGGATGCCCGGCGCATCGATCGAGATCGTCGTGGATCCGATCACGGAGCCCGGACCGATGGGCACCGACCGCGTCGAGATGCGTTTCCGTGGCGGCGCCGCGCAGCCGGCCGCGCCGCTCGGCAAGGTGGCCAGCGGCGGCGAGCTCTCGCGGGTGATGCTCGCCTGCCGGAGCGTGCTCGCGGCCCTCGACGACGTACCGACGCTCGTGTTCGACGAGATCGACGCGGGCATCGGAGGCGAGGCCGGGCTCGCCGTCGGGCGGCGACTGGCGCGGCTCGCCACCAGCCATCAGGTGCTCGTCGTGACGCACCTCCCGCAGATCGCGTGCTTCGCCGATCTGCACGTCGGGGTCCGTAAGCGCGACGGAGCCGCCACCGCGCGCGTGCTCGACGGCGCCGACCGGGTGGCGGAGCTGTCACGGATGCTCGCCGGGATGGAGGCATCCGAGCACGCCCTGTCACACGCCGAGGAGCTCCTGGACGAGGCCGACCGCGTCCGGGCGGAGGCGCGTTGAAACGAGCGGCGCGCTCCGACGCCGATGAGCGCAGCGCACGCCACGACGTCTGCTACAGTCGGGTCCCGTGGTGAAAGAGCACACCAGGTACGTGTTCGTCACGGGTGGTGTCGCCTCCGGCCTCGGCAAGGGGATCACCACAGCCTCCCTCGGACGCCTCTTCGCATCGCGCGGATTGAAGGTCGTCCTTCAGAAGCTCGACCCCTACGTCAACGTCGATCCGGGCACCATGAACCCGTTCGAGCACGGCGAGGTGTTCGTGCTCGACGACGGGGCCGAGACCGACCTCGACCTCGGCCACTACGAACGGTTCCTCGACGCCGACCTGCACCGCGGCTCCAACTTCACGACCGGCGCCGTCTACTCGGCGGTCCTGGCGAAGGAGCGCCGCGGCGACTACCTCGGCAAGACCGTGCAGGTCATCCCCCATATCACCGATGAGATCAAAGCTCGGGTGCTGGCGCTCGCCGAGACCGAGCAGGCAGACGTCCAGGTCGTCGAGATCGGCGGCACCGTCGGCGACATCGAGTCGCTGCCGTTCCTCGAGGCGATCCGTCAGCTCCGCAACGAGGTCGGCCGCGACCGCTGCGCGTTCGTGCATGTGTCGTTGATGCCGTTCATCGGCCCGTCCGGCGAGCTCAAGACCAAGCCGACCCAGCACTCCGTCAAGGAGCTCCGGTCGCTCGGTCTGCAGCCCGACGCGATCGTGTGCCGCTCCGACCGGCCGATCGGTCGCAACCTCAAGGAGAAGATCTCGCTGCTGTGCGACGTGCCGATCGCCGGCGTCGTCAGCGCGCCCGACGCACCGTCGATCTACGAGGTGCCGCTCGTGCTGCATCGCGAGGGACTCGACACGCTCCTCAGCGAACACCTGCGGATCGACGCCGAGCCCGACCTCAGCGAATGGAACGAGCTCGTCGAGCGCGTGCACGCCGCGGTCGAGCCCGTCGACATCGCGGTCGTCGGCAAGTACGTGTACCTGCGCGACGCATACCTGTCGGTGATGGAGGCGCTGTACCACGGTGGGTTCCATCACGGGGTCGACGTGCGGATCCGATGGGTGGCGTCCGACGATCTCGGCGGCGACGCGACCGCGGAGGTGCTCGACGATGTCGACGGCATCCTGATCCCCGGCGGGTTCGGTGTGCGCGGGGTCGAGGGCAAGATCGATGCCGTTCGCTATGCGCGCGAACGCGGCGTGCCGTTCCTCGGGATCTGTCTCGGACTGCAATGCGCGGTGGTGGAGTTCGCGCGGAACGTCTGCGGGCTCGAGGGCGCCAACTCTTCGGAGTTCGACCCGGCGACGGTGCACCCGGTTATCGACCTGTTGCCCGAGCAGAAGGACGTCACCGACCTCGGCGCGAGCATGCGCCTGGGCGCGCAGCCGTGCTATCTCGAACCCGGAACGCGCGCGGCCGCCGCCTACGCCGCTGATGTCGTCGAGGAGCGCCACCGGCACCGCTGGGAGGTCAACCCGACCTACCACGAGGTGTTGCAGGCAGGTGGGATGGTCATCAGCGGCTCGTCGCAGAAGGGTCGGCTCGCCGAGATCATCGAGCTGCCCGACCATCCGTTCTTCGTCGCCGGACAGTTCCACCCGGAGCTCCGGTCGCGCCCGACCCGCCCGCATCCGTTGTTCCGTGAGTTCGTCGGCGCGTCGGCCGAACAGCGCGCGCGCAGGACCGCCGAACGCACCGCCGCCGTCTCGAGCTGACGCGCGTGGCCGAGCCCACGGCCTCGCGGGTCGCCTGGACCGGCGACTACCTCCGCGTCGAGGTCGAGACCTGGTCCGGCATCGGTGACTACGAGGTGATCCACAAGCACGACGCCGTCGCGATCGTGCCCGTCACGCCGGACGGAGACGTGGTGCTCGTTCGACAGTTCCGGCCGCCGGTGCGTGACGCGCTCCTGGAGGTGCCCGCCGGGCTGCTCGACATCGACGGGGAGGACGCCCTCACGTGCGCCGATCGCGAGCTGTTCGAGGAGACCGGCTATCGCAGCCGTGGCGCGGCGTTCCTCGGCGGGACCTACCTCTCGCCCGGGTTCACCGACGAGTACATGCATCTGTTCTGGACGTGGACCGACGCGGAGCCCGAGGGCACTCCGGAAGAGGGGATCGAGGTTGTGCGGATGCCGCTGCCGCGCGCGGTCGCCTCGGCCCGCGAGGGCAAGGTGCGCAACGCCACCTCGGCGCTCGCGTTGTTGCTGGCAGCGGCGGTTCCCGTCTTGCGGGACGTGGCTGCATCCCCGCCGTAGGCTGGCGCCATGGCGGACCCGGAGGCGCTGGCACGCCGCTACCTGGAGCACCTGACGGTCGAGCGGGGGCTCGCCGACAACACCCTGGCCGCCTACCGGCGCGACCTCGAGCGGTACCTGGCGTTCCTCACCCAACGCGGGGTTCGCGATCTCGACGACGTCGATGCCAAGGCGATCCGCGCCTTCATCGCGTCGGTGTCGGCCTCGACACACGGCCCCGACGGCGAGCCGTATCACGCGACGACGGTGTCGCGGATGCTCTCGACCGTTCGCACCTTCCACCGCTTCGCGCTCCGCGAAGGGCTCGTCACCGACGATCCGACAGCGGGCGTCGTCCGCCCTCGACTGCCGCGCGCGCTCCCGCACCCGCTGACCGTCGACGAGGTCACGGCGATCGTCGAGGCGCCCGGCGATGCGACGCCCGTCGCGGCTCGGGACCGCGCGATCCTCGAGCTCTTGTACGGGGCCGGCCTTCGCATCTCTGAGCTCGTGGGGTTGGACGTCGACGACGTCGACCTGGAAGACGCCGCGGTCCGCGTGCTCGGGAAGGGGAGCAAGGAGCGGCTGGTGCCGATCGGGCGCATGGCGCGCGACGCGGTGGCCACGTACCTCACGCGCGGCCGGCCGGCCCTGGCCACGAACCGGTCGCGGGCGGCGCTGTTCCTCAACGCACGCGGCGGCAGGCTGACGCGGCAGTCGTGCTCCCGCTTGCTCGACGCGCATCGGACGCGCGCCGGTATCACGCGCGTGGTCACGCCACACGACCTTCGCCATTCGTTCGCGACGCATCTGTTGGAGGGCGGGGCCGACGTGCGCGTCGTGCAGGAGCTGCTCGGCCACGCGAGCGTCGCGACGACCCAGGTGTACACGCTGGTGACGACCGAACACCTGCGCGCCGCCTACTACACGGCGCACCCACGGGCGCGACGCTCGACCGCCGCGCACGGAGGCGGGTCGTGACCGACGCCGTGCGCGACCGGCGGCGAACGGCACTGCTCGACCAGCAGCGGTCGCTCCGCCGCGAGATCGACGACCTCGGCGCGGACCCCGACGCCGACGAGGTCGTGTTCGATGCCGACTCCGGCTTCGCCGACCGCTCGCACAGCACGGAGGAGCGGGAGCGCGTGCTCACGACGGCGCGGTCGCTCCGCACGAACCTGCGCGAGGTCGAGCGGGCTCTCGGCAAGCTGGATGACGGGACCTACGGCCGGTGCGAACGATGCGGCAACCCGATCGGCGAGGAACGGCTCGACGCGATCCCATGGGCGCCGCTGTGCATCGACTGCAAGAAGCTGGTCGGCTGACGTGGCGTCGCGCTCGGTTCCACAGGTGTGTGTGCTCGTGTGCGACTCGTGGGGCGTGGGGGACGCGCCCGACGCGGACGGGTACGGCGACGCCGGCTCCGACACGCTGGCCCATCTCGCCGAAGCGGTCGGCGGGCTCGACGCGCCGGCGCTCGAGGGCCTCGGGCTCGGCCTGCTTACCGGGATCGACGGGATCGTCCCGCGAGCGGAGCCCGGGACCGCGCACGGCCGCGCGACGGAGGTGTCGGCCGGCAAGGACACCATCACCGGGCACTGGGAGATGATGGGGATCCTGCTCGACACTCCCTTCCCGCTGTATCCGGACGGGTTCCCGCCCGAGATCATCGAGCCTTTCTCGGCAGCGATCGGGCACGGCGTGCTCGGCAACACGCCGGCCTCGGGCACCGAGATCATCGCCGAGCTGGGTGAGGCGCATATCGCGACCGGCGACCCGATCGTCTACACCAGCGGCGACTCGGTGTTTCAGGTCGCGACGCACGTCGACGTTGTCCCCCTTGAGCAGCTCTATGCCTGGTGCGAGATCGCGCGCGGGCTCCTCGTCGGCCCGCACCTCGTGGGTAGGGTGATCGCGCGGCCGTTCGACGGGAAGCCGGGGGCGTTCGTCCGGCGTCCGGAACGACGTGACTACAGCGTCGCCCCACCCGGTCCGACCGTGCTGGATCACCTGGTCGATGCCGGGCGGTCGGTGCTCGGGGTCGGCAAGATCCAGGACATCTTCGACCATCGCGGGCTGACCGAAGCCGTGTACTCGTCGTCGAACGAGGACGGGGTCGACCGGACGGTGGCCGCGCTGCGCGATGCTCGGCACGACCTCGTCTTCACGAATCTCGTGGACTTCGATTCCAAGTACGGACATCGCAACGACCCGACGGGCTACGCCGCGGCCATCGAGGCGCTCGACCGTCGGCTCCCGGAGGTGCGCGAAGCGCTGGGTGACGGGCTCTTGCTCCTCACCGGCGATCATGGGTGCGACCCGACCACGCCGCCGACCGATCACTCGCGCGAACGAACGCCCCTGCTGGTCGCGGGATGCCCCGCAGGCCCGTACGACCTCGGGACACGAACGACGTTCGCGGATCTCGGGGCGACGGTGCTCGACGTCCTTGGCGTGGCCGCGCCGCTCGCCATCGGGGACAGCTTCGCCCCTGCGATCGGCCTCGGCTGACCTTCGCCCGCCTGCGAGCGAGTCGGGGTGACGGCCGGTATCGTGCCCCCAGCCCGGGCCGGCAGGTGCCCGGAGATGGAGGTCCGAAGGACGTGATCGCGGCGATCAGCTCGCTCTCGATCCGCACCGCCGCGTACATCGCCGGGTCGCTGCTGCTCGGGATGATCGCCCGCGAGTACGCGCGCGCGTTCGTCGCCACGCGCCTCAACGACCCGACGCCGCGCTTGTGGGGCCGGCTCACGTGGAACCCGCGGTCGTGGTTCGACCCGTTCGGCTCGGCGCTCGTTCCCGGGTTGATCCTCGTGCTGTGGGCGGCGGCGAGCGGCCTGTACCCGCCGCCCGCCGCATACGGGAAGCCGGCGCCGGTCGATCCCGCCTATCTGCGTCGTCCCACGCGCGACCAACTTCTGATCGGGTTGGCCGGGCCCTGCACGAACGTTGCCCTGGGAGTACTCGCAGGGCTGGCGCTGCGGCTCATCTCGAGCCCGGCCGCGTTCACCTTGATCACGATCTTGGTCATCTTCGAGTTCACCCAGTTCTGTCTGGCGATCTTCCACCTGTTGCCGATCCCGGGGCTGGACGGGGCGCGGCTGGTCGGCCTGGCCCTTCCGCCCGACGCCGCGCGCGTGTACCGCGACGCCGACAAGTACCTGCCGTTGTTCGTCCTGCTCGCGATGTTCGTGCTCGCCGGCGTGATCAACGGGATCGTCTACGCGCTGGTCGACGTCTTGTGCCAGGCGGCGTCGGGTGTGACATGCGCACCGCCCCACTAGCCGCGTCCCGGGCGCAGCGAGACCCCGCGTTATCATCGCGGCCATCGTGACCGAACCCGCCCTCGCGACGCGCACGAAACGCGTGCTGACCGGCTACCGGCCCACGGGCGCGCTGCACGTCGGCCACTGGGCGGGCAACGTCGAGAACATGCTTGCCCTGCAAGGGGATACGGGCTACGACTGCTTCTTCTTCGTCGCCGATTGGCACATGCTCACGACCCACTACGACCGGACCGATGAGCTGCCGGCGTTCGTCGAAGGGTTGGTGCTCGACTGGCTCGCCGCCGGGCTCGATCCGGATCACGCGGTGATCTACCGGCAGTCGGACATCCCGGAGGTCGCCGAGATGTCGCTGCTGCTCGGGATGATCACCCCGCTCGGCTGGTTGGAGCGCGTGCCGTCCTACAAGGATCGCCTGCGCGACATGAGCGAGCGCGAGGTCGCGAACTTCGGGCTGCTCGGGTACCCGGTGCTGCAGGTGGTCGACATCTCCATCGTCCGGGGAGAGCTCGTCCCGGTGGGGGAGGACCAGGTCGCGCATCTCGAACTCTCGCGCGAGATCGTGCGACGGTTCAATCGGCTCTACGGCGACGTACTGATCGAGCCGCAGCCGCTGTTGTCCGATACGCCGCTCATCCCCGGGTCCGACGGGCGCAAGATGTCGAAGTCGCTGGACAACACGATCGGGATCCGCGACGACGAGGACACCGTCCGTGCGACCGTGCGATCGTTCATCACCGATCCCCAGAAGCTCCGCAAGGGCGACCCGGGACGGCCGGAGATCTGCCCGATCTTCGCGTTGCACCGGAAGTTCTCGCCCGACGATGTCGATCGGATCGATCGGACGTGCCGGACGGGCGAGCTCGGGTGTGTGGACTGCAAGACGATCCTCGCCGACCACCTGGTGGAGACGTTCGCGCCGTTCCGGGCGCGCCGCGCCGAGCTCGCGGCGACCCCAGGCGTGGTGCGCGATGTGCTTGCGGCGGGCGCCGAACGCGTCCGTCCCATCGCCCAGGAGACGATCGCGACGGTGCGCGAGGCGATGCATCTGCGATGAGTATGGAGACGGCGGCGGAGGGAACGGCACCGGCGGGGTTCGCCGTCGCGATCCCGGGGTTCGACGGACCCTTCCGGCTGCTCGCCGACCTGATCTTGGATCAGAAGATCGACGTCTGCGACGTCCCGATCGCGACCGTAACCGACGGGTTCCTCCGCTACGCCAAGGAGACCGCGACGTGGAACCTCGAGGAGGCGACGTGGTTCCTTGCGATCTGCGCGGTGCTCCTCGAGCTCAAGGTGTCGCGCCTCACGCCCAAGGTGACCGAGCTCGACGAAGAAGATCTCCTCGGCGGCTCGCCGGACCTCGCGTATGCCCGGTCGATCGAGCTGCGGGCGTTCCGCAAGGTCGCGCTGGAGCTCGCCCGCCGGCTGGAGGACGAGGCCGGCTACTTCGCGCGCGACATCGGTCCGGGGCCGGAGTTCGCGCATCTGTACCCAGACCCGATGACGTCGGTCACCGGCGAGGACCTCGCGGCGCTAGCGGCGCAACTGTTGCGTCCGCCGCCGACGGTCGATCTGTCGCACGTGACGCCGATCCGGTTCACGGTGAACGACGCGATCGAGGCGGTCGAAGCGCATCTGGCGCGGATCGAGGAGGGCCAGGCGACGTTCCGCGAGCTGACGGCCGACTGCGAAGACCGGATGCATGTCGTGGTGCGCTTCCTGGCGCTGCTCGAGCTGTACCGTGACGGCAAGGTCGAGCTCCAGCAGGCGGCGACCTTCGGGGAGATCGAGGTGGCATGGAAACGATGAGCGGGACCGGCGCGGCGATCGACACCCGGGCGCTCGAGGCGGTGTTGTTCGTCTCGGACGAGCCGCTCACGCCGGCGGTGCTGTCGCAAGCGCTCGAGGTTGACCGCCGAACGGTCGACGACCTGTGCGCACAGCTGCAGACCGAGCTCGAGTCGCGCGGCTCCGGCCTGGTGCTCCGCAACGTCGCCGGCGGCTGGCGGTTATTCACCGACCCCGAGACACAGCCCGTGGTCGAGCGGTTCGTCTTGTCGTCGCGGCAGGCGCGGATGACGAAGGCCGCGCTGGAGACGCTGGCGATCGTGGCGTACAAGCAGCCCGTCACGCGACACCAGGTGAGCGCGATCCGCGGGGTGAACGCCGATGGCGTGCTGCGCGCGCTCGTCGACCGCGGGCTGATCGAGGAGGCCGGGCGCGACGAAGGTCCGGGGCGGCCGCTGCTCTACGCGACGACGCCGATGTTCCTCGAGCGGCTCGGATTGGCGTCGCTCGCCGCGTTGCCGTCGCTGGCGCCGCTGCTGGATGCGTCGGCCGGTGGCCCGGACGCGGTCGATCGCGCCGCGGACCCCGACGAGCGCGGTGATGAGCCGGACGGGGATCTGGCCGAGGCCGACGAAAGCGAGCCGGACGAACCGGAGGCCTGATCCGTGCCGGCCGAGCGGCTGCAACGGGCGCTCGCCCGGGCCGGCTTCGGCTCCCGACGATCCGCCGAGGAACTGATCGTGCACGGCCACGTCACCGTCAACGGGACGGTCGCGACGATCGGCGACAAGGTCGACGTGACCACGGATGTCGTCACCGTGCGCGGCGCAACCGTCAACCTCGACCCGAGGGTCCAGTACTTCGCATTGCATAAACCTCGCGGTGTCGTCACGACCATGCACGACCCGCAGGGGCGCCCGGACATCCGCTCCCTGCTGCCGCCCGACGGCCCCCGGGTGTTCCCCGTCGGGAGACTCGACCTCGACAGCGAGGGCTTGCTGTTCGCGATGAACGACGGCGACCTGGCCAACGCGCTCACCCATCCGCGCTACGAGATCGAGAAGGAGTACCTGGTTGAGGTCTCGGGTGCGCCGGCCGGCAAGCATCTCGGCGCCCTTCGTGCCGGCGTGGATCTGGAGGACGGCCCGGCGCGCGCTCGCGCGGTCAGGGTCGTCGACACGAGGCCCGGACGCGCGCAGCTCTCGATCGTCATGACCGAGGGCCGCAAGCGCGAGGTCCGCCGGATGCTTGAGGCCCTCGACCTGCCCGTGACACGGCTCCTTCGCGTCCGGATCGGTCCGGTGCGGCTCGGGGGCCTCGCGCCCGGCGCGCACCGGGAGCTGACGCCCGACGAGCTCCTGGACCTCGGCCGGCTCGTCGTCCGAGCCGAACGCCGCCTGCGGCACCAGGCGGGCGACGCCCTGTAGCCTTGCGTCGCGGCCCGTCCGAAGGGCCACCGTCGACGCGATCAGGAGGAACCGGTGAACGTGCGCGCCGCCCGTGGGGCGATCGTCGTGCCCGCCGACGACCCGTCGAGTCTGCACGGGGCAACGGGCAAGCTGCTCGAGGCGATCCTCGAACGCAACGCGATCGCCCACGACGACCTGATCAGCATCCTGTTCACGGCCACGGAGGACCTGTCGAGCGCGTTCCCCGCCGAAGCCGCCCGGCGGATGGGCCTCGGCGACATCCCGCTGCTCTGCGCGCGGGAGATCCCCGTCGTCGGGTCGATGCCATCGATCGTCCGGATCCTGCTGCACTTCCATACCGAGCTCGGCCTGCGCGAGGTCACGCACGTCTACCTCGACGGCGCCGAGCGGCTGCGGGACGACCTCGATGCCGCCTCCTGAGGGAGGGGTCTCGATCCGCCGGGTCGCGATCATCGGGACCGGTCTGATCGGCACGTCGATCGCGATGGCAGCCCGCCGCGCGGGCGCCGACGTCGTCGGCTGGGACCTCGACGCCACCGTCCTTGCGACCGCGGCGGCCGGCGGCACGTTGACGGCCACCCATTCGTTGGAAGCGGCGGCGACGGACGCCGACCTCGTCGTGGTCGCGACGCCGATCGGCGCGGTACCCGCCACGGTTCGCGCGGCGTTGGCGGCCGCCCCCGCCGCGATCGTCACCGACGCCGCCAGCATCAAGACGCGCGTGATCGACGATGTGCGTGCTCAGGCGCCGGCCGAGGCGCTCCCGCGGTTCGTGCCGGGCCATCCGATGGGGGGCAGCGAACGGTCCGGCCCCGAACATGCCTCGGCCTCCGTGGTCGATGGGATCGTGTGGGTGTTGGCTCCGGCCGCCGAGACGGATCCCGGCGCGACGCAGGCGCTCCAAGCCTGGGTCGAGGCGGTGGGCGCGAGGGTTGTGGTGATGGATCCAGAGCGTCATGACCGCCTCGTCGCGGTGGTCAGCCATCTCCCACAGGTCGCGTCGACCACGCTGATGGGGACGGCCGCAGACCGCGAGGCGGGGGAGCAGGACGCGCTCCTGTTGGCCGCTGGGGGCTTCCGGGACCTGACGCGGCTCGCCGCCTCACAGCCCGCGCTCTGGAGCGAGATCCTGGTCGCCAACCGCGAGGAGGTGGCCGCCGCCATCGATCTGTTCGTTCGGCGCCTGGAGGCACTGCGCGATCGGATCGCGGCCGCCGACGCGGCCGGGGTGGAGTCGACCTTCGACGCGGCGAAGCAGGCTCGACTGGGGCTCGCGGCCAAGCCGACCGTTCGTGCGGGCGTGGCCGTGTGGCAGGTCGAGATCCCCGACGAACCGGGCGCCCTCGCGCGGATCACCGCCGTGCTCGGGACGGGCGGCGTCAACATCGAGGATCTGCAGATCGTCCACTCGCCGGAGGGCGGCCGTGGGACCGTGCACCTGACCGTCGCGGCCGACACGGCGGCCTCCGCGGCCGACGTGCTCGCATCCGCCGGCTACGACCCGACCAGGCTGGCGTGATCGCCGATGGACGTCGTCATCCGTCCCGGCGGCCGGCTCGAGGGTGAGGCGGCGGTCCCCGGAGACAAGTCGATCGCTCATCGATGGCTCATCCTCTCCGTGACGGCGAAGGGTGCGAGCCGTCTGGTCGACCTTCCTCGGTCTCTCGATGTTCGCTCGACCGCTGCCTGCCTGTCGAAGGTTGCCGGGAAGGCTCGACCTTCGCTCGACGTCTTCGCCCGAGACGCTCGTGCCCCCGTGGAGGGTGGCGGTTCCACGTGGAACGCAGGGGTTGAGGTTCGTGCTTCGGGACTGTCATCGGGGCCGCTTGAAGTTGAGGGTGACGGTCGAGATGAGCTTCTCGAGCCCTCGTCAGACCTGGATTGCGGGAACTCAGGAACCTCGATGCGGCTCCTGTCCGGTGTGCTTGCCGCGGCACCGTTCACCTCGGTCCTGACCGGCGACGCGAGCCTGTCGGTGCGGCCGATGGAGCGGGTCGCCGGGCCGCTCCGTGCGATGGGCGCGTTCCTGGAGACCACCGATGGCCACGCGCCCATCCGGATCCGAGGGGGGTCGCTCCACGGTGAGCGGTTCGAGCCGGAGGTCCCGAGCGCGCAGGTGAAGAGCGCGATCTTGTTCGCGGGTCTCGCCGCGGACGGCGTCACCGCGGTGCGCGAGCGTGCTGCGACCCGCGATCACACGGAGCGGGCGCTCGAGGCGCTGGGGGCTCCGGTCGAGCGTGAAGACGGCGAGGTGCGTGTCGGTCGCTTCCAGCACGGGGGGTTCGAGGGCCGGGTCCCGGGCGACCCGTCGTCAGCGGCCTTCCTGATCGCAGCGGCGGCGCTCACCGGGTCGCCGCTCACGGTCACGGGCGTCGGGCTCAACCCAAGCCGGCTGCAGTTCCTCCGCGTGATGGAACGGATGGGCATCGTCACCCATCAAGTGGTCGAGGGTTCGGAGGTGGGGGAGCCCGTCGGGTCGATCGAGGTCGAGCCGTGCGACGCTCTTCGTGCGGTACGGGTCGATGCGGACGAGCTGCCGTTGGTTATCGACGAGGTGCCGGTGCTCGCCGCGCTCGCCATCCACGCCGCATCGGACTCGTGGTTCCTCGATGCCGCGGAGCTCCGGGTGAAGGAGAGCGACCGTCTCGGGGCGATCACCAGGAGCGTGCGAGACCTCGGCGGCGTCGCGGCCGACGAGGGGAGCGACCTGGTGATCGCCGGCGGCGGGCTCGAGGGTGGACGAACGACCTCGGGCGGCGATCATCGGATCGCGATGGCGATGGCCATAGCCGCGCTCGGCGCGCGGGGGCCCTCGAGGGTCGACGGGATGGACGCGGCCGGCGTGAGCTTCCCCGGTTTCGTCGAAACCCTCCAGCGGCTCGGCGCTCGGATCGAGGCGCCGTGAGCGGGCCGGTGCTCGTGGCGGTCGACGGAGCGGCCGGGAGCGGGAAGTCGACGCTCGCGCGCGGGCTCGCACGCGCCCTGCACGTGCCCTATGTCAACACGGGGTTGATGTACCGAGCGGTCGCGGCGGCCTCGATCGGTTCGCGCGTCGACCCGGATGACGCCGAACGCCTCGTCGACCTCGCGCGAGGGTTGCGGTTCAGCGTCCGCGGCGAGGATCCGCCGGAGCTCCAGGTCGAGGGTTACGGTCCGGCCGACCTCACCACCCCGGATATCGAGTCGAGGGTCTCGCTCGTCTCGAGGCATCCAGGGGTGCGGACGGTACTGCGTGATCTCCAACGCGCGCTCGGTGCCGACGGCGCGGTGATGGAAGGTCGAGACATCGCGACGGTCGTGTTTCCGGATGCACGCCTCAAGCTCTTCTTAGCGGCCGACCCCGATCGTCGTGCCGGCCGGCGCGCCGACGAACGGGGGACGGCCGACGATTCGGTCCGCACCGCGTTGCACCAGCGCGACGCGCGCGATGCCCGCACCACACCGCTCGAGCCCGCGCCCGGCGCGGTGGTGATCGACACGACCGAGCTGTCGATCGAGCAGACCCTCGATGCGGCGCTCGGATTGGCTCGCGAGGCCTGGCCGTCGGAGATCCCGTGAGTCGCGTCCCGCAGATCGCGGTCGTGGGCCGCCAGAACGTCGGCAAGTCGACGCTGGTGAATCGGCTGTTCGGCAAACGCGCGGCGATCGCGCACGACGCGCCTGGCGTGACACGCGACCGGCTCGAGCTCGAGGCGACCTGGCGCGGGCGGCGTTTCGGACTGGTCGACACCGCCGGCTACCTCCATCGAGCCACCGGCGTGGAGGCGCTCGCCGCAGAGCAGGCCGAACGCTCGATCGCCGCTGCAGACCTCATCGTTCTCGTGGTCGACGTGCACGCGGGCATCACCCAAGAAGACGGCGTGCTGGCGCGACGGCTGCGGACGAGCCCGACGCCCGTCCTGCTCGTCGCGAACAAGGCAGACGCCCCGGGCGATACATCCGACGTCGCCGGCCTCTACCGCCTCGGTCTCGGCGAGCCGTTCCCGGTCTCCGCGCTCCACGGCCAAGGGATCGGGGACCTGATGGATCGCTTGCTCGAGCTGTTACCCGACGCGCCAGAAGCGGTCGAGCCACCCACCGAGCCGCGCTTCGCGATCGTCGGGCGCCCTAACGTCGGCAAATCCACCCTGTTCAACCGGCTCGTCGGCGAAGACCGCAGCGTCGTTTCCGAGGTGTCGGGCACGACGCGCGACAGCGTCGACTCGTTGGTGACGTGGCCGGACCACGGCACGGTCCGATTCATCGATACCGCCGGGATGCGCAAGGGCACGAAGGTGCGCGGTGTCGAGTACTACAGCGTGCTGCGCGCCCGCCACGCGATCGAAGCGGCGCATGTCGCCGTGGTCGTCCTGGACGCGCCCGACGGGTTCTCGGCCGAGGACAAGAAGATCGCGAACCTCGTGATGGACGCCGGCCGCGCGTTGATCCTCGCCGCGAACAAGTGGGACCTCGTCGAGGACAAGGACCGGTGGTACAAGCGGCTCGAGGATGAGGTGCAGCTGTACGCGAGGGCGACGGTCCTGCGCACGTCGGCGACACGCGGGCAAGGCGTGCATCGGCTTGGCCCGTTGTTGCTCGACCTCCATACGAGGTGGAGCTCGCGAGCCTCGACGTCGTCGGTCAACGACATCGTGCAGACCGCACAGCGTGAGCGCCCCTCGCCGAAAGGAACCGGCACGCTGCATTACGCGACGCAGGTCTCGACCGCGCCGCCGACGTTCGTGATCTTCGGCGGTGCACGTCCGCCCGCGCCGACCTACCAGCGCTACATCGAGAACCGGCTCCGGCGTGAGCTCGGCCTCGAGGGTGTGCCGATCCGGCTGCGGTTCCGTCCGCGCACGCGCGACCGACGCTGACGCAGGACACCGGTTGGCTATCCTGTCCGCGTCGGCTCGTTCCTGGGCCGCGACGGGCCGTGGCGCAGCTTGGTTAGCGCGTCTGACTGGGGGTCAGAAGGTCGCCGGTTCGAATCCGGCCGGCCCGACGGATG
>Ga0207693_10001013_pt1 | contig 25217 bp, 26 predicted proteins | sample LARL81metaG_FD_184347 | JGI IMG/M metagenome (GOLD analysis project Ga0207693, IMG submission 184347) | Corn, switchgrass and miscanthus rhizosphere microbial communities from Kellogg Biological Station, Michigan, USA - LAR L8-1 metaG... | ecosystem: Host-associated > Plants > Roots >... | reverse complement strand
CTGTTCTCGATCACCCGGGGCTTGCCGCCCTCCATGATGGCCACGCACGAATTGGTCGTGCCGAGGTCGATGCCGATTACCTTTGCCATGAGTGCACTCCGCGCAAATCTCTTTCAAAAGGGGGACAGTCTAGGGCCACTTCTTAGGGGTGGCGGCCGGGGCTTTCAAGGCCGGAACGGGCCTACTTTGCCACGATCACGCGCGCCGGTCGCAGCAGCCTGCCGTTGAGCTCATAACCGGGCTGGATCACCTGCAGCACCGAGTTCGGCTCCGCGGTGGCCGAGTCCTGGGCCAGCATGGCCTCGTGGCGGCCCGGGTCAAAGGGCTCCCCGGCCGGCTCGATCGGGGTGACGCCGAACTTATCGAGCGCCCGGGTCAGCAGGGCGAGGGTAGCCTCCTGGCCGGACTTGAGGCTGGCCGGATCGGCCCGGTCCGCGTTCTGCACCGCGAGCTCCAGGCTGTCGCGTACCGGCAGCAGCTCCTGGGCCAGTTTTTCCAGCCCGTAGCGGTTGGCGGACTCGATATCGCGCTGGGCGCGCTTGCGCACGTTGTCCAGCTCTGCCACCGCCCGCAGGTACTGCTCCCAGTGGCTCTTGGCACGCTCCTCGGATTCCGCCAGCGCCTGCTGCAGGCGCTCCAGCTCCACCAGCTGCGAGGCGGTCTCCGGCAGCACGGTCGTGGGTTCGGCGGCGGGGTCGTGCCGCTCACGCTCATTGGAGGTCATCGCTAGATCCTTCGTGGTTACCCTGGCTTCCGAGGCCGCGCCGCCTGCGGCCGCGCTTGACCGCCCGCACGGGGTGGCCGTGCCCCCGGGGGTGGGGGTCAGCGCCGCGAATTCAAGGCGGCGCCGAGGAGTTTAGCCGTCATATCGACGATCGGGATAACCCGTTCGTAGGCCATGCGCGTGGGACCGATGACCCCGAGCACCCCGACCACGCCATCGGCATCGGCATAGGGGGCGGTCACGACGCTGCAGTCATCCAGGATGTGGTAGCCGGATTCGTGGCCGATGAAGATCTGCACCCGCTCGGCCTTGAGGCTGTGATCGAGCAGGTGCAGGAAGTCGCGCTTCTCGTTGAAGGCCTCGAACAGGCGCCGCAGCTTCTCCACGTTGGTGAGCTCGGCCATCCCCATGAGGTTGGTCTCGCCCTTGATCACGTACTCAAGCCGGCCCTCGCCGCCGCCCTCGAACACCTGCTGGGCCACCGAGATGGCATCGAGCATGATCTGGTTCATGTGCGCGTGCGCCTCGGAGAGCTGGCGCAGGATCTCCTGGCGCACCTCGCTCAGGGAGCGGCCGCGGCACTGCTCGCTCAGGTAGTTCGAGGCGCGCTTGAGCTCATCGGCGCTGTAGCGCCGCTCGGTCTGGATGATGCGGTTCTGTACCTCGCGGTCGTTGAAGACCAGCACCACGAGTACGCGGTTCTCGGTGAGCGCCACGAACTCAACCTGGCTTATGTGGGCGGCGCGGGTGCGCGGCAGCGTCACGACACCGGCCAGGCGCGTGGCGCTCGAGAGCAGTTGCGACACCGTGGCGATGAGATCGGTGGAGTGGTCGCGCCCGGCCTCGAACTGGCGGGTGAGCTGCTCGCTGATGGCCTCATCGAGCGGGCGCAGCTGCAACAGCGTGTCCACGAAGAAGCGGTAGCCCTTGTCGGTCGGGATGCGGCCGGCGGAGGTGTGCGGGGAGGCGACGAAGCCGAGTTCCTCCAGATCCGCCATCACGTTGCGTACCGTGGCGGAACTGAGCTGCAGGCCCGATTCGCGCGACAGCGCCCGCGAGCCCACCGGCTGCCCGTCCCGGATGTAGCTCTCGATGAGGATCCGCAGCAGGTGTTGAGCCCGCTCGCCTAAGGGCTCGTCCCGAGCTTCTTGCGCCATAAACCCCTTAGCCGCCGCCGGCGGCCCGTTGTGCACGGCAGAGTCCTGCCGAACGCTAGCTTTCGCGTGCACCTACCGTCAACACCCACCTTACAGCCCGCCCGCCGCCAGCGTGGGCCAAGATGTGACTTAGGCCATTGGCCCCCACGTAACCGCGCGTGTTACAAAGGCGCGCCCGCGTGGCTTGCGGGGTTAAGTCAAGGGCTCGCATGGCCTTTTCGGTGCGCACCTGCGCGTTAGTGGGCAGATTCTCCGATCCACGCATCGCCGAGAGCGTGGGCGCCCTGCTGCCGCACCTTCACGGGCGCGGCGTGCAGGTGCTGGTGAGCGCCACCGCGGACCTGGACTCCCCGATCCCGCAGCGCGTGCCGGAGGAGGAGTTCGGCACGCGCGCCGATCTCGTGATCGCGGTGGGCGGGGATGGCACGCTCCTGTACGGGGCGCGTCTGGTCGCCCGCCACGGCGTGCCGCTCCTCGGGGTCAACCGCGGACGGGTCGGCTTCCTCACCGACATCATGCCCCAGGACATGCTCGCCTCGGTGGACGCCGCCCTCGCCGGGGAGATCGAAATGGACGAGCGGCCGCTCCTGGCCGCGCACCTGAAGTGCGCCGGCGGCACGGAGTCCCAGGCACTGGCCCTGAACGATGTCGTGATGCAAAAGCACGATACCGGGCGCACGCTCGACTTCGAGACCCGCATCAACGGGCAGTTCGTCAACGCCCACGGCGGCGACGGCATCATCGTGGCCACCGGCACCGGTTCCACCGCCTACGCACTCTCCTGCGGCGGGCCGATCGTGGAGCCGCACCTGCCGGCGCTCGTGATCGCCCCGATCTGCCCGCACACCCTCTCGGACCGCCCGATCGTGGTCTCCTCCGCCTCGGTGATCGAGGTGCGCCTGATGGAGCGCACCGACACCCAGGCGCACGTCATCTGCGACGGCTCGATGCTCGGGGACTTCACGGCCGCCGATCGCCTCGAGGTGCGCCTCGCCCGCGAGCGGGTGACGCTGCTGCACCCGCGCGGCCACGATTACTATGGGCTGCTGCGCTCCAAACTCCATTGGGGCCGCGGCAGCTTCGAGCGCTGAAACGATGCTGACGCACCTGCAGATCCGTGATTTCGCCATCATCGACGCCGTGGAGCTGGAGCTGCGTCCGGGACTCACCGTGCTCACCGGGGAAACCGGCGCCGGCAAGTCGATCCTCGTCGATGCGCTGCAACTGCTCGCCGGCGGCCGCGCCGGCGCCGAGGTCGTGCGCCATGGCGCCGAGCGGGCCGAGGTCTCCGGCACCTTTGACCTCAGCCGCGCGCCGCGCGAACTCAAGCAGTGGCTCGAGGAGCAGTCGGTGAGCATCCAGGGAGAGCTGCAGGTGCGGCGCGTGGTGGGCAGCGACGGGCGCTCGCGCGCCTACCTCAACGGGCAGGCGGTCGCGGTGCAGCTGCTGCGCGAGGCCGGCAACATCCTCATCGACATCCACGGGCAGCACGAGTTTCAGTCCCTGACGCGCAGCGCCGCGCAGCGCGAACTGCTCGATGGCTACGCCGCCCTAAGCACCCTCACCGGCCAGGTCGGCATCGCGCACCGCGTGTGGCTCGAGCTGCTCAACCGCACGCTCGACCTTGAGACCAAGGCGCGCGACCGCGACGCGAAGCTGGAATTCCTGCGCTACCAGGTGCAGGAGCTGCAGGCGCTGCAGGTGAAGCCGGGCGAGATCGACGCCCTCGCCGAGGAGCACGCGCGCCTGGCCAACCGCGGCCGGCTCGCCGAGGGCTCCCAGAGCGCTCTGGCGCAGCTGTACGAGAACGAGAACAGCAGCGCGCACGCCGGGGTCAGCCGCGCGCTGAGCACGCTGCGCGCCCTGGCGGCGCTGGACCCGAAGCTCGCCGCCGTGATCCCGATGCTGGAAGAGGCCTCCATCCAGGTGCGCGAGGCGGCGCGCGAACTGGAACACTACCGCGCCGGCCTCGACCTGGACGCGGCGCGCCAGGAGGAAGTCGAGCGCCGCCTGGCCGCGATCGAGGAGCTGGCGCGCAAGCACCGCGTGACGCCGGCGGTGCTGCCGGAGCGCGTCACGGCCCTGCGCAGCGAGCTCGAGTCCCTCGAGCGCGCGGAGCTGGACCTCGCGGTGCTGCGGCGCGAACTGGCCGCCGCGCTGCAAAACTACCGCGAGCAGGCGCAGGAGCTTTCCGGCAAGCGCATGGCGGCCGCGCGCGCCCTGGCGCGCGACATCAGCGCCCGCATGCAGACCCTCGGCATGGCCGGCGGGCGCTTCGAGGCGGACGTCACCCAGAACGGCAACGCGGATCCCGCCCAGCACGGCATCGACCAGATCGAGTTCCGGGTCACGGCCAATCCCGGCCAGCCGCCGCGCGCCCTCGCCAAGGTCGCCTCGGGCGGGGAGCTGGCGCGCCTGTCGCTCGCGGTACAGGTCTCCTGCGCGCAGGAGGAAGCGCGCTGCATGGTGTTCGATGAGGTCGACGCCGGCATCGGCGGGGCGATCGCCGAGATCATCGGCCGCGAACTGCGCGCGCTCGGCGCGCGTGGCCAGGTGCTGTGCGTGACGCACCTGCCACAGGTCGCCTCCCAGGCGCACCATCACCTGCGCGTCACCAAGCTCACCGACGGGCGCACCACCCGCACCACCCTCACCGAGCTGTCGGTCGATGACCGGGTGGAGGAACTCGCGCGCATGCTGGGCGGCGTCGAGGTCAGCACCAAGGCGCGCGAGCACGCGCGCGACATGCTCGGGGCGGCCGAGCCCCAGGCGGCCAGCACCGACACGGTGCGCACGCGCCGACCGCCGGCGCTCAAGCGCCGCTAGCCGGCCCGAGGCTTCAGACCCTGCGGCTGAGGATGATGCTGCGCAGCAGGTGACGGTGGCAGTGCGCCTCGTCGCTCGCGCAGTGGCACAGCAGCGTCACCTCGCCGCCGCGCGCCAGGTGCTTGAGCAGCCGCAGCAGGAATTTCTGCCCGTGGTTCTTGATGGTGCGGTTGCGCGCAGCGCTGCCCGCGGGCAGGAAGAGCTCCGCCTGGTAGGCGCGCCGGAACTGTGCCCAGGAGAGCGTGCCGCGCTGCCAGCGGCGCAGCAGCTGCTCGCTCGGGCCCAGGGAGGCCAGCCACACGTGGTAGCGCGAGGCGCTGAGGCCGCGGCCGCGAAAGCGCGTCGCCAGCACCCGCAGCCCGTCCTCGGGCGCGGCGGGAGCGAGCACGCACTTGGTCTTGAGCACCCGGGCAGCCGTGGCGGGAATTTAACTGTTCTTGCGGTTGCGGAAGGCGCAGTGCGGGCGCTTGCAGTGCCCGTAGAGAATCAGCGAGTGATCGCGGATCGCGAACCCGAGCTTCTGTGCCACGGCGGTCTGGCGCTCCTCGATGCTCGAGTCCATGAACTCTTCCACGCGGCCGCAGTCCAGACACACGATATGGTCGTGGTGCGTCCCCTGATTGAGCTCGAACACCGCCATGCCGTCCTCGAAGTGATGGCGGGTGACCAGACCTGCTGCCTCGAACTGCGTGAGCACGCGATACACGGTCGCCAGCCCGATGTCCTCGTTGGACTCCAGGAGCGTGCGATAGATGTCTTCGGCGGAGAGGTGGCGGGTATTGCTGCCTTCGAGGATCTCCAGAATCTTCAGCCGCGGCAGGGTCACCTTCAAACCGGCTTTGCGCAGGTCCTTGCCTTCCAAGCTATTTTCTCCGGCGGTTGCCGCATTTCAGGGGCTGCGGCCAGCCGCGTTCAGGTATCATTGAAAAGATTATTATCCCCCATCGGAGAAGCATGCGCCTAATCTTTACCCGCCTGTCGGTGCTCGGTGTGTTCGCAGCGCTCGCCAGCGGCTGCGTGTACCGCATGGACATCCAGCAGGGCAACTACCTTGAAGGCAAGACCGTGGACCAGCTGCAGGTGGGCATGACCCGCAGCCAGGTGCGCTACCTGCTCGGCACACCGATGGTGCCGGACCTTTTCGACAAGGATCGCTGGGACTACCTCTATTACTTTCAGCGCGGGCGCCTGAAGCGTCCCGAGCAGCGCCACGTGATCGTGTACTTCAAGGATGACAAGGTGACGAGCTTCGACCGCGACAACGTGCCGCAGTCGGCACCGCAGGCGCCCGACCAGGGCGCGCCGATCGAGAAGTTCCCCAAGATCTAGCGCGGCGCGCGCCGCTCGCGCGCCACGCGCTCACGGCGGCGCTGGCGCGCATCGCGCTTGAGCGCGCGGTAGAGCTCGATGCGATCCCCGTGCGCGCACGCATCGCTGCGGCGGCGCGCTTCACCGAAGATGCCGACCGCGGCGCTCTCCCAGGGCACGGCCGCGCCGGCACTGCCGGCCTGGGCGCGCGCGGCCTGAAGCGCCACCTCGATGGTGTCGGCGGCCTGCAGGATCACCGTCCACAGGTATTCGCGCTCGGGCGTGGCGAAGGCGACCAGGCAGCGCTTGGTGCGGGGGGCGTTCATGCCGCAGACCGGGCGCGCTGCACGAAGGCCTCCATGAGCGAACCCACGGTCTGCGCGAACAGCGACTCGAACAACAGCCCGGCCACACGGCTCTTGAAGGCGAAGCGCACGTTCAGGTCGACGCGGCAGCCGTGCGTCTCGATGGGGGTCAGCAGCCAGTGGCCGTCGAGCGAGCGGAACGGGCCGCTGATGAGCTGCATGTCGATGCGCCGCTCGGGGGTGAGGAGGTTGCGGGTGGTGAACTCGCCCGTGAACGTGCCCTGGCGCACGCCGATGGTGGCCACGATCTCCGCGGGCGTACGCGACAGCACGCGCGCATGCGTGCACCATGGCAGGAACAGCGGATAACTCTCGATGTCGTTGATGAGCCCGAACACGCGCGCCGGCGGTTGGTTCACCAGCGCCGAACGCTTGACCTCTCGCATCCTCGCATTGTCCCATTACCCCCAAGCCATGACCAAAGCCGCCGCCGCCACCCCCCGCCTGATCGCCGAGAACCGCAAGGCGCGCTTCGACTATTTCATCGAGGAACGCTACGAGGCGGGGCTGGTGCTGCAGGGCTGGGAGGTAAAGGCGATGCGCGCCGGGCGCGCGCAGCTGAAGGAGGCGTACGTTTACCTGCGCGACGGGGAGGCGTTCCTCATCGGGGCCCACCTCTCGGCGCTGCCCTCCGCCTCCACCCACGTGACCCCGGACCCGGTGCGCACGCGCAAGCTGCTCCTCAACTACAGCGAGCTGCAGGGCCTGATCGGCGCGGTGGAACGGCGCGGCTACACCCTGGTGCCGCTGGAGCTTTACTGGAAGGCCGGCCGCGCCAAGCTCTCCGTCGGCCTCGCCAAGGGCAAGAAGCAGCACGACAAGCGCGCGGTCGAGAAGGACCGCGACTGGACGCGCGACAAGGCACGCGTGCTCAAGCGCGGCTAGCGCTCACTCCGGCGCGAGCTTCTCGTTCTTCAGCTCGTACACCAGGTTCAGCGTCGTCAGCGTGTCGCGACGCTGCGAGCCCTGCGGGGGCTGACTGTTGTCGGTGAGCTGGTAGCCGGCCGCCAGCGCGAGACGATTGGTCATCTTCACCTGCAGCGAGACGCTCGCGGTGGTGAGGGTATTTTCCTTGCCCGACTGCACGGTCGCCGCGGCCAAGAGCTTGGTGTTCTGGTTGAAGGCGTGCTCGAAGGTGAGCGCGCCGTCAAAGACCGCATCGCTTTGTTCATCCAGCGGCGTGCGGCTGATGACGCCGCCGATGTCATCCTTCACCAGGATCTCCGGGCGCAGCCGCCGGTAACCGGCACCCATCTGGGCGGCGAACTTGGTCGCGTTGGTCTGCACGAACTGGTAGCCGGCGCCGGTCTTGATCGACTCCTGGAAGGCGAACCCACTGAAGCGGTCGTCGTCGTAGCGCACGCCGGCGTACCAGTAGAAGTGAGACGTGATGTTGTAGTTCGCCTGCAGGTGCGCATCCCAGGCCTGCGCGGTGGTCTCACCCTGGGTGGACCCGTAGAGGCCCTCGGCGCCAAAGAGCACCTTCCAGTCCCCGGTCACGTGCGCCACGTGCAGGAGGAAGTTTCCGGCGCTGTTGTCGGTGTTGCCGCTGGTCTTGGAGTAGCCCAGCTGCCCGCGGGCGGCCCAGGCGGGGTCTCCGGGGGCGAGCGGGGAGTTATCGGCGTAAGCCGGCAGGGGAACAGCCACAGCAGCGAGCAGGACCAGCGCAGCCGGTGAACGCATCAAGACCCCTTCCCTGGAGAAGTTAACCTAACGTCCCTACCTGACTACCTTACCGAAGGCGGGGAGCGCGAGGCAAAGCGTGCGACCCCGTGCCAGCACGCAGCCGGAGGCTTTGCAGCAGGCTTAGAAGCGGCCGCTTGCCCCAAGTGCGCTATGCTGCGCGGGTGAACCTGATTGGGGGCGACCGGTTTCGACGCGGGTTACGAACCTTCAGGGGCGTACCGAGGTGCAGTGCCCTCGTTAATCACTCTGCAAATTATAGTTGCTAACGACGACAACTACGCCTTAGCTGCCTAAACGCAGCTGACCTCTGAGCTGTTCGTGCCTGTGCGACTGTTCAGGGGACGCGTTCACAGGATCGCGCTGCGGCGTGCGACAGGCCGCAGCGTTAAGAGTCACTGTCCGCTGGCGGAACGTCTTCCCTGCTCCTCGGGTAGCGTGACGTGAGAAAAAATAGAGAGAGCTACGTACGTAGATCCTGCTGTCTAGGACTTGCGGACGGGGGTTCGATCAATGGGTCGCACCGGGTCGTAAGACCCGAGTGACAACGGAGCTCACATCGGCGAAACCTGACGGCGTCCGACGAGAAGGACGGCATGGCAACGCCGAGGGGTAGGAAGAGGGCCAACTTCAGGCCTGCCCTGTAGAGACTCATAGACCCGCCGACGGCGGTTAGCCTGGGCGGGCACTAGGATCCGGTTAAGGTGTTTACGAACCGGATAACACGCTCCGCATCCGTGGCCGCACGCCTCAAGGTGCGCCAGGGATGAAGGCATAGTCCAGGCCGTGGCGAAAGCCGCGGGTGCACTGTCCCCCCGCCTCCACCAATCGGCGGTTCCCGGCCTGCAAGGCCGGGAACCGATGCCCGAGCAGCACCCCTTTTTGGCTAGCCAGCCTGCGGGCGCCTGGCGTCGTAGGAGCTCAGTGCGCCGTAGAGTTCCGGGCGCCGGTCGCGGAACACGAACCAGTTGTTACGCAGCTGCGCAATCGCCTCGAGATCGAAGGTGTGCGTGAGGACGGCATCACCCTCCTCGGGCGCCTCGGCAACCTTGGCGCCCATCGGATCCGCGATGAAGGAGGAACCGTAGAAACGGATGTAGAGCTCCTGCGGGCTCTGCAGCGAGCGCTCCAGCCCGTAGCGATTGGAGGCGATGAGCGGCGTCAGGTTAGCCGCCGCGTGGCCCTGCTGGGTGCGCTGCCAGTGCTCGCGCGAGTTCACCGGTGGCGCCGGCGGCGGCTCCGTGCCGATGGCCGTGGGGAACAGGAACAGCTCCGCGCCCATCAGTGCCATGACGCGCGCGGTCTCCGGGAACCACTGGTCCCAGCAGATGCCCACCCCGATGCGCGCAAAGCGCGTCGCCCAGACCTTGAAGCCGGTGTCGCCGGGGGCGAAATAGGTCTTCTCCTGGTAGCCGGGCCCGTTCGGGATGTGTGACTTGCGATAGACACCAAGGTTGGTGCCATCAGCGTCCAGGATGGCGATCGAGTTGAAGTAGGCGCGTCCGGCACGCTCGAAGAAGCTGATCGGCAGCACGACACCCAGCTCGCGCGCCACCGCGGCGAAGTGCCCCACCGCGCGGTTCTCGGCGACCGTCGTGGCAAGGTTCAGGTGCCGTGCATCCTGCTCGATGCAGAAGTACGGCGTCTCGAACAGCTCCGGCAGCAGGATGATCTGCGCGCCGCGCGCGGCCGCCGCACGCACCAGTTCCTCGGCGCGCGCGATGTTGGCCTGCGAATCCCAGCCGAAGGCGGCCTGGGTGGCGGCGACGGTCACCGGACGCCCCGGCCGCTGCAAATGCCCGGGTTGCTCGCTCATCGTAGAACCTGCCTGGGGTGAGTCCCGCAAGCTGGCGATTCTAGTGGATCGGCGTCCTTACCTCTTCGTGAATGGCAGCAGCATCGGGGTGTGGGCGCGGTACCGGCGCAGCGCTCCCCGAAGGCGCCGATCAGGTCGGCTCCCCGAGCTGGATGCCGATGAGGAGGTAGCCGGTGGTGGCGAGGGCGAACAGCGAGTGTCCCTGGGTCATGACCCCCCAGAAGGCGAGCAGGAACCCGAGGTACTGAGGATGACGCACCAGGGCGATACAGCAGGCGTCACGAGCCGTCTGGGGCGTAAGGGGTGCCCCCAGGTGCTGCCAATACGGACCATGGGGACCCCTTGGCCGGCAAGACGTCCCCGTGGGACGGCTCGGGCTGATGGTCAACTGTAACCGACTGTAGTCCGGCCGCGGTTTGCTGGCTCGCGACGAGCTTGGACGTAAGCTTAAGAGCGTTGCTGCGCGCGGCGCTCGGCGAGGGAACGCTCCACCTGCTCGGTGATCCTCGTGGCGGTCTGCAGCGCCATGAGGCCCGCCTCGCCCGGCACCACCGGGGGCCGTCCGTGGCGGATGCAGTCGAGGAAGGACTCGATCTCCGCCTTCAGGGCATCCCCGGCCTCCAGGCTCTGCTCCTCGATGGTCACGGGCAGCGCCCCGGGCACCTCGGACGCCGGACGTTTCCTGATAAGCGTCAGGATCTTCTGCTGCAGGTCGAGGGAGAGGTAGGCGTCGTCCTCGAAGATGCGCATCTTGCGCTCGGTCTTCAGGCTGACCCGCGAGGCGGTCGCATTCGCCACGCAGCCGTTGGCAAAACGCAGCCGGGCGTTGGCGATGTCGATTTCCTCGGAAAACACCGGCGTGCCGACCGCATCGATGCTCACCAGCGGCGCACCGACGATAGTCTGCACGATGTCGATGTCGTGGATCATCAGATCGAGCACCACGTTCACATCGGTGCCACGCTCGCGGTATGGCGCCAGGCGGTGACACTCGATGAAGCGCGGCGAGCGCAGGTGCGGCTCGGCGGCCAGGATCGCGGAATTGAAGCGCTCGAGGTGACCGACCTGCAGCAGGCGCTGCTCGGCGGCGGCCAGGGCGATCAGCTCGCGCGCCTCGGCCTCGGTCTCGGTGATCGGTTTCTCCACCAGCACGTGCGCGCCGGCGCGCAGAAAGTCGCGTGCGATGGCAAAGTGCGTCGGGGTCGGCGTCACGATACTCACCGCGTCCACCGTGCCCAGCAGCTCGCGGTAGTCCTCGAGCCCGCGGGTGGCGAGCTCGCCGGCCACCTGCTCGCGCGCCGCGGCGCGCGGATCGACGACGGCCACGAGCTCGCAGCCGGCGGCCTGCGCGTATTTCTGCGCGTGAAAGCGTCCGAGGTACCCCACGCCGATGACGGCGGCTCTGATTTTGTGCATGGGGAGGCTATTATGCGCGCCCGCGCGGCGCTGCCCGAACTGATAGTGTGACCGTAACGGACCGCACCCCCCATGTCCTCACCGCCCCTCATGGACGACACCGAACCGGCCGCCGGCCTCCTCGCGCGGCTGCGCGCGCTATCGCGCCTGCAGCGCGAGCTCCTCCTCTACGCGTTCCTGGTGCTCGGCGGAGCGCTGCTCATGCCGCTCTTGATCTGGGTCGTTGGCAACCGCGTGCTCGGCCCCTATACGCATGGCCAGAACGCGCACGCGGGGGCCCTGGCGCTGCTCGGGGACTTCCTGGTGGGCCTGGTGCACGGTTCGGCGGTGTTCTGGGCGGTGGCCCTTGGGCCGGCCGCGCTGCTGCTGCTGGTGCGCCTGTTCGTGCTCCTGTTCCGGGCACTGCCGCGCTCGCGGGGCGACTAGAGCGCGGCGGCGCTTTAGCGCGGCCAGTAGGCCCAGACGGCAAGGGCGAACATGGCCGCCGTGGCCGCATGCGCCGCGAAGCGCCAGGCGCGCAGGCGCAGCTCCCCGTAGAGGCTCGCGGCGCAGACGGCCGAGAATAAGCCAAATACGCCGATCGCCTTCAGCAGGGCCGCGTGCTCGGGGGCGAAGCGGGCCTCGTCGGCCGGCAGAAACAGGATTACCACCCAGGTCAGGAGCAGCCCCACCGCCAGGGCGACGGCTGATCCGGTCAGAATTGCCAGCAGGGCGGCCAGGGGACGCATGATTGTGAGGACTGCACTTGCTAAAAACGAACCGCACGCTCTAGCCTTACTCTAAGAGTGTACCGAAACCACGAGTTCCCCAAGATGCCCTTAGCTATGCGTCGCTCCTCCGGCTGGATCACCGCCGCCGTCCTCGCCATGACGGCGCTGGTGCTTGCCGGTTCCGTGCAGGCGCCCGCCAGTACCTCGCTCCTGCCCGCCGGCGCCATCGCGCCGACCGATCCGCAGCGCGCCACCGCGCGCAAGATCGGCCGCATCCTCGAGGAGGCGCATTACAGCCGCGCCGCGCTCGATGACAAGATGTCCGAGGTGATCTACCAGCGCTATCTGGAATCACTCGACGGGCAGAAGAGTTACTTCCTGCAAAGCGACATCAACGACTTCAACGCCTACCGCTTCCTGTTCGACGACATGATCCGCACCGGGGACATCGACCCCGCCTACCTGATCTTCGCGCGCTTCCAGCAGCGCAACCACGAACGCATCCAGCACGCGATCGCGCTGCTCAGCACCGAGCCGGACTGGACCGTGAACGAGAGCTTCGACTTCGACCGCAGCAAGGCGAGCTGGCTCAGCGACCAGGCGGCACTCGATGAGCTGTGGCGCAAGCGCGTGAAGAACGATGCGCTCTCGCTCATGCTGACCGGCAAGCCGTGGCCCGAGGTCGCCGATGTCCTCAAGAAGCGCTACGAGCGCGTGCTCAAGCGCGTCGACCAGGTGAGTCCGGATGACGTGTTCGAGAACCTGATGAACGCGTACGCGCGCGCCTTCGACCCGCACTCGAGCTACTTCTCGCCACGCTCCTCCGAGGAGTACCGCATCCAGATGAGCCTCAACTACGAGGGCATCGGCGCCTCGCTGCAGATCATCGATGACTACGTCACGATCATGAGCGTGCTCGAGGGCGGCCCGGCGGCCGTCGCCGGCACGCTCACCGTCAACGACCGCATCACCGGGGTCGGCCAGGGCAAGGACGGCGGCTTCCAGGACGTCATCGGCTGGCGCCTGGATGATGTGGTGCAGCTGATCCGCGGCAAGGCCGGCACGCTGGTACGGCTGCAGATCCTGCCCGCCGGTGCCGGCCCCGGCGCGCCGGAGAAAGTGCTCGAGTTCACCCGCAACCAGGTCACCCTCGAGGCGCAGGCGGCGCACAAGGAAGTGAAGAACGTCGCGCGCAACGGCAAGGTCTACAAGATCGGCGTGATCACGGTGCCGGGCTTCTACCGCGACGTTGCCGCCGAGAGCGCCGGGGACAAGAACTACCGCAGCACCACGCGCGACGTGGCGAAGCTGCTGAAGGAGCTCAAGAGCGAGAACATCGACGGGCTGGTGCTCGACCTGCGCAACGACGGCGGCGGCTACCTGCCCGAGGCCACCGAGCTCACCGGGCTGTTCATCGACCACGGCCCGGTCGTGCAGGTGCGCGACACCACCGGACGGCTGGAAGTCCTCGATGACCCGCAGAGCATGCCCACCTACGACGGCCCGCTCGCGGTGCTCGTGGACCGCCTGAGCGCCTCGGCGTCGGAGATCTTCGCCGGCGCCATTCAGGACTACCACCGTGGTCTGATTTTGGGACAGACCACCTTCGGCAAGGGCACGGTACAGAGCCTGATGCCGCTCGACCGCTTCTCCTCCAAGCCCACGAGCGGGCAGCTGACCGTGACGATCGGCAAGTTCTACCGCGTCACGGGTGAGAGCACCCAGCACCGCGGCGTGCAGCCCGACGTGGCGCTCGCCTCGGCGATCGACACCAAGGAAATCGGCGAGAGCGCGCTCGAGTCCGCCCTGCCCTGGGATCGCATCGCCGGCGTGCCGTTCAAGACCAGCGCGGGCACCGCGGCCGCCCCGCCGATCGCGGCCCTGGCCACCGAGGAGGACGCGCGCGCGCAGATCGATCCGGACTACAAGTGGCTGAAGTCGGACATCGCGGCGCTCGACTCGGTGCGCGAACAGAAGACCGTGTCACTGAACCTCAAGGTACGGCGCGAGGAGCGCACGCGCATCGACAAGGAGCGCCTGGAGCGCGAGAACAGTCGGCGCGCCGCCAAGAACCTGCCCGCGTACAAGAGCGTGGAGGAGCTGGACAAGGCCAAGGACACCACCGACGTGGTGCTCGATCAGGCCAGCCAGGTGATGGCGGACGTGCTCGGCGGCGCGAAGAATCTGCCGCAGCAGCAGAAGACCGCGCGCAGCGGCTGAAGCGCGCCGCTGCCTCAGCGCAGCAGGATGCGGAACAGGTCCCAGGTGTCGTCGGCGAGCACGTTCGGCAGACGCTCGGCGCCTGCGCCCAACGGCGCCAGCTGCAGGATGTCCCCTTCGGTGAGCGCGATCGAATCGGTGAGCGGCGAGCCGTCGTTGGCGCCGCGGTAGCGCGCCACGCGCTTGAGACGCTCGCCGCGCTCGCGGATCTCCTCCGCCAGACCTTCGCGCGCGGCGATGAGGCTATGGGCGCGGGTGATCTGCCCCATGAGCAGCACGCACTCCTGCGGTGGGCCGTAGCTGTCGGTGACCTCGCGCTGACTGGTGGCTTCGTGCGCCCGTGCCACCAGCGGCGCCTTCAGCGTCGCCACCCGCAGGCACAGCACTTCCGCGTAGGCGATGGCGGCGATGTTGATGGCGCGCCGCGCCTGCAGCGACAGCCCGGGAAACTCCGGCAGGCTCTCGCGGGCGATCTCCTCGGCCGCGGCCTGCGCCTGCGCGAGTGCCGCGCGCGCTTCGCCAAGCTGCGCCTGCGCTGCATGGATGCGTCCGCCCAGCGCGCGGCGCTTGAAGTAGTGCCAGAAGCGCGTGAGAGCCGCGCGCTCGGTTTCCAGCGCGGCCACCTGGGCGCTCGCCTGCTCATGCAGCGCCTGCGCCGCATCGAGCTGCTTCTGCGCGGACTGGCGCCGGGCGAACTGGCGCTGGTTGTGCTGTGCGAGGTGCACGCGGCGCTCGCGCTCCTCCTGCTGACGCGCCAGATCCGTGACGAACTGCGTGATGAGCTCGCGCCCCGCCTGCCACAAGCGCCGCAGCTGATAGAAGACCAGCGCGCCGTAGGCGGTCTCCGGCGTACCGAGCCGCCCCTCGAGAGCGCTCAGCATCTCCTGCACGCGCTGCGTGGCGCCCTCCTGCTGCTTGATCAGGTCCTTGAGACGGAACGTCTCATCCTGCAGGCCACCGTAGGCCTTCTTCAGCTCCGCGCGGTTGCGGAACAGCTCGAGCACCCGGTGATCTTCATCGGGCGGGCGTTCCGGGCGCAGGCTGAGCTTGAGAAATCCGAGTTGTCTGAGCGCCTTCATGAGAAACGAGGCGGCGAACCGCTCCTTCTCAAGCGCCGGATCCGGACCCCGTGCTGGCTGAGAAGCGATGACCCCGCTCCACGCAGTATTCCAGCCACTTATTTAACATCATGTTACGCGCCCAGCGCTGATCCAGTTCACGCTCCGCGTGGCTGCGCAGCGCCTGCAGGTGCGGCTGGGCGTGAACGTGCGCCCACTGCTGGGCTTCGACCAGGTGCGCGTCGTGGTAGATGCGCACGCGCATGTCGGGGTACTTGGAGGCGCCGTGCGCGTCCGCGAGCAGATACGTGAGACTGACGGTGCTGGTGTAGGGTGAGCGCTCGGTCACGCTGAGAACGAGGTCACAGTCCGAGGGCACCCGCGAACAGTACTCGCCGCGCAGGGTGCCCAGATCCCCGGCGAGCCAGCCGAGACGGATGAAGTTGCTCTCGTACAGTCCCATGAGCGCGACGAAGCTGCGTGGCCGCGCACGCCAGGAGACTAAGGTCCGTGTATCAGTGAGGAGCACGCCCCGACTATAACGCACAAGACTTGCGCTGCAAGTCGATCAGCACGCGAATTTATGTCGGTTGGCGCTCGGCGGCGCTTGCAAAATCCGTGCGATGGTTCACGTTCACCACGCGCAGCACGCGCCGTGTCACAATGCAAGACTGGCACACCGCCGTCAGGGACGCAGCCGCCGTTCGATCCCGGTGGTATTGAGGATGCGGCTGGCGATTTCCTCGATCGAGCACTCGGTGGTATCGAGTGATGGGATCTTGTAGCGCGCGTAGAGCGCATCGGCCGTGCGCAACTCGTACGTCACCTGTGCGCGCGAGGCATAGCGGCTCTCCGGGCGGCGCTCATTGCGGATCTGCTGCAAGCGCTCCGGCCGGATGGTGAGTGCGTACAGCTTGCTGCGGAACAGGTCCAGGCGCGCGGGCAGGCGCCCCGCCTCCAGGTCATCCTCCGTGAGCGGGTAGTTGGCCGCGAACACCCCGTACTGCAGCGCCATGTAGACGCAGGTCGGCGTCTTGCCGACGCGCGACACGCCGATCAGCACCACGTCCGCGTGCGCGTAGTCACCCCCGGTACCGTCATCGTTGGCGAGCGCAAAGTTGGTGGCGTTGATGCGCGTGGTATAGGCGGCAAGGTCCGCGATGCCGTGCGCCCGTCCGGCGCGGTGCGTCGAGCGGGTGTCGAGTTCACGCTCGAGCGGGCCGACGAAGGCGGAGAACAGATCCAGGAACAGCGCGTTGGCCCCGACCACCACGTCGCGCAGCTCGTCCTGTACCAGGGTGCTGAAGACGATCGGCCGCAGGCCGGTTTGCTCGCCGGCGCGGTTGATGCGCCGGACGACCTCGTGCGCCTTGTCAATGTCGGATACAAATGGCAAAGTCACCGGCCGAAATTCCAGGCCCTCGAACTGCGTCATCAGGCTGTGGCCCAGCGTTTCCGCGGTCACGCCCGTCTGGTCGGAGACGAAAAAAACGGTTCGACGGCTCACGGGCTTGGCATACTTTCGCGGCTGGGCGATGGATCCGCAGTGTTTCACCGCGCGCGCAGGCTCGCAAGCGTCCGCGGGCGGTCTTCAGGAGCATCCTTGAACGCATTCGTCATCCCGTTCGAGCAGCTGGGCATGCGCGATGTCGAGACCGTCGGCGGCAAGAACGCCTCCCTCGGAGAAATGATCGGCTCGCTGACGCGCCTCGGCGTGCAGGTCCCGGGCGGTTTTGCCACCACCGCCCAGGCGTACCGGGAGTTCCTGCAGCAGGGCGCCCTGGACGCGCGCATCCGCACCGAGCTCGCCAGCCTCGATGTGGATGACGTGACCAAGCTCGCCGCGACCGGGGCCCGCATCCGCCAGTGGATCATGGCGACACCGTTCCCGCCGCCGTTCGAGCAGGCCGTGATCGCGCAGTTTCGCCAGATGTCCGGCGGCGCGGACATTGCGGTCGCGGTGCGCTCCTCGGCCACCGCCGAGGACCTGCCGGAGGCCTCCTTCGCCGGCCAGCAGGAAACCTTCCTCAACGTGCGCGGCGAGGCCGGCGTGCTGCGCGCCATGCACGAGGTGTTCGCCTCGCTGTTCAACGACCGTGCCATTTCCTACCGCGTGCACCAGGGCTTCGATCACAGCGCAGTCGCGCTCTCGGCCGGCGTGCAGCACATGGTGCGCAGCGACCTTGGGGCTGCCGGCGTCATGTTCACCCTCGACACCGACTCCGGCTTCCGCGACGTGGTGTTCATCACCGCCTCCTGGGGCCTGGGCGAAACGGTGGTGCAGGGCGCGGTCAACCCGGACGAGTTCTACCTCTACAAGCCCGCGCTGCGCGCCGGCAAGCACGCGGTGCTGCGCCGCAATCTTGGCGGCAAGGCCGTGAAGATGGTGTATGCCCCGGAGGGTTCCGCCGCCCGCGTGCAGACCGTGGACGTGCCGCAGGCGGAGCGCCAGCGCTTCTGCCTGAGCGACGCGGACCTCGTGATGCTGGCGCGCCAGGCACTGATCATCGAGGAGCACTACCAGCGGCCCATGGACATCGAGTGGGCGCGCGACGGCGCCTCCGGGTCCATCTACATCCTGCAGGCGCGCCCGGAGACGGTGCAGAGCCGCGTCGGACGTACCATCCAGCGCTACGCGCTCAAGGGCACCTCCCGGGTGCTCGCCACCGGGCGCAGCATCGGCCAGCGCATCGGCGCGGGCACCGCGCGCGTGATCCGCGACGCCAGCGAGATGGCGCGCGTGCAGTCCGGGGACGTGCTGGTCGCCGACATGACCGACCCTGACTGGGAGCCGGTCATGAAGCGTGCCGCCGCCATCGTCACCAACCGCGGCGGGCGCACCTGCCACGCGGCCATCATCGCGCGCGAACTGGGCATCCCGGCGGTGGTCGGCTGCGGGGACGCCACGCAGCGCATCCGCGAGGGTCAGGACGTCACCGTGTCCTGCGCCGAGGGTGACACCGGCCAGGTGTACGAGGGGCTGCTGGAATTCGAGCGCAAGCAGATCGAGCTTGACTCGCTGCCGAAGATTCCCGTGAAGATCATGATGAACGTCGGCAACCCCGACCGCGCCTTCGATTTCGCGGCGATCCCGCACCACGGCGTGGGGCTGGCGCGGCTCGAGTTCATCATCAACCGCATGATCGGGGTGCATCCGCGCGCGCTGCTGGAGTTCGATCGCCTCGACGGGGAACTGCAGGAGCAGATCCGCGCCCAGATCGCCGGCTACGCGGATCCGGTGTCCTTCTACGTCGAGAAGCTGGCCGAGGGCATCGCGCAGATCGCCGCCGCCTTCGCCCCCGAGCCGGTGATCGTGCGCCTCTCGGACTTCAAGTCCAACGAATACGCCAATCTCATCGGCGGCACGCGCTACGAGCCGCAGGAAGAGAACCCGATGCTCGGTTTCCGCGGCGCGGCGCGCTACACCGATGAAGCCTTCCGCCCGTGCTTCGAGCTGGAGTGCCGGGCGCTCAAGCGCGTGCGCGAGACCATGGGGCTCACCAACGTGCAGGTGATGGTGCCGTTCGTGCGCAGCGTCGAGGAGGCGCGCCAGGTCACCGAGCTTCTGGCCGCGAACGGGCTGAAGCGCGGTGTCGACGGCCTGAAGATCATCATGATGTGCGAGCTGCCCACCAACGCGCTGCTCGCCGAGCAGTACCTTGAGTACTTTGACGGCATGTCGATCGGTTCCAACGACATGACGCAGCTCACCCTCGGGCTCGACCGCGATTCGGCCATCGTCGCGCGCCTGTTCGATGAACGCGACGAGGCGGTGCGCAAGCTGCTGTCGATGGCCATCGTCGCCTGCCGCAACAAGAAGAAGTACGTCGGCATCTGCGGCCAGGGACCCTCGGATCACCCGGACCTGGCGCGCTGGCTGCTCGATCAGGGCATCGAGAGCATGTCGCTCAACCCGGACACGGTGGTCGAGACCTGGCTGTTTCTCGCGCAGCCGCCCGGCGACAGCAAGCTCGCCTGAGGCAACCCTAGGGGATACCCGAGAACTGCGGCGCGAACAGCCGCGCGCGGTAGTGACGCAGCTCGCGGATCGACTCGTGGATGTCAGCACTGGCAAGGTGTGCGCCCTGCTTGACGAAGCCCTCGGAGACCTCCGGCGCCCAGCGGCGCGCCAGCTCCTTCAGCGTGCTCACGTCCAGGTTGCGATAGTGGAAGAAGCGCTCGAGGTCGGGCATGAGGCGCGCCAGGAAGCGCCGGTCCTGGCAGATGCTGTTGCCGCACATGGGCGAGACGCTGGCGTGGACCAGTGGCGCCAGGAACTCGAGCGTGCGCCGCTGCGCCTCCGCGGTGCTCACCTGGCTCGCGCGCACGCGCGCGATCAGGCCCGAGGAACCGTGCTGGCGCTGGTTCCAGGCGTCCATGCGTGCCAGCACTTCATCGCTTTGATGGATCGCGAGCTCCGGTCCCTCGGCGACGATGTTGAGGTCCTTGTCGGTGACCACGGTGGCGATTTCGATGATCGCGTCGGAGTCGGTATTGAGCCCCGTCATCTCAAGATCGATCCAGATGAGGTGATCGCCGTTCGGCATGGGGCCTTAAGTGGTGGTAGCGTGTTGGCGGCGCAACGTGCAGCCTGAAGTGTAGCAGACGCCCGCGGGCGTACCCCTCGCATGCCACAGACGGTCGTCGGACAAGTGATCGCCGCTTTCGGGCGCCACGTGCTGGTGCGCACCGCGGCCGGGGCCGCGCTGCGCGCGCGTCCCTTCGGGCGCTCGCTCACCATCGTGTGCGGCGACCAGGTACGCTGCGAACTCGATGCGCGCCACGAGGAAGTGCACGTACTCGAGGTGCTCACGCGGCGCACCGCGCTCTATCGCGCCACCGCGCGCGGCGCCACCGAACCGGTGGTCGCCAATCTCACCCAGCTGTTCGTGGTGCTCGCGCCGCTGCCACTACCGGATCTGTTCGTGGTCGACCGCTATCTGGCGGCCGCCACCGCGGCCGGCATCACGGCCACCCTGATCGTTAACAAGAGCGACCTGGGGGTCGACGCGGGGCTCGCCGCCGAGCTCGCCGTCTACGCCGCCGCCGGCTACGGCGCGCTCGCCTGCTCGGCCGACAGCGGCGCCGGCGTGGAGGCGCTGCGGGCAGCCCTGTCCCCGGCGGCACTGGCAGCGCTCGTCGGTCAGTCGGGGGTCGGCAAGTCCTCCCTGGTGCGCCGCCTGATCCCGGCGGCGGACATCACGATCGGTGAGCTGGTGCGCGAGGAAGAAGGCCGGCACACCACCACCGCCTCGCGGCTGTATGACCTGCCCAACGGCGCCGCCCTCATCGATTCCCCCGGCGTGCGCGACTTCGCGCCCGCGGTGGAGGCGCTCGATGAGCGCGCGCTCGGCTTCGTCGAGGTCGAGCGTCTGGCGCCGGGCTGCCGCTTCGCGGACTGTCGCCACATGCGCGAGCCGGGCTGCGCGGTCATCAAGGCCGTCGAGGGCGGGGCGCTCTCGGCACGCCGCTACGAGAGCTACCGGCGGCTGCGGCGCCTGTACGAGGAGCTCTCGGCGGCACGCCGTCCGGAGCGCAACCGCTGAGGCGGGCGGTGCGGGCGCTTGCGCCCGCACTCACTGGCTCGGCGGCTGCACGTCCGCGAGCGCCGCGCCGCTCTCCGGCGCCCCCGCCGCGCCCGCCCGATGCTGACTGATGGCACTGCCGTCAGCCGCGCGCAGCGCGCGGAACACCACGCTCGAGGCAATGGTGGCGACGCCCAGGACCAGGAAGGCCTCGTGCACGCCGCGTACCATGGTCGCGGCATCCGTGTGGAAGCGATCCGGTACAAACACCGCCGCGACCAGCGAGGCGCCGGCGATGCCGAAGCTCATCGACAGCTGCTGCACCGTGCTCGCGATGGTGCTGGCGCCGGCCGCCTCGACCTCCGGGACGTCCGCGTACACCAGGGTATTCATGCTGGTGTACTGCAGGGACTGGAAGAAGCCGTAGGCGAAGGCCTGCAGCACGATCAGCCACACCGGGGTCGCCGCCCCGATGGTTGCGAACAGCCCGATCAGTGCGCCGAGCACCACGGTGTTGGAGACCAGCACCGCGCGATAGCCGAAGCGCGCGAGGATGCGCGGCGTCAGCACCTTGAGGCTGATCGCCGCGGCTGCCTGCGGCATCATCAGCAGGCCCGACTGGATCGGCGTGTAGCCGAGGCCCACCTGGTAGAGCAGCGGGAACAGGAACGGCACGCCACCGATGGCGATGCGCGTGAAGAAACTGCCACCGACGGCGGCGCGGAAGGTGCGGATCCTGAACAGGGCCAGCTGCAGGAGCGGCTGCAGCACGCCGGCCGAGCGCAGCCCGTAGGCGAGCAGCAGCGCCACCGCGAGCCCCAGCAGCGCCACCACCTGCGGGGCACCCAGACGGTGCTCGCCGAAGACCTCCAGCACGTAGGACAGCAGCGCGATGCCGGAGCTGAACAGCAGCAGTCCGGCGACATCGAGCGGCGGGGTATGCTCGTTGCGGTACTCCGGCAGGTAGCGGTACACCAGCCACAGGCCGGCGATACCGATCGGCACGTTGAGGTAGAAAATCACGCTCCAGTGCAGGTAGCCGGTGATGAAGCCGCCGGCCACGGGGCCCAGCATCGGGCCGACGAGTCCGGGGATCGCCACGAAACTCATGGCACGCACCAGCTCGGACTTTGGGAAGCTGCGCACCAGCGTCAGCCGCCCGACCGGCACCATCATCGCCCCGCCACAGCCTTGCAGGATGCGGAAGGCCACCAGGTAGTGGATGTTGCGCGCCAGCCCGCACAACAGCGAGGCGGCGGCGAACAGCGCGATGGCGCCGCCGAACACGCGGCGCGTGCCGAAGCGGTTCGCCATCCAGCCGCTGACGGGGATGAACACCGCCAGGCTCAGCGAGTAGCTGGAAAGCACCGACTTCATGCTGAGCGGGGCGACGCCGAGGGCGCGCGCGATGCTCGGCACGGCGGTATTGAGGATCGTGGTGTCGAGCGCCTGCATGAAGAACGCCACCGCCACGAGCCACGGCAGCAGCTCGCGGCGCGCGCGCGCCGGGGGCTCGATGCCGGGAGTCACCAGAGTGTGCCGCCGCCGCCAGGCGCAGCGCAGCGATCGGGTACGCCGCGCGCTGGCGCGCTACAGCGACTGGCGGCCGGCGAGTGCGTGCGCGAGCGTGCCGCCGTCAACGTATTCCAGTTCCCCGCCCACCGGCACGCCGTGGGCAATGCGGCTCGCGCGGATGCCACGCCGCGCGGCGAGTTCACTCAGAAAATGCGCCGTGGCGTCACCCTCGACGGTGGAGTTGGTGGCGAGGATCAGTTCGCGCACGCCGCCTTCGGCGAGGATCGCCTCGAGCTCGCGCATCCCGAGCTGCTCCGGCCCGATCCCGTCCAGCGGCGACAGGTGCCCCATGAGGACGAAGTAGCGGCCGCGATAGCTGCCGGAGGATTCGATCGCGACCACGTCGGCGGGGGACTCCACCGCGCACAGCAGCGCCGCATCGCGCTGGCTGGCCGCACAGATGACGCACAGCGCCTCCTCGGTGAGCATGCGGCAACGCTGGCAGCGCTTCACGCAGGTGAGCGCGGCGGTGAGCGCCTCGGCCAGTGAGCGCGCGCCGGGACGTCCCTCCTGCAGCAGGTGAAACGCCATGCGCTGTGCACTCTTCGGTCCCACCCCGGGCAGGGTGCGCAGCGCGTCGATGAGGCGCGCCAGTTGCGGGGAATGCTTCATCGTCGCTTCAGAACGGCAGCTTCATTCCCGGGGGCAGCTGCAGGCCCGAGGTCAGGCTCGCCATTTTTTCCTGGGTGCGTGCCTCGACCTTGTGCACGGCATCGTTGGCGGCGGCGGCGATCAGATCCTCGAGCAGGTCGCGGTCCTCGCCGCTGACGCTGGGCTCGATCTGCACGCGCTTCACCTCGTGGCGGCCGTTCATGGTGATCTTCACCATACCGCCGCCGGACTCGCCGACCACCTCGATGCTGGCGATCTCGGCCTGGGCCTTCTGCATGTTCGCCTGCATCGCCTGCGCCTGCTTCATCAGGTTGTTGAAATTACCCTTCATTGGAACTGCACCCTCGAGGCGCCCCGCGCCGGCTGTATGAGTGAATTCATTTTACCGGACGCACGCTGTCCGGGAGCACGGTGGCCCCGAAGCGCTCGCGCAGCCCCTTGACCCCGGCGTCCTCCTCGAAGGCCTGGCGCGCCTGGGCGAGTTCGGTGTCCGAGGCGCGCCGCTGCGCTTGCGCCGGCGTCTCGGCGCCCGGCGTCACCGCCTGAAACTCCAGCCGCACGGTCTCCCCGTAGTAGCGTGACAGCGCCTGCGCGAGCTTCTCCTCCTGCGCGGCGGTGCGTACCAGCTGGTTGCGCGGATCCAGCCCCAGGCGCACCACTGCTCCTTGGCGGCCGATGAAGGCGCAGTGGTTCGCGAGCTGGCGCGCGGCTCCGGCAAGCTCAAGCTGGCTCACGATCTGCGCCCACGGACCGTCCCGGCCGGTGCCCGGGGCCGCCGCGGGCGCCGGGGGGGCGAGCGCGGCTGCGGGGGCGCCAGCGGCGCCCGCGCGGGGCGCGGCGCGCTGCGGCTCGCCCGGCGCCGTGGGAGCTGCGAGCGTGGCACCCGCGGGCCGAAAGGCCAGCATGCGCAGCAGCGTCATCTCAAAGCCACTGCGCGGGTCGGGAGCCAGGGGCAGGTCGCGGCGGCCGATGATCGCGGTCTGGTAGTACAGCTGTACATCCTCGCTCGTCAGCGCGCGCGCCAGACGCTCCAGCAGCTCCGGCGCGTAGAGCTCGTCGCCCTCGTAGTCGGCAAGCGCCTGCTTGAATCCCACGCGCACCAAGAGCGCGGCGAGTTCATCGAGCACCTGCGCGTAGTCGGGCGCGAATTCCTCGAGGGACTGAGCGCAGCGCAGCAGCTCGCTGCTGTTGGCGGCGGCCAGCAGCTCCGCGATGCGCACCACGTGATCGCGCGAGATGCTGCCGAGCATGGCCCGCGCCTCGGCCTCCCCCGCCGTGCCGCCGCCAAAGGCGATCAGCTGATCGAGCAGCGACAGTGCATCGCGCATGCTGCCGTCGGCCGCCTGGGACAGCAGCCTCAGGGCCGCAGCCTCGAACGTCACACCCTCCTGCTCGAGGATGTGCTTGAGGTGGGCGGCGATCTCGGCCGCCGGCAGGCGCTTGAGGTTGAACTGCAGGCAGCGCGACAGCACCGTCACCGGCAGCTTCTGCGGGTCGGTGGTGGCGAGCAGGAACTTCACGTGCGGCGGGGGCTCCTCGAGTGTCTTCAGCAGCGCGTTGAAGGAGTGCGTGGAGAGCATGTGCACCTCGTCGATGAGGTACACCTTGTAGCGGCCGCGGGTGGGGGCGTACTGCACGTTGTCCAGCAGCTCGCGCGTGTCGTCCACCTTGGTGCGGGAGGCCGCATCGACCTCGATGAGATCCGGAAAGCGCCCCGCGTCGATCTCGCGGCAGCTCGCGCAGCTGCCGTCCGGCTCGGGCGTCACGCCCAGCTCGCAATTGAGGCACTTGGCAAGGATCCGCGCGATGGTGGTCTTGCCCACGCCGCGCGTGCCGGTGAACAGAAACGCATGGTGCACGCGGCCGCTCGCGAGCGCGTTGACGAGCGCGCGCCGCACGTGCTCCTGCCCGACGAGCTCGGCGAACTTCTTCGGGCGCCACTTGCGCGCCAGCGCGGTGTAACTCATGAACCGATCCTCAAACGCACCATGGAGGCGGCCCGCACCAGCTTAGGCTCCGGCACCCGACATCGCCGCTGCCGCTGCTGCCTTCCGGCCCTGACGGGATTCACGACTGGTCGTCGCGGAGAAACCGATGCGGGCCACCATGTCAGTACCGTTTGGTGGCGGAGAGGGTGGGATTCGAACCCACGAACACCCGTTGAGATGTTACTGGAATTCCAGTCCAGCGCCTTCGACCGCTCGGCCACCTCTCCGATCAAC
>Ga0207693_10001012_pt1 | contig 25235 bp, 25 predicted proteins | sample LARL81metaG_FD_184347 | JGI IMG/M metagenome (GOLD analysis project Ga0207693, IMG submission 184347) | Corn, switchgrass and miscanthus rhizosphere microbial communities from Kellogg Biological Station, Michigan, USA - LAR L8-1 metaG... | ecosystem: Host-associated > Plants > Roots >... | reverse complement strand
CGTAAGGCACTTTTCCCTTAAAACAATATGCTTTGAAAATGTTTTATTACTTTTTCGGATAACCTCAAAACGAGCATTCTGACCCTGACCTGCGGGGCTCTCGTCAGCATCCATCGGCTCTCGCCGCTTCACTTTTGCGACGGAAAGTAGCTAGCTAAATATCATGTCAGATAGTCAGTCGCTATGGCCAGCCCGTTCTCCAGTAATTTGGGTATCTTGCAGCCAGAATTCGTATCGTGTTGCGTTGCCAAACGAGCACGCAGCTGTCTCTGACAATTTCGGTGCCAACGAGAAAGCGCGATGGTTCCGGAAGAAGGGTCGCGCCGCCGAATATCTCTCCCGAGGCAAGCCAGAGAAACATATTTTCTGGCCGCCTGGTGCGATGAAGAAATACTGAGCAGAGCCTTTGAGGAGAAGAAACAAGTGATTTGCCCGATCTGCTTGATTCGTCACCACCGTGTGACGAGAGAGTCGGCGGTAGGAGGCAGCCCCCAAGATAGAATCCCGCTCCTCCCTGGACAGGCCTTCCAACAACCGTATCCTGAACGGATCAGCAGCCAGCGAAGCCACGCTCATGCGAAAGGGTCGATCAGAGCCAGCGCACGCGTGTGGAGGCCCCTCCTCCGCAACGCAGCCCTGTGTGGCTCAAGCTCGTATTTGCGGCAAGAACTCACGAGACAGTGCAGTTCGGTAGTGGATGTTACCTGACCCTCCGCAGAAGCTCGCACTGGCAGAATTGACAGTTTGCCGCGGCGGACGACGCAGTCATTCTGCCTGTAGCTTGAAACCCACCACACACGATGATCCTCGCTCGTTCCCGCAACGAACCGTTCTCGTCGTCGGGTCAGAACCCGACTTCGCCGCCACGGTCGCGACCATCCTTCCCGATTGGAAAATCGAGCGGGCGTGGGACAACGTGGCGGCGCTCGCCTTCATCAAGTCGAGAGCGTTCGACCTGGTCCTTACCGGAGAAAGTACATCGGGGGCGGCCGATGTAGAACTACTGCGCAGAATTCGATTGGTCCGACCACATACGCGACTGATCATTATCACCAATGAAAGCACCCCATCTGATGTCGTCGCTTCCATGCGCGAACACGCCTTCAGCTATTTCTCGAAACCACTCTGCTGGACCTCGATTGCAGAGATGGTGCGGCATGCGGCTGAGAAACCGTGCTGGGACGATGGCATCGAAGTTCTTTCGGCAACGCCAGCTTGGATTCGGCTGGCCGCACGTTGCGACCTGAAGACAGCAGACAGACTGCTGCAGTTCTTCAACGAAATCGCAGATTTGCCCGAGCCAGAAAAGGGTAATGTAGCGGCTGCTCTTCGTGAAATGCTGTTGAACGCCATCGAGCACGGAGGGCAGTTCGATCCAAGCCAATACGTCGAGGTTGCCTATTTGAGAGCGCGTCACATGGTAGTGTGCCGTGTGAAAGATCCTGGTGAAGGTTTCGCACTCGACGAAATTCGCCACGCTGCTATCGCCAATCCACCCGACGATCCCATTCGCCATCAGAGCTATCGGGATGCTCAGGGACTCCGTCCCGGTGGTTTTGGAGTGCTGCTTACAAGAAGTCTTGTCGACGAGGTCATTTATAGCGAAAAGGGTAATGAGGTTCTGCTCGTCAAGTACGCCGACTCCCTCGCGAGCGCACGGCGTGACTAATACTCGTTTATGAAGATCCCATTCTCGGTCCAATCGAGAATCGCACGAAATGGAGAGTGTGATGACGTTAGCTGCCTACCCTTGTCCGGACCTGGAAATACGAGAGTCTGATAGAAGTGGGTACTTTTCGATGTTGGCAGAATCTCTCTGATTGAAGAATGACGACAGTCAAGTACAACTCCGTGTCGGCAGAACCAAAACGCTATTTGGCGGTAGGCTAGAGACAGTGCGAGGTTAAGTCCTGGCGCAAGGTTGCCGGCATGAAAACGACTCTGGCCCCGACACTGAAAGGCATGGTTGAAACAACCCTTGTCAATAGGCCTTAAGGCCCTCGGCGCGAAACTGCGCGCAAACGGCTTCCACTGCATGGATAGTTGGAGGCAGCACATTATCGAGTGTGTAGTTGAGTTTGAGTTCCTTCCACTTGAACTTGCCCATTTGATGAAAGGGCAGGACCTCGACTCGTTCCACGTTACCAAGCTTGGCGGTAAAGTTTGCGATCTTGGCAATATCCTTCACGTCATCTGTCACTCCGGGCACCAGCACGAAGCGTACCCAGACTGGCCTCCCGCGGGTAGCCAGGCGGCGCGCGAACTCCAGCGTTGGACCGATCTCCATTCCAGTAAGTCGGCGGTGCCGGTTCGGATCCCAGGCCTTGATACCCAGAAGTACCAGGTCGATTCTCTCCAACTCCACGTCGGTGAGGCGGGCGCCCAGGTTGCCGTTGGTTTCTACAGCAGTGTGAATCCCCATCGCTTGTGCGGCAGTGAGCAACTTCACGGCAAACCGGTCCTGCATCAACGGTTCGCCACCGCTCAATGTGAAGCCACCTGACATGATTTGGAGTCCGTAATGATATTTGCGCAGCTCTTCGGTTGCCTTGTCCAGCGTTACAGGGATCCCGTTGGTCATAGTCCATGTGTCGGGATTGTGGCAGTACAGGCAACGCCATTGGCAACCTGCCGTCCACGCAACCATGCGAACGCCCGGCCCGTCTACGGTGGAGCCGGTAGTGAAAGAATGAAGAAAACCCATGTCTCCCCTCGCCAAGGCTTTTCGGACGTCAGATTCCGGCACGTCCCGGCCGAGATTCACACGGAGTTCGAAAGGACTTGTCGCTTCCAGCTTGTTCAGTGGTTTCGTTTCGAGCATAGGTTCTAGCTCCCGTGGAAAGTTCGGTTGATAACGTCCATTTGCTGCTCCCGAGTCAATCGCACGAAGTTTACGGCATACCCGGAGACGCGGATCGTCAGGTTTGGGTACTTTTCCGGGTGGTCAATTGCATCCAAGAGAGTGTCACGATTCAGCACATTCACGTTCATGTGATAGCCTGTGGCGCTGAAGAAGGCGTCAAGCATGCTGCGCAAATTCGGGACCCGGTCTTCCATTACCCTCCCCAGACCTTCGGGTACCAAGGTAGTCGTTAGAGAAATACCGTCGGCGGCATCCCGATAGGGAATCTTGGCGACTGAGGCTGCGGAGGCATGGATGCCATGCGTGTCACGTCCGTGCATCGGATTGGCCCCAGGGGCAAACGGTTCTCCGTGCCGTCGTCCATCCGGTGTATTGCCTGTGCTCTTCCCGTACACCACGTTCGAAGTAATCGTCAGGATCGATTGGGTGTGCACGGCATTGCGATACGTGGGATATTTCCGTAGCTTGCTCATGAATTTGCTGACGAGCCATGAAGCCAGCTGGTCGACGCGATTGTCGTTGTTGCCAAACGTTGGAAACTCACCTGTAGTCTGATAGTCGGTCACGAGCCCGGTTTCGTCACGGATCACCCGGACTTTCGCGTAACGTATCGCCGACAGGCTGTCGGCAACAACCGACATTCCGGCCATGCCGAAGGCCATCGTTCGCAGCGGTGCATAGTCATGCAGCGCCATCTCAATGCGCTCATAGGCATACTTGTCGTGCATGTAGTGAATAATGTTCATGGCATTGACGTAGACGCCGGCGAGCCAGTCCATCATCGTTTCGAACTTGTCGATTACATCATTGAAATCGAGGTATTCGCTTTGGACAGCGCCATTTCCAGGTCCCACCTGTTCGCCAGTGATCTCGTCCCTGCCGCCGTTAATCGCATAGAGGAGGCATTTGGCGAGGTTGGCGCGAGCGCCGAAGAACTGCATCTGCTTTCCGACCAGCATGGGTGACACGCAACACGCGATGGCTCCGTCGTCTCCCCACGCGCGCCGCATAATTTCGTCACTTTCGAATTGAATGGAACTGGTGTCGATTGCGACCTGGGCTGCGAAACTGCGAAACCCAGCCGGCAGGCGCGGCGAATACCAGATTGTCAAGTTGGGCTCCGGAGCAGGGCCGAGGTTATAGAGTGTCCGAAGGTAGCGAAAACTGGTTTTGGTTACCAGAGGCCGTCCATCGTCTCCCATGCCGCCGATCGACTCCGTGACCCAGGTCGGATCACCGGCGAAAAGTTCGTCGTACTCCGGCGTGCGCAGAAAACGAACGATGCGCAGCTTGATGACGAAGTCATCGATAATCTCTTGCGCCTGCTCTTCTGTTAAGACGCCTGCGGTCAAATCGCGGTCGAAATAGATGTCGAGAAAGGTCGAAGTTCTCCCCAGGGACATCGCAGCGCCGTTCTGTTCCTTGACCGCTGCCAAATAGGCGAGGTACAGCCACTGCACCGCTTCCCGCGCACTTTTAGCCGGGCCTGAGATGTCGAACCCGTAGGAGGACGCCATCCGCTGGAGTTCCTTCAGCGCGCGAATCTGTTCACTCAATTCCTCCCGGTCGCGAATGATTTCGTCGGTAGACATGGCAGAGTCGAGACTGCGCTTCTCGTCATCTTTACCTTCAATGAGTCGTGAGACTCCATAGAGAGCCACGCGGCGGTAGTCACCGATGATGCGTCCGCGACCATAGGCGTCAGGGAGTCCGGTCAAGATGTGCGAGCTACGACACCGCCTCACGTCTTCGGTATACGCATCGAAAACAGCATCGTTATGAGTCTTGCGATATTTGGTAAACGCCTCGACCACGTGCGGATCAGGTTCGTATCCATAGGTTTTCAGGGCATGCACAACCATACGGAGCCCGCCGCTCGGCATGATGGAACGTTTGAGAGGCGCCTCGGTTTGAAGACCCACGATGATTTCGCTCTCGCGATCAATATAACCTGGGCCATGAGCGGTGATGGAACTGGGAACGAGGGAGACATCGAGCACCCCTTTCTTTCGTTCTTCCACAAAAAGCGCGTTCAAACGGTTCCACAGCTTCTCGGTCCGCCGCGTTGCGGGCATAAGGAAGGACTCGTCTCCCTCATACGGCCGGTAGTTCTGCTGGATGAAGTCGCGAACGTTGATCTCTTTTTGCCAGAGGCCGGTGCTGAACCCCTGCCATGGGGAAATCGCGTCGTCCGATCCCACGGGATGCACGATAGCAGTAGCCATTTGTAGTTCTCCGTATTCGGTTCACACATGAACCGCCAGCTTCGCGCGCCGGTGGCCCTCGGTCAATCCAAGAAGCGCGCCGGTGTGGCGTGCGATCATGAATTCCTCGTCCGTGGGAATGACCCAGGTCGAGACTTTGCTTTTGTGCGTAGATATGCGCGGACCTCTGTTGTTGTTGGCGTCGGCGTCCAGTTCTACTCCGAGCCAGGAAGACGCTTCGCAGATTCGCCGTCGGATCTCCGGTGAGTTCTCGCCAATGCCAGCGGTGAATACGAGTCCATCGACCCCGCCCAATACGGCGGCCAAAGCGCCGATCTCCTTGGCCGCGCGATAAACGAAATAGTCTACGGCCAGACGGGCCTCTGGCCCACTTTTGACCAGCAGCTCGCGCATGTCATTACTTATGCCTGAGATCCCGAGCAACCCCGATTTCTTGTACAGAATGGTCTCCACCTCTTTAGGAGACAGATTCAGACTCTGAAAAAGGTACAAAATAACGCCCGGATCAAGCCCCCCTGGCCTCGTGCCCATGCAGAGTCCATCCAGAGCCGTGAAACCCAGACTGCTATCTACGCTTTTCCCGTCTTTCAGAGCGCACAGACTGGCACCGCTTCCGAGATGCGCGATGATGACGCGTGTCCTCGCAATTTCCGGAGCCACTTCGGGCAGAACGGAAGCTATATATTCATAGGACAGGCCATGGAAGCCATATCGTTGAAGGCCCGATTTACAAATCTCCCTTGGCAGCGGCACCAACTTCGCAACAGGTGAGTGCCCCGAATGAAAGCTCGTGTCGAAACAGGCGACTTGCGGCACGTCTGGCATTCGCTCGAAGATTGTTTCAATGGCTAACAGGTTGTGCGGCTGATGTAATGGGGCGAGAGGAGTCAGTTCGTATAGTTCTGCCAGAACTTGGCGGGTTACGATCACTGGTTGGGCATACCGCGCTCCACCATGAACCACACGGTGACCGACACCCACAACTCGTGCGCCACCGTACTTGGAGCGAAGCCACGAAGCCACAGCATCGAGGGCGGCCCGGCCATCACATACCCAATCATCCAAATTATTTTGCGCGATGACTCTGTCCTTAGCGTCCTTGGCAGTGAGGCATGGCGATGTCCCGATACCTTCAATCTGTCCGCGTGATTCCAGTCGCCAATTTTCCGTGGCTGACCGCTGGAATACGCAGAACTTAAGACTTGATGAGCCCGCATTGAGTACCAGTGCGTAGTTATCCATATGGATCCTCTAGGCCTTCTTCCGTCGCGCATGCGCTACCTGCATGGCCACAGCGCAACTGGCAATCCGGGAGCGAACACTGTCTGCCCGGCTGGTTAGGATGATCGGTACTCTCGCCCCCAGCACCAGCCCGGCGCTGTCGGCATTGGCCAGGAAGGTTAGTTGCTTGGCAAGAATGTTGCCGGCTTCAAGATCTGGAGCGAGAAGAATGTCCGGATCGCCGGCGACCTCTGAGCGGATGCCCTTGGTTTCCGCCGCCTGCTTGCTGATCGCGTTGTCAAACGCCAGGGGTCCGTCCAGGATGCCACCCGTGATCTGTCCCCGCTCGGCCATCTTGCAAAGGGCCGCGGCATCGATGGTTGCTGGCATTTTCGAAGTCACGGTTTCGACTGCAGCAAGGATAGCGACTTTGGGCTTTTCGCGACCGAGCGAGATCGCCAGATCTATGGCGTTCTGGCAAATGTCCACTTTGTCTTCCAAGGTGGGAGCAATGTTGATCGCGCCGTCTGTAACAATGAGTACCTTGTGATAGGTGGGGACGTCCATGACGAAAACGTGGCTAACCCGGCGTTCGGTACGCAAGCCTTTATCGCGGGCGACGACTGCTCCCATCAGCTCGTCGGTGTGCAGGCTGCCTTTCATAAGAAGTTCTGCCTGTGCCTCGCGGAGTAGTTCAACCGCCTTAGCCGCCGCAGCATGGCTATGTGGAACGTCGATGATTTGGAGGTCGTTGACATCAATCCCTGCGGACTTGGCGGCGGATACTATTTTGAAGCGCGGGCCAACCAGGATCGGTATGATGAGCCCCTGGTTCGCAGCCTCCACCGCGGCGGACAGCGCTGTTACCTCGCAGGGGTGTGCCACCGCAGTTGGAACTGGCTTCAGATTTTTGCACCTCGCTAGCAATTGTTCGTACTTTCCACTTCCGCTTGTTGCGGTGGCGGTTGCCTGGCTCATCTTCATACCTCCTGTACTGCCCCAGAGAAACATGTTGGAATCGCGGAGCCTGTCTCCTTCAGGCAAAAGGCGAGCCCAATCGCCACGACAACGCCTAAGAGGAGGGGAGCAAAAGCCATCTGGTAGTGTTCAAGCCGCATTGGCCCGGCGCCACCGGCAAGGAGCTGAAGCATCCATCCGAAGACCGGACCTAATAGTGCGCTGAAGGTAAAATTCAGAAAATTCATTACACCTGTCGCCGTGCCGCCAAACTGAGGAGGATTGACTTCCTTGATGACGGTGTAAGGCAGCATTGCCGCGCCCGACGCCACTCCGGCCGTGAGAGCGATTGCGTAAGGAGGAAGGACACCCGGACGGCCGAATAGAATCCAGGCCAGACAGGCAAAAAGCAGCAGTGCGCCGCTGATGATCACTGGTTTTCGTCGCCCGAGCCGGTCGGAAATGAAGCCGAGCAACGGGCAACCAATGATCCACCCAAATGGAACGGCTGCTGTTCGCATGACCGCTGAGGCATAGTCGAGGCCATGCGCTTCTTGAAGGTAGCGTACGCCCCACACCATGTCGAAGATGGTCGTCGGAATGAAAAGCAGACCTGCAATTACGCCGCACAATATCGATTGCGGATTCTTAAATACGGTGTAGAAAGCGTCGGTGGTGCTTCTCAATCCACTGCCGGGCTGCTCGATTCTCTTTTCTTTTGGTAGCAGAGCAAGGAGAAGGACCCCCAACGCCAAACCGCTAACGCCCATGCTGATCCAGAAACGCTCCCAAGCGATCCCCGTCCCGATCATTGGCCCAACGGCAAACTGCCCGGCCGATCCGCCCGCCATTCCGAACATCTGGGTAGCGCCAATCAAGGTGGCGGCCCGCGACGCCGGAAAGTTCTTGGTGGCGATGTAAATGGCTCCCACCAGTGCAAATACACCGCCAGCTCCCTGGAGTACTCTGCCGAGGCTCGCCAAATCGCTGCGGCCCGTGGCGAACAACAGTGCTCCGATGCCGACCACGGCTGCAGCGATCGGGAGGACGCTCCTCGGCCCCAACCGGTCCATCGCAGTGCCAGCAACAAGACTGAATGGTGAGTACCCGTAGTAAAACAGGGCCACGATCGAGGCCACGCCAGTGGAACTCAGCGCGAAAGCCTCTGATAGCTGCGGCATCATCACGGACGGCGCCGAGCGCAAGACGTATTGATAAAAGTAAAAAATCGCCGCGACCACCCAGGCGATGGCAGCGGCCCTGATGTCGATGCTCATATCCTGATCGCTTGCAGGATGCGCGATTACTTGCGGCATAACTTTGCTCAAGACTGGTTCTCCTGCTTGGATCGTGCATCAGCGCTCTTTAGCACAGCACAACAGAGACAGCTAAGCCACCTTCTGAAGTCTCTTTGTACTTCGCGTTCATTTCCTTGGCTGTCAAGGCCATGGCTGCGACCGTTGTATCGAGATCAACGCGGCGTTCCTCCGGGATCTCCTCGCTAGCGATACAGTAAGCAGTCCACGCTTTGACTGCTCCGTAAGCGCAGCGCTCGATACAAGGGACCTGGACGTAGCCGGCGACCGGGTCGCACGTCATGCCAAGGTGATGTTCGAGAGCGGACTCGGCCGCATTTGAGACAACCTTCGGGCTGGCACCCAAAGCTTGTGCGATCATCGCGGCGCCCATCGAAGAACCGACGCCGACTTCCGCTTGACAGCCTCCTTCGGCGCCGGAAAGGGTGGCGTTGTGTTTGCATAGGTAACCAATCGCCGCCGCCGCGAGAAAACCGTTCCGGATCTGCTGAGTTGGTGTCTTGAGGTCGCGGAGAGACTTGACGACTGCGGGTATGATTCCTGCCGAGCCCGCGGTGGGAGCGGTCACGATGATGTGGCCGCGGGCGTTTTCCTCGCCCATGGCAAACCCGTACGATGCCACCTGAGTGATCGCATGGCCGGCTGCTCCTTTGGCGCTGGACTTCAGGTTGCGCTGCATCCCGGCAGCCTTGCTGTGCAGCTTGATGGGGCCGGGAAGGACACTCTCTACTGTTAATCCGGTATCAACGCCACGCACCATGACTTCGTCCACCTGGTCGAGAAACTCCCAGATGTCTTTCTCACTTTTGCCAGAGATTGCCATTTCATTTGCAAGCAACAGTTGGGGTAGGGGGATCTTATCGTCGATGAGATATTTCTTCAGTTCTCCCGCATGCTCGAAGGGGTACTTGGGTTGCCCTTTGTCAGGTGGCTTGTAGCCTTTCCACTCGATGAACCCACCTCCCACTGAGTAGTATTCCAACTCGTAAAGCGACTCGTTGCCGGCGAGCAACTTCGCAGTCATGGTGTTCGGATGGTGAAAGTCACCCTTGGTCGCGTCGAAGACGATGTCTTTCAGAGAGAGGTCGAGGGTCTTCGGGCCTATGGTGACTTTGTAAGTCTGATCGGGATTAGCGGCCAGGCCATCCAGGAACTCCGGAGGACACGTCGCCGGAGCTTTTCCGAGTAGGCCGGCAAGCGAGGCTCTGTCCGTGCCATGACCTTTGCCCGTGGCACTCAAGCTGCCAAACAAATGAACCTTGAGAGCTGTGGCGCGCTGGAGTTGATCCTCTGGAAGCTTCGAAACCCGCTGGAAGAAATCGTATGTAATTCTCATCGGCCCCATGGTGTGAGAACTGGAGGGTCCAGGACCTATCTTGTAGAACTCCTCGAGGGTCGTCATAATCGGTCCCTTCGACGTCTGGACCACAGCGAGATCGGGCGAAAGGGCGGGAGGCGCGGGAGCTGCGGGAGCCGACCCGTCTGCTGGCTCCGTATTCTTTTTTGACGAACATCCTGTGAGCAGCGCGCTTGCCGAAGCGGCCAGAACGACATGTCCGAATTCCCGTCGACTGAGAGCTGCCGGAGTCTCATTCTTGCGGGGTGCTGGTCCACAAGATGCACATCCCTTTGGCGTGCAGGTGCCACACGCGGGTCCCGTGTTGCCAATGACATTCAATACCCTCTCCATTTTGCGCTTTCTCCCTTTCACGCAGGATGCTCATTCGCTTCGGGCACGTGACAACCCTATTGATTGACAGGCTCGAAGATGAACGAATGGCTCATACCCGTCTGGTTCAGACATCCTCATGACGCGTTGTACTAGGGTCGGCCAGCGACGCTCATCCCTGCACTGTTGCGGGATGTCGGTGCTTTCAATGTATGAGTCCTCTAGCGGGAAAAAGAACTGGCAAAACTTGCAGTCACCGCCCGACACGGCTCTTCGGCAGATGAAACCAGCGGAAATAATGACCGCGGTTTCTTGGGACCTCCATAGAGTCGCAAGAGTCTACGAGCTCACGCGTCCCCGAATTGCATCGAAGCCAGGCTCTCATGCAGTGAGGCGCAAGTTTTGCGGCAGGGCAAGACCCTGTTTCAGTCAGAATTCGAAGACCTTCCTCCAGTCATACTTGAACGAAAATTGGATGCGATAGTCATTGACGTTAAAGCCGTCGCGGAAGTTAATCCGCCGGCCAAACACAAACTCGCTCCCGATCGTGACGCTCGAAACGGGGTGGTATATCAGATTCGTGAGTGCATAGTGACCTTGATGGAAGTCCGATGGCTTTTGCGCGTCGGAGTTCTCGATGTTCAGCATGGAATAGCCGATCGAGGTACTAAAGGTGTCACTCCAGTTGTGATCGAGGAACGAGACCGCGCCCAACAACGGCAACGGTACTCCTTTGACCGGTGTTACAGGATTCGCCAGATTGTTCTTGACGCCGATGTCGACTGGGGCGTCGTTCATATAGTTCTGAACGCCTTCGCCGTAGATCACCTCGAATTTCCCGGTGTCCTTCTTGCTAAACTTCAGGCTGGAAGTCAGGTTCAAACCCCAACCAAAAGCATCACCGCTGAGGTCACGTGTTGGGGTCCTGTTGAGGTCGACCCAACTGATCTTTCTGAAGATGCCTGCGAATTGCACGTGTCCCCAATTCCGGATAAGCCGTGCATTCCAGGAGAAGTCCGGCATGTCGAATTTGGGTTTGATTCCTTGCAACTCAATTCGATCTGCATACACGCCACCATCAGCACTGGCGCCGGGGCGCTCGATGGCAAAGGTAAGCTGAGTTCTGTCATTGCGGATTGGCATCCAGCGAAACTGCAAGTTGCGGAAGAGGACCATCCCGTTGGGTCCCCAGTACTCCACCGAGTTGGGAAAGACGTCAATGTCCATGAACGGAGTCCAGGTTTGACCGGCGCCAAACTGGCCCAATTCACCGTACGCATGTCGTAAACGAAAGGTCGTTTGTCCTGCATCGACCCCTGTCCCGAACAACTCGAATTCGAACTGTGTCTTCAAGTTGCCAAGTCTTGTCGGCGTAGAAGTCTTTACGCCGAACCGGCTCTGGCGGACCCCGTAGTAAACCTTCCCGTCCGGGGCGAACTCGCCGCTGAGAGACGGCAACTTGGTTGGGCGAACAACATCAAACCAGTCAGGATCATTTGTTTTGAAGTCGTAACCCGTATCGAGCATGATGAAGCCGTACAGGTCGATATTGTTTTTCTCTTCCACCGGTTTCGTTTCCTTGCCCGGTGTTCCCGTTGAGCCAGTGGGGACAGAAGGTGTCGCGGTTGGGGGCACTGCTTGTGACTTCTCTGCTTTTTCCACTCTGTCGATTTGCGCCTTCAACTCCTGCATCTCCTGGTCCAGTTTTTGGAGCCTCGTCTTAAGCTGCTGCAGATTTTGCGGGTCGGAGTCTTGGGATTGTGCTTGTGCCCAGACGGCAGAGAGGGAGATCGTCACGAGGCATGCACCTTGTAGCGCTCGGCGTACATGTCGCAGCTTCATGGAACCTCCCAGTTACAGGGGCAACGTGTCAGATACCGAGCCGGAGAAAAACTGTCACTTTTGTCAGTAAAACCTCTCCGCGGGCTTCGCTGACATTCGGGATGAACTTCAATCAGACTGGCTGCTTGCGAGAACGATGTTTGCTTAGACGTACACCGGCCTCTGACAAACCGGTGATCCTCAAGGTGAAAGCGGACGGAGAAACGGAAGTTCTTCGTGTCAACCTGTGTAGTGGTAAGAAAAACGCGTGAAGGGAGACACCTCGTGCTCTATTTAATTGTTACCTTTTGTCGCCAGGAGTTTCTTGAGTTGGTCTTTTTGTTGCTTTCGTATTTCTTGGAGCTTCTCCCTCTGAGTCTGAGAAAGGATCGGTTTTATTTTTTCGTCGGAGGCGCGGACTACTTTTTCGAGGGTGTCCAGTTTGTCCTTGCGGGAGATGACGGGATTGTTCCAAAGGGGAGACAGCTCGCCGGACTCTTGCTCTAAGATCGGCCTGATTTTGACCTGCTGGTCTTCACTGAGAGCCAGCTTTTCCGACAGGTTTTGCAGCTTTAAGCTGAAATATTGACTGGGCCCACGGGACAGGTCGGGGCTGCCCTGAGCCGGCAACGTTTCCCGTCGCAGAATCGGCATTTCGGTTTTTCCTGAGATCATACTGGTAAAGGTGAGCGTGTCATTCCCGACCAGAAACAACATGTCGATACCAGTCGAATACTCGACAGTATTTGAACCGCTAGGAGGCGTGTAGAGCACCACATAGTTTGTGTTGCCAAGCTTTACTGACACGTCATACCGTATGACATCACGACCGGATTCTCCCCGAGCATTGTGATGGGGGGTGACGGCCGTGATCGTACCGCGCTCATAGTTCGAGGGAGGCGTCTGACCCATTGCCGAAAGACTCGCCGCGCAGATTAAGGCCGCGAGCAACCTGGCAAACATATGCACCTCCATTGGTAGTGCAGCTGCAAGAAGTCCGATGCACGCATCGAGCTCGCATGCGTAACTTACAAATCAGCTTAGGGGTCGAACGCATCAGAAAACACTGTCAAGGATGACAGGGAAGGCAGAGCGGCTGACGGATGAGCGAGCAGAGCTTTGTTCTCATTACAACATGGCAACTTGTACTCCCGCTGCGCGAAATAAACTGATTGCTGGCAGTTTTGCCAGTTCGTAAGACCCTTCTCGCCTTCCTAAATTCTTATCTAGCACCACAATCTGAGCCGCAGGAAGGCAAGATGGGGCTGAGACAACCATGGCTAGCTGTCTGCATGATCCTGGGGGCTGCAACAGCCATGGGACAGAACCTCGAGCTTACCGGTTTCATTGGTCGACAGCTGAACGGCGGACTTGACCTTTCGACGGCGATCTTTCGACGAATGGACATACAAAACGGAAGAACAAGTGGTCTCGCCGCAGGCTATTTGCGAGGTGAGCACTACGGTTTGGAATTCATGTGGGCCTACAACAAGGCTGATACGGTCGCTCAACCCAGCGGAGGAGGATCGGGAGTAAAGATCTTTACGCTCGACACCAACCAATACATCGGGAATTTTCTGGCCCATTTTACCCGTCGCGAAAAGTCGGTTAGACCTTTCGTGTTTATGGGATTAGGAGCTACCAATCTGCACCCGGCCCGCGCGGGATTAAACGGTATCACTCGATTGGTGGGGGACTTGGGTGCGGGCGTGAAGTACAACTTCAGCCGGCGGCTTGGATTACGCCTCCAGGCAAAATGGTCGCCCACGTACCTTGCAACCACGCGGGAGGGTTACTGGTGTGACCCGGTATTGGGCGGATGCTGGACCGTCGGAGACAACCATTACCTGCACGAATTCGACGCTACCGTAGGAGTGACCCTCCGATTCTAACCTGGAGAATAGCGCCCATTGCGTGTGAAGCGAGCAAAAACCGGAGAAGTAAATGGCGGGCACCCGCAGCCACGGGCGCAAAAACCACGCGAGTATCCGACAAAAGGGGCGCTCGGCACGAACGCCATGCCTAAATACCAAAAGGGCGACTACCTGCGGGTTGAACTTCTTTCGGGAGTCCCTGGCAGCTCGATGTCAATTTGGATCTACGTGGACCACTGCGATGATAAGCATGCAATCGTTTTCGGGACGGTCGATACGGAACCCTCTGACTGGTTTGGGAACTCACTAAAGAGTGGCACAAAAGTGGCTGTCGCGTACGGCCAGGTACGGGAGCATCGCCAATCGTGGTAGCTAAGCAATGGCGGGATCGCCGAATTCATGAAGCAGGCGTTAACCGATGGGTCTCTTGCCCTGCCCCAGTCGCCAGAGGTTTTCCGAATGGGCACAATTGGGCCTGGCCGGAAGCTTGTGCGGTTGACGATCCCTTCGATGAACGTCCACGTCACGAGTCGAATCGAAAATGTGCCGTGTTCAACTTAATATGGGGAACGATTATCGGCCTCGCAATCGGTGCATCGGGTAAGCTCCTGATGGAGAAGGAGGAGTGCGGCACTCTGTATGGAATAACTGTCGTCGGAGTCAGTGGTTCTGTGGCTATCGGATGTTTAGTCGGACGCTGGGATCCTTCCTGCGGCATCATCGCCTCTTATTTTGGGGCCGTCTTTTCTCTGGTGATCTATTCATTAATCAAGAATCGACGTGAGCTCTAAATGCAAATCAGTGCGCAGCTGCCAAGTCGTCTGGTAACGGATAGGTCTTCAAAGTGCGTGTGACGCGATTGATCGACTTTTGCTTGCTATAAGGAGTGGCTTCACCGAATTTAGAGTCTGAGCTTCATCCTAAACAGAGCATCACCAAAGAGCACGTCGAGCTCACTGGGAGATTAGGTTGCGCTGGTATGCCGACCAAAGCGAATCGCCTTCCGGGGGCATTTGGCAGGAAAGCACACGGTCGATCCATAGAAGAAACAGTCCGGCTCGAATCGGTTTGCAATAGCGACACAGGTCTCGCCAAATGCGTCGCTGCTACCTTTTCCCGCGCATCGAGTCCCGGCTGAACCGCTCAGAAGGCCCAGCGCAGGGAAAAGGTCGCATTGTTAGCGTGAAAATAGCGGGGATCGGTAGGTCCTACAAATGATTTTTCCCCGTACTGATAGTAATTCCACCCCACTCTTGCCGCCACGTTATGGCCAATGTCGACGCTCACATTAGCCAGCGGCTGATGGTAATTGTATTGCAGTGAACCGAACGGTTGTAGAACGTTGAACTGTGGCGTCTGGCCGCCAACACTGGTGATACTGTAGCCCACCTGCGTCGTAATGCGAGCGTGCGGCTTAAACATCACAGATCCCATCCCGTAGTGCGTATTACTTGTGTAGTGGCCATCGGTGAGCAACGGGTTCTTGCTGTCGTTGAAACCGTTCGCCACGCAACTGCCCGCGCTTGCTACTACGGAGAGCGAAATATCGGAGTCATTAAAGCAAACTAGGGCATTCTGATTAATATCGTTGTAGTTATATGCGAGATCGAACCCAAAACGCTCACGCGGCGTAAGGTTTGCCGTGAATCCATAATTGCGATTGTGTGCACGATAATCGGTTAAAACGTCACCGTTCGAAGCTTGCCAGAGATTGACGGAAGCGCCGACCACCACCCAGGGCTTTGGAGTGTAGTTGCCCTGGATGCGGAAACGGGCTTCCTTGCGCGGTCCGATGCGCACGATGGCGTCGTCGTTGTTGGTGTGCTCCCAATCGAAATTGAATCGCAAACTCGGTCTTGGTTTTGCCCAGAACGCGAGCAGTGGTGTGTATTCGTGGATGACCACTCGGTTCTCGTCTCCCGTGGCGAAGTCCAGGACATGATGAAACACTTGGTCGCCATACCTGAACCCGATGCGGCCTCCAAAGTGCTTCGACGCATCCCACACAAAATCGACCTGGTTCCTCTTCCAATCCTGATTGAATGACAATTGGCTGGAAGCATCGGTTGCGCTCGCCGTGGTATCGCTGATCGGAGTGAGCAGGGAACAGGTTGCAATATTAATGCATGCCCAGTCGGTCTCGATGGAACTAAAGCTCTCCGGGATTCGGTAAGCCCAGAAGCGGAAAGTATCGATGATTCGGAAATGCTCCGACACGTGCAAGGTGGCGCTGAAATCGGCCACATTTGAGATTCGGGTTGCCTGACCGGGGCCTGTGACCGTTTCTTGGCGGATGTCAGAGCGCTGAATGAGGCCGTTGAAGAATTCATTCAGTGGAGCGTTCATGTCGGCCGAACTATAGGCGTAGGATGCGGTCAACTCCAGCCGTTGAAAGTAACTGCTATGTAGACTCAACCGCTCGGTCGGCTGGGATGTCCGGGTGCGATTGGTGCGGTTGTAATCGAAGTAGGCATTGCAGGAAGGGTTGGTCAGCGTTCCTGTGGAGTCAATCAAACTGGTCGCCGGTGGGGTAATCGCACATGGGGTTTTGTTGGCTGTGTCTATCGGGAGCCCGAGTTCCACAGTTTCCGGCGTTCCCGGCAAGAGCGCCTGGGCGAACCGAGCAGACTGCCACGTCGTATCCCCCTTGTAGTAATCGAGGAACTGATCATAGCTAAGGACCGTGCGCGGCAGGATCTTCAGGTCTGCGCCAAAGCGGTAGGAGTTCACGGTGGTATTCCAGTCTTGGAATAGTAGCGCGTCGGTACCCTCATGGACGCTGGAATATGATGGGCCTGTCATATTATTGCGCGAGTACCCGATCCGGAAACTAATCGCCGACTGCGGTAATAGTGTAAGGTCGAAGTCGCTCATCCTCCGGCGGGTTCCGAAGTTGTGGGGTGAAAAAGTAACCGGAATGTTTGGACTCGACGTCGACGGATTGAGCGGATTAGCCAGAAGGTTGTAGTCGAAATCTGTCTGGTCACGCCGGAAGTTTGCCCGAAAGTCGTACCACTTATTCTTGTCCATTCGCATGCGTAGCCCGTTGTTTGGATCGCCACCCCAACCGTAACTATTAACGAACAGGTTGTCGAAGAGTAGGCCGTCATGGTTTTGCGATTGCATGGAGAGGCTCTGGTCCAGGAAGCGCGGTCCGCTACGCAAATCCACGAGTGTGTTGTACATTTGCTGGCTGCCCGTTATGTCGGATGCGCGATAACCGATCTCTATGGACTGATGAATCACATAGCCGCCGCCTTCCCAACCTTCCGGCGCGGACTGACTCTGTCCGGGGCTACTGCCAGCCGTCTGGGCTCTTGCCACGATGTTCAAGAGCAAAATCATCAAAACAATCTCTCGCATCCGCAGCCAGTGTGAAACCATGTTGTACCTCTTCATCTAAAGAAGACATTGCTCGCATTGGACCCATGGATCGCTGCGTGGCACATCGTGCACGCCTGGTATTTGGTGGACTGATTATGGGACGGCCCCGCGGGCCCTTGAGCGGGAAATGTGTGGCACTGCAGGCACAGCAGATTCACCTGGTTCACGCGCAAGTAGCGCGGATTGGTTGATCCGTGGGGCGTGTGACAACTGCTGCAGCCCTCAGTCTTCACCGGTACATGTTCAAAAACGAACGGACCCTGCTTGTCGGCATGGCACTTTACACAGACCGTGTCCCCACTAGGCATGGCCCTCACTTGTCGGAGTGTGGTCGTACCATGAACGTTGTGGCAGTCACTGCATTGGATGAGGCCTTCGTCCACCCGATGGTGATACGGCTTCGCGAAGTCAGCCTTCGCGGTCGTATGACATCCGTAGCAGAGGCTGGGTTGTGCTCGAACGAGGAGATGCTCCGGTTCTTTAGCGTTATGCGGCGAGTGGCAGTCCAGGCACCCAACGTCGTTGCTCGCGTGAGCTGACGCGGAGAAGTGCCGCTGCTCATGTTTTTCACCATGGCAACTCAGGCAACGGGAGTTGGCGTCCTGCTTCGACATCGACGTGAAACTAATAATCTTGGTCACATCCCCGCCGCCTTCTACGTGAGCGGATCCGGGACCGTGACAAGATTCGCAGCCGTGCCCGTCGTGCAGCGTAGTCTTGAAATGCGCCGTGTTTTCAAAGTTCTTCTTGTACAGGTCTTCATGACAGGTTTTGCAGACGTCCACTCCGAGGTACTGGGCTGTTTCCTTCGGGGAGGGCGTGGCGCTGTTTTCCTGCGATACGGTAAGGGCGGGTCGAAACATGGCGATCAGCAAGATCGTCACCGTCGCCGATCGCAAGAGCTGCCTATACGGTTTGCTTGTCGTCACGGTCGCACTCCTCGTGTCGCGGCAAGCGGCCCGGTATCCCCATTGAGCAACGGGATACTGCAAACAGCGCTAGCCGGTTTCCATTTGGTTCAAGTTCAACCTATTTGAGAGTCTTGACCCACTCAGCAATCATCTTGGCTTGCTCATCATTAAGCCCGGCGATGCCCTTGTTGTGCGGTGCCTTACTGGCTGACTCGCCTTTGGTTATGTGCTCCATAAGTTGATTTGCTTCGAGGCTTGTTCCCTTCAGCGCCGGGGCCTTTACAGCAGGTTTGCCTTCCCCGTTGGCGCCGTGACAACCAGCACATTTTTTCTTGTAAAGGGCTGCTCCGTCTTCCGCCCATGAAGCCAAAGACGCAACCAGTAACGTCACGGCCAAATTCACCACAAACTTGCAGTTCATACTCAGCTCCTAGTAACCGTCTATTTACAGATATTCCATGCTTGTTTCACATCGCCAGGTCATTGTTTCTGCGCTTTTGAGATCCGCTCTGCGATTCCCAAAGTTTTCAAGATTTCTGGGGACGCCTCCTCTATTGCCAGTGGCTCATGACAAGTGTTGCAGTCTTGCGTGATCGTTTTCCCATCTCCCGTCGTATGCGAGCCGTCGTGACAGCGAAAACATCCTGGAAAGTCGGTATGGCCGAGATTGTTTGGGTAAGTGCCCCAAGTCACTTTCAGATCCGGAAAAACATTGCGGTTATAAATCGCGAGAACCGCTTCACCCGCCTGCTGGATGTCGTGTGATCGCGCAGCGTAAACCCGGGGGTAGTCCTGCTGATAGAAAGCCGCGAGCGCGGACGGCAATCTCGCAGCCGCTTCCGCGCTTGTCGCATAGTTTGCCTTCAGCAACTCCACGCTTTCCTTCTTGATGTAGGGTAGGCCTGCAGCAATATCACCAAGGGCGAGCGCTCTATCCATCGCTCGCTCCGGCAGTTCGAAGGTATGTGTCGGTCGGTTATGACAGTCCACGCATTCCATCTCGAACTTGGGAAGTGCCTCGGCCGAATCCGGCTGCGTTTCAGGGCTGACGAACGTTCGGACATCTCCCGTATTTGTATTTCTGTACTCAACCCAAGGGATGGTCTGCCGCACTGCGTCGGCTGCCGCAAAACGAAGGTGAACTCCCGGACCAAAATGCGCACCGTGAATTCCTGAGATTCGGTTTCCACCCACCAACATCAGGAGCACGGTCTCCGAGCGTGTATTCGTTTCGTCGTCGGCATATTTGCTGAATAAGCGCAGACGCGCACCGCTGAACTTTTGCGACCAATGACAGTTCTCGCAGGTTTCTCTGGCGGGCACGAGACGATTGCTTGCCAGACCGGAGGGAATTGGTCTCGGGTTTGTATTCAGCACGGTCTCAAAGAGTTGACGAACTCCGTTCGTCTTGCTGCTGATCCAACCAGCCGCACCGGGCGCCACGTGGCACTCGACACATTCCACTCTGGAATGCGGAGAATTCTGATAGGCGGCGAGTTCCGGGTTCATGGTGTGACAACTCGCGCCGCAGAATTGCGGCGTCTCCATGTGCTTGACGGCTCGATAGGTGACTTGCGTACCGATGAGGATATTCAGGAGAGTGGTGACCCCGAAAAACCAGGCTATGCGCCGCAGTGCCGTTCTGCGATCGAAGGTTTTGTCGGCTAGCTCTCCGCGGATCTGGCGTTTGCTCAGATAGACACCGATCGGAACCAGCACCAAACCGGCGAAGAACATTGTTGGAAGAACGAGAAACAGCAAAATACCAACGTATGGATTGTCGACGTGACCCCGAACCTGTTGCGGCAGAACAAAGAGCCACGAAATCACGGCAGTAGCGAGTAGGGCAACGCCCAGCATACTCAGCCAGTGTTGAGTCAGCAGGAACCAAGCAGGCTTTTCGCTCGTTGCACCCATAGAATCTGCAAGAAAACGAAATCCAAATCCTTACGTGAAGTGCAGAGTAAAGGGTCGGCGTCGAGAGAAGTTCTGGCAGAACTGACAGTACTCGGTAGGGCTAGGGGCTGTGGGACCCTGCTGACCCGCAAACCTGGAATCGTTATGATGGCTGGCAGATCGCATAGAACTGCCAGGGCGGGGACTACGGTCAATTCAAAAAGCTCGGTTCGAACGTGGGAGGCACGGAGTGGCGAGTAAATCATCACCTTAATGCTTGGCATCCTGCTCCCCTGTGGGAGAGGAGTTCGAAGAAGCAATCATCATCGCTGATGGGGTGATCGAAGAGATGGATGGGGTCGGACGAATTCCGGACCCCAACGATCAGGAGCCAGATTGCGAAGCGCAAACCACTCACAGGAGCGAAAATGGCGCTCTTGTTGAACGAGCCCATGCAGTTGTGTGCGCACAAGTGCTTGACATCGTCGAGAGAACGAGGGATTTTCTAGTTGCCCTTGTTCGACGCAACTGCTGCTCTGCTTTTGTCGGCTGCGGGGATTAGTGTCATCGTAGTGCGTGACTCGAAGATCCCAGCGTACAACGCCCCTCCCACCGTGCCACCGATGATCGGCGCCACCCAGAATAACCAAAGTTGTGTGATTGCCCATCCTCCAACAAAGATGGCTGGCCCCGTACTCCGAGCAGGGTTCACCGAGAGATTCGTAACCGGGATTCCGATGAGATGAATGAGCGTCAATCCCAGTCCGATCGCAATCGGCGCAAAGCCGGCTGGAGCACGCTTGTCCGTTGCTCCCATAATGATCATTAGAAAAAAGAAGGTTAACACCACTTCCGCAACAAAGCATGCCACCAGGGAATATCCACCAGGCGAGTGTGCGGCGTAACCGTTCGACGCGAAACCACCGCTCACCTCGAAGCCAGCTTTTCCGCGGGCGATCACGTACAGCACGCCGGCTCCCGCGATTCCCCCGATCACCTGCGCGATAACGTAGGTTAACAAATCCCCGGCGGGGAACCGCTTACCTGCTACGAGCCCAAAGGAGACTGCTGGATTGAGATGGCAGCCTGAAATGTGTCCGATCGCATAGGCCATGGTCAGTACGGTGAGTCCAAACGCCAAGGCCACGCCATAAAATCCAATCCCCAGTTGAGGAAACGCCGCGGCCAGTACCGCGCTGCCGCATCCGCCGAACACCAGCCAAAAGGTCCCGAGAAACTCTGCGATGGCGCGCTTCGATAGATTCATGTGGCTCACTGTAAAGACATTTTTGAAAATCGATCACCGCCGAAACAAGTAGGCCATAACCACGGAGATAGCAACTGGCAAAATTAGCAGTCGTCTCCACTTTGCCATTGCCTATTGACACGACATGTTTCTGCCACCCCCGACGTTTGCACCAACGATCCTGATCCGGCAGGGATGCCTAAGCGTTGCCAGAGGCGATTTTTCACCACCAACCCACTGACCGAAGTCCCTACAAATTATGTGCGCCGTACCAACATCATTGCCCGCGGGCAACGACATCGTCCCACTAAAAAGCTAGCCTTCCTTGCAGTAGGCAATGCAGTAAAAGAGGAGGGATGATGAAGGAAAAGGACGTTCGTTTAGGTCCGCGTGAACGGCAGGTCGTCGAGCTACTTCTTCTGGGATGTGACAACGGCGAAATCGCCAGCCAGCTCAAAATGGCCCGGCGAACCGTGAAAATGTATTTCAACCGACTGTTTCTGCGCTTCGGAATCACCAGCGGAATCAAGCGAGTAAAACTCGCGACCCTCTTGTATCGGAGGCAATCATTTCTGCAAATGGACGCCACCGGACCCGTGCTCCCAATGAACCTTTGAACATAAATGCTATTGGTCAACTCGCCGGGCACGAAACCGCGCTTGGTTCGATGCTGCCGATTCTCCTCGTATGCGAGGTCTGAGGCGCAGTAGGAAAATGCGGTCGTGAGGGTTCGAACGTACGTTTTTCCGGCACTAACCCGACTATCCAGTCGCAATTCCCTCGTTTGCCTGCCCAGTCTGTAATTTTTGGCAGATCTAGCACCGCCCTGAGCGGCTTAGACTGAGTCTCTTAGTTTGTACTGTACATACAGCAACATATTCGAGAAGGCGGTGGCTCGGTTAGGTGAGGTAAGCGAAGCAATGTCTTGCAAGTTTTGCCAATCGGAGAATCAGCGCATTCTCAACGGGGAAAATGCCATTCATTCCCCCGGAGTCGAGGGGCTGGACAAACCGATCGTGTGGGTCTTTCCACGGCTTCTGGTCTGTTTGAATTGTGGTTTCACGGAATTTGTAATTCCGCCTGCCGAGTTACGACAGCTCGTAGAAAGCGATGCGGCTGAAGCATAACGGCGCGGGATCTTGGGCGTATTCGCTTAAAGTGGAGATCGACATCATGCATCGTCGGTTTTTGCCAGACTTCAAGTCCTCAACTGCACTGACAAAATAAATCGCCGGCAAGGACGCTTTTAAAGCAGTAAATAATTCACACACGGCATCAGTCTTCAGCCCGTACCCTTGTGCTCTGGCTCTCAGACCTGCCCATACCACGTCTGTGTCGCTGTTGTAAGAAGATAATTTTGCGTCGGGTGCGATTTGGCGGATGCGCTTCGCGACTTCCAGTCCATTAAGGGCAGGAAGGCCGATATCCAACAACATCAAGTCAGGCTTAAGTTCCTTGGGTTTTTGAACTGCCTCCAATTCATCGGCTACGTCTGAGTCAACATGAAATCCCGGCTTTGTCTGCAGCAGCGAAAAGAGGTAGTCCCGCCATGGTTTGTAATCCTTTACTACCAGAAGCGGGATAGAACGCGCAGACATGGAGCTTCCTTGTAAGCTCTCCAAGGCCCGAATCTATTGTTAGTTTTCTCGGTAGTGTCTTTCAAGCAGACAGAACAGAGTTCTCGGTTCGTCGCTCAGGAGCGTTCTGAACAGTGTTTCGATGACGTTGCTTTGCAGGCTTCGAGGTCCTCCCGAAAGCTGTTGAGGTTGACTACAACCCTTTTGATGATTTGCGAGAATGGCTTGACAAGCCCATTCATTTCGGATTCGGAGCAGAGGCAGAGTAGGTCATGAATCCAGATTGGCCTGCCTCTGCCTCGTCTAGCTCCTGGTTACGGCTCTTGATGGGGAAGGCGCTCTTGGGAAACACCAGTAATTTTGTACATCACCATCCCGATTGCCATGACATGTTCACCCAAGTTTCGCGGAGTGATCCCTCTGAGATATCGGCTAGCCATCTCTCCGCTGCCTTTCCTTGCTCCTTGGCAACGACAGTTTTACCGTCCGTTGAGAGAATCAGGGCTATGAAGAACGAGAAACTCAAGTCCACGACTGTTCGCTTTACGGACTCAGACCTGGATCTCATTGAATGCCTCCAAGAAAAGCTTGGACTCGGTATGATTCACGTCATTCGACTCGCCATCAGGCGCATGGCCGAAAGCGAGAATTTACTGCCATCACCCTCCATTCCTGAAAAGCGTCAGCGCCGGACCCTAAAGCCTGATTGAGAACTTCACGCCTGTCACTGATTTCGGAGCCTGGGCGACATCACGTCTGTCCATTCATGACACGAGCGGAGTGTTATGTTGTCCCAGAAGCAACGGCTAGAGCTGGTACCGATGCTGTCACGGGGACCCAGAAGTGTAAGGGAGGGGAACTTGGAAACATCATCTAGCCGGGTTCTAGTGGTTGAGGATTCGGAGCCTTTCCGGAATTTCATTTGCTCGACTCTCGGCAGGAGACCGGAATTGCAGATTGTTGGGGACGTCATGGACGGGCTACAGGCGGTTCATACGGCACAGGCACTTCGACCGGATTTGATTGTGCTCGACATTGGGCTTCCATCGTTGAATGGCATCGAAGTCGCCCGACGAATCCGTAAGGTCTCCCGTAAGTCCAAGATACTTTTTGTAAGCCAAGAATCCTCCGCGGTCGTGGTGCGGGAAGCTCTCGATACAGGCGCACATGGCTATGTCCTTAAGACTGATGCCGGACGAGAGCTATTGGATGCTGTGAGCGCCGTCCTTAGGGGCGAGCGGTTTGTTGGCAAGAGATTTTCTGGTCATGATTTCGTTGGAGGTTTGGCTCAGACTGCCTTTCAACAGTTCCCGCCAGAGAATGCTTCCGCCCCCATTCAGCGGGGTATGGAGATCGCCCGCCGACACGAGGTGGGATTTTATTCTGATGATCAAAGGCTGTTGGATCATGTCACGCAGTTCATCGGAGATGCTCTAGCGTCCGGAGATGCGGCTGTCGTTGTTGCAAGTAAGTCACACCGTGACAATCTGGTTCCACGATTGCAAGCGCAGGGTTTGGATATCGATGCTGCTAATGAGCAAGGGAGATTCATCTCGATTGATGTAGCCGACATGCTCTCGGCAATTATGATCGATGGAATGCCTGATCCAGGTCGATTTTTTAACCTCTTCAATAATCTCATCGTGACGGCGGCCGATGCTGCAAAGCGAGAGCAAGCTCGAGTCGCAGTTTTCGGAGAAGGTGTCCATCTCCTGTGTGAGAGGGGGGACACAGAAGCAGCGATTCGGGTCGAAAGACTCACGAAGCAGATAGCCAAGACGAACGAGGTGAATATTCTGTGCGGGTATTGTCTCGGACCCGTTATGAGCGGGATGGACAGCCACCTCTTCCAACGAATCTGTGAAGAACATTCAACCGTATATTGCCGGTAACGTTCTTGTGAGCTTGTCGGCGAATCCGATATTCCTATCCTGGCGCCCGTGCAGAATCGCTTTTTGAATCAAAAGGAACGCGGGCATGGATCGTGGTGCCGCCGCCGGGCTGTGAGTTGATCGAAATCTCACCGCTTACTAATTGTATTCGTTCGCGCATGCTGATGAGCCCCAAACCGCGACGGTACATGGCGTCTTGCGGATCAAAGCCGACGCCCCGGTCGCTTACGGTTAATTGAATTTCTCCCTTTGTACTGCGCAATTCCACTTCGAAGTGCCGCCTACCACTGTGCTTCACCGCATTCTGCAGAGTTTCCTGTAAAACTCGGAACAGACAAAGCGAGATTTCATGGGCCACACTTCGCGGTATGGCCGTATGGCTG
>Ga0207693_10001008_pt1 | contig 25285 bp, 26 predicted proteins | sample LARL81metaG_FD_184347 | JGI IMG/M metagenome (GOLD analysis project Ga0207693, IMG submission 184347) | Corn, switchgrass and miscanthus rhizosphere microbial communities from Kellogg Biological Station, Michigan, USA - LAR L8-1 metaG... | ecosystem: Host-associated > Plants > Roots >... | reverse complement strand
TTGGGGTTGCAGCCGTTGACCGAGATTGCTGTCTTCAGTGGTAGCGCGCATCCGCTTTTGGCGGCGGAAATCTGTAGCTGCCTCGGCGTTCCTCTGCTGCCGGCCCAGATAGAGCGTTATGCAAACGATTGCCTCGGCGTGCAGCTCCAAGCCAATTGCCGGGAACGCGACGTCTTTATCATCCAGCCTCTGGTCCCGCCGGTGCAGGAGCATCTCGTCGAGTTGCTGCTGATGCTGGACGCGGCGCGGGGCGCGTCGGCATCGCGCATCACGGTCGTGATGCCCCACTATGCTTACGCGCGCTCCGACAAGAAGGACGCGCCGCGGATCTCGATCGGCGGCCGCTTGGTTGCCGATCTCCTGGTTGCCGCCGGTGCGAATCGCATTCTGGCGATGACTCTGCATTCGCCCCAGGTGCACGGCTTCTTTAGTGTCCCGGTCGACCATCTGCACGCGTTGCGCGAGCTGGCCGGGCATTTCAGGCGATACGATCTGGCCAACACCGTCGTCGTGTCGCCCGACCTCGGCAATGTCAAGGCGGCGGCAGCATTCGCCCGGCTGCTGGGTGCCACGGTGGCGGCCGGCGCCAAGCAGCGTTTCAGCGATGACCACGTCGAGATCAGCGCGATCATCGGCGATGTCGCCGGCCACGACATCATTGTTCTCGATGACGAGATTGCCCGAGGCAGCACGGTGATCGAGCTGCTCGAACGGCTGCGCGAGCGCGACGCCCGCTCGGTGCGCGTCGCCTGCACCCACGGCCTGTTCTCCGCCGACGCTCTCGATCGGCTGAACCAGCGGCAGGACGTGCTCGAAGTCGTTTCCACCAACACGGTCCCGATCCCTGCCGAAAAATGCGTCCCCAAGCTCAAGATACTGTCGGTGGCGCCGGCGCTCGCCGAAGCGATGCGCCGCATCCATAGCGGCCAATCCGTCAGCGCCTTGTTTCACCCTGTTGATGGTGGCGAGACCGCCTAACGTGTGCTCTCGAGTTCGTCGACGCGAAATTGCCAAATTCCTATCGTATTCTCCTCGGGTCGGAATATAGACGGGCGCGTTGCAGCACTGGAATCGTATTACAACCAGTGAGAGAATTCTCGCTGCAGACCCGCTGCAGGAGCAGCGGAGGCGTAAAATTAGCTAAACGTGAAGTTGTGCCGTTAATTCTGGGCGACGGTCGCGAGGGCGGCTTCGGCGGCGGTGAGGCCGCTCAAATAGGCGCCGTGCGCGGTCGAGAAAAAATTGGGCGAGGTGGCCTCGCCGGCGAAGAATAGGCGGTTGTCGACCGACGCGGCGAGCGTCGCGCGGTCTTCGGCATGGCCCGGCAGCGCGTAGGAGTAGGAGCCGCGCGCCCAGGGATCCCGCTGCCAGGCGGTCGAGGCGAGCGGCGCCAGCTGCCCGCGGATGTTATTGCCGAACATGCGGGTGAGCTCGCCGGCGGCGAACGAAAACATTGCCTCCTCCCCTTCCCGCTCGAGCGCCGCCGCGAACCGGCCACCGAAAAAGCAGTAGATCGCCGGCCGATCGAGCGGCCGCACCTGGTAGCTCATGGTTTCGCGCGAGGTCGTCGAGCCGACGAGATAGATGTCCGGCTCGACCCCGGGAAGCGAGCCCGACAGCGCGATGAAGAGCTTGTCGTCGACCCCGAGCGGCAAGCCGGCCGCGGCGGCGAGCTTGTCGGGAAGGGGCGGATCGAAGCGCAGCACTTCCGCGGCAATGATCGAGGTCGGCACGGTGACGATGATCCGCCGCGCCGTGACCGTGCCGCGCGTCGTTTCGAGCCGGATCGCACGGCCGCCATGGTCGATGCGCGAAACCGTCGCGTCACGCGCTATCGGGAGCCCGTCGGCCAGCCTCTCGAAGAGCCGGCCATAGCCCTCACGCAGCCGCCAGTTGACTCCGCTGTCCTCGTAGCGGACGTAGTCCTTGACCGAGACGCGGTCGAGCTCGGCGCCGTTCCCCCAGGTGCTGGTCGCGTCGAGCAGCTCGTGCCAGCGCCCGATCGGCGGCAACAGGCTCGCCAGCGGCCGGTCGCTCGGTTCGGCTGCGGCTTTGCGGCGCGCCCAACCCTGTGCTTCACGGATGGCGATCCAATCGGCCTCGGCCTCGATCGTCGCCCCACTGCGGCGCAGTCGGGTGGTCCATTCCGGCGGCCGGCGATGGATCGAGAAGCCGAGGTCTCGGGCCATCGGCGACAGGGGGTTACGGTCGGCCGAATGCAGCCATTCAGCGCCGCGGTCGAGCGGAAAGCCGGCCGGCTCGATCGTGTGCACCCGGCCCCCGACCCGGTCGCGCGCTTCGAGGACGAGGACCGAGACCGAGCCTTTATCGACCAGCCGCCGTGCCGCACCGATCCCGGCGGCACCGGCGCCGACCACCGCGATGTCGACCTCCGATCGGAACCCCGCCATATATTACCGGCGCGCCGAGCGGATCTCGGGGGTGGACTCGGCAATTTCGCTGACCAGCTTGTTGGTCATCGCGTCGGCAAAGGAGTGAAAATCCTCGACGACGCGGAGAAAGGCGCCCGGACCGCCGATGACGTTCTGCCGATACCACTCGGGCAGACCGCCCGGCGGCTGGGTGTGGAACGCATAACCCGGGTTCGGCTTGTCGTTGACGATGGCGAGCCCGTTGATCGTCACTCCCTGCGATACTGCCTGATCGCGCGCATCGGTGACCGGCCGGCCGGAATTGTTGGTGCCGTCGCCGGAGATGTCGATAACGTGTCGGCTGGCACGCGGTTGCGCAGCGGCAAGGCGCTCCATTGCGAAGTCGATCGCACCGCTGATCGAGGTTCGTCCGATGAACGAGCGCGGCGCAGCGAGAATCGCCGCCGCGAGCCCTCCGGCATCCTCCTCGTCCCGGATCACCGTCCAGTCGGCGACGACGTTCTGCTCTCCGGCGCCGGACCATTCGACAAAGCAGATCGCGATCGTGCCGGTAGACCCGCCGCGGATCGCCGCGAGCACGCGCGGATCCGTCACGGCTGTCGAGTAACCCTTGCGCTGCAGCGCGAACTCGCTCTCGTCGATGCTGCGCGACACATCGGCGGCGAGCACCAGCAGCAGATCGGTCACCTGGGCGCTTACTTCTTGGCCGAAAACCAGTAGAGGCAGGAGCACCGCAATCCGCACAACAGATCGCATCGGGAAATCCTCGTTATCGCGGAGCGAGGATAAGCCGACCGGCAACGCCGCGGAAGGGTGTCGCCGGACGCCGTTCGGAACCCCACATCTCCACTCGGAGAATGTCGACAATGCAGATCGCCCAGACCCGCCTCTCAATCACCACCGCGCCGCGCGAAATCAAGGAGATCACCGCCGAGGTCGCAGAGTGGACCACGCGCCAACGCGTTTCGGTCGGCCTCCTCACCCTCTATATCCCGCACACTTCGGCTTCGCTGCTGATCCAGGAGAATGCATCACCCGACGTTCGGCGCGACCTCGACGCGTTTCTGCGCCGCATCGTGCCGGAGGATGCCGCGCTCTACCGCCACAATGACGAAGGGCCCGACGACATGCCGGCCCATATCAAGAGCGCGCTGACCCAGACGCAGCTCAGCATCCCTGTCACCGACGGGCGGCTGCAGCTCGGCACCTGGCAGGGCATCTTCATGCTCGAGCACCGGGCGTCGCCGCACCGCCGCTCGCTCGTGCTGACCCTGATTGGCGAGGAGGAATAGCGCCGCTTAGCTCTGCATCGCCTGGGTCACCGCGCCGCCGGTAGCGGTGCGGCCGCCGTCGATGACGTATTGCGCGCCGGTGATCGCCGAGGCGAGGTCGGAACACAGGAACAGCACGGTGTTGGCGATCTCCTCCGGCGCGACGTAGCGGCCCATCGGGATGGCCGATTGGTAGCGGCGGCTGATGCTCGCCGGGTCGGAGGGGTTGAGCTGAGCTTCGAGCGAATGGATCATCCGCGTGTCAACCGGGCCGGGGCAGACCGCGTTGACGCGAATGCCTTGCCGGGCGACCTCGCCGGCGGCGGTCTTGGTCAGGCCGATCACCGCGTGTTTTGAGGCGACATAGGCCGGCATTCCGGGAGTCGCCACCAGACCCGCGACGGAGGCGGTGTTGACGATCGCCCCCCGTTTCTGCTGCAGCATGACCGGCAATACATGGCGCAGGCCGAGGAACACTCCCTTGACATTGACGCCGATCACCGCGTCGAACATGTCCTCGTCATACTCCGCGGTGTGCGCCCATTTCCCTTCGATTCCCGCATTGTTGAAGAAGCAGTCGATCGAACCGTAGGCATCGAGCGCCGCTTTCACATAGTCGCGGACCTCGGCCGATTTGGTCACATCGGCGGCGACAAAGTGGGCCTCGCCGCCCTGTTGCCGTATGACCCCCGCGGTCGCCTCGCCGCTCGCCTGATCGCGATCGACGAGCACTACCTTGGCGCCGCCTTTGGCGAAGCCGAGCGCGGTGGCACGGCCGATGCCGTTGGCACCGCCGGTAATCACCGCGACTTTCCCAGTGAAGTCTAGGTCCATGGCGTTCCCTCCAATTGAATTAGTTTTTCCGTCCGATCAGCCGGGTCCATTTTTCGAGTGCGACGAGCATGTCGCGGATGAAGCCGCGGGCGGCATCGTCGGTCAAGCGCCCCTGTTCGTCGAACTTGGTCTGGGCCTGACCGATCAGCACCTCAGGCTTGTTCAAGGGGTGCATGTCGAGAAAGACGCAGCTGCGGCGCAGATCATATTGCGCCCGCGCCGTGCCGGCCATTCCGGCCCCGGCGCCCATTATCGCCACCGGCTTGCCGGCAAAGGGCTGGTCGGGCGGTCGCGAGGCCCAGTCGATAGCGTTCTTCAGCACACCCGGCATCGAATAGTTGTATTCGGGAGTAACGAAGAGCAGCGCGTCGGCCGCGGCGATCTGAGCCCGGAGCCTCTCGACCGGCGGCGGAAAGCCGAGAGCACGAACGTCTTCGTTGTAGAGCGGGATCGAGCCGATATCGGCTGTTTCGATCGTCATCCCAGGCGGCTTCAGCTCGACCGCGGTGCGCAACGCCGCCTTGTTAAACGAGGCAGCCCGCAGGCTGCCGCAAATGCCGAGAACGGTGGTCCCTTTCGCCTCGCTCATGTCCTTCTCCGGTGTTGATGCCGAGTTCACCGCGAACGCCTACCCCACTCATTTGTCGCGGGGCAAGTTGGTCCTCCCCAGTTCCCGGCCTCTACCCAGCTTGTGCCCCGCCATTCGTTGGAATTAAAGAAGTTCACGACAACAGGGAGGAAGGATCATGGCGCGTATCGACCGGCGAAGGCTTCTCAGGTTTTCCGGTGCTGGTGCGGTCGCGGCGAGCACGGGCGGCATCGCCGGGATTCTCGCAGCGGGACGCGCACCGGCCTATGCCCAGGGAACCACGGTGCATTGGCTGCGCTGGGCGGATTTTGTCCCGGCCTCCGATCAACTGCTGCGCAACCAGATCGCTCCGGAATGCGAGAAGGCGCTCGGCATCAAGCTGACGCTCGAGATGATCAACGCCAATGACATTCAGGCGCGAGTCACCTCCGCGGTCCAATCGGGGAGCGGACCGGACATCATCCTCGTCGTCAATAACTGGCCGCAGCTCTACGCCGAGAGCGTCGCTGACCTCAGCGACTTGGCCGAGGAGATTGGCAAGGCGCAGGGTGGCTTTTACGATGTCTCCCGGGTAGTCGCTAATGACGGCAAAAAATGGATTGCGCTGCCTTGGACCGTGGGCGGCGGGCTACTAACGAACCGGAAGACATGGTTCGCGGAGGTCGGTTACAACGACGGCAAGTTTCCCGAAACCTGGGAGGAGTACCGCGCTGCCGGTAAGAATCTTAAGGCTAAGGGCCGTCCCTTTGGACAAACCCTCGGCCATACCTTCGGCGACGCGCCCGTATTTTGGTACCCTTTTCTCTGGTCATGGGGCGGCAAGGAGGTCGAGGCGGACGGCAAGACTGTGGCGCTGAATAGCAAGGAAACGATCGAGTCGGTAAAGTTTGCGGTCGGCTTTTGGAACGACTGCTGCGACCTGGGTGGTCTCGCCTGGGACGACTCGAGCAACAACCGGGCTCTCCTTGCCGGCACCGTGAGTTCGACCAATAATGGCGCCTCGATCTATCTCGAAGCCAAAAAGAAGCCTGAAACCTATCTGACAGAGACTGGCGCGCCGCTGTGGAAGGACATTTTTCACACGCGGCTACCCAAGGGCATCGGCGGTCAGTTCAGCCTGCCCTTCCCATTCTCGGACATGGTTATGGGCTATTCGAAAAATCAGAAGGGCGCCAAAGAGTTTCTGCGCTGGGTTCACTCGAAGCCGGTCTATGACCAGTGGTTCACCTCGCAGCAGGGCTTTACTCTGGGACCGACGCTTGAATGGCAGAACCACCCGCTCTGGCAGAATGATCCAACCATGCTGCCGTTCCGCTCGCTCGCGGATATCGGGAGAGTCGCGGGGTATGCCGGGCCGCCGCGTCGCGCGGCGGCCGAGGCCGTGACAAAGTACATTATTACCGACATGTATGCGAAAGCGGTGCAGGGCATGCCGGCCGAGGACGCCGTCAAGTGGGCCCACGGGGAATTAGTAAAGATCTACTCCTGAGAGACCCCATCGCTAACTGCTGGGTCGGTCTGCGCGTCCCGGTTGTAGAGCCGCCCCGATCCGACTTGTGCCTCGGCCTCGTCGGATCTAAAATTTAGGTTTGCTGGCGTAAGGTCTCGAAACGCGAGGGAGGAAAAACATGGCGCGCATTGACCGACGGAGGCTGTTGAAACTCTCCGGCGCCGGCGCGATTGCAGCAGGAAGCAGCGGGCTCGCCGCGATCCTGGATTCGGGGAGGGCGCCCGCCTACGCCCAGGGAACGTCGCTCCACTGGCTACGCTGGGCTGATTTCGTACCGGCCTCCGACAAGCTATTGAAAGAAAAGATTGCACCGCAATGCGAGAAGGCGCTCGGCATCAAACTCAACATCGAGATGATCAACGCCAACGACCTTCAGGCTCGCGTTACCGCGGCGATTCAGTCCGGGACGGGCCCGGATATCATCATGCTGCTGGGCACCTGGCCGCAACTCTACGCCGAGAGCGTCGTCGATGTCTCCGATGTGGCGGAAGAAATCGGCAAGGCGCAGGGCGGCTATTATGAGACACAGCGGGCCTTGGCCACGGTCGGCGGCAAATGGATCGGCGTGCCCTGGGCGGTTGGAGGCGGGCTCGTCGCGTATCGCAAATCCTGGCTGGCGGAGGCCGGCGCCGAGACATTCCCGGAAACTTGGGACGAATTCCGAACGGTCGGCAAGAAGCTGAAGGCAGCCGGCCATCCCTACGGTCAGACCGCTGGGCACACCTTCGGCGACGCGCCGGGATGGTGGTATCCCTATTTGTGGTCGTGGGGCGGCAAGGAGCTCGAGGCCGACGGCAAGACCGTCGTGCTCAACAGCAAGGAGACAATCGAGTCAGTCAAGTTCGCGGTGCCGCTCTGGAAAGAGACGATGGACGAGGGCGGGCTCGCCTGGGACGATTCGAGCAACAATCGCGCCTTCCTGTCGGGTAGCATCAGCGCCACCAACAACGGCGCCTCGATATACCTCGAGGCCAAGAAAAAGCCGGACTCGTACCTTACCGAGAGCGGCAAGCCGATGAAGGACGACATTCTGCACGCGAAGATCCCGAAGGGTCCCGGAGGACAATTCAACCTCGGCGGCGGGTTCACCGACATTCTCATGGGCTATTCGAAGAACCAGAAGCCGGCCAAAGATTTCCTACGCTGGGTCCACTCGAAACCGGTCTTCGAGGAATGGTTTACCTCGCAGCAGGGCTATACCAGTGGCGCCACCGTGGAGTGGGAGCAGGATCCGGTGTGGGCTGTCGACCCGGTGCTGCGCCCGTTCAAGGATCTGCCACGCACCGGCCGATTGGTGGGCTACGCCGGAGCGCCAAACCGCAACGCTGCCGAGGTCGTCACCAAATACATCATCGTCGACATGTACGCGAAGGCGATCCAAGGCATGGCCGCCGAGGATGCGGTCAAATGGGCGCATGACGAGCTCGTAAAGATTTACGCCTGAACCGGCGGTCACTCTGCTCCGGAGACACCGCATCACTGCCGAGAAGATTTCCAAATGACCTTTACTTCAGTCGCTGCCCCGAGCGCCTACGCCGGCAGTCCGAAGCGCGGACCGGTTACCCGGCTGCTCGAAGACGAACGTTGGTTGGCGATACTGTTGTTGCTGCCGACACTGGTCCTTCTCGGGCTTTTTATCGCCTATCCCTTTTTCAAGGGTGTGGAGCTATCGGTAACCGATACCAAAGTCGGTGTGCCGGGCCAATTTGTCGGGCTACAGAACTTCGAAAAGATCTGGAACGACAGCATCTTCCACGTCGCAGTGTGGAATACTTGCTTGTACACGTTCGTCACGACGGTTTTCAAGCTCGTCCTGGGTCTGTGGCTGGCACTGCTATTGAACAACCATTTCAAGGGCAAAGCCTTCACTCGAGCCTTCATCCTGCTGCCCTTCATCATCCCGACAGTGCTGTCTACCCTCGCCTGGAAGTGGATGTTCGATCCCACGTTCAGCGTGATCAACTGGATGCTGTTCCAGCTCGGGATTATCCACGCCCGGATCAACTGGCTCGGCGACCCGCATCTGGCGCTGATCTCGGTCATGATCGTCAACGTTTGGCGCGGCGTGCCGTTCTATGCGATCAGCCTACTTGCCGGGTTGCAGACGATCAGTCCGGAGCTGCATGAGGCGGCCGCAATCGACGGGGCCAGGGCTTGGCAGCGTTTCCGGCACGTGACCTGGCCGTTGTTGCTGCCAGTGACTTTGGTGATCGTCTTGTTCTCGGTGATCCAGACCTTCGCCGACTTCCAGCTCGTCTATGTGCTGACGGGCGGAGGGCCGGCAAACGCCACCCAGCTTTTTGCCACCTATGCCTACCAGCTCGGCATCGGTACTGGCCTCTTGAGCGAAGGCGCGACGATCTCGCTCGCCATCTTCCCGGTCCTGCTGCTCGTCGTCATTGTCCAGCTCCTGTATATCCGCCGGGTGGAGACCCTCTGAGCCATGATCGAGGGCGCGATCTGGCGGCGCTGGGTCTTTTTCTACTTCCCTTTGACCGCCTTCATTGTCGCACTGCTGTTTCCGTTCTACTGGATGGTCATCACGACCATCCGGCCGGACAGCGAGCTCTACCGTCCGTGGAACGCCCCCAACTACGCCCCGTTCTGGACGTGGAACCCGACCTTGGTGCACATCAAGGATCTGCTGACCGAGACACTGTTCAGCACATGGATGCTGAACACGATGATCATCTCGCTTGCTGCTACCGGGATATCGCTGTTTTGCGGCCTGCTGGCTGGATATGCATTGTCGCGGTTGAAGTTCCCGTTTGCCGGCAGTCTCGGGACAATGATTTTCATCACCTATTTGGTGCCGCAGACGCTGCTGTTCATTCCGCTCGCCGACATCATCCGCAACTTCCACCTCGGCGACACACCGTGGGCGTTGATTCTTACCTACCCGACCTTTTTGATCCCGTTCTGCACCTGGCTGATGATGGGCTATTTCAAATCCATTCCTAAGGAACTCGAGGAGTGCGCCCGCATCGACGGCGCGACGCGCTGGAAGGCGATGGTCTACATTATCTTTCCTATCGCCGTGCCAGGCATATTGTCGGCCGGGATCTTTGCCTTCACGTTGTCGTGGAACGAGTTCCTCTACGCCCTCGTCTTCCTATCCTCGCCAGAGCAGAAGACCGTCCCCGTTGGCGTAACCTCCGAACTGATCCGTGGTGACGTGTTCTACTGGGGTGAACTGATGGCGGGTGCGCTGCTGGGGTCAATCCCGGTAGCGTTCGTCTATTCCTTCTTTGTCGAACACTACGTCGCCAGCCTGACCGGCTCGGTCAAGGGGTAATAAAACCAGGGTAAGGGAGAACGATGGCCCAGGTCGTCATCCGCAGTTTGAACAAGAAGTTCGACGAGGTTCATGCCGTCAAGGACGTGAACCTCGATATCCGCGATAAAGAGTTCGTGGTTCTGGTGGGGCCTTCGGGCTGCGGCAAGACAACGACGTTGAGGATGGTGGCCGGTCTCGAGTCGATTACTTCGGGACGCATCATGATCGACGACAAGGTCATCAACGAGCTGCCACCCATGGACCGCGACATCGCAATGGTGTTCCAGAACTACGCGCTCTACCCGCATATGAGCGTCTACGACAATATGGCCTTTGGGCTGAAGATGCGGAAATTCGACAAGCCCAATATAGCCCGACGCGTACAGGAAGCCGCCGAAATCCTCGGCATACAGGAACTTCTCCGGCGCAAGCCGCGGCAGCTGTCAGGCGGCCAGCGGCAGCGCGTCGCCCTGGGGCGGGCGATTGTACGGCATCCCCAGGTCTTTCTGTTCGACGAGCCTTTGTCGAACCTCGACGCCAAACTGCGCGTTCAGATGCGCGTCGAGCTGAAGAAATTGCACGACCGGCTCGGCACGACCGCGATCTACGTGACCCACGACCAGGTCGAGGCAATGACTTTGGGCGACCGGGTCGTCGTCATGAAGGACGGGTATGTTCAGCAGGTCGGTGAGCCGCTCGAGCTCTACAACGAGCCGGCCAACCGGTTCGTCGCCGGGTTCCTCGGCTCGCCGGCGATGAATTTCGCTACCGTCAAGGTCAGCCAGGAGAATGGTGCGGTGTGGGCCGCCAATGCCGGCATGCAGATCAAGGCGCCGGCCGAATTCACCAATCGGCTCGGCCGCTACGTCGGACAAGAGATCACATTGGGGATCCGCCCCGAGGATCTGTATGTGGCGTCCGCTGCCGACCCCGCCGAGCTCGGCTTCGATGTCGTGGTCGAAGTCGTCGAGAGACTGGGCTCCGAAATTCTGCTCGACGTCGCAGTCGGCACGGACACGATGGTGGCTTCCGTCGAGCCTCATGTGCGCGCCAACATTCACGACCGCATGCGGCTCGCGCTGAACCCGCAGCGGCTGCATTTCTTCGACATGCAATCCGAAGCCGCAATCTAACCTCAATGACAGGGTGCTCGATGACGCTACTAACTCGGCGCAGACTGTTGCAGCTCTCCAGTGGCGGCGCCACCGCCGCCATCTTGGCCGCGGGGCGCTCGCCTGCATTTGCCCAGGGCACCACGCTGCATTGGGTCAGGGGGTCCGACTATGTGCCGGTCTCGGACCAGACGCTTAGAACGAAGATCCTCGAGCAGTGCCAAAAGGACCTCGGGATCAAGTTCAACCTCGAAACAGTAGACGGCCTGACAATCCAGGCGCGGGTCACTTCCGCCGTCTCGTCCGGCACAGGTCCCGACATCATTAGCTCTATCAATAATTGGGCGCAGCTCTATGCCGAGAGCGTCGCCGACGTTAGCGACGTCGCCGAGGAAATCGGCAAGGCGCAGGGCGGCTATTACGAGACGTCAAAGGCGATCGCCTATGACGGAAAGAAGTGGCTTGCCGTCCCGAACACGATTGTCGGCCTGCAGATCGCCAACCGCGCCTCCTGGTGGAACGAAATAGGCTACGGGCCGGAAAAATATCCGGAAACCTGGGACGAATGGCGCGAGGCTGGTAAGAAGCTGAAGGCCAAGGGGCATCCGCTTGGTCAGACGCTGGCGCACGCCTTTGGCGACGCGAACGCGTTCTGGTACCCGTATCTCTGGTCATGGGGTGGTAAGGAGGTCGAAGCCGACGGCAAGACGGTCGTGCTGAACAGCCCCGGGACGATCGAGTCGGTCAAATTCGCGGTTGGGCTCTGGAAGGACGCCTGCGACGACGGTGCCTTCGCGTGGGACGATTCCGGCAACAATCGCGCCTTTCTCGCCGGAACGATAAGCGCCACCAATAACGGCGCCTCGATCTATATCGAAGCCAAGAAGAAGCCCGACACGTATAAGACCGAGAACGGCAAGCCGCTCAAAGACGACATTTTCCACACGCCGCTGCCCAAGGGGCCGGCCGGCCCGTTCAGCTGGCATGTCCCGTTCGCCGACATGGTTATGGGCTATGGCAAAAACCAGAAAGCCGCGAAAGACTTCCTGCGCTGGTTCCACACCGAGAAAATCTACGAACAATGGTGGGTGACGCAGCAAGGCTTCTCGGTCGGTCCCACCAAGGTGTGGGAGAACCACAAGCTGTGGCAGGAAGACCCGGTCATGCTGCCTTTCCGCACGGCGGCCGAAAGCGGACGCTTTGCCGGCTATGCGGGGCCGGCGACCCGCAAGGCCGCTGAGGTCATCTCGAAGTACATCATTTCCGACATGTATGCCAAGGCGGTGCAAGGCATGGCGCCGGAAGACGCGGTCAAATGGGCCCATGGGGAGCTTGTAAAGGTCTACGCCTGACCAGACCTGCGCCAGGCGCGCAGCCGAACACCGTTAGGCGCACGTAACAATTCTCTTCGGCTTGGCGATCGCGCTGCCGGTCTCGTCGGAACGGTGGATCAAGCACCCATTGTTACCGCCGAAACGGCGGGGCGGTCGAGAAATGCACCAGCAGAACTGCATCGCAGTTCTCATGGTGGCAGCAGTCGGTCGATCGAACACATTGGCCACTCGATTGTCGTCGGAGTACTACATGGCTCCAGCCTCGCCATTCCAAGGTATCAGGCAATGGATCTCGTCATTCGCAATGTTCGGCTTGCAGATAACCCCTCAGCGGAGCCGATGGATATCGGGGTCGCGGGCGGGAAGATTGTCGCCATCGAGAAGGGCTTGGCGGCGGAGGCGGAAACGTACGATGCGCGTGGGCGGCTGACCTGCGGCGGGCTGATTGAGACGCACATTCATCTCGACAAATCGCGCATCATCGGCCGAGCGCCGCCCGAAACTGTGCGCAAGATAAGTCCAATGAACCAAGTTGCGGCGTTGAAAGGCGCGTTTACCGTCGAGGATGTGCACACCAGGGCGGAGCGTACGCTTACCGAATGCGTACTCAACGGCGCGACGCGGATGCGCACTCAAGTCGAGGTCGACCCCGCTATAGGCTTGCGCGGGTTCGAGGGCGTACAGTCCCTGATTGCCGAGTATCGATGGGCAATTGATATTGAGATTTGCGTCTTCCCACAGGACGGCCTGACCAATTATCCCGGCACCGACGAGCTATTGGTCGAAGCGCTGAAACGCGGGGCCACAGTGATCGGCGGCGCACCGAGATACGACACCGACCATGCCGGCCAGATCCGGCGGATCTTCGAGCTTGCCCGCGAATTCGACGTCGATATCGATATTCACCTCGATGTCGGCGACACGCCCGAGGCGATGGACATCGACCTCGTATGCCAACTGACCGAGCAGCATCGCCGCGGCGGGCGGGTTGCGGTTGGTCACATGGCCAAATTGTCGACGATGCCGCCGAGCGAGGTGGCGGTTCTCGCGCGCCGGCTTGCGGATATTGGCATCGCGGTCACCGTTCTTCCCGCGACGGATCTCTACCTGATGGGGCGCGACCAGGAGTACAATGTCCGCCGTGGGGTCGCTGACGCCAATTTCCTCGTTGAGCATGGCGTCAATTGCTCCCTGTCGACCAACAATGTGCTCAATCCGGCGACACCCTATGGCGATTGCTCTCTGCTGCGCATGGCCAACCTCCACGCCAATGTCTTGCAGATCGCCCAGCCGGCCCAGCTGCGCGAATGCTTCGCAATGCTCACCGAGCGCTCGGCTCGGCTCCTCAACCTCTCGGATTACGGGATCGTCGTCGGAAATCCGGCCGATATTGTCATCGTCGATGCCGAAACACCGGAACAGGCCGTGGCGGAGATCCGTCAGCCGGTCGCGGTGTTCAAGCGCGGGCGGCAGACGGTCGAGCGTGAGCCGGCAAAACTCGTTCGCCCGGCCTAACCGATTGCATGTCCTTAATCAGTGCTGGTGGTCACTTCGTTGACGGCGCCGCAGCACGGGCAGTCTGTCTCGATAGAGGCGATACGCTGACCCGAACCCATGTTCGCTGCAATGACGAACTCGCAGACGCCGCAGACATAGTCCGTATCGCCGACGCCGGTAAAGAGGGGGCCGGCTCCCGGTGGTGCGGTCCAGGGCGGCGGCGAGAGCGCATCGCGAATAACCCTTAACCTGATCTTCGGCATTTCTGATTCATCACCAACTGTACAGAAATCGTTACGACGATAGCATTTCTGTGCCGCGTCGTGTGCTCCGGCAACGGGGCCAAGCTAAAGCAGAGGCGAGGTCATGAACAGAGTAGTGTTGGCATTCGTCCTCCTCATGTTCAGTGCCGCGGTCGCGCCTGTCGTGGCGCAAGAATTGACGAGATGCGTCGCCGGTCAAACGGTCACCGACAAAGAAGGCAAGATCGGTGTAATCGTCGCAGACGATAGTAAGCTGTGCCAAGTAAAGTACGCGGACGGTCAGATTTACAATTGGATTTTCTGGAATCTTCGTCCCGCGGAAGCTCTCCCCAAACCCGGGCTGGCGGACACCGGTGCAAGGGTGCCTGATGCATCCGGCAAACCGCCGTCGACAGACACCCCCCAGGCGTCGACTATTCTGAGACCGTCTTCCAACCGCACACTAGTCTACCGCGCTGATCGGCGTGGACACTTCAGCCTGACGGCCGCAGTCAACGGGGCGGCAATTCGTCTTGTCATCGACACCGGAGCGAGCCTCGTCGCCCTCACCCTCGACGATGCCCGCGCTGCAGGCATCGCACGCAACGAGCTCGTGTTCAACGAGATAACCCAGACCGCCAACGGCCGGGTTCGCTTCGCTCCGGTGATGTTGCGCGAGATTCGCGTCGAGCAGCTGACGATCGACAATGTTCCGGCCGCAGTAATCGAAAATTTGGACCAGTCGATCCTTGGGATGAGTTTTCTGAAGCGTCTGAAGAGCTTCGAAATGCGAGAAGGAACTTTGACGATCAGCTGGTAACCCCGGTGTGTTCGACCAATTCGTTTGGCTGAAAGCCGATCACCTGTCGCTGCGAAAGGTTCCGCAAATAAATCGGCTGGGTCTAGGATCAGGCAATCCGCCTAATTGAAGCCTAACTGAGGCGCGTCAGCGCTCCAGAATTATGTCGACCCGACGGTTGTAGACCGTGGGGTCGCTCGATCCGGTCTGCCCGATCGGCTCCTGCCGGATCATCGTCCGCGCGACGCCGTCCTCCTCGAGCTGATCGGTTACGATCGAGCTGCGCGTCTGGGCAAGGTATTTGTTCGTTTCGGGCTTGCCGGTAGCGCTCGCGCGAGCTTGGACCACGATCGCCCTTACGCCCGCATCGCGTGCCCGCTTTGCGGCATCGGCAATGACGGCCTTTGCTTCGTCGGAGAGATTTGCGCTGAATTCGTCAAAATACACGAGGAAGCGCGGGATCTCGCCCTTCGCCGCAGTCGTCGTCTGCGCGATTGCCGCAGTGGCGAGGGCAAATGTCGAAAAAAAAACCATTAACCGACAGTATTTCAACAATTTCGAAGTCATCGCGCTACTCCGTTCGATGGTAACAGGATCATCGCCGGCCGCGGTGGCGTTGACTGTCCACTGCTCATAGCAAGATACCCAGGGATGAACGATTTCTGTGACGAGGCCCGGTAGACTGCAAAAAACCGGTCGTCGCGCGCGGCCCAATCATCCGACGCGGCGTGCCGGTGTTTCATCTTCGGACATCTTTGCCTCGGCCATCCACGACTGCAGCAAGGTGTATCCCACTGCCAGCACGACCGGCCCAAGGAATATACCAACCAGACCAAAGGCGATAAGTCCGCCGATCACCCCGGCCAGCAACAAAACGAGCGGGAGATGCGCACCCTTACGGATCAGCAACGGACGGATCACGCTGTCGAGGGTACTGAGCAGGACGCTCCAGACCAGCAGAAAAGTGCCCAGCCCCGTTTCACCGCTCCAGTAGAGCCAAATTATTGCCGGGACGAGCAGTGGCAGAGGGCCGAGTTGGGCAAGGCACAGCATGAACATCACTGCAGTCAGCACTGCCGCGAAGGGCACGCCGGCGAGGGCGATCCCGACGCCGCCGAGCAGCGACTGAGCGAGCGCCGTAACCACCACGCCGAGCGCGACACTGCGTATTGCCTGGCCGGCCAATCGAACCGATTGCTCGCCTCGATCTCCGGCGAGGCGTTGCCCAAAGCGGCGGACTGCGATTGCGGCGTGTTCGCCGTTTACGAACATGATCGCAGCAATCGCCACCGTCAGCAGAAACTGCACGAGTACGATGCCTAACCCACCCAGCACGGCGACGAACCAACTCGCCACTCCACCGGCATATGGTGCAGCCCTCGCCACCAAGGGGTCGACGCCGCTGGCGGCGACGCTCTCCCAAAACAACGCGGCCTTTCCGCCAAAAAGCGGCACAGCCGACAACCATCCCGGCGGCGGCGGCAGCTTGAAGGCAGCAAGAGATGTCGCGCCTTCGGTTATCCGGTCGAAATTGTCGGCGATGGTCGTAATGGCGAGCCAGAACGGTAGGACGAAGATAACCAAGATGGCCAAGGTCATCACGGCCACAGCGAGCCCACGCCGGTTCCACAAACGGCGCTGAACGTGCAGCATGATCGGCCAAGTGGCGACCACCAGAGTGGTCGCCCAAACGATCGCCGGCAAAAACGGCCGCAATATCCAGAAGCAGGCGGCAATCAGCCCAGTGACGAAGAGTACCGCAAGGGTCGTCCGGGTAAGATCGGAGTGGCGGATCATTAAGAACGAACGCTCAGCTATTCCTCCTAAGACGCGACTATGCCCGCATCATCAGCTGCAGGCGGTGTCCGTCGGGGTCTTGGAAGTAGATGCAGCGATCCTGTCCTGGCCGACCGCTTACCGCGACGCCATGCCTCTCCAGTTCCTGCTTCAACGTCTCGTACGTCCCGCTCGCCACATTCAACGCTAAGTGATTGAGATCGTTTCCAGTGGTCAAAGGCGCGCCATGGGGCTTTCTGAATAGCGCAACGCCCTGGTGTCCGGCGTGCAGGAAGACCTGGCCCTCGTCCTCCCTGTATACGGCCATTCCAAGTATTTCGGTGTAAAATTGCTTCGACCGCTCGACGTCGCTGACGTGGAGTACGACGTGGTCTATCCCGCTCGTCTCTATCATTCGTCGCTCCTGGGTCTGTCGTTCGCCTGGATTGCGGTGCAGCGGGTCAGTCAGGGCGGACCGGCGCCCCCGGCCCACTGTCTTTCGGCGGCGTCCGCAATGCCTATCAAAATCGTTGCCGAGAGCCAATTGCCATCGAGATGGGAGGCGGAAGCTCGCAGATGAAGTTGCCAGATCACCGCGATACCCTGCCGCGCGAGCAGGCGCGATGCGATGGTTTCGACTATGGTCGGCTGTTTCATGCAGCGGCTCACATTCTGATGCGCACTCTTTGGACCAGATGGTGCCCCGAGTCGGATTTGAACCAACGACCTACCGCTTACGAAGCGGGTGCTCTACCGCTGAGCTACCGGGGCAACGCAACCGGTGAGCGACCGCCGCACCCACCGCCGCGTTTTTAGCTTCGAATCCTCGCGGAGCCAAGCCGATTCGCGGCGATAACCCTGGCCAAGGAGTTGGCCTGCTTGCCGGGAACGCCGTCAGGCGCTCGCCCGATCCCGGGCCGCCATCTCCTCTCGATCGCCGCTCGACGGCTCTGCGGCGATCGGCAACGTGTTGGCGACAGCCGCCCAGGCCGGCGTCCGCCAGGCTAGTGCGTCGAAACTGCCGCAATGCGGACAAAGGGATCGCCATTCGAGGCTTTCTCCGCCGCAGCTCGCGCACACATAGCGCGGATCGGGCATTGCCGTGACGGCGCGGTCGAGCCATTCGCGGGCACCCGGGCCCGCTCCATGCTCGGCTTCATCGAGGCGCGCCATCAGCAGGCACAGGCGTGGCGTCGGGCCGCTCAAGATTCTGTCGTCGTCAGGTCCGAGCGGCGCAACCGAAGCGGAGTTTGCCGATCGGGTGATAAATGGTGGAGCCGGAGCGCTCAGCGCCCGATCCAGGTGGTGGCGCGCTTCGCCCCACAACAGCGCGTCCAGCGCCGCCTGTGCCTGAGCGAGATGACTTTCCCGCGCATCGGGGTTCTGGGCCGCCAGCCGTTCGAAGGTCTTGAACTTGTTGAGGGGTGGTTCTCCGTCGTGGATTGCGCCGTAGAGCTGGGCGAGATCAGGATGGGGAATTGTCCGCCAGGCGCTCTCGACGGCTTTCGCCGCCGGTCCGGTACGACGATCCTGCAGCAGTGTGCGGGCGTGGTGGGCCGCCGGAACGGCAAGGTCGGGAGTCAGCGCCTGGGCCTGCGCCGCCAAATTTCGGCCGCGTCGCCGATCGCCGCTCACCAGGGCGGCGAGGCTGAGTTCGTAGAGGATCACGCCACGATGATGACGGGCGCGTTCGCCCGGCATGATCCGGCGTTTCACCGCTTGCGCCAGCGTTTCTTGCGCCGCCTCCCATCGTCCTTCGCGCGCCTGCAGTTCGAACAGGCTTTCGGCGACCCAAGCCGTGCCCGGACGCAAGGTAGCGGCACGCTCGGTCAGGCGCAGGGCGGTTCTCCGGTCGCCGGCGCGGCGCGCCTGATTGAGCAGCCCGCGGAGTCCAAGAAACTCGGTTTCGGTGCGATCGAGCATCGCCGTAAAGAACTTCTTGGCTGCCATTTCGTCGCCCTCGAGCTGAGCTGCCTGGGCCGACAGGAGCAAGGTCAACGGCGGGTCGGCGAGCAGCGCGTCGGCCCGGCGCGCGCAGCGCTGCGCCTCGTTCGGATCGCCCGCGGCAACCGCGACCATACCCTGGGTAAGCGCGCGGTATCCGGCGCGCCTGCGGCGTTCGCGCCGGCGACGCAGGAGTGCGCGCGGGCTGCCGAGGATCAAGGAAATAACCCAGAAGAACGAAGCCAACGCCAAGCCCGCGAGCACCGCGGCAGCGGCGAGCACGCCCACCGAGGTCTCGACTTGCCAGCCTCGCCACACAATCTCGACGCGCCCGGGATGGTCGGCGAAAAAAATTGCCGCGGTGATCAGCCCCGCGAAGACGAGAAGGCCGAGCAGGCCGCGGATCACGAGCGTGTTCTCGCTTTCTCCGACGGCTCGACCGGAGCTTTGGGCGGGGCCGTAACCGGGGCAGCCGGGGGGCTGCCCAGGCGAGCTAACAGGATCTCCTGCACGCGATCTAGAGCCGCTTCCGCCGCGAGCCTCTCGCGCGCCATACGCAGCCACGACCGCGCCGCATCAGCGTTCGCCCCGGTGAGCGGATCGAGTGCCGCCACCGCTTCCGCCAGATTGCCGCGAGCGAGCGCTGCCTGGGCAGTGCTGACTGCCGCTTCGGGCTCGGTTTTCGGTGCCCTATCGATGCGGCGGATCGTCACCAGGCCGCGCAGTCTAGCAAGCGTCTGAGCCCCCCAATCGGACTCCCCTGCCGGCTCGCTCTCCGCGGCGACCTGACCTGCCAGCTCGGCGAGTCGCTTCACCAGAACGGGGCGGCCCGCTACCCCGTTGTGAGCGGGTTCGGCGAGCGGCTGGACAGCGGCGGCGAGGTCGGTATCGCGAGCGAGCCTGGCGAAAGCATCGAATTCGGCCGGGAACGGCCGCGCCTGCTCGATCGCCTCTCGCATTTGCCCAAGCAGCAGCGCCAACGTGCCGGCGGCCCGCTCGCCGCCGGCTTGCGCCTGCCCTTCGCGTTCTAGTGCGCCGATCCGATCCGCGAGATCGGCTTCGACCTTGCCGAGGCGCGAGAGTTCCTGCTCACTATTGTGCAGAGCGCCAACCTCGCTCGCCATTCGCGAGGCCGATTGAGTTTCGATCGTAGCCAGCCGCTGTTCGATCTGCTGCGTTGCAGCGCGCGTAGCGGCGGCAGCAGCTTCGGTCTGGCGATTCTCATTGGCTGAGCCCTCGAGGTGATCGACACGGCGCACCAGCGCACTAAGCGCCGAATTGACCTTATCGCTATCGGCGCTCGCCGGTGCCGGGCTCTTCTCTATTTGGGTAAGCCGAGCGTCGATCCCGGTCTCGATCTGATCTACGCGACGCGCCAGGGCACTCATCGTCGATTTGACAGCATCGATGTTGTTTGGCAGTCGCGGACGCGTCTCGACCGCCGCCACCCGAGCGGCCAGTGCCGCGTATTCCGCACGGTTATCGCCCCACGGGAGAAGCGGCGCGATCTGAGGCGCCCAGAACGGGGACAGAGCAATTCCCGCGAGGATCAGGATCAGAAAACCCGCCAGCCACAGCGCCGCGTGAGAAGATCCGCGAACCGGCCGCGCCGGCCCCCCCGGTGGGATCGAGCCCGGCTCCGGACGAGCGTCGTCTTGTTCTGCCGGACCCTGTTCACTCTCTCGTTCGGACATTGTGCCGCTGTCCCTATCCGATACCGCGCGCCTCACCGAGGATCCCGTCGACCCGATCAAGCAAGGCCTGCTGATTAGGCCGCTCGGCGACGCGCCTGTCGCGCCACGGCAACGTCCCGAGGGCAGCGTCAGCAGCCGCGCTGATCGACACCGCGGTAATCTTCGCGCAGCGCTGGGCAACCCCTGCGTTACCGGCAAGCCTAGCAAAAATTGTTGCAGTCCGCGGCGAGAAAAACAGCGCGATCGAGACTGCACCGGCGCGCAAATTATCAACTGCCGCGGGGCTGAGCGCCGCAGCCGCCTGGGCTTCGTACAGAACACGCCTCCCGACCGTGAAGCCCTGCGCGCGCAACAAGCCGGCGAGGTCGCCGGCCACGACATTCCCCGCCACGTGCAAAAGCGGCCCTTGTTGCGGACGCAGCCGCGTCACGGCCAGCCGGGCGAGGTCGCCGACATCGCCCCCCGCGCTCTCGACCGCGGCGAAGCCCTCCTCGCGGGCGCGCGAGGCGGTCGCGTCACCGACCGCCAGAAGGGTCACCCCGCGCTCGCTGGTCGCCCGCGCCAGGGCTCGAACACCGTTGGCGCTGGTGCACAAGACGGCTTGGACCGTGGCTAGGTCCAGCGCTTGCGGCGGCGGGAACCGGACCTCTATCAACGGTTCGACAAGCGCCTCGACGCCGCGCGTTGCCAAAGCCGCAGCCAAACCCTCCGCCTCTTCGAGAGGTCGCGTGACCAGCGCTCGCAAAACCGGCGTCGCCATCCGAACCCGTCTACCTTATCGCAATCCAGCTCGACGAGCCTCGAAGGGAGCCTCGTCAGCAGCCCGGTAATAGCCGCGCGCGGCGAACTGATCCATAATGACGCTCGGAATCCTTTGCGACCATGGCTGCAAGGCGGAAGAGTACCGATGTCGCTGACCCGAGACCTCGGCCGGTTCGTCGTGGATGCTATAATCCCGAGGTCTCCGGTAGCCGATGGCAACAGCATCGATAGCGACAAGGTGCGGCGTGCCAAAGGCCATGCCGAGCGTCCGCTGAACGAGGCCGAAAACTAACCGCCGTATGATAGTGCGGTCCGAGACCCGGCGCTTGTTGCGCAAGCCCCTCCCTCGTCCCGGGGTGAAGGGCGCCGCTCGCGTTCTACTGTTTGTGTCGTGCATTTCCCACCCGGCGCTTGCGCAGGATGTGGAGCGGCAGATGACCGTGCTCCATCTCAGCCAAACCGCAGAGCGCTCGGTACCCCGCGATGTCCTGCGCATCGAGCTCAGAGTCGAGGAGACCGGGGCGGACGCCCGCTCGGTCCAGAGCACGATCAATCGACGCATGGCCGGCGCACTCGATCGCGCACGGCAGGTGCAGGGCGCGCGGGTCGAGACCGGCTCCTACACTGTCGGCGAGGAGCGTCCGCAGAACGGTCCCGCCCGCTGGCGCGGCAACCAATCGGTGATCTTGACCGGGAAAGACGCGGATTCCATCTTGAAACTCGCCGGTGCGCTGCAGTCGGATGGTCTGTCGACCTCGTCCCTTAGCTACGATACCGCGGCAGAGACGGTGCGTGGGGCCGAGGAGGATCTGACCGCCGAGGCCCTTGCCGCGCTCGACCACCGCTCCGCATCGATCGCCGACCGCATGCATTTGGCCGTGGTCCGCTACCGCGATGTGCGCGTCGGCAATGCTGAAACCGGCGGCAGGCCGATTCCTCGATTTGCCCCGATGGCCATGGCGGCACCTGTCGCCGAACCCGGTGAGGCGATAATCCGGGTGACGGTCGAGGCCGATCTGCTCCTTGGTCCGCCCCGGCCATAAAAGAGACCCTCGGTGAAGCTTCCGGCTCCGCCGCTGCTGGTCATAACAGACCGCCGACAGGCGCGGCGGCCTCTCGAAGAGCTCGCCGAGGCAATCTTCGCCGGCGGATGCCGCTGGCTCAGCCTGCGCGAAAAGGATCTGGCGGCGGCGGAACGCCGCACCCTGCTGAGCGCCCTCGTGACGCTCGGCCGCCGCTGGAAAGCGATTGTCACCGTTCATGAGGACATCGACGCGGCGGTGATGGTCGGCGCAGGCGGCGTGCATCTGCCGAGCGCAGGAAGCCCCGAAGCTGCGCGCGCCAGACTTCCAGACGGACTGATCGGCGCTTCGGCGCATTCCGCAGAGGAAGCCGCGGCGCTGTTGTCCAGCGGTGCCGACTACGTCACCGTCAGCCCGGTCTTCGTCACCGCCAGTAAGCCGGGGTACGGCCCCGCGATTGGTCTCGACGGGTTGGCCCGCGTCGTCGCGCAGGTATCGGGCCCAGTAATTGCGCTCGGCGGGATAACCGCGGCGAACGCGGCCCTTTGCCTGTCTTCCGGAGCACACGGCGTTGCGGTGATGGGGGAGATCATGCGGGCGGCGGACCCGCGATGCGCGGTAGAATCCATCCTGGCCGCAATGTGACCAGCTGCCGCACAGACCCAATAAAAATTTGTGGTTAAAGGGAGTAAAGCGACTAGTCCCCTCGTTATGCCTTCAGTTGACAAGCATCGAGGAGGTAAAGCGATGAGGAAATTCGTCCTGGCGACGCTCGCCGCCTTGGCGATCGGCACCGCAGCCTTCGCTCAACCTGCAGAAGCACGGTGCTGGTGGAACGGCTACTCTTCGCATTGCTGGGGTCCACGGCATGCATGGGGATGGCGCTACCATCATCCCTATTGGCGTCATTACGGATGGGGGTATGGCCCCCATTGGCATCACACCTGGTATCGCTGATTGACGAGGGTCCATCCTCGCCCTTCCTGGCTCCCGGCGAGGGCGAGGATGCCAGCACGGGTGCTGGCTGTTTTAGCTGTTATCTGCAGCGAATTATCAGCCAGGTTCCACAGTCAATATACGGATAATGCTGACACATAAATATTAAAATCGCAACGACATTCTTTCTCCCGAAGGAAGTCAACGCTGGAGGGCCGTCGTTCCCGCGGTCGTTCCGGCGATCTTGCCGAAAACCGAGCCGGAAACTAGCCCGGTTCCGCCCGGATAATTGAAATAGAAGAGGCCGCCCACCAGCTCGCCCGCGGCATAAAGTCCGGGGATCGGCTTCTGCGCGGTGTCGAGCACCCTGCCGTCGATGTCGATCCGCAAGCCACCGAAAGTGAAGGTGACGCCGCACGTCGTGCAATATGCCTCGAAGGGCGGCTTTTCGATCGGCATCGCCCAGTTGGTCTTGTCGATCGCGAGGCCCTTCGTGCTGCGGCCGTCCTTGACGGTGGGGTTGTACGGCGTGTCGCGCTGGACCGCAGCATTGTATTCGCGGACGGTTTGGAGGAACCGCGGCTTATCGACCGGCGCGTATTCGGCCATCTTGTCGGCCAGCGCCTCCATCGTATCGGCGGTCACCTTGGTCACCTGGCGGATACGGTATTCGTCACGCTGAAGATGCACGACCTGCTGGTCGAAGATCTGCCAGGCGAACTGGTGGGGCTGGTTGAGAATTTCCCGGCCGTATTTCGCATAGGTGTAGTTGCGGAAATCGGCGCCCTCGTCGCAAAACCGCACGCCGTCCGCATTGACCATGATGGCGAACGGATAGCTGTGCTTCTGGAAATTGTCGCCGACCGCGAGGTCGCCGAATTCTGGCGCGTTGTAGTCCCAGCCGACCGCGTGACAGCCGGACCAGTTGCCATAGGGCATCGCCCCGATGTCGAGCGCCATCTTGATGCCGGCGCCGGTATTGAAGCGGGTGCCGCGTACCTTGGCGAGGTCCCAGCCCGGGCCGAGATAGCGGGTGCGCATCTCGGCATTGGCCTCGAACCCGCCGCTCGCAAGGATCACGGCCTTGGCAGGGATCCGTGTGGTCTTTCCCTCGACCTTCGCGACAACCCCATGCACGCCGTCATCGTCGGCGATCAGCGCCTCGCCGCGGGCTTCGTAGGTGATCTGGATCTGCCGCTCTTCGGCGGCCTTGAAGAGCCCTTCGACGAGACCTGGGCCGCCGCCCCAGGCCTCGAGCGCGAGCCCGCCCCAGAACACGAATTTGCCGTCATGTTTGAACGCTTGCCGCGAATACATCGGCGCAAAGCGGATGCCCTGGCCGCGCATCCACAGGAGCGTCTCCTGGCTCTTTGTGACGAGCAGCTCGGCCATGTCCGGGTTGCTGCGATAATCGGTAAGCCGGCCGAGGTCATCGTAGTATTGGTCGGTGGTGTAGGTCCCGAAATCGCTGGTCGCGAGCTCGGTCTCCGAGAGGTCGCAGAGCTTCAGAAGGTCGTCGACGCCGTCGTACACAAAACGCAGCGCGCCCGCGGTAAACCGGCTGTTGCCGCCGCGCTCGTCGAACGGCGCCGCTTCGAGCACCAGCACCCGAGCCCCCTCCCCGCGCGCCGCCAGCGCCGCGCACATCCCGGCATTGCCGGCCCCGACCACGACGACATCGAACTCGCCCGCAATCATCCCGTTCCCTCCGCTCTCGCTCGCTTGCGACGGATTACTGCGCCGGGCCGGCGGGGGCAAGCCTCGCCTCCTGCAAAGCATCCCACCCCAGTCCGACAGGTCGGACGCACCCGAGCCCGGACGCGGACCTCTGTCGCTGCGCTCAATGGCTCCTTTTCGACACGCGGGCGATCAGATCGTCCACCCTTGAGAGAAACAGTTTGAGAAGGGGCGACTTGTTCTCCTTGTGGTAGCCGAGAACCAGCTCGATCCTCGGCGCTTGACCACTTATTGGCCGACTCGTGACGGGGGGCGGCAGGAAATTTTGCGTATAGAGGGGCAATAAGGCGATGCCTCGGGTCGACACCACCAATGATATTGCCACGTAGGTACTGGTTGCTTCGTGATCGGGCGTGATCTCGACCCCCGAGCATCTCAGGTAATCGTCGATGGCGGCGCGCACGGCAGGGGCGTTGTTCGCTACGCTGATGAATGTTTCGCCGACGAGATTTTCCGCGCTAAACGCGTCAAGCGCAGCGAGCCGATGGTCGCTGCGCAGGACGGCGATGAGCGGTTCCTTGATCAATGGCTTGAACACCAGGTCCGGCATCTGTTG
>Ga0207693_10001007_pt1 | contig 25292 bp, 21 predicted proteins | sample LARL81metaG_FD_184347 | JGI IMG/M metagenome (GOLD analysis project Ga0207693, IMG submission 184347) | Corn, switchgrass and miscanthus rhizosphere microbial communities from Kellogg Biological Station, Michigan, USA - LAR L8-1 metaG... | ecosystem: Host-associated > Plants > Roots >... | reverse complement strand
AACTCACCGACGACCTGCGCGACCGTCTCCGGGTCAGTGCTGGCCAATGGCGCCTCGTAGTGCTGCGAAATGTCGGAGAATCCGATCCCGAACGCGCTGAATATCGCCGCGGTGCGCGGGATGATCACCTGCCGCACCCCAGCCCGTTCGGCCGCGCCGCATACCGTCATCGGGCCGGCACCGCCAAAGGCGGCGATCACGGTGTGCGAGTTCAGCGCTTCGGTGCGCAACGCCTGTGCGACTCGCTCCAGATAAGCCGCCTCCATGCGGGCCAGCGCCTCGTCCAGGCCTAGACCGAGCGGGTCGGCGACAGTCGCCTGCACCGCTTTGCGGCTGCGCTCGACATCGAGGGTCATCGTCCCGTCGAGATACGTGCGCGGATCCAGCAGTCCCATGCACAAATAGACATCAGTGATCGTGGCATCGGCACCACCCAGGCCGAAGCACGCCGGTCCCGGAGCGGCGCCCACGCTGTCGGGGCCGACAGTCAACTCCCCGTCACTGACCCGGATCACGGAACTGCCGCCGACCCCGTGGCTGGTGATGGCGGCCAGCTCGAACGAGGTCGGCACCATTGCGACCTTGCCGCGATGCTCCACTTGCACCGCGCCATCCGTGACCACGCCGAGGTCTGTGGTGGTGCCGCCGACGTCGACCATCAGCAGATGTCGGAATCCATAGCCACGGGCCAGCGCACGAGTTCCCTCCAACCCGCCGCGGGGACCGGAACTGTAGGTCTTGATCGCCGAGGACTTCGCGACCCGTGAGGAGCCGCCGTCATTCCGGAAGATCAGCAAGGGCCGGCGGGTCCGGCTCTCCCGCAACCGGCTCTCGGCGTTGAACAGGAAGCGTTCCATCGCCGGATGAAGGAACGCGTTGAGCAGGGCAGACCACGTGCGCCGGGCGTTGTCCCGGTCGGCCACCAACTCCCAGGAAAACAGCAGTGGGATAGCGCCGAGCAGATGTCTCGGGTAGAGCCGCAACAAATGGTTCTTGACCCGTTTCTCCTGTTCTGCTCCCTTGTCACCGCCGATTGAAATGACCAACCGACTCGCGCCACGCGCGGCCAACCCGTTGACGTGCTCGACCAGGATCGCCGCCAGCTCCGCATCATCAACCGCCACGTCGATGACGGCGTACCGATCGCCGACGAGAGCGGCCAGCAGATCCTCTTCCTCTGCTGTCGGGGCGAGCGCCTCGCACAGCGTCGGGTCGGTCGTCAGAAGCCCTAGTCTGGGCCCCTTGCGCTGGACCAGGGCATTCGTGCCCTGGGTGGTCGAGTAACGGATGTAGTCGGTGGATTGCAGCAGGGCTGCGAGCTTCTCTTCGACGTAGAAAAGCGCGGATGCCTTGGACAATCCATCGAACAGGCACCGGCTCAGGTCGAAGGGTGTCGTCAGGGTCTTCGTGTAACGCACGTCGGTGCCATCTACGACGCATATGTCCGTGAGGGTGCCACCGTTGTCGATGTTGATGAGCCTCGTCATGGCGCTCCGTCCTGGACGCTCCGTTGACCGAAACGTAAGAGGTCCGCCGCGCCTCGCCACCGTCTGCGCGGTACGAAGATTTCGCCGGGTTTGGTGCTGGCACCCAACGGGCTGATACAAATCCGGAGCGGAATCTTGTGTGCCGGGCACCTAGCGGCCGGGCTCCTGACTCGATTACCACGATTGATACGCCGATCAGCGCATCGGACGCCCCTTCGCGCTCGTCGAGAAGCGCCACGGCCTAGGAGTTACCCCACTATGACCCTCGCCCACCTTCGTCCGACCTATGACGTGCGGCTGACCGGAGATGCGGTCGCAGATCTCGAAGTGCGGCTGGACCATGCCGGCTTTCGAACCGCGGTTGAAGCTACGGCGCGCCGCCTGGCGGCGCTCGGGATTGGCCGGGGTGATGTGGTTGCGGTCGTGTTGCCGAACCGGGTGGAACTCGTCATCACGCTCTATGCCACGTGGTTGCTGGGTGCGGCGCTCACGCCGGTGAATCCCGCCCTTACAGAGGACGAGGTGTCCTACCAGCTCGCTGATGCGGGTGCGCGGGTGGCAATCGTCGATGCGGGAACGCGCGAGCGGGTCAAGGACATCAAAGTGTTGGATGTCTCCGACATCCTGGCTCGCGATTCGGCGACGGTGACCTCGTCGGAGTCGATCCCGAGCCCGCAGCCTGACGATCTCGCGCTATTGATCTACACCAGTGGGACGACGGGGCGTCCTAAAGGCGTGAGGTTGGATCACGCGAATGTCGCAGCGATGACCAACGCGCTGACCGCCGCGCTAGGCTTGACCGGCTCGGATCGGTCGCTGCTGGTGCTCCCGTTGTTCCATGTGAACGCAATCATGATCAGTGTCGTAGCGCCGTTGGCCGTAGGCGCTTCCTCCATGCTGCTGCCCAAGTTCGACCACCGAACGTTCTGGAAATCCGTCGAGACAGAGCGTCCGACATTCTTTTCCGCGGTCCCGGCCATTTATCTTCTCCTTAATGCGCTTCCCAAAGACGTCAAGCCGGACACCTCATCCCTCCGCTTCGTCATATGCGGAGCGGCACCGATGCCGGCGTCGGCGATCGCGGACTTCGACGTTCGCTACGGTGTGCCCCTCGTGGAGGGATACGGCCTGTCGGAGTCGACCGTTGCGCTCACTGTCAATCCGATTGAGGGCCCGCGTAAGGCCGGCACCGTGGGATTGCCGCTGCCCGGCGTCGAGGTTGCGATCATGAGCGACAGCGGCGAATTGCTTGCTTCGGGGGAGGACGGTGAGGTCGTAGCCCGTGGAGCAACGATGATGCGCGGCTACCTGGGCCGGCCGGACGAAACCACCGCCGCGCTCAAGGGCGGCTGGTTACATACCGGCGACATCGGTCACTTCGACGAGGATGGCTATCTGGTTCTCGTAGACCGCAAGAAGGATCTCATCATCCGCGGGGGTGAAAACATATCGCCGAGCGAGGTGGAGGCGGTGCTTACGTCGCATGCCGGAGTGCTCGAGGCTGCGGTTGTCGCCAAAGCGGATCCGGTTATGGGCGAAGAGCCAATTGCATTTATCGTGGTCACGCAGGGCGGACAATTGGATATTGCCGAGCTGTTTGAATACGCGCGGAGCGTTCTGGCGAAGTTCAAGGTGCCGAAGGAGATTCGGGTCGTCGATTCCCTCCCGCACAACGCGGTCGGCAAGATCCTCAAAGCGCCGTTACGCGAGTCCCTTGTCTCCCAGACTTGACCTTCTTCGAGACCGGAGCGGTATGCCGAAACCTCAGCGTTACACCTTGCGCAGGGTGGCAACCGATTCCGGGGGCAAGGCCCAGGTCGGGAAAGACGGTGGTGCGGCTAGCGTGCCGACCTGTTTGGCCGGGAACCCGTCGAGGATCGACCGTTCGCCGAACTGATCCCGTTGCTTGACGCACGTGCCGGCCCGGACGACGGACTCGGCGCCGACAACACTCCAGTCGCAGACGATTGCCGCCGGTTCGATGACGCTGCCCCGGCCAATTCGGCAGCCGTGGATCATCGCGCCGGGACCAATGATCACGTCGTCATCGATGATCAGCTCGTTGTCCGGCAACAGATGCAACACCGTGTTTTCCAGGATCTGTACCCGGGATCCGACGCGAACCGGACCGTGCGAATCGCCGATGATCTTCACGCCGGCACCGATCAGCGACTGCGGGCCGATGACAACGTCACCGGTCAGTTCGGCCGAATCGAACAGGACGGCGCCATCGCCGATGACCGGCACCTTGTCGCGGTAGGCGTATAGCGTCCCCATGCCTTCTCCTGCGCTTATCGGCCCGCTCACCACAGTGCCGGGGTAGTCGGTCAGGTCGGTCTGGTGCTGACGCAGCACCGCGAGGCGCTCCCGGTCGGCGTCGGTTGCGGACCGGATGACATGAGGTGGCCGCCCGACGAGCACCGAATCAGTCGGGATGACCGAATCCGGCGGAACCAGCGTGCCCTCGCCCAGAATGCACCCGTTTCCGAGACGTGAGCCGGGCATGAGGATTGCACCGTTGCCGATCTCGCACAGGTCCCCAATGGTGGCGCCGACGATGGTGGCGCGGTGTCCGAACACCGTGCGCTGCCCGACCCGGACGGGGTGTTCTGGTGTCCCGATGATGACGCCGTTTTCCAGTACGGCCGAGTAATTGCCGACGCTGACGTTTCCACCGTGCGACCGAACGACCAAGCCTTGCGCCAGGATTGCCCCGGCGCCGACATGTACGTCGCCCAAGAGCGTGGCCGAGCCAGCGATCTGCGGTCGGGGCTGGTCGGTCAGAAGTTGGTTGAGGCTCACCGGCCACTCCTTCCGGCCCGTGGGTTGCCCGCGCGCTCACTGCTGACCTTATCGGCGGTAGCTGCCTGGCGCGCTGACCGACGCTGAACAACGGAGCGATTGTCAGGTGCATCTTGACTCACCCGGCGGTCGTACGTCGTCGACGGGTCCGGTTTGCCGCCACCATGAACGAGACACGGTGATCAGTGACAAGTCAGGCGATGGCGGCCAGCTGGTCGAGTAGCTGCTCCGGAAGATCGTCAACCAGCGACGGCGCGAAATTCCGCGACGACGGCAGACACCTGATCGAAGTGCTGCACCGGATCGTCAGGCGCCCGCAGAGTCAGCCGAACGTCCGTTGCGCCCGAAGCAACCAGCGCCGGCACGCCGGCGATTGTGCCGGCGATATCCAACCCGCCGCCGTCGTTCGACAATGTCGGCAACAGGCCCACCACTTGGAGGCGCGCCGGCTCGCCCCCCGCCCGATCGAGCGCGTCTCGCATGCGGGCGACCTCGACCCCGAGGTCCGCCGCCGGCCCCAACCACGGGATCCACCGAGCTCCGTAGCGCGCGAGGCGCCGGGCCACCGGCGGGTTGACGCTCCCGCTCACCCAGATGGGTACGCCACCGGCCTGGAGCGGTTTCGGCATCATGTGAATCCGTTCGAAGCGCAGCCTCGGTGAGGTGAACTCCGCGCGCGTCTGTGACCACAATGCGTGGCAGATCGCCAACGTGTCATCCAGCGCTTCGCCCCGGCGGTCGAACTCAACGCCCGCGGCCTCGTATTCCTCGCGCTGCCATCCCACCCCGACGCCGAGATCGAGCCGCCCGCCCGACAACACGTCGAGCGTGGCTGCGGTCTTGGCCAGGACGACCGGTCGCCGTAGTGCCGCGATCAGGACATTGGTCGCGAGCCGGATCCGGGAGGTCCGGCCGGCCAGGAGGGACAGCAGCGTGATGGGCTCGAGCCAGTGGCCGTCCGGGCCGGTGGGTTGGGTGCCGCCGGCCTGACCGCCGATTTCGGGGCGCCCATAGGCGTCCAGGTCCTCGCCGAACACCACGTGATCCGAAACGGCCAGCCGGTCGACGCCGGCCCGGTCGAGCGTTTCGGCCTGGCGAATGACGTGCGCCCAGCTACCGGGATCCTGCGCTGCGAAGGTCCGCAGCACTATCGACAGCTGGACCTTGCCGTCGACCGTCATCCCACCCCCAGCCCAACGAGTCCGGAGCCGCTAACCCCGGACCAGCGGCTGCGGCGGTCGTCGGATGCGACGACGCGAGCCCGGCGCGACACAATTCGTTAGGGGGTGGGCTTCGACTAGCCGGCCGGCACGCCGGCCTCGGCCGGCACGTCTTCCTTCTTCGCGTTGATCAGGAAGACAGCGCAGAGGAGCGCGGCGGTGAAGAGCGCGGCACCCCAGATGAACGAGACGTGATAACCGTGGATCAGTGCGGTCGGCGTCAGCTGAGCGATTTCTTGCGGTGTGTGGGCATTCGCCGCGAGGTAGGCCGTCACGGTGGCCGCGAACACGGTATTGAGCAGGGCCGTGCCCAGGGAGCCGCCAACCTGCTGCGAGCTGTTCAACACGGCGCTGGCGACACCGGCGTCGTGAGGCCCCACGCCGATGAGCGCGGTGCTGGCGGCCGGGATGAACACCGCGGCCAGGCCGACGCTCATCAGCAGCTCGGCCGGTAGGACATACGTCACGTAGGGCGTGTTGTCACCGATCCGGACGAGCAGCAGCATGCCGAGGATCGACAGGACGAGGCCAGGGATGATCAAGGGTCGTGGGCCGACCCTCGGCAGCAGCTGGGCCACGACGCCGGCCGCGACGATGATGCCGCCGCTGAACGGCAGGAAGGCAAGTCCGGCCTGGACTGGGCTGTATCCGAGGTTGATCTGGAAGTAGTACGTCAGGAACAGGAACATCGCGAACAGCCCTGCACCGACGAGCAGGAACATCAGGTAGGAGCCGCCGCGGTTGCGATCGAGCACGATCCGCAGGGGTAGCAACGGGTTCGCTGTCCGTCGCTCCCAGAGCACGAACGCCACCAGCAGGATTACGGCGACGATCAGGAAGGTGATCGTGGAGGGTGCCAGCCAGCCCCGTACGGCGGTGTCGTTCGGGTTCGCCGGGTGCTTGGGTTTAGCCGCTTCGGTGAAGCCGTAAACCAGGGAAACCAGGCCAAGCGTCGATAACACGGCGCCGGGGATGTCATAGCGAGTGTCGCCCGCGGCCTTGCTCTCGTGCACCTCATAGACCGCGAACGCGGCCGTGATGAGCGCGATCGGGGTGTTGACGCCCAGGCACCAGCGCCACGAGGCGTACTCGGTCAGGACTCCGCCGACGACCAGCCCGATTGCCGCGCCCCCGCCGGAGATCGCGCCGAACACGCCGAACGCGCGGGCCCGCTCCTTCGGAGCCACGAACGTCACCGTGATGAGCGACAGCGCCGCCGGAGCGAGCACCGCGGCGAAGGCGCCCTGCAGGGCGCGGGCGGCGAACAACCAGCCGGCGGTAGGAGCGAGGCCGCCGAGCGCGGAGGCCAGGGCGAACCCGATCAGACCCATGATGAACGTGCGCTTCCGCCCGGTGTAGTCCGCTATGCGCCCGCCGAGCAGCAGCAGCCCGCCGAAGGTAAGGGTGTACGCAGTTACCACCCACTGCCGATCCGCCGTCGAGATGCCGAGATCCCGCTGCGCGGTGGGCAACGCGACATTCACGATCGTCGCATCCAGAACGATCATGAGCTGCGCGACCGCAATCACGCCGAGTGCACGCCAGCGCTTCGGGTCGTCGGACTGCATGCCCATGGGATGGTCAGACGGGACGGTACGTTCAGCCACGGCTACTCCTGAGGCGCCAGGGACCGCTGCCGAGGCCGGCGTGCGGGCCGATCAGTCTGTGCTCAGATGCTAACCAAGGTCACCGACGGTCGAATAGCCGAATAGCCAAACGGGGTGGACGACCTATGGCTACCCGCGTTAATTCCCCGCTAGGCGGGCGACGATCGGAGCGAAGCTCGTCATGCTGCGTTGGGCAACGTTGATGTAGCTGATTCCGAGCTCTTCGCGGCGCTGCTGCAGTCGGTCACACACCTCGTCCACGGTGCCCAGGAGCGCGTGCGGGTGTTCGGTCAACTCCAGCGGGGTGACGCCGAAGCGAGCGGCCATCGCCTGCACCGCCTCAGCCGGATCGTCGGCAATGGCCACGAAGTACGCCGCGACTTCGAGTTCGATGTCGTCAAAGCGGTCACCGGCGCCAGCCCGCACCCAATCGAGCTTCTCGCGGGTCGCCGACAACGTGGCACTCGTAACGCTCGCCGCCCCTAGCCGTCCGGTCGCGTTGTTGAAGTTGAGACTGACGATGTCAGCCAGTCGACCGGCCAGGCGGAGAATCCGCGGAGATCCGCCGCCAATGAAGATCGGTGGATGCGGTTTCTGCACGGGAATCGGTCGGCCGGCGAAGCCGTGGGCGTGCACGTACTTGCCGTCGATGTTGATGTCGTCGCCGCTCCAGTGCGCCTTGAGCAAACTGACCACCTCGGCCAGGCGTTCGATACGGACACCGGGGCTGTCCATCGGTATCCCGATCCCGTCGTACTCGGCCGCGACCCACCCCGCGCCGAGACCGGCTTCGAGACGGCCCTCGGACAGGAGATCGATCGTCGCCAGTTCTTTCGCGAGCACGACCGGGTTGTGGTAGTCCACGCACGAAACCCGGCATCCCACCCGTAGGCGCTCGGTGACCGCCGCCGCTGACATCATGGCGCTGAGCGGAGCGACGTCTACCGGGCGATGCCCTGACGTCGCCGAGATCTCACCCGGCCCGAAGTAGTGATCGGTTGTGAACAACGTCGAGTAGCCGAGGTCCTCTGCTTGACGCGCCAACTCGGTCCACTGCTTGGCGGATGTAGCCTCGAACGCCTGCACTGAGAAACGGAATGGGCGCTGCATCACGGAATTCCTCTCCGTGCCAGCGCCGATTTGCGAGCGAGTCGCGCACGCACTAGTTAGGTGTCATCCTGCGCTGGCGTCGTCAGATACTAACAGGTGACGATCCCCAGTATCTTTCCGTCGGATGAGTGCCCGGCGGCAGGTGAGGAGAGCTATGACGAGCAGATTCGCCGACATCGACTGGATTCTCTGGTCCGGCACCGTGGGGCTCGAGCGGCCGATTCCGGAACGAGTCGAGGCGGCCGTCGCGGCCGATTTCACCAGCATCTCGGTGAGTCCGCTGGACATTCACCGGGCCGAGCAAGCGGGTACATCTGCGCAGGAGATCGGCCGGATGATCCGCGATCGGGGGTTGCGGATCATCGTGGACCCGGTCATGAACTGGCACCCATTTTCCGGGACATCGGCGTCGCGATTCGCGGCGTTCTCGGCCGAGCAGTCTTTGCGTTGGGTCGAGGCCCTCGAGGCCGTCACGCTGACCGCGGTCGCGATGGACGAGACCGACGTACCGGTCGAGGCGATGGCCGGGCCGTTCGCCGAATTATGTGACCGAGCGGCTGACGTCGGTGCCCAAGTCCATCTGGAGTTCATGCCGATCTCGTGCGTGGCCACCCTGCGCGAAGCTTGGACGATCGTGCGTGACGCCGATCGCCCCAACGGCGGAATCGTCTTCGACACTTGGCATTTCTTCCGCGGAGATCCGGACTTCGAGCTGTTGGCAACGGTCCCGGGTGACCGGATCTATTGCGTTCAGATCGACGATGCGGCCGCCGAACCACGCGCGTCACTCCGCGACGACACCAAAAACCGGCTCCTCCCCGGAGACGGCGACCTGGACCTGACCCGTGCGGTCCGCGCGTTGGCCCAGATCGATGCGTTGCGCTGGGTCGGGCCGGAAGTGATTTCCCCGACGCTAGCGGCGATGCCTGCCGTCGAAGCGGCGCAGCTTGCCGGCGACAAGGTTCGGGAACTGATCGCTACCGCCCTCGAATAGCAGTCGTGGTCTAGGACGTGTCGGCCCTTGGCCGAGTTAACGCCAAGATCATCGACGGGGTGGACTCCCGGGGTTGAGCTCGTCTTCGGGACGCGTCAGCGGTCATCTTCGGGACGCGGAATGAGCCGCGCCTGTCGGGCCAGGAAGAACTCGGTCGCCATATCCCGCACCGTGTCGTATCCGAGGAGGAACTCGTCCTGCGCCGCCCCGGGACTCAGTTGGCCGTTCTGCAGCCCGTCAAACGCTTCGCGCATTCGCTGCAATGCGGATTCGAAGACATCCCGATCCTCGGGAAAGTGCGTACCGACCACCTGACCGCTCCCGTCCATCAGCTGCCCGTCAAGCCATGTCGACGCTACCGAAGGCCGCTTCTCTAGTAGCTATCGCGTTGAGCGAGGGGCCCCGTCGTCCAGGTACTCGGCGCGAGGCTGCCAATCGGTGTGCGCCGTCATCGACCAACTCAGCGGGGTGACCGAGACGACGCCGTCGCAGACAATGGCTCGGATGTCGCTATTGGCCTCGAGCTGATCGGCGTCCACCGTGGCGGCGATTCGCAGTCGCAGCGGATCGGTTGGTACCCGTGTTCCCTCCGGCAGGCTATGCACGTAGTACGGCTGGCGACTCTGGACCGTCCGGCGAATCTCGGTGTTCGGAGTCGCGTCCCGCGGGATATTGACGTTCAGCACGGCGACGTCCGAAGGCAGGCCGTCGGCGAGCACTTGGCGGGCGAGCGCTCGGGTGAAGTGCCTCGCTGCGCTCCAATCGAGGTCATCGAATTTTCGCCAAGAGGCAACGTCGACCTGAACCGATGCCGCGATTCCGGGGACGCCGTGGGCCTCCGCCTCGAGCGCCGCCGAGACCGTGCCGCTAACTCCAAGCGCGCCGCCGACGTTTTCGCCGTAGTTGATGCCGCTGAGGCATAGATCCGGGGGCCGGTCCGCCAGTTCCAACAGCGCGTGGGTTACGGCGACGACCGGCGACCCGACGACCGAGTAGGCCGCCACAGTGCGCCCGGCGACGCGCAGGTCGTGACGCTCAATCGCGCCGATGTCGTCTCCGGTAACGAAAGCGCGACTCATCGACGTCTGCTGGGTCGCGGGGGCAACGATCAGCAGGTCGCCCAGATCGCTGACTGATTCGGCGGCAGCGAGGAGGCCCGGTGAGTGCAGGCCGTCATCGTTGGTGACCAGAATCAGTGGCCTCATCGGTCAGCGTCCAGCCGGCGCCAGATCCCGAACGTATAGACCCGGGGCCTCCTCGCGGGCCGGGTGATCAGTACTTCCGAGACGATCGGGTGCCCGGACCGTCCCGTCCGAGCGTTCAATCACCCAGTCCGCCCAGTGTTCCCACCATGTGCCGGGGTGCTTGTCCGCGGCGTTCAGCCAGGTCTGCGGATCGTCGACCGGCTCGCCGCCGGCGTAGAAGGTCGCTTTCGGGTTGCCGGGCGGGTTGACCAGGCTCTGGATGTGCCCCGCATTGCTGAGGACGAACGTGCTCGGACCGCTGAACAGCTGCGTCGTCCGATAGCACCCGGTCCACGGCGTCAGGTGGTCGGTCGTTCCGCCGGTGACGAAGGTCGGAGTCGTGATCGTCGCGAGGTCTACCGGCGTTCCGAGCACCGTCATTTCGCCCGGCCGACAGAGCACGTTGCGCTCGAAGATGTCCAGGAACTGGCCATGCAGCCTGGCCGGCAGGTTGGTGCCGTCCGCGTTCCACGCGAGGATGTCGAACGCCGGCGGCTTGTTTCCCATCAGGTAGTTGTTCACCCAGTAGTTCCAGACCAGCTCGTTCGGCCGCATCCAGGTGAACACGTTGCCCATGTTCCGCGCGCTGATCACTCCGGCGCGCTGGGAATTCCACCGCGCCAGCGCGAGCAGCTTCGGCGAGGAGAACGCGCGGATCGGTGCCGCCTGACCGAAGTCCAGCAGGGTGACGGCGAAGCTGGCCGTGTGGACGCGCTCGTCCCCTAGGGCAGCCAGGTGGTTGAGCACCAAGGTCTGCAGAATGCCTCCGGCGCAGAAGCCGATGAGGTCTACGTCCTGCGAGCCGGTGATCTCCCGGACCGTGTCGATGGCCGAGAGAACGCGCGCGGCGTAGTTGTCGAGGTCCCAGTCGCCTTCGTTCTTCGTCGGGTTGCGCCAGCTGAGCATGAATGTCGGCAATCCGCGGTTGACCGCGTATTCGACGAAACTGCGTCCAGGCCGCAGATCAAGGAAGTAGTACCGCCCGATCGGCGGTGGCACGACGAGCACTGGGCGGGCTTGCACGGTTTCGGTCGTCGGCCGGTACTGGATGATCTCCGCGTAAACGTCTCGATCAACCACTGCGCCAGGAGTGAGCGCCAGATCCCGGCCGACTTGATACGCCTCGCGGTCGACCGTTGACGGCATGCCGCCGTTGTGGACCACATCGCCGAGCCAGTTCTTCGTCCCGCGAACCAGGCTCAGACCGCCCGTCTCATACGCGCGCTTAACGGCCGCGGGGTTTCCGAGCAGATAGTTTGTTGGCGCAGCGGCGCTCTCCAACATGCCCAGGACGAAGCGGGCGGCCGTCGTCTGACGACCGTTGCGGCCCAGATTGTCGAGCACCTCGTCAGCGAACTCGCAGCCGGCGAGGTAGCTCTGACCAATCCGACGGTAGATCGGGTGCTCGGACCATGCTGGGTCCTTGAACCGCCAGTCCTTCGGATCGGGCGCGACGTCCGACGAACCGACGAGAATGCGGGCAAGCTGGCCGGTCAGCTTGCGGCCCTTGCCACTCACGGTCCCCATCTGGGAGAAGGCCTGGCCGAGATCGCTCACAGCTTCCCCGAGCACCGGCATTCCGACCGGGTCGGTTCCTGCGATCGCGTCGGCCGCGACCTTGGTCGTGGGGTCTTCCGGCTCGGGAGGGGCAGGCGCCTCAGTCAGTCGGGCGGCGGCCCGGCGGGCCGACGTTGCCCGTCGCGGCCGACTCTTATCGCGAGCTGACGCAGCTTCCTCGCTCGACGTCACGGCCGCCTCCTTGGCTGACTTTAGTTTAAGTAGTCTCCGTCTAGTTTAGAGGACGCCGGCGCCCGCGCCGGCCGAATGGTTCGTGATCTAGGACATTCCGGATGCGAAAGTCAGCGGCCCGGCCTGGATTGGTCAGCGTCACCGCCCGGTGTATACCGGTGGCCGTTTCTCGCGGAAGGCGCGCAACGCCTCGGACATGTCATGGGTGCCGGCGGCCAAGGTCTGGTTGCGGTTCTCCAGCTCGACGGCCGCCTCGAGCGACGGCGCATCGACGTTGACTTGGACGACGCGCTTGGTCAGCGCCACGCCCAGCGGGCTGTTCTCGGTGATCATTTCGGCCACCCGGAGCGCCTCGTCGAGCAGTTCCTCCGCTGGCACCACCCGGTTCACCAGGCCGATACGAGCGGCTTCACCGGAGTCGACAAATCGACCGGTCAAAAGGATCTCGTAGGCATGGCCCAGGCCCACGACACGGGGCAACATCCAGGAGCTCCCGCAGTCCCCACCGGTGAGCCCGACCTTGATGAAGGCGGCGTTGAACCGCGCGGCGGGTGCCGCGATCCGGATGTCGGCCGCCAACGCCAAGGAGAAGCCGGCCCCGGCAGCAGCCCCGTTTATGGCGGCGATAACCGGCTTGGCGAGTCGTTGGAATGAGGTGATCGCTTCTGCCCACGATTCTTGTTCGCGCAACAATTGCGCGGCGGTCATGTCGGGCAGCGCGCTGGCGTCCGCCAGATCCAGGCCCGCGCAAAACCCGCGGCCGGCTCCAGTAAGTACCAGGACCCGGGTCGCTTCGTCGGCGGCGATCTCCTGGCTGAGCTGGAACAAGTCCTTGAACGCCTGGAAGCTGAGCGCGTTGAGCCGATCGGGCCGATTGAGCGTGGCTACCGTGATCCCGGCCCGCGGCCGGTCCACTAGGAGCGTCTCGTAGCTTGCCATTGCGTCTCCTTCGATGGTCCGACGGGCGATGCCAGGGGTATCCGGGGCCGCTGTAGCCGACCGAGGCCGACTGGGCGGGTGAGCAGCGTACCTGTCCGGATTCTGCTCGGCTACGAATCAGTTGCCACAGTTTCTTGACGTCGACCACAGTTCGGCCGAGGATTGCCGGAATCGCTACCCAGCCCATCGAACCGGAGGTGCGTCGCGGTGACCGAAGCTCCTGACTCGACTGGACAGCGGGATGCAGCGGACGATGCGCTCATCACCCTCGTCATCCGTGGAATGGTGCGCGGTGCACCGGACGATGCGACGAAACAACTTGTTGAGCAGGGCTTCGCGATAACCAAGGGCCCGATCACGATGGCCACGCCGCAAGGCACGGCCGAAGCCGGGAAACTCTTGCGCGTTCCGCCCGGCAGCGAGAAGGAGCAAGAGATCGACAAGCTGTTCGACGGCTTCCTACCGATCAACCGCAGGCTGCGTGATGTCTGCTCGGCCTGGCAGACGCGCCCCGACGGCACGCCCAACGACCACAGCGATGCCGTCTACGACGACGGCATCCGCGAGCGGCTCGATGAGGTGCACTCCTCCATCGGCCCGATCCTTCGCCGCCTAGGGGGCGCTTCCCCGCATCTTGCGGGCTACCGTCCCCGCCTCCAGGCCGCGCTGGACAAGTTCGAAGACGGTGAAGATTCGTGGCTGGCCTCGCCGCTGATGGACTCTTATCACACGGTGTGGATGCACATGCACCAAGAATTGATCTTGATGCTTGGCCTCACCCGGGCCGAGGACGAGGCGCGGGAAGAGCGGCTCGTCCAGGAGCGGGCCGGGTGAACGAGCACTGCCGCCCGATCAGCGCCGCAGCACACCGGACGTGGGGTGAGCCCAGATGACGGCGGCCCGAGAAAGTACGGAACGGGAGGCCGAACTCCGCGCGCTCCGCGAAGCGATCCAGGATCTTGTGGAGGGCTGCGGCGGCCTCGCACCGGCGCGCCGTCAACTCGACTCGGGGACTGGGTACGACGAGCAGGCGTGGCTGCTGCTCGGCCGGGACATGGGCATGGCTGCCCTCGGCGTTCCGGAGAACGCCGGCGGTGCCGGCGGTGGGCTGGCCGAACTGACCGTCGTGGGGGAGGAGCTCGGCCGGGCGCTGCTACCCGTTCCGTTCCTCTCGTCGACGGTCGTCGCGGGCCAGATCCTCGCGCGTTGCCCGGACGCGGCGGACCTGCTCGGCCAGCTGGCCGGCGGGGAGGTGCGAGCCTCGTTCGCCGGGGTAGACGGTGAGGGCCGGTGGCGGCCCGATCGCCTGGCGGTTCGGGCCGAGAACGGCGCTGGGGTATGGCGGCTGTCCGGCACGGCCGAGTTCGTTCTCGACGGAGCGACCGCTCACCAGCTCGTGGTTGCGGCGACGACGCCCGACGGATGCGACCTGTTCCTTGTCGCCGGAGACGACCCGAACGTGAAGCGCCGGGCCTTGGAGACGTTGGACCCGACCCGCGGCCAAGCTGAGGTCAGCTTCGACGCAGCAAGTGCGACCGCGTTGACGAGCGCCGGTGGCGGCGCGGACGTGGTTGGCGCCGCACTGGACGTGGTGCTGGTCGTGCTCGCGGCCGAACAGGTCGGTGGTGCCGCGGCGAGCCTCGACATGGCCGTCGACTACGCCAAGATGCGCCACCAGTTCAGCCGGCCGATCGGCAGCTTCCAGGCGATCAAGCACAAGCTGGCCGACCTGCTCCTCCAGGTCGAGATGGGTCGCTCGTCCGTTGACCGCGCCCTGCTAGCCGAGCACGACCCACCGCGGCTGGCCGAGGCCGGTGCGGTGGCCAAGATCTGGTGCACTGAGGCGTTCGTGCAGGCCGCCGCGGAGAACGTCCACATCAACGGTGGAACGGGGTTCACCTGGGAACACGACGCTCACCTGTTCTTCCGTCGGTCGCGAGCGGACGAGGTGCTCTTCGGCGATGCGTCGGTACATCGCGAACGCTTGGCCACGCTGCTCGGCTGGTGACCGGCTACCCAGCCGTCGCTACCGTGCATTCCGGCGCGCCAGCATGCTTGTCGGGATTATTGATCATGGACGACACGAGACTCGCGGCCCGGCCGGGTCGAGGTCAGCTAGCTCCCGCTCGGTCTTAGCCAGTTGCTCACGCGCGGCCGCCCACTGGCGCAACAGCTCGCCCACCGCGACCAACCCGGACCTCTCTTCGAACATAGGTTCGATTGTGCTAGAGAATCACGCGCTAGTCAATGGAGAATCACCAACAATCTCAGGCAAATTCTCTCTTGTGCTGAGGCCAATGGAACATCGCTACCGCTAGGAGAGAGAAGATCAGCCCAGTCCATCCACGGATCGAGGCTTGCGCGAGAGCCGGGTCCCTGTCACCCGGAATGGCGTCCATAACGTCGCTCGATTGCTGGTGTGAACCGACGGAACGGTTGGCCACGCTGCTCGGTTTGTAACCGCTTGCCTCAGGTGCTGCGGGGCAGTTTCGAGTAGGGGACCCCTTTGTCGACGCGCGGTTCGCGGGGCAAGCCGAGCACACGTTCGCCGATGATGTTGCGCTGGACCTCGTCCGTGCCGCCCGCAAGCCGGTAGCCGGGCGCGCCCAGAACGTGCTCCGTCCACGCGAACGCATCCGGCTCGCCGGTATCGGCCGCGATCCGCGCTCCGAGCAGCGAAGCCGCGACATCTCCGATGCGGGTCAGGTTCTGCGAGGCCACGATCTTGCCGATCGACGCCGCCGGCCCGGGTGGTGCGCCGGCCGCGGCCGCGCGGGCAACCCGGTCGGTCGTAGCCGTCCGCAGTTGCGTTCGCACGTAGATGTCGGCCAGCTGCTGGCGCACAACCGGATCGCCGGTCTTGCCGAGCCGGCGGGCCAGTCCGAGCAGATCCTCGAACGTGCCGCCCTTGCGCCGTTGACCCTGACCGCTGGCGGTGCGCTCGAACCCTAGCGTCGCGTTCGCAACCTTCCAGCCCTCGCCGATCGGACCGACCCGCATGTCGTCGCCCACTCGGACATCGGACAGGAAGACCTCGTTGAACGACGACGCTCCGCTCATCTGCCGGATCGGCCGGATTTCGACGCCGGGTGCGTCCATCGGGATCAGGAACATCGTCAGCCCGGCCTGTTTGACGACGTCCGGGTCGGTCCGGGCGAGCAGCAGTCCGTAGTCGGCGAACCGGGCGCCGGACGACCACACCTTCTGGCCGTCGATGCGCCATCCGTCGTCGTCCCGCACCGCCGTCGTGGCGACCGCGGCCAGGTCGGAACCGGCTCCGGGCTCACTGAACAACTGACAGCACAGCAGATCCGAGCGCAAGAAGGCCCGGGCGAACTTCTCGCGCTGCGCGTCGGTGCCGAAGGTCGCGATCGTCGGGCCGACGAGACCGGTTGTGACGCTGATCAGTTCGGTCGAGGTCGGCGCCTCGAACCCTTGCTCCTCGGCGGTGAAGCCGACGACGTAACGGGGCGACAGGCCGGCGCCACCGAGTTCGGACGGTAACGCGATCGCGCCGTAGCCGGCGTCGAAACGTTGTCGCCGATAGGCACGGACCCGGTCCAGCATCGCGTGCTCCGCCTCTTCGGAGATGTTCGCGAAGACCGCGTAGTCCGGCGCCGTTTCGCTGCGATCCGACGCCGTTTCGCTGCGGTCCGATCGTTTGGGCAGCACCGACGCCAACCAGTCGCGTGCCTCGGCGCGCCACTGCTCGATGTCCGGCTCGGCCATCCGTCGCCTCCTAGTGTCCCGCTGTCAGTACCGTGCACGCGCTGATGCCCGGCGCGCCGTACACATGGGTGAAGCCGATCTGAGGTGGCCCCGCCACCTGCCGCGCTCCCGCGCGCCCCTGCAGCTGCAGGACGACCTCGAGCACCTGCCGCAGTCCGGACGCGCCGACCGGCTCGCCGTTGGCCAGGCAGCCGCCGTCGGTGTTGATCGGCAGCCGACCGGTGGGCGCGGTCTCGCCGAGGTCGAGCAGTTTCTGCTGGGCGCCGTGTTCGCACAAGCCGGTCTCGGCCATGTGGTAGATCTCGGCCCCGGAATCCGTGTCCTGCAGCTGGGCGACCTGTACGTCCGTCGGGGAGATGCCGGATGCGGAGAACACGGCCTGCGCCGCGTCGACACTCGGGCTATGGCCGGCGTCCGGAGGTAACCAGGGCGCGAACACCTCGAACGAGCCGAACCGCCGAGTCCGCTTAGCTACCGCCGCAAGGTTGACCGGACGATCGCACATGTCCGCGGCCCGATCGCTTCGCGCCAGCACGACCGCAGCTGCGCCCTCGGCCGGGGAGCACAGCATGTACTGCGTCAACGGCGGGTTGATGACCCGGGCCGACAGGATCTCCTCCTCGGTGAGCGCCGTACGCCGCCACGCGGTCGGATTGAGTTCCCCGCAGCGGAATGCTTTGGCCGCCACTTGTGCGAGCAGGCGGTCCTTGAGCCCGTGGGTGTGCAGGTAGCGGCGGTCCTTCATGGAGAAGAACTGGGTGGTGATCATCAGACCGGTCTCGGCATACCAGTCCGCGTGGCCGTAGTCAGCCGGCCGCGCGGCGAAGGCACCCCGCGCGTGCTTGTCGAATCCGACCACCAGCGCGAGATCCGTCTCCCCGGCCCGGATCGCGTTGGCGGCCGTAGCGAGCGCGACACCACCGGTCGCGCAGCCGTTGCGGACGTTGACGAACGGGATGCCGGTGAGGCCGAGGAGGCTGACCATCGTGTCCGGCTTGCCGGAAACATTGCTGCCGCCGACGGCGTATCCGATGTCGGCCCACCCGACTCCCGCATCCTTGAGCGCGAGCCGGACAGCCTCTACGCCCATGGCCATGCCGGTGAAGTCCGGGGCGTGCCGTCCGAACGGCTGCATGCCCACGCCGACGATGCTGACTCCGGTCACGTGGCGCCCCCTTCCGGCTCGAAGGCATAGGTCACCACGTCGCCCCCACTGCTGTCCGGCCAGACCGGAAGCAGGACGAGGCGCATGGGCAGCCCGATTTCGAGTCCGTTCGGCTCGCCGGCGAGACGCGACTCGACGATCACCTCACCGAGATCCACATACCCAACGCCGTACGGCGTGAAGCCAGACGCGGGAACGCGATAAGGCGCCTTCGGTTCGAAGGCCTGCACGGTCCAGGTCCAAAGTGTGCCGCGATCAGGTAGCTCGACCGTCGTCATGTCGGACCCAGTGCACTTCGCGCAGCTGGATTGCACCGGAAACGTGACGGTTCCGCAGTTGCCGCACCTTGATCCGGCGAGACGGGGCGGATCAACAGAGGCAAACAGCGTGTCGTCCACGGTGGTAGGCGTCATACCTCTGCCGTCCTCGGTTGAGTGAACCGCGGCTGGTCGCCGGCCTCGATCTCACGACGTCGTCGACCAATGGCCCGCCGGGCGATCGCCCACCGGTGCACTTCCGACGGCCCGTCGTAGATGCGGAACGGACGAACCTCGCGGAGATAGCGCGAAAGGAGCACGTCGTCAGAGATGCCGAGCGCGCCGCAAATCTGCACCGCGCGGTCGACCACTCGGTTGACCGCCTCCGCGACGAAGGTCTTGGCGATCGACGACTCGTTCCCGCCTCTCGCGCCGCTGTCGAGTACCGCGGCGGTGTCCCGGATGAGGGCCCGGCTGGCCGCGATGTCGATCTCCGAATCGGCCACCATTTGCTGGACCATGCCGAGGTCACCGAGCAGACCGCCGAAGGACTTGCGGGTCGCCGCCCAGTCGATGGCGATGTCTTGGGCGCGCCGGGCCAGCCCGAGCCACCGCATGCAGTGCGTCAGCCGGGCCGGGGCCAGCCGTACCTGGGCGTATTCGAAGCCACGGTCGACCTCGCCGAGGATTGTGTCTGGGCCGACTCGACAGCCGTCGAATATGACCTCGCTATGCCCGCCGAACAAGCCCTGATCGAGCGTCCCGATGTCGCGCTTGACCCGCATACCTGGGTTGTCGGCGTCGACGAGAAACATCGTCGCGCCGCCGCGGTCGCCAGCTGATCCGCTGGTGCGGGCCATACAGATGCTGAACCCAGCCCCGTGTGCGCCGCTGATGAACCACTTGCGGCCGTCGATGCGCCAGCCGTCGCCATCCTTGGCCGCGGTCGTCGACAGCATGGCCGGGTCGGAACCGGCGCCCGGCGCCGGCTCAGTCATCGCGAAGCACGACCTGATCTCGCCCGTCGCAAGCGGCCGAAGGTACTTCTGCTTCTGCTCCTCGCTGGCGACCACCTCGAGCAGGTGCATGTTGCCCTCGTCCGGAGCGGAGCAGTTCAGGGCCAACGGCCCGAGCAGCGAGTAGCCGGCCGCCTCGAAGACGACGGCCTGTCCGCGAACGTCCAGTCCGCAGCCGCCCCACTCCTTCGGCACGTGCGGCGCAAGCAGTCCGGCGTCGCTGGCCTGCTTCTGCAGCGATCGGCGCAGATCGTCCGGTGCGTCGTGCATGACGCCCGCCACCTGCTGCTCCACCGGGATAACGACGTCGCGGATGAACTCTCTCGTCCGGGCGGCTAGCTCCTCGACCTCCGGAGGCACGGAGTTGTCCATACGGTGCTCCCCATTCAGGTTCAGGCGGTTTGTGGCTCGTCGTCGGACAGACGGACGAGCATCTTGCCGACATTCGAGCCCGACAGCAGGCCGAGGAATGCGTCGACGGCGTGGTCCAGGTCGTCGACGATGGTTTGCTTCGAGATGAGCTCGCCGGTCCGCAGCCAGTTGGCGACTTGCTTCTCGAACTCCGGCCGCAGATCTTCGTGATCCCGCACGATGAAGCCGCGCAGCGTCAGCCGCTTGAGCACCGCCTGGATGAGATGGTTCACACCAGGCGCGCCTGATGCGTCTTCCATCGTCGAGATCATGCCGCAGAGCGCAACCCGGCCTTGCACGTTCAACGCGTACAAGGCCGCGACCAATTGATCACCGCCGACGTTGTCGAAGTAGAGGTCGATTCCGTCCGGCGCCGCCGCGGCCAACCCCCCGACCAGGTCGGCGCGGTAGTCGATGCCTTCATCGAAGCCGAGTTCGTCCACCAAGAGCCGGGCCTTGTCCGGGCCGCCGGTGCTGCCGATCACGCGCGATGCGCCGAGCAGACGGGCGAACTGCCCCGCCGAGCTGCCAACGGCGCCGGCCGCTGCGGAGACGAACACGACATCGCCGGTGCGCAGTTCACCGGCCCGCCGCAGCCCCGCGTAGGCGGTGAAGCCGGTCTGGCCGAGCACGCCGAGCCAGGTCGACAGCGGGGCGAGACCCGGATCCACGGCGGTGGCTGCTGCTGCGTCGACGATCGCCCAGTCGCGCCAGCCGAGCCGGTGCCGAACGTAGCCACCCGGCTCGATGCCATCGGCCCGGCTGGCAACAACCCGGCCAACGGCGGAGCCGTCGAGCGGACCGCCGACGGTGAAGTTGGTGGTGTAGTGCTTTTCCGTCGGCTCCATCCGCCCGCGCATCGCCGGATCGACACTCATGTAGATGTTGCGAACCAGCAGTTGGCCCGGCGCTGGCTCGGCGACGGGCTGCTCCTCGAGCCGGAAGTTCGCCCGGGTGGGCCGCCCGCTCGCGCGCGCGGCGAGCGTCACGATCCGGGTGGTCGACGGGATCGGCTCGACGGGCACGCGCGCACCTCCTGGAGACCTGGCCCGACCCTATACTGCCGCCGTTCACCAACGGAAGGAGTAAGTGAACGCATCCACTAGTTACTGAGAGCTTGCACCAACCGGGGCCGCCGGGCTCAGGCGCCGACCAGTGGTGTCATCAGGCTCTTGGCGCGCTCCCTCAGTCCTGCGGGAACTGGCCGGTGACCGCCCAGTGCAGGCATCGCTGGAGTACGGTCCGAAAGGCCGGAACCGCCCAACTGCCGAAGTCGCGCCGGCCGAGATCCTCCCGGCCGAGGTCCTGCACGTCGAAGCGGCCGCGGCAATGACCAAGGGTGAAATAGCAGACCGTGCCTGCGCCAGATCGCCGCAGGTAAAGCACGGGCCGGGGTTCGTCGTCGGTTGTCGAGCCTTCGGCGAAACCACGCGATTCGCCGGTGAACCGCGTGTGCAGCAACACTTCCAACGGCGGGTGCAGTTCGGAGACGTACAACTCGTCACGTGTCTCGAATGGTTCGATCCCGGCCACGAGCGGATGATCGGGCGCGGTGATCTCGACGGTGTACGGCGCGATCGGGGGGTGGGCCAGGAACTGGCTGCCGAGGACAGTCGCGACGCGACCGAAGGCTCGAGGCGTCCGGTAGAGGGGAGACGACGCATCCGGCGGGTCAATGGCCCCGTTGGTGCCATGCAGAGCGAGCCAGCGACCGCCGCGCTCGACGAAGTTCACGAGCGCGTCCTGTTGCGTTGCTACCGGACGGATGTTGTTCGTGTAGGTGACGAGCAGGTCGGCGCGCTCCAGCGCATCGAGCGCGGCGTAATTCTCGAAGACCCGGGTACGCACTTGCTCCCACTGCGCAAGTTCGTCGAGCAGCTGGAGCCGCGCGTAGTCGAAGTCGTGCCACTGACCGCCGCACACCAACACGGCATCCAGCCGCCCGGCGGGCCCGGCCACCTAGTGCCCCTCGCGGGACACTAAGTCCCCCCTAGGCACTAGAACTGCACCCGGCTCACAAAGCCCCCGTCGACGACGAGGTTGACCGCGGTGCAGAAACTCGCCGCCGGGCTGGCCAAGAACGTCACCGCGCGAGCAACCTCCTCCGCCCGCCCGAGCCGGCCGATCGGGATGCGAGCCCGGATGGATTCATAGAACTCCGGTCGGCTTCCGTGCAGCTTGTCCCAGGCGCCGTCCGGGAAGTCGATCGGACCAGGTGAGACGGTGTTGACGCGAATCCCCTTGGACGCGAGTGAATGCCCGAGGCCGGACGCGTGTTGCAGGACGGCTGCCTTGAACGCGGCGTACGAATTGGCAGACGTGGGTGGCAAGGTGTCGAACGCTGACGTAGTTCCGAGCGCAACGATTGCCGCCGCATCGGACTGTTCGAGGTGCGGCAGCGCCGCCTCGACAAGCCGCACGAAGGCCAGCAGGTCGGCCTGGAAGCTCGTTTGCCACTGGTCAGGACCCTTCAGTCCGCCAGCGGAGACGTTGGAGATCACCACGTCGAGTCCGGAGAGTTCGCGGGCCGCACTATCGACGAAATCGGCAACCGCCTTCTCATCGGAAACGTCCACCGCGGCGGTGACCACTTTGCGACCGCTCGCGCGCAAATCGTCGGCGAGCGCTTGAAGGGACTCGACTCCCCGCGCGCACAATGCGAGATCGCATCCTTCTGCCGCCAATTGCAGAGCGATGGCCCGCCCGATTCCGCGGCTCGCGCCGGTCACCAGTGCCTTGCGGCCGGTCAGTTGCAGATCCATTCGTAGGTCCTCTCTCGGAATTATGGGTTCGGGGCTGGTGCCGCCCGGTCGACCGCCCACGCGTGAGCGTCGGCTGTGCCTACCCACTCGAGGGCGTTGCCCAGGAGCCGGCGGAAGGTCGGGTCGGCGAATGTCGGTGCGCCGTCGCCTGGTTGCACGTAGACGACTGGACTCCGGCCGGCCGACGTGGCCCAGGCGATCAGGTCACTGGCCGGGGGATGCGTCCACGCTGGGCCGGTGCGGGGTGCTCCGAGCACCTCGTGGAACGTCTCTCGGAACGGGCCGATCGGTGCGTCGGCGCGCATCAGCGGGACGACGTCCGCCTCGAAGACCGGGCAGCAGTACAGCTCGTCGGCCAAGGTGAAGTCCTCGACGCCGACGCACACCGGATGGTCGGCATCGACGACCCGGGCGACGTACTCGGTGTATCGGAACCCGGAGTCGGGCCAGCACTGGCCCCGCAGCTCGGCGGGAGCGTAGTGGTAGCGGCCGCCGAGCACCTCAGCCCAGGCCGGCCACCCAGGCCAGCCGGCGAGGGCGTGGTGCAAGAACACGATTCCCTGGCCGGCTTCGAGCAGGTCGTGCAGCCGCTCCGCCACTCTCCGGTCCGGCCCGACCGGGCGAGGTGCGGTGCCTCGCTGCAGAAAGAGGCCAGGCAGGTCATGGCACAAGATCGCGTCGAAGCTGCCGCGGTGCTCCGGCCCGAACCACTGTTGCGCAGCGGGCTGAACTGCATGCGCGAACGCCCACGATCGCTCGCCGCAAATTGCCGCCAGCATGGTGTTGAAGGCGTCGAGGTCGACCCGATGCCCGCCGGTCACGGCGAGTAGTCGGAACGGCCGGCCGGCGCCCATCACGCGACGCAGCCGCAGCGGTCGCCTGCGATCGGGCGCGCGGATATTGCGAGACGGGCAACCCGCGCCGTCTCGGTCATGACCGCCGTGCGCTTCACGCACCTTCCTCGCGGGGGTGTCCGGGCCGCCGATGAGCTCGTGGCGGCTTCGGTAGTTTGTGGAGGCAGCCTAGTCTTACCTCCCATTGCCAAGTACGGTATCTGACGCGGAACTCCATGCCTGCGGATGCGGAGCAGTAATGACGAAAACGCCCGTCAAAGATGATCCGGTGACCGGCCTGCCGCCCGAGGTGCTGCGCGACCTGCACAGGCGGATGGTGCGGATCCGGCTGTTCGAGGAGGAAGCCGGCAAGCTCATGGAGGGCGGCCGGATGCCAGGCTTTCTTCACTTATATGTGGGGCAGGAGGCCGTCGCGGCCGGTGTCATGGCGACGCTGCGTCCAGACGATGTGATCACCTCGACGCACCGCGGGCACGGCCATGCCGTGGCGAAGGGCGCCGACCTGCGCTTCATGTACGCCGAGTTGTTCGGAAAGACGACCGGCTACTGCAAAGGTCGCGGCGGCAGCATGCACATCAACGATCTGAGCATCGGCATGCTGGGCGCAAACGGCATTGTCGGCGGCGGAATCCCACACGCGGTCGGCGCCGCGTTCGCGTCGGTTTACAAGGGCCGCGACTCGGTGGCGGTGCCGTTCTTCGGAGACGGTGCGACGAACATTGGCGCGTTCCACGAATCCGCCAATCTGGCCGCCGTGCTGCGATTGCCGGTTGTCTTCGTGTGTGAGAACAACGGCTACGCCGAGTTCACGCCCCAGGAGCGACACATGTTGCTGAAGGATGTCGCGGACCGGGCAGCGGCCTACGGGATGCCCAGTGACATCGTCGACGGGATGGACGTCGTCGCGGTCTACGAGGCCGCTGGCCGCCTGGTGGAGCGTGCTCGAGCCGGTGAAGGACCGTCGTTCCTCGAGGCGAAGACATATCGCTATTACGACCATCAAGGGGTCAAGGGTCTGCGCATCCCGTACCGGACGCAGGAAGAGATCGACACCTGGCTTGAGCGGGATGCGATCACCGCGCTCGAGCAGCGCCTCGTCGCCGCTGAGGTGATTCCGGCCGACGAGCTGGAGCAGGTCTGGACGGATACTCGCGAGGAGATTGCAGCAGCGATCACCTTTGGGGAAGACAGCCCGGATCCGGATCCCGCCGGCCTACTCGACAACGTCTACACGGTCTGAGGACGTCATGCGCGAGATCACCTATGTCAAGGCGTTCACCGAGTCGCTGATGCAGTTGATGGCGGAGGACGAGGACGTCGTCGTGATCGGGGAGGACGTCGCGCACTACGGCGGCGTCTTCCACGCCTTCGACGGCCTGTGGAAGACCTACGGGGAGCGGCGGGTTATCGACACGCCGATCTCCGAGATGGGGTTCCTCGGGATGGGCGTCGGGGCTGCCGCCCGTGGGCTGCGGCCGGTTTGCGACCTGATGTTCTTCGACTTCATCGGTGTCTGTCTTGACCAGCTGTACAACCAGGCGGCGAAGCTGAAGTACATGTTCGGCGGGGACGTCTCGGTCCCGCTGACGCTCACCACGGCCGGCGGTGCGGGACTGTCGGCCGGACCGCAACATAGCCAGAGCCTCGAGGCCTGGCTCGCCCACGTGCCCGGCCTCAAGGTGGCGCTGCCGTCGTCGCCGCACGACGTGAAGGGCCTCATGGTCGGGGCGGTCCGAGACGACAACCCGACGGTGGTGATCCTGAATAAGCGCATGCTGGGCACGAAAGGACCCGTCCCCGAGGAGATCTACGAAATCCCGTTCGGCCACGCCAACGTGATGCGGTCCGGCACCGATGCGACGATCATCGCCGTCGGCCGCATGGCCCCAGAGGCGATGGTTGCGGCGGCGGCGCTCGCGGAGGCCGGCGTCGAGGTCGAGGTCATC
>Ga0207693_10001005_pt1 | contig 25358 bp, 24 predicted proteins | sample LARL81metaG_FD_184347 | JGI IMG/M metagenome (GOLD analysis project Ga0207693, IMG submission 184347) | Corn, switchgrass and miscanthus rhizosphere microbial communities from Kellogg Biological Station, Michigan, USA - LAR L8-1 metaG... | ecosystem: Host-associated > Plants > Roots >... | reverse complement strand
ATCCGGCGAGAAGTATCACAGTCGGTATTGCCCCCGACCAGGGTAGTAATATGTTCCGCTTTCGCGTTGGAGCACATGATATCATCTACTGCGAACCGGATTTGCTCAGGCGGAGAGATTTTACTGGGAATTTTGTGCTCTGGCCATTGCCCAACAGAGTAAGAGACAAAAGGTATGTATACCACGGACAAACCTATTCGCTTGAAGCATTGAAGCGGCCAAGCGGGAATGAGGTTTTAATCCATGGCCTCGTTTTTGATCGGCAATGGCACTACGATCAACCTGTGGCCACGCAAGATCAGCTTCAAAACCGGTGGCGTGATTACGTGCGTGATGGGCATCGCCATCATGCCCTGGAGGCTGCTGGATAATTACAAGACATTTATCTTCGGCTGGCTGGGAGGCTACGCTGCATTTCTGGGGCCGGTGGCTGGCATTATGATTTGCGACTATTGGGTTATTCGTAAACGCGTGCTGTTGGTGGACGATCTCTATCTGCGTGGTGGTGCTTACGAGTATTCTGCGGGTTTCAATTGGAGAGCGGTCGCGGCGTTGGCTTCGGGAGCGGCCGTGGCGCTGGTGGGCTTGGTTTTTCCGCCTCTGCGATTCTGGTACGACTATTCGTGGTTCGTCGGTTTCATCGTTTCATTTGTGATTTATTACTTCCTGATGTCCGGCCTGAGAACAGCGAACTAGGAGCACAGACAAATTTTTCGAGACCCGACACTACATCACGGAATCATATTAAGTAGCTCATGGACGGGAAATCCCAACCACGCGTCGCCATCATCGGAGCCGGCTTTGGGGGCCTCGAGGCTGCGCGCGTGCTGTCACGTTATCCGCTCCGTATAACATTGATCGACCGCCAGAATTTTCACACTTTTCAGCCGCTGCTCTATCAGGTGGCGACCGCCGGATTATCTCCCGCAGAAATTGCTGCGCCGATTCGCTGGATCATGCGCAGTCATCGCAATGTGGAAGTCTTGATGGCCAAGGTGCAGGATTTCGATCTTTCACGAAAGGCGGTAAAGCTCGAAGACGGAGAGGTCTCGTATGACTACCTGATCGTCGCTGCGGGAGCCAGCCACGCCTATTTTGGACACGACGAATGGGCGCCTTACGCGCCAGGTCTCAAGACTATCGAAGACGCTTTGGAAATTCGCCGCCGCATGCTGCTTGCCTTTGAGTTAGCGGAACGCGAGGCCGCCAGAGATCGCGAGCATGTGCAACTGAATTTTGTGGTGGTCGGCGGCGGCCCCACCGGCGTAGAGCTCGCAGGAACATTGGCCGAGATCGCACGCCAGGTGTTGGCCAACGAATTTCATTCCATCGATCCCAAGAAAACAAGGATCGTATTGCTCGAGGGTGGGCCGCGCATCCTCCCGACGTATCCCGAGGATCTTTCTCGCAGCGCGGAAGAACAGCTGCAACGGCTTGGCGTAGAAGTCCAAACCTCGTCCATGGTGACGCTCGTCAAGCCGGGATCTGTACATGTCGGGAAGAATGAAATTCCGGCGGCAGTCATTCTTTGGGCGGCGGGGGTTGCTGCCTCCCCACTGGGAAAGAACCTGGGAGCACCCACTGACCGCGCCGGTCGGGTGCTGGTGAATGCGGACCTGAGCATCCCTGGCCATTCCAATGTGTTCGTGATTGGCGATCTGGCTGCTCTCAAAGATGAGCGTGGAAACTGGCTTCCGGGTGTCTCGCCGGTAGCCATTCAGGAAGGGAGAGCCACGGCCCATAACATCGGACGTGAACTGCAAGGTGAATCGCGAAAGAACTTTCACTATTGGAATAAAGGAAGCCTGGCGACCATCGGCCGAGCTGCTGCGGTAGCGGATTTCGGCAAGATTCACATGTCAGGTTTTCTCGCCTGGCTGTCGTGGCTGTTCATCCACATATTTTTCCTGATCGGCTTCCGTAATCGCCTGATCGTCATGATCCAGTGGGCGTGGTCTTATCTGACTTATGAACGCGGCGCCCGGCTGATTACCGGCGACTCCCATTTGCCTGGATGGGACCAGTTGCGAGCTGAAGAGAAGCAGGAACACACGGCCGCAGACTGATTGGCACCTGGCTTCGGCCGCTGTCACCTGAGCGGGCGGAACCCGCATGATAGCCGGGAGGATGTCGGCGCTACGTTTTCAGCCGATTTGAGAGACAATAGCGCTGCGAGGTTTCGGCGATGAAACTGCCTGCCATTCTGCGCGTGTTGTGCGGCCTGTCTGTCGGAGTTTGCTTTGCTATCTCAGTTCCCTGCTCCGCCGAGGTCTTGAAGATTGTTGTCGACGACACCATTCAGCCCATCACCGAAGAGTACATCGGCCGCGCCCTGGCCGAAGCCGAGCGCAGCAAAGATCAAGCGTTGCTGATCGAACTGAACACGCCTGGCGGATTGCTGGACTCCACTCGCCACATTATCGAGAAAATTCTGGCCTCGCCAGTTCCAGTAATTATTTACGTCACGCCCGGTGGTAGCCGGGCAGCGTCGGCAGGATTCTTTATCCTCGAAAGCGCAGATGTGGCGGCTATGGCTCCCGGAACCAATACGGGCGCCGCTCATCCCGTGACTTTGGGCGGGGGCAAAGTCGACGACGTCATGAAAGAAAAGATGGAAAATGACGCGGCGGCTCTGATGCGGTCCGTGGTGTCGAAGCGTGGCCGCAATGTTGAAATAGCCGAGAGCACAGTGCGTCAATCCAAGTCATTTACCGAGCAAGAGGCCCTTTCACAAAAGCTGATCGACTACGTCGCCTCCAACGAACCAGATTTGCTGAAACAGATGCAGGGCAAGGCGGTTAAGCGCTTCGACGGCAAAACTGTCACACTGAACCTGAATGCCGACCCGATTCGCACCTTTGATATGACTCTGAAGCAACGGATCCTGGCATTCATCATGGATCCCAATATCGCGTTCATTCTTCTGGCGGTTGGCGCCTTGGCCCTTTATGCCGAGTTCAACCATCCCGGCGCCGTGGTTCCGGGTACGGTGGGAATTGTTTTCATTCTGTTGGCGATCTTTGCGCTCAACCTGCTGCCGGTGCGATTCGCAGCCGTGGTCCTGATTCTCGCGTCATTCGCGCTGTTCGCGCTGGAGGCGAAGTTCTCCGCCCATGGTGTTCTCGCCATCGGAGGTATGGTCACGATGATTCTCGGCGGATTGCTACTGGTGGACGCACCCATTCCAGAAATGAGGGTACGGTTCATCACCGCGCTCGCGGTTAGCATTCCTCTAGGGGCGATCACCGTATTTCTGATGAGCATCGCCCTGAAGGCCCGAGCTAACAAAATTGTCACTGGCGCGCAAGGATTGGTAGGTGAAATCGGTATCGCGCAAACTCCACTCTCCCCGCACGGAAAGGTGTTTGTACACGGCGAGATCTGGAACGCAACTTCCAACACGAATGTGGCTGCGGGCGAGTCGGTTGTTGTTCGAAATCTGGACGGGTTGCGGCTGGAAGTGGACCTGTCCACGGCTGTACCCCGTGCACCGGCTACTACTCGGCGTTGATTCGAGCTGTTTGACGGCCACTGTCGTCCGTCGCTCTTGAATTGTTTTCTTTATCCAGGGCGAACCCTTATCCAGCAAGATCCGTTAAAAATCAAGACATACTCAAGCCAAATCTAGATCACCGCAAGGCGGCGGGGAGGCCCTCCCGCACGAGCGGTATTGGCATCATGCGAGGCACCCCCCTGCATCCGCGGATGGCATCTCCGTCAACGATTTGCGATACAATCCGCCTCAGAAGCGTTCTTGAAAATTGAGACGCGGAGGCTTTCTGATGGGTCTGTCCTTTTCGGCCATCGTAACGATTATTGTCATTCTTTATCTCTTCAGTTCGATCAAAGTACTGGCCGAATATGAGCGAGGCGTCATTTTTCGCCTGGGACGCCTGCTCGGGCACGAAAAGGGTCCGGGCATCGTCCTGGTGTTCGCACCTATTGATCGCATGGTGCGTATCTCGCTGCGCCAGGAGGCCATGGAAGTTCCGCCACAGGACATCATCACTCGCGACAATGTCACTCTGAAGGTGAACGCCGTAATCTTTCTGCGCGTGATCGATCCTCGAAAAGCGGTGGTGGAAGTTTCAAATTACGTTTATCAAACTTCACAATTCGCGCAGACGACGTTGCGTTCGGTGCTGGGGGAACAGGAACTCGACGAGTTACTCTCCCATCGCGAGAAAATCAACCTCCGCTTGCAAAGCATCCTCGACACGCACACCGCACCTTGGGGCGTAAAGGTCACTAACGTCGAGGTCAAACAGGTGGACATGCCTGAATCGATGTTGCGCGCAATGGCCAAACAAGCTGAGGCGGAACGCGAAAAGCGGTCGAAGATCATCCACGCCGAAGGTGAATTTTCCGCCGCTCAACGCCTTGTCGACGCGGCTGCATTATTGGCCAAGGAACCGGTCAGTGTGCAATTGCGCTATCTGCAGACCTTGACCGAAATCGGCGTAGAGAAAAACACCACAGTGGTCTTCCCGGTGCCGGTGGATTTCTTTAGCGGGCTGCAGAAAATGCTGGGAAAGCCAGAAGACTCGGCGAAAGGTTAACCACCTTTTCGCCCACCCGGGGAAATAGACAAAAAATGGCGGGATCTGAAGACACAGAGATCACACTAGGCACGGGCAAGATGCTGGCCCTGTTTTTTGGTCTGGTGGCATTGTGCGCAGTATTTTTCGGGATGGGATTTTCTCTGGGAAAGAGTTCATCCAAATCCAGCGACGCCGCCACCGTTTCATCCGCAACCAGCGCAGTACGACCCACAGCAGTGAAAGCGAATAATACGCGGCCACCCTCCGATCTGACTTTCTACAAAGCCGTCGGACAAAAGGATCCAGACTCGCAGTTGACGGCGAGCGCGGCAGACAAAGACGCACCGTCGAACGTGACGGCCGCGACCAAATCGGCGGCCGAAGACAGCAATGCGCCACCCGAGCTCACCGCGGTCGCTCCGCAGAGTTCTTACTTCGTCCAGGTTGCGGCGGTCAGCAAACAGGAAGATGCCGGAGCTTTAGTGGACGCCCTTAAGAAGAAACAATACGCCGCCTTCGCGGCCAACGCTTCTGGCGACAAACTTTTCCACGTTCAGGTTGGGCCCTTTTCCGATATCAAGGATGCAGAACTGGCGCGCGCGAAGCTGGTAAGTGATGGCTACAATCCGATATTGAAGAAGTAAAAGACGGCTTCACTGAGGTCCAGGCCCGAAGCCCAAGATCGGTTCAACTGTAGCGCTGTTCCTTCCACGGGTCGCCCCGCATGTGGTATCCATTCTGCTCCCAAAATCCTGGCGCGTTGTGATCGAGAAACTCCAGCCCGCGCACCCACTTCACCGATTTCCACGCGTATAAGTTAGGAACGACAAGACGCAGTGGAAAACCGTGGTCGCCGGTAAGAGGCTTACCGTCATGATGAGTGGCCAGTAACACTTCTTCGCGATCCAGATCCGCCAGGGGTACATTGGCCGTATAACCTTGTTCGGCGTGGACAATAACGTAGGCCGCGTCCGCTTTGGGATGGACGCGCGCCAGCAATTCGCGAAACGCGACGCCGCTCCAGCGATTGTCAAACCGGCTCCAGCGTGTGACGCAGTGGAAGTTGCTGTTCCTCTCGATTTTAGGCAGCGTGTTGAATTCCTTCCAGGCAAGGGAGAGCGGCGAGTTAACTAATCCATAGACGCGAAAATCCCATTGCTGTGGGTCAAACCTGGGAACCGAACCGTAGTGAAGCACCGGCCATTTGAGCGTCAGGGATTGTCCGGGGGGCAGCAAACCTTGGCTCTTTTTCAATTTCTCGAGTTCACGACGGTCTTGACCTTCGAATAACATAGATGAATCGGGCTTCGGACTAAAAACGAAATCCCATCAACATTCACTTTTCAAGTTTGAATACTTGTTCCATCAGAAGCCATTTCTCACCGGGTTTAGCCTGCGGTACTGGCTTCTGAAATTTCCACATTAGATTTTCCCACTCCTGGACCTTCGGATTACCTCGATCGGCTAAGGCTTTTGCCTCGAATGAGAATCGTTCGTTGACCTCCATAATCATGAACATCCTCGTACCGAGCAAATAAATCTCCATATCCTCAATCCCAGAGTCTTTAATGCTCTGAGTGATCTCAGGCCAGATCCTCTGGTGGTTGCGCTTGTATTCTTCGACGAGAATGGGATCGTCTTTCAAATCCAGGGTAAGGCAGTATCGTCGATTCATTCGCGGGTCCCTATAGTCGGGTCTGCACAACCCTCATTTTAAATTGCCTTACGGTCAAAACGAACGGTGCAAGGCCTTTTGCGATCCTCAAGCACGCGATGACCTCAACCGCGTAACTTAGCGGAACATTCTTGGCGACTGGCAGCAGCAATTCTCCGTTGCAGGTCGCATTCGGGAGAACTGCCACTCGCGCTGCCTGCTGGCCTAAGACGGCGACTTTGGAGCAGAGCAATGCCAACAGCATGTAGGTTGGCGACGGCTTCATTTATTCGGCTTGCTCTTGCCCTTAAAATTGAGCGCCACGGCGGCGCGGATGAGATCCTTCAAAGCCGCGGCATCGATCGTGTCGCCTTCGTGGATGTCAATGGCGCGCCTGACGTTCCCCTCGAGGCTGGAGTTGAACAGACCGGAAGGGTCCTTCAACGCCGCTCCCTTGGCAAATGTCAACTTGACGACGTTCTTGTACGTCTCTCCCGTACAGACAATACCGCCGTGGGACCAAACGGGAGTCCCCGGCGATGTCGCCTTGGCCCACTTCCACTCTTCGACGATCTCAGGATCTGCCGCGTGTATGATGTCGCGCACTTTCGCGAGCATCTTCCCGCGCCAGTCCCCAAGTTCCTTGATCTTCTGGTCGATTGAGGTATCAGAAGAAGAGATGAATGCAGAGGCAGAATCCACCGCGACGGTCCTTTTCATGTGCAGTTCCAACTCTCGCTCCTATTTTAGCTGCGCTTCGCGTAACCTGCACTCCTCCGCAGATGGAAGCCTCTTCGAGTTCAATAGTCGTTCGGAGATGGTGCCCGCAGGTGCCGGGCGCGAATAGATCACTCATTGAACTTCCCGACCGTCACATGACCTTCTTGACGGATCTCAAATTCCGGTCTGCAAGCCACGATGGAGGGTGGCCCACTCAAGCCAAACCAGCCTTGAATGGGCCACCCATCCCCAGCGTGTAAGCTAACTGTATATTGACTCAAATACTGGAGGAACGATGCGTCACCGAATTCCGCACCTGATGTGCGTCGTAGTCCTTATGACCGTCGCCTGTGCACAGCAAAGCCATTGGGGCACACCCGACGACAAAACCGCGAGGTTCATGATCGACATGGAACGCAAGTGGGCCGAAGGCGTTTGCACGAATAATGGAGTTATCTCTGAGTTGTTGGCCGACGATTTCCAAGGCACCAGCACGCGCGGTGAGCGCTTCAACAAAGCGGATGAGCTACGCGATGAAAAAGGCCCACGCTCGGCGCACGACTGCGCACTCGACGATGCCAAGGTGCGATTCTTCGGCGAGAACCTGGCCATTATTTATGGCAGCGAGCACGCCATCGGCAAAGACAAAACGCATCCCGACGCGAAGCAGTGCCAGGTCTGGACCGATACCTGGTTGAAGCGCGATGGTAAGTGGCAGATTGCTGCCTCGCAGGACAACAAGGTCGATTGCAAGTAGCTGGAAGATGACTCCCTGAACAGACCGGGACGGGATATTCACCCGTTTTTCCGAACTAGAACTTGGGTGCGTCCCGTCTGTGACCGGTTTTCCTAAACTCATGCCGGGGTCGAAGGGTGGCCACCCGCCGGTCCGCTAAGCCGCTTCCAGCACCGACAAGATATTCCCCGCCGGGTCCCTGAACCAAGCGATCGTCGGCCCGTTTCCGCGAGAAATCCCGCGCGCGTCCGTTTTCAAGTTGGGTTCGTTATAGACTTCAAATCGCACGCCGCGTTGGCTCAGTTCATCCACAGCTTTTTCTACGCTGTCTACGGGAAAATTAAGAACCGTGAACGTGGCGGGCTGGTGATTGGGTTTGGGATACATCAGGGCTTTGGTGCCACCGGAAAGGGGCACAACCAGGGTTCCTTCCGGACCGTTGGAAAGTTCCAGCCCCAGCGTCTTGCCATAGAATTCCCTAGCCTTCTGAATATCGTTCACCGAAAAACTGCTGAATGCCTTGTTTGTCTTGAGCATGAATGCACTCCCAGTTGGTTTTCTATTTTCGATGCGGAACCGGCTTTCGCGGTTTTCGAATTTCGGAGATAAAAATGGGCGGGAGGGCGACCCACGCAAATCCGGCTTTAGCTTAAGTGGGATGTTCACTGGCTCGGCGAAACCGCAACAGGACAAGCTGGCCAATACGCCGAAGTCGCTGAAACTACGGAGTAGGCGCGGCGCAGGTTTTCTTGGCCAGGGACTGCCTCACGGTAGAATCTCACCACATGCAACGATTCCCTGGCGCGTGCGGTAGGAGCGCTCGGCATTTTTTGTAACGGTGTTCCTGGTCGGCTTATCACATCCTCGATGATGAGTCCGATCTTCCGGAACCACCTCAAAACAGGCTTGCTCAGACCCCCTTTGAAAATCTTGTTAGACCGATCTTTTTGAAATAAGTCGTCGAAGGACATGGCCTTTCCACATCCACAATCCCGTAAGGACCATCACAGGGATGAAGACAAATCGCGTTGCGGGGGCATAGTCTGGAAGTCTTTCAAACGGACTATAAATGTAACCGAGTATTGGAATGCTAAAGATCAGGTGAATCCAGCGAAAAATCGAACGTTGGGTGGCAGTGTTCATGGTCGCCTCCGCGAGCATGGTTGGTTCATCGTTGCGATCCCCTCGATTCAGGATTTTCGATCCGCCTTAGGCGGCCAGTTGGGCGTTTCGATGCCGAACTGCTTTGCGTACTCGGCGAGCAATCGCTGCCAGTCAAACTTCATGGCCTCGGGCCCGACGATGCGGCCGATGGGCTGACCGGCCAGAAACCGATCCAGCACATCGAAACAAATGTGCCACCCGGCAGCGCCCATTGCGATGAAGCGGTTACCGATGTTGGTCCAGAGCGTGAGGCGCGTGCTGCTACCAAAGGCTTCGAGTTCCCACCGCATATCGAAGCCACCCCACTTGTACTCAAGCACATTGGGAGCGTCGGCTCGCGTCACCGTTGTTTCAGTAACGCGCAGCGCAGGGGCTCCCACGGTGGTGAGCTTCACGGTGCTGCCAACCGTACCCAGGTTCCCATCGGCATCGAAGGGCGCCCACTCGCGCAGATGCACCGGGTCGGTGATCGCTTGCCAGACTTTTTCCGGAGGGTGGCGCAATTCTCTGACGAGAATGAGCGTCCACTTCTCTTCACCTTTCTGTCCCCGGTCTCTTCGTACCTGCGCCCCGCCGGCGGGACCCGGTGCGTATTGCGCCCGATTGCTCATTTGTTTGTCTCTTTCTTAATGTCGAGTCAACTGGATCAGTTGAACGAGATTGCCGCAAGTGTCGTTCAGCATCGCAATGGTCGAGGAGGTCACGTCGGTGGGCGGCATCGTGAACTCGGCGCCGCGGGACTTGATCCGTTCGTAGTCGCCCTTCACGTCGTTGGTGTAAAACATGGCGGCAGGCTGGCGCTGTTGAAATATCGCCTGCTGATACGTTTTGGCTGCGGGGTTGTTGTTCAAAGCCAGCTGCAGCTCAGTGCCGTCCAGCTCTTCGGGCGAGGCCACGGTCAGCCAGCGATAGGGCCCCTGCGAAAAGTCTGTTTTTTTGGCAAACCCGAGCACCTCCGTATAGAAGCGCAAAGCCTTGTTCTGGTCGTCCACGTATACGCTGGTCAATTTGATTTTCATTTCCCTTCTCCTTTGTTAGGTTCGCGGTTTGGGCCGCGTCGTTTTCTCATTCTTCCTTTTTTTGGTGTTGATGGATTACTATCAATGCGGTCGAGATGGCGTTCAAGCGCATCCAGATGAGTGGACCAGAAACGGCGAAACTGAGCCAGCCAGGCATCCAGCTCCTGAAGTGGTTCAGGGTTCAGGCGGTAGAGACGGCGTTGTGCGTCCACCGTGGATTCGACGAAACCGGCCTCCCGCAGCACGCGCAGGTGCTTTGACACGGTCGGCTGCGGCATACGAAGTTGACGCTCGATCTCTCCCACCGACCGTTGTGACGAGACCAGCAGGCTCAGTATCGCGCGGCGGTTCGGCTCGGCAATGATTTCGAATACAGATTCCACTCTCTTTGTATACTCTATCGCGCATATACGTGTCAAGGTATATATGCAGTAGAGAAGAATACAAAAGGGACAAATAAAATAATCTGTGCCCCGGTCGCGAATGGGTCGCAATTCCGTTCCCATGCTTCGCAAGCATTGATGCCAGCCCAACAAAGTATGCGCGAACCGCGCGACTAATGCCTCCTGTCCGAATCTAACGAGCTGATCTGAGTTATCCCACAAGACAGCGCTGGCGTAAGTCATACCTGTACCGCATGGGTTCCAGATCAAGGAGGCAGTAACCATGAGTTCACCCGTTGTTCTGATTACCGGCGCGCTGACCGGCATCGGTCGCGCCACCGCTGTGGCTTTCGCGCATGATGGAGCGCGGGTCGTTGTTTCTGGCCGACACAACGATGAAGGTCAGAAGCTAGCCACTGAACTTCGCAATCTCGGCGCTGAGGCTGAATTTGTGCGCGCCGATGTGCGTCATGAAGAGGAGGTCAAGAATCTGGTCGACAAGATCATTGCTCGTTTCGGTCGCCTCGACATCGCCGTCAATAACGCGGGCACGGTGGGCACTCCCAGCTCTGCTGCCGATGTAACCCCGGAGAGCTATCAAGCCATTTTCGACACCAATGTGCTCGGTGTGCTGCTGAGCATGAAGTATGAGATTCGAGCCATGCTTCGGCAAGGGAAAGGCAGCATCGTTAATATCTCGTCTTCGTACGGCAAAGTCGGCGGCCCGACGGCAGCGGTGTATGTCGGCAGCAAGCATGCCGTGGAAGGCATTACGAAGTCTGCGGCCATCGAGCTGGCCGGCACAGGTGTCCGCGTCAACATCGTTGGCCCGGGTCCGACGGAAACAGGGATGTTCAACCGCTTTGCGCAAACCCAGGAGAACAAGGCAACTTTTCTCGAGGCCCACATTCCCACCAAGCGCATGGGAACCCCTGAAGAGATTGCGAATGCCATCGTGTTTATTGGCTCTGACAAGGCGTCCTACATTGTCGGCGCATCCCTGGCTGTGGATGGAGGGATGCTCGCTGGCTAACTCTGGGGCCCTTTCAGACAAGGCTCTCAGTAAGGAGTGGAGAAAGACAGTGTCCAAAAAGCTCAAAGACAAGATCGCTGTCATCACAGGCGGCAGCGAAGGGATTGGTTTGGCTACGGCAAAGCTGTTCGCCAGGGAGGGTGCATACGTCTTCATCACCGGCCGCCGGCAGAAGGAACTCGACGAGGCAGTAAAAGCAATCGGCCGCAACGTTTCTGGCGTGCAGGGAGAGGTGGCCAAGTTGGCTGATCTTGATCGTCTCTACGAGACCATCGCTGAGGTGAAAGGGCGAGTCGATAATGTGTTCGCCCATGCGGGCGTTGGCGAATTTGTTCCGTTCGGGGCCGTCACCGTAGAGCATTTCGACAAACTATTCAACATCAATGTGAAGGGAGCTCTTTTCACGGTGCAAAAGGCCTTACCGCTAATGAACGACGGGGGCTCTATCATTCTCAACGGCTCCGTCGCGAGTGTTAAGGGCACCGCCGCTTTCGGTGTCTGCGCGGCGAGTAAAGCTGCTATCCGCTCTTTCGTACGAACCCGGACTACCGACCTGAAGGGCCGTGGTATCCGCTCGAACGTTGTTAGTCCGGGTCCGATCGATACGCCGCTGACGGGTCAGCAATCTGCGGATGTTATCGCGCGGATTGTCTCCACCGTTCCGATGGGGCGCATGGGTGAACCTGATGAAGTTGCACAGGCGGCGTTATTTCTAGCTTCGGATGACTCCCAGTTTCGTCACCGGCATTGAGCTGTTCGTTGACGGTGGGAGAGCGCAGATCTAATCGATCGGCGTGGTGATTTGCAGAGATACAAACGAAGGAGACACCAATGGGTCGGACGCAGCAAGAAAAGAGCAAGCTACTCGTGCTGAAGGCTTTTGACACGCTCTTCAACAAGCGTGACTATGCAGCCGCTGAACGGTTCTGGTCGCCTGACTATGTTCAGCACAGCGCTCATATCGCTCCGGGTCGAGAGGGTTTGTTCGATCTCATCAAGAGCCTTCCAGCGACGCTCAAGTACGAACCGGGAACGATCGTAGCCGAGGGAGAGTTCGTGATCGTGCACGGGCGATTCAGCGGTTTCGGGGCTGCGAATTGGATTGCCGCAGATATCGTTCGCATTCACAACGGAATCCTTGTTGAGCATTGGGACGTCATTCAGGATGAAGCCACAGAAGAGCAATCGAAAAGCGGCGCTCCCATGTTCGGCACTTCATTTCCGACACACCGTTAAAAAGAGAACGTCCACAGCGATAGCCGTGGGCCAGCAGGAATTTCGCGCCAGCCTCAAAGCTTGGGCCCCACGATCAGCTCGTACGAGGCACCGACAGCGAGCACCGCGCACTGGCGTCCACATCCACCGTGCGCTCGCTGGTCAGCTTGCGCAGCATGCGTAATATCGCTCGAAGCGTTGCTCGATGGCCGAGGGTTCGATATCGGAGAGCCTAGCCGAGACTCTCGCTTCCTCGCCGTAGGCCCGCGCGGCGACTGCGCTGTGCGCTTTCACACCTGACTAGCCAGACTCTTGACATGGCACTCCAGACTCCTCACACTGTTGCGCGTTCTACGTCAACGGTTTTCCTCCCGGTTCTTAGTGGTTTCCCATTTGATCCACTTCAGATCGAGTACAAAAATCGAGTAGAAGACCGGCACCAGGAGCAAGGTGATGAAAGTAGCGACGGCGAGTCCGCCGATCTGAGCGTAGCACAGAGGCTTCCACAGCGGGCCACCTTCGAGTGCCAGAGGAAACAGAGCCAGGATTGTTGCGGCCACGGTGATCATTACGGGTCGAATGCGTTCAATGCCGGCATCCGGAAGCGCGCGTTCAAGCGGCTCGCCTTTTTCGTGCATCTCCTCAATGAAATCGAACAGCACGATGACATGGCTTACGATGACTCCAATCAGGCTGGCTACTCCAAGAAATGCCATGAAGCCAAAAGGTGTACCCATGATTGCCAAGGCGATGAGTGCACCAATCGCTCCATAGGGAGCGGCTGCAAAGACCAGCAAAGGCTTGACGGCATTATTGAACTGAACCAACAACGCCAAGTAGATGCCGAGCAGAGAAATCAGAAGAACGAGGGCGAGATTCGTGAATCCGTCGACTTGCTTCGCCTTTTCCCCGCCGATCTGTAATTGATAGCCTGGCGGAAGACTTTTCTTGAGAGCAATCAGCTTAGGTTCGACCGGCGCGAGTACCTGTGATGCGAGGACGCCAGGGGCGGGAAAGCACAGAATTGATAGCGTGCGAAAGTGCTCGCGACGCCGAATCCGTGCCGTCTCAAGAATGTCCTTCAAAGTTGCCACCGAAAGCAAAGGGACTTTGACATTCTCTTGCGATGAGTTTACGTAGAGATTTTCAATCTGTGAAAGCCGCGCGCGATCCTGAGGCCGGAGGCGGACGACAATCGGGATGTTCTTATTCCCCTCTTTATATATACCCACCGGGTTCCCGTTGATTGCGGCAGACGTGGAGATTGCGACATCGGCATTCGTAATTCCGACCAAGTTGGCGCGATCTGGATCAATCTCGATTTTCATCTGCGGGCTGTCTGGGCTCCAGTCGTCCCTCAAGACGGAGATTCCAGGCGACTGGCGAACGATATCCATGGCTTGGGACGCGATCGCCCGAAGGGATCGGATATCTTCGCTCTCGGTTCGCGGGTCGGAGTCGGCCTGGCCTGTGATAAGGACCTCAACCGGAGTCTCGACTGGGTTCGTTTGCAACTGTCGTACCGTAATCCATGCTCCGGGAACCTGATTATTGAGTTCATCTTGAAGAGGTCCAATCAGCTTTGGAGTGGCTTCCTTGTCGCTCACCTGCACAATGACCTGCGCGTAGTTCGTCTGAGTCGCTTCTGGAGCGATGGAAAACCAGAAACGTGGTCCGCCACCGCCAATGAAACTCGTCACGGAAGTGAGCAGATGCTCAGTTCCCCTGTCTCCCCCCCCTTCAGTGGCACCTTCAATAACCTTGCGTACAACCTGCTCCGCCCTCAAGGCAGTGTCGTTGGTCACGCTTAAGGGAACATCGTTGGGCAACCAGATGTCCAGGTAAAACCAATATTGGACATCTTCAGGAAAGAATTGTGACTTAAGGTGTGAAGCGGCAAAGCCGCCGATCAGCAGGAACACGAACGACCCCGCCAAAACCGACCAGCGATGTTGAATTGCCCGGCCCACGAGCCGGTTATAAAAGCCATAAAAGCCGCTCTCGCGCTTCTTTTCTAGACTTGACTCTTTCCTGGCGGGAGCGCGCTGAATGTAGTAGCCCAGCAGTGGAACAAACGTCATGGCAACCACCAAAGCACACAGCAGCGCCGTGGTCATGACGATGGGCAGGCTTTTGAGAAACTCTCCCGTGTTGCCGCTTAGCATGAGGAAAGGAAGATAGGCAATGATGTTCGTGAGAGTTGCGTAAAAGATGGCCGTGGCCAGTTTGGTTGGTCCCAGCCACGCCGCTATGCGGCGCGGCAACCCTTCCGCGAGACCGCGCTTGATACCATCGCCAGCGACCACAGGAACATCGACCAGCAGACCCAAAGCAATGATGAGCGTCGCTACCGACACTTGCTGCAGGTCGATACCTAACATGTACGTGACGCCAAAGGTCATGGCAAGAGTGATAGGAATGGCCAGAGCCATGATCAGCGCGAGACGCCATTCCCAAAATCCAATCAGCGACACGCCGACTACAAGCATGATCGCTTCCATCAAAGCCCGCAGGAATAGATGAATGTTCTCCTTAACCTGCAGTGGTTGATCGGAGGTGTGCGCGATGATGAGGTCCGTGGGAAGAATCTGTTTAAGCTGTGCAAGTTTCTCATCGACCGACTGGCCGAAGCTTGCGATCTGTTGCTGATCGCGCATATAGATCGCAAGGGTGACTGCACGGCTACGCTGCCATTGTGCAGAGGGATCCTGCCACGTGTAATAGTTCAGATAGGTGGCGGGAGCTTGATAGCCGGGAAAAATCTTGACCAGATCCCGCAGATAAACGGGGGCTCCAGTCGAGGTCTTAGCGACAGCAACTTCCCCAATTGCGTCTCTGTTTTCGAACTGGCCGGAGGGATTGATAATGATCTGTCTCTGACCGGCCTCGAATGCACCTCCCGGCGCAATGATGTTGCGTGCGCGCAAGATTTGTCCGAGAGCTGCCGGTTGAAGTCCGTACTCGGCTAGTCGGTCTTGCGAATATTCCAGGTAAACCACTTGAGGCAACAGGCCTCGCCTCTCCACTTTTGAGGTCTCTGGCGCCCCTTGCACCGTTCTCCCGATTAGGTCAGAAAAGTTATCGAGATCGGCGTAACTATATTTGTCGCCCGCAACATCAGTAAGTTTGGAGCGGAACTCATGAGGGTCGCGGATGATGATTGGCGTCCAACCGTCCGGATGCAAATCTGATCGCTGCAATTGCTTTTGAAAGAATCCTTCCACGAAGCGATGGATGCTCGCATCATCTTTGTCAGAAAAACCATCCACGGCAATAAAACCACTTCCTGAAATTATCTGAGGCGCGCGCAGAATACTCTGTTCGTCTGCCTGTTGCTCGAAGAGCTGCACTGCGTCGAGCATCGTGGTGGGGGAAATCGACCGAGGGAAAGAATAGACGATTGCGACCGGCACGCCGTGTTCTGTGTGTTTTCTTTTTGCCCAGACCGGTTCGATGGCGGATTGGATCGCGTGCGCTCGAATGTTGATTTCCGTCTGGTCTGCCTTGGGACTGGCGATGGTCAACATGAGTGCAGCAGTGTCCCCAAAGTCGCTCTGGAACGAGATCGGACCTGCACCTTGCGGCAGTTGTGTGTTTAGCGCGTTCAGTTTGAGATTGATATCGCTGAATTGCTTCTTGACGTCTGAGACATTCTCGGCGAGCTGCACATAGACGTAAGCCGAGCCGGGGAGAGAGACGGAACGCACTCCATAGTCAGAAGCTGTGCCGGGATGAATCGTCTTGTTCTCGGCAACAGCGTCCTCGATAGGACGAGTGACGAGCTGCTCGACTTGCCGCGCCGTAGCGCCCGGCCACGAACAGAAGGCGACTGCAACCCGGACCGGAATGTCAGGATCCTTGCGCTGAGGCATGCTGTGGTAGCCAAACCAACCCCATACAAGGACTCCCACGAGCAACACCCACGAGACCTGCGGGTGCTCCACGAAGAACCTGGGGGCATTGTGGGTTTTATCGATTCGATCCTGGTCGTTTTTGTATGCCATGGAGTCGTCTGCTTAGGGAATTGCTTGGATGGGGTCGCCATTCTTCAAAAGTTGGGCACCGACGGAGACTACTCGCTCGCCGGGTTGGACTCCTTCAACTGCAACTGAATTGTCATGGGTCGTCCCCAACTGCACCTTGCGCAAGTTGGCAACGAGCCTGCCAGCGCGATCCCGCGCGACCATCACCGCAAAGTGATCAGATTCCGAAGAGAGGGGCACGATGGCGCTGAGTGGGATCGAAATGGAGGAGTGAGGGACTTCGCCTAGACCGACCGAAGCGATCATGCCGGGCCTCAGACGACGGTTGCGATTGTTTACAGTAACTTCAACGGCGAAAATTCGATTTCGAGTATCGGCGGATGGGGAAATGCTAGTAACCTGCCCTTTTACTGGAGCAGCATCATTCTCTGTCTGGATTGTTAGTTCCTGCCCTAAACGTACTCGACTGAGAACGTAGTCCGGGGCACCAAAAGCAACCTTTACGCGACCGATATCTGCGACGGTAAAAGCATTCGTGGACGGAAATACCAGGCTCCCTATGTCTACATTTCGGCTCAGGATGTACCCGGAGAAAGGAGCCTTCAGGTCGGCGTCTCCAAGCGTCAATTGGGATTGCAGGAGTGCAGCCTTTGCATTGTCCATCGAAGCGCGGGTTGCTTTGAAGGCTGCCTCCGACTGATCGTAGTCTGGCTTGGTGAGGCTTTGCGTCGAATAGAGAACCTTCGCGCGCTGGAAGTCCTGATCGGCTTTGGTGTGTTGCGCGGTAGTTTGATCAAGTTCGGCTTGCGCCTGTGCCATTTGATTCCGCAGGTCTTCTCGGCGAATGTGCGCAAGGGTGAGGCCTTGTTCCACATAGTCTCCGGTTCCGATGTTGCGAGTTCTCCCATCTGCTCCTCGCACCTGCCTTATACCCGTTACGTAGCCAGAGGAGCGAAACATGAGGTCTACCTGTGCGTAAGGAAGAATGGACGCTGAATAGCGCAGTATCTCTCCAGTCGTCTGGGGAGCCCCTACCGTCGCGAGCCGGACAGCTCTCGGCGGCTGCGACGGGATCTGAGAATTGTGACTACATCCGCCCAACACTCCCGTCACCGATACGATAATGAGGGCGAGGGGTAAGTTCCGTCTGTGATGCGGGGTCGTGAAAGGCTTCACCGCTCTACTCCTCACCCAGCGATTTCTGTAAATCAGCGCGTGCGCTCCAATAGGCGAGAACCGCCTGATGGTATTGGCCCTCAGCGTCTGCCAGGGAAGACTGCTGCTTTAGCAAATCGCTTAGCAGGATCGATTGCTGAGAATATGCTTCCTTCTGGTTCCGCATTTTCTCTGCCTCGGCCTCACGGATTGCCTCCTTGACAGCAAGGTGCGACCGCGCTTCCCGCAGATGCCTGAAGTTCGAATCAACGTTAACAAGGATTTGTTCACGAGTGTCTTCGACGGAGAGTCCCGCTTGCTTCTCCGCAAACGCAGCTTGTCGAACCTTATGGCGCCTCTCTCCCCAATCCCATGGCTGCCAGGTAAGCAAGGCGCCAACCAAACCTATGTTCTGCGGCAGAAAATTAATATTTGCTGGACTGAGGTAGCTTGCCTGGATGGCGATATCTGGGATGTAATGCGTCATCTCGCTTTTAGTGGCCAGTTCGGCCTGACGCACCCGATTTGCAGCAAGCTTCACTTCCGGACGACGTTCGAGCGCAATCGCCCTTGCTGCATCAAGACTTTCTTCTTCGGGAAGGACTACAGAAACAGGTTCCACCGAGAACTCTGTCTGCAAACTGCGCCCTAAGAGGTGATTGAGAATCTCTTTGCGATCCGCAAGCATGTCTTCAATCGTGGTCAGCTCATAGCTCGCCTTGGCTACTTCTGCCTTGACACTCAACCTGTCGGCTTCGAGTACGGCATGTTGGCCTAAGCGCCGATCCGTGAGTTGCAGCAACTCCTCCAGGTACTTCACCATCGATTTTTGTGATTCGTACTGGATCTGTGACTGCAGAACCCGATAGTACGACTGGCGAATATCGTCCATTAGCTTTTGTTCACGTTCGTCCAAGGACAACTGCGCCGCATCGACCTCGAGCCGCTGTTCCGCGACGAATAGACGAATGCGAATCAATTGCGTGAGGGGCTGGGTCGCAGTGACCGAGGCAATGGCGATAGGGCGAGCGGGCGTATGAAGATCGGTGCTAGAGCCTGGGATTGGCCCGGTTCCAGGGAAGTTACCGAACTGCCCTTTCTGGATCGTGAAATCGATCGGCGCGAGCAGCTGGGCCGCAAGCACCGAGGTGTCGAGCCGAGGGTATAGATGCGTCTTGGCCTCATTTACTGCTTCTTGCTGCTTGCTGACATTAAGTCCAAACTGCTTGAGATCTCGATTATTGGATTTGGCCAGTTGGAGCGCTTCGTCGAGTGTGAGCACCTCTCCGCTGCTCGATTGCACCTGCGCAAAGGGAAATACGCAATGCGCTGCGACGAGTACGCAAGCCATTCTTAGTAAACATAGCTCTGTAACCGTTCGGAATGACCATTTGTGGTTCATAGCTACTGATCAGCGTCCTTCTACAGCGGTCGACTCGCCTTCATGCGGAATAGGACGGCTAAGTTCGCCTTCGGCCTGCAGCCAATCGTTAATCTCATCGCCCGGGAGGCCGCCCGGCTCAAGATAGATTTCGTATGCTCGCAGCCTGATCTCATCTCTTCGATTTCTTGGAACGAAGCGCAATACACCATATGTCTTCAATAAACAACCCGGCACCAGAATGAATGCGAACAAGATTTGTCACCACCTCAAATGCGGTGGTTTTTGTCCCCCATTTTTCTGTAGGAAATTCGGTGTGGAAAAGCGGCTACAGTGCTCAGTGCGGGAGCTACCTCCGCGCCGAGCGCCCTTCTCGATTTCGACGTATAAAGGTTGGGATTTTTGGCCGGAACAGAAACAACGACTACAATTGCTGGGATGAGGACTCATTATGGTCCAGGCCAAGCCAATTCGCATTCTGAGCGTAGAGGATCATCCGGTCTTCCGCCAAGGACTGGCTACGATCATCGGCGCTGAGCAGGACATGCTTCTTGTGGGGCAGGCGTCAAATGCGGTAGACGCTGTGGCCGAATTTCGCCGTCATCGACCGGACATCACCCTGATGGACCTTCGTCTTCCGGGCACAGATGGCACCGACGCCTTAATCGCAATTCGTGGAGAGTTTCCGCAGGCCCGTATCATCATGCTGACAACTTCCGACGGCGATGGCGACATCCAGCGTGCGATGCGAGCCGGAGCTTCGGGTTACATCCTAAAGAGCATGCACCTAGACGAATTGCTAAACGTGATCCGATCCGTTCACGCCGGCCGCCGGCACATTCCTCCCGAGGTGGCCTCCCGTCTCGCCGAGCATTTGGGTGACGACGATCTTACGATGCGGGAGTTGGACGTTCTCCGGCTCATTCGCGATGGCCATCGAAACAAACAAATCGCCGATCAACTGGCGATTTCGGAGAACACGGTTAACTTCCACATCAAGAACCTGGTGGATAAACTCCAGGCCAACGACCGGACGCACGCGGTTACTATCGCTCTCCGGCGAGGCTTGCTACAAATCTGATCCGGCAAAGGCCTGCAGAAAACTGCAGGTTGGTAGCTGCAGATTCCAATGTACCGCGAGCGCCTCGTTACCGGTAACGTAAGAGCAGCATGAAAGGCAGGGTCATCGCCCTCGCTCCGCCTCTCGGATGGGCTCAAGATTCTGCGGTATCCCATGACCCATCCATTTCGGAAATTAAGTCAGGGTAGATGCGAGGCCGCTTGAAGAGGCGTCTAGCGAAGTTGACTACCAAGGCGAGGAACATGAACAGGTCGCGACCAGTTTCCTTCTGCTCCGCGCGGTTCCTGGATCTATCGAAAGCGTTCTATCTGAATAGGCGGAGATCGCTGACTCTTTGTATCTCCTTGTTTATCGTGCTTTGCGGCGCCCCGACGTTCGCGCTCGACGGCGATCGAAGTATTGTGCAATTCCACCACACCTTTTGGAGCGAGAACGAAGGTGCGCCCAGCGAAATCAGTGCGCTTGCTCAAACCGAAGATGGCTACTTGTGGATTGGCTCGGCACGTGGCCTCTTCCGCTTTGACGGAATCAAATTCGAGGAGTATGCGCCGCCCCCCGGAGTGGAGCTTCCCTCTCACAGTATCTATTCACTGATGGCCACCCCTGATGGAGGGCTATGGATCGCCTTTGAGCCAACCGGACTAGGTTTCTTGAAAGACGCTGCTTTGACAGTGTTTACCCGACCTGAAGAATTGCCGGATTCCCCCATTCATAGCTTCGCCCGCGATCATGACGGAAGAATCTGGGCTGGCACCGAAACTGGGTTGGTCCTGCGCGAGGGGACACGATGGATACCAATCGGGCACGCCTGGAACTTTACTCCTGACGTGATAAGGAACCTCTTCATCGACCGTGAGGGCACGCTCTGGGTAGCGACGGTGAAGATCATTGCCTTCCTAAGGCGAGGTTCGAAAGCATTCGAACTCGCCGGGTCGGTCGGACGGGGTGTTACGACATTAGGGCAGGCCAATGACGGGCGAGTTTGGTTTGCGGACGACGGAAAAGGGGAGGTGCGCCCAGTCCCGATTGCGGGACACAATTCGGATGCGGAAGAGCCTGCGGTCGTTGATGACGGTCTGCATGATTTGCTCTTAGATCGTGAAGGAACCCTGTGGATCACGCGCATGAACTCCGGAGTAGTCAGAATCAGGCATCCCGAGAGATTGGGAAATCGAAAACTTGGTCCGGGTGATCATGAATTGGAGTCCTTCGATGAGGAGGACGGCTTCTCCGGGGGGTTTGCGTATAGGCTCCTCGAGGATCGGGAGGGCAACATCTGGGTTGGCTGTTCTAAAGGACTGGTTCGCTTCCGCCATAACCAAGTTGTTCCGGTGAGTCTACCGCACCGCTATCAAAAGCTGGTATTGCTCGCGGGAAAAGACGGTGAGATCTGGATCGGGGCCGTCAATGGCAGACCCTTGCTGCACGTTCGCGGTGAAAGCCTTCTCGTTGAAAACGTGGGTGGGCGGACATCTAGCGTCTTTCGCGGGTCAAACGGTGACGTCTGGTGGGGCTGCGATACCGGACTCTGGCGTCAACACGGCACGAAATTTAAGTACTTTCCTATACCCAAAAACGCTGAACCGCCACAGTTCATATACGAACTCTTCCCCAGTGGGGATGATGGCGGGTTGTGGGCCAGACTCGGAGATTTTGGAACTGTTCACTTCAAGCAAGGTGTCTGGAGCCTCAGTGACAGGCCAAAAGGGATCCCAGTTGAGGGACCCAGCGCCAGTTATCATGACCCGTCCGGACGAGCCTGGCTGGGTTTCGATGCGGGCCAGGTGTATGTGTTCGATGGAGACGGGGTTACCGCTTACTCCCAAAAACATGGGCTCGATGTGGGTCGAATCAAAGTCATTCGCGGCCTCGGGCAGCACATCTGGGTGGGAGGTGAGCTTGGGCTGATGTTTTTCAGCGATGGACTCTTCCGGAGAGTGAAGGCGGCGGCAGGCGAACAGTTCGGGGCGGTCTCTGGAATCATTGAGACCGTTAATGACGGTTTGTGGTTGAACGAGATGAGGGGTATTGTGCAAATCCCCCGGGAAGAGATCCGGCGATTCATGGCTGATCCAAATCACCGGGTAGAGTATCGGCGATTCGACTATCTGGATGGGTTACCGGGTGCGCCGCAAATGAGCTTCACAAACTCGACTGCTGTCGCAGCCAGCGACGGAAGGCTATGGTTCGCCACAGACAATGGACTAGCGTGGATCGATCCTGCCCACATTTTTAGGAATGCCGTACCGCCACCCGTTTCAATTCTATCCATCGCCAATGAAAAAGGTCGTCAGCCGATGTCGAAAGGAGTTGAGTTTGCCGCTGGCACACACACCGTTGAAATTGACTACACCGCGTTAAGCCTCTCGATACCTGAGCGAGTTCGGTTTCGCTACAAGTTGGAAGGAGTGGATAAAGACTGGCAGAATGTGGGCACCCGCAGGCAGGCCTTCTACACGAGGCTGGGTCCGGGCCGATATAGATTTCGACTGATCGCGTGCAATAACGACGGCGTCTGGAATGAGCAAGGCGCCATTGTGGTCTTTAGCGTCGCCCCTGCGTGGTACCAGACGAACTGGTTTTTTCTCTGGTGCATCGTTACCGGCGTCTTCATCGTATGGTCTCTCTATCGGCTACGGGTGCGGCAGGTTGCGACAGTTATTAGCGCCCGCTTCGATGAGCGACTGGCGGAACGCACTCGCATAGCGCGGGACCTCCATGACACCTTTCTCCAAACCATACAAGGCAGCAAGTTGGTTGCAGATCACGCGCTAAAACCGTCCACCGAACCCAGCGGAATGCGTCGGGCCCTGGAACAGCTATCAGCCTGGCTTGGGCAGGCGGCCCAGGAGGGACGCACGGCGCTGAATTCACTACGTACCGCAACCACGCAGACAAACGGCCTCGCTGAAGCTCTTCGGCGTGTGACCGAAGACGGCCTCATCCCCAACTCCATGGCCATAACATTTTCCGTGATTGGCGATGCTAAAGCGATGCATCCCATCGTCCGTGATGAAATCTATCGTGTCGGCTACGAAGCCATTCGCAACGCTTGTATGCATTCGGGAGCAAGTCAATTGGAAGTGGAGCTCAGATATGCGCACGACCTTGTTCTGCGTGTGCGTGACAATGGCACGGGTATTGATCCTGCCATCGCATACAGAGGAAAGGACGGGCACTTCGGTCTGCAGGGCATGCGGGAACGAACTGCTCGCGTCGGCGGCAATTTCACGCTCGGGAGTTCGCCAAACTCAGGAACCGAAATTAAACTTGTGGTCCCAGGTAACATCATCTTCCGGAAGGCGACGCCTGTTCAGCAGACACTTGTTACGAAAATCAGAGTCTTCCTCAAGCGGATAAGCCAGATATCCAACCTGGACTGATTCGGTTCAACAGAATTATTTGAGTTGCCGGATCCGTAGCAAGTTTTTCTGGTGACAATCCGCGAAGATCGACTGTCGGGCAATTTCGCTTCGCATTTCGAGCAGTTGATGCCGCGGACAACGAAGAACCAACCTCGTGGCGGACCTGCTTGAAATTCGTAGCAGTAATGCCGAAAAGGGCGTTTGGTATCCATAAGTTGGCATAGCGGAAGCCATCCAACCAGTAGCTTTTGGCAGGCGGGTAGCCCTTCTCGAAAGCGATCTCTCATCAGCGAATGTGGCGACGATTTACCGCCAACCAAGCGCTGGAGCGAGCGTAGTCAGAATTGCCTCCATGACATGCGCATTGTAGGCGACGCCTAGTTGATTTGGAATGGTGAGCGATAAGGTGTCGGCCAGCGCGATCGCCTCGTCTTTCCCTAAGCTGCTCGATAAGAATATCTGGCTCAGCAGCGTAGCTGCGGCCGAAGATTGCCTTTGTGTTTTCGTCAAGGAACCCGATCTTGTCATCTTCCTGACCGCCGCGTCCGAAATAGGTCCGATCACGGTCAACGATCAATGCGAAAATACTGCGGCTAACAGAAATGCGCGGGGTGCGCGTGTGACCAGCTTGCTTCCATGCTGCACGAAAGGCGCGAATCTGGGCAGCCTGTTGGATGTGCAGCGCATCGCCGGTCTCGTCAAATTTGAGAGTTGAGGTCTGGAGATTCATTCCCAGCTTCGCAGCCCATGCGGCTGTCGCGTTGGAAGCAGATCCCCACCAAATCCGCTCACGCAATCCTTCGGAGTACGGCTCAAGGCGCAGAAGCCCCGGCAGATTGGGAAACATCGGACGCGGGTTAGGATGCGCGAAGCCTTTCCCGCGTAGCAGCTCGAGAAAGTCTTCGGCGTGTCGCCGTCCCATGTCAGCATCGTCCTCGCCTTCATTCGGGCGGTAGCCAAAATAACGCCAACCATCGATGACCTGTTCGGGGGAACCGCGGCTGATTCCCAACTGCAGTCGGCCGCGGGAGATTAGATCCGCCGCCCCAGCGTCCTCCGCCATGTAATGAGGATTCTCATATCGCATGTCGATCACTGCGGTGCCAATTTCAATCTTTCGGGTTTTAGCGCCGACAGCCGCAAGCAGTGGAAATGGTGATGCCAGTTGCTGGGCAAAGTGATGAACACGAAAGTAGGCTCCATCCATTCCCAGGCGCTCGGCCTCCACGGCAAGGTCGATGGACTGCAGAAGCACATCAGCCGCGGAGCGGGCTTGTGACTGCGGCGAAGGTGTCCAGTGACCGAATGAGAGGAACCCAATTTTCTTCATGCAATCGAAGTCTCCCATAGCAATGGGAAAAATAAACCTCAATTATTCGCTCCATCGCAACCTGAGTCTCCTGGATTTGCCACCCGAAACCCCGACGACTTGATTAACCCCAACTTTTTTGCCGCCAGTTCTTGCCCGTCTCCATCAGCACATTGATCGTTTCCCACTGCTTGTTCGAAATGCTTTGCAACCAACTATCATGCAACTGGTAAACAGTATTCCCGATCAAGTCAAACATTTCGTTGCCAGTGACGAACGACGCGGGCCGCAGGCCCTAGATGACAGCTTAGAATAACGCGGGGACTGCCAAGCTACGCGCAAGTCGCACAAGACCGCACGAATTGTGGGTCGGGTTGTGGGTTGGAATTCTCTTTCGAGTGGGCGCGATCCCCACAAAACCGACTCGATCGAACCATTTCGTACAGTTCAGCGGTGCCTCCGCCACTCACGGTCGCAGCACCAACTTGCCGCGGGTGTGGCCCAACTCGAGCTGTCGGTACGCCTCCCCCACGTCGTCGAGCGCGAAGACTCCGGCAATCGGCACTTCCAGCTCACCCCGTGCGACGAGGTCGGCCAACTCGGCGACCACCGCTGCGGT
>Ga0207693_10001004_pt1 | contig 25392 bp, 19 predicted proteins | sample LARL81metaG_FD_184347 | JGI IMG/M metagenome (GOLD analysis project Ga0207693, IMG submission 184347) | Corn, switchgrass and miscanthus rhizosphere microbial communities from Kellogg Biological Station, Michigan, USA - LAR L8-1 metaG... | ecosystem: Host-associated > Plants > Roots >... | reverse complement strand
GATGGCTACACCCTGCTCGCCGCGCCGCCGCCGCCCTTGGTCATCAATCAGAATCTCTATCCGAAGCTTGGCTTCGATCCGATGGAATTCTCCCCCGTCGCCATCATGGGCCGCGTTCCGAACGCCCTCGTGGTCAACCCCAAGCTGTCCGTCCACAACGTGGCCGACGTAATTGCACAGGCGAGGAGCAATCCCGGCAAGCTCACGTCCGCCACCCAGGGCAACGGCACCACCTCGCATCTCACTTCCGAGATGTTCCAGATGATGGCCAACGTGAGCTTTCAGCAAATTCCCTATCGCGGCTCGGCCCCGGCCCTTGCCGACTTGGTCGCCGGCAATGTCGACCTGATGTTTGATAATCTTGGCGCAGCGCTTGCGCTGGTCAAAGGCGGGCAGCTCAATCTCATTGCCGTGGCAGCGCCGACGCGCATGGCTTCTCTGCCTGATGTGCCGACGATTGCGGACACTCTCCCCGGCTTTGAGTCCGTGACATGGTTCGCGATCGTTGCCCCGCCGAAGACGCCGCAGGCCATTCTCGACAAGCTCAATACCGACATCAATGAAGCGCTGCATCAGCCCGATATCTTGCAGGGGCTGGCGCAATTGTCCGCCGAACCGGTGGGGGGCACGCGCGAGGCTACAGCTGCCTATATGCGCGCGGAGGCGGAGCGTTGGTACAAGGTGATCAAAGCCGCCAACGTCAGGCTCGAATGATCATTTCGGCCGGATGAGGAGGTCATGAGCCTCGCAACCCACTCACGGCACTGGCCCGCCGAGGGGCTCACGCGCGTGCCCTACTGGGTCTACTCCGATGCCGATATCTATGAGGAGGAGCAGCGCCGAATCTTTACCGGCGCGACCTGGAGCTATCTTTGTCTCGAGGCCGAGTTGCCCGGCCCCAATACTTACCGCCGCGCCAATCTCGGCACGATGCCTATCGTGGTGACGCGCGACGGCGATGGCAACCTGCATGCGTTTGAGAACCGCTGCGCCCACCGCGGATCTCTCCTGGTGCTCAAAGACAGCGGAGAAGCCCGCGACATCACCTGCGTGTATCACAACTGGAGCTACGATCTTTGCGGCAATCTCACCGGTGTCGCGTTCCGCCGGGGCTTGGGCGGCAAGGGCGGCATGCCGCCGGAATGTCGTCCGGAGACCTATGGACCGCGCAAGCTGCGCCTCGCGACCCTATGTGGATTGGTGTTCGGAACCCTCTCTGCGGAGACGCCGCCGATCGAGCAGTATCTGGGGCCCGACATCTACTCACGCATTCGCCGCGTCATGCGTGCACCGGTCAAATTGCTCGGAAGCTATTCACAGACCCTGCCGAGCAACTGGAAGCTCTACATGGAGAACGTGAAGGACAGCTATCACGCGAGCCTGCTTCACACCTTCTTCACCACCTTTCGGCTCAACCGGCTGTCGCAGAAAGGAGCAATTGTGGTGAGCGAATCCGGCGGCCACCACGCTAGCTATTCGCTCGCCGCCGACAGCGGCGGAAGGGAATACGAGCAAGCTGGAATGCGCTCCGCGCGGGAGGGCTTTGGGCTGGAGGAACCGAAACTCCTGGAGTGGGTCGACGAGCTTGGCGATGGAATCGGATTGCAGATCCTTTCCGTGTTTCCAACGTTCGTGCTCCAGCAAACCCGCAACAGCCTTGCCGTCCGACATCTCGTTCCGCAGGGGCTCGAACGCACCGAGCTGGTGTGGACGTGCTTTGGTTTCGCGAGTGACGACGAGGCGATGACCGAGCGCCGGTTGCGGCAGGCCAATCTCATCGGTCCGGCGGGCTACATTTCCATGGAAGACGGTGCCGCGCCGGGATTCGTGCAGCGCGGCGTGGCGAGCGCGACCGATCTTCTGTCGGTGGTCGAAATGGGTGGAGCGAGCGTCGCGTCCGAGGACAATCGGGTGACCGAAGCCGCGGTGCGCGGGTTTTGGAAGGCCTACCGCGGCTACATGGGGCTTTAGCTGGACGGGGGCATGAGCATCGATCTGCAGTGGAAGGTAGCGAACCTCAATGCGCGTTACGTAGCAGCCATCGACGACAACAAGCTGGAAGAGTGGCCGGACTTCTTTGTTGCGAACGGCTCGTATCGTGTCACTACCGCGGAAAACTTCGAGAGAGGCCTGCCGCTCGCGCTCATCTACGCGACCTCGCGCGCCATGCTGCGCGACCGTGTTCGCTCCTTGCGCGATGCGAATGTCTATGAGGCGCAACGCTATCGGCACCTGATTGGACCGGCGCTCATCGGCGGGCAGGAGGGCGGTGAAGTGCGCGCGCAGACGAGCTTCATGGTCGCGCGTATCATGCACACCGGCGAAACGAGCATTTTCGCGACCGGCCGTTATCACGACCGCATCCTCCTTGACACGCCGGAGAGGGGAGAGGCCTTTGTTGAGAAGCTCGTGATTCTCGATAGCCGGCTCATCGATACGCTCCTCGCCATCCCGCTCTGATTTCCGCATTGCAGCTGCCCGTGCCCAAGCCCCCTTTCGCCTCGAAATCGCGTCTGCTGGACCACCGATCCTTCGTTTTGTTCTGGCATGCGCGCACCTTCAGCAATGGCGCGTTCATGATGCAGGGCGTGGCGATAGCCTGGCAGATCTATGAGCTCACCGACGATCCGCTCGATCTCGGGCTTGTGGGACTGGTGCAATTTTTCCCGGTGGTGGTGTTGTCGGTCCTGATCGGTCAGGTGGCGGACCGATTGGATCGGCATAAAGTCGCCGGATTTTGTCAGGTCGCGAAAGCACTCGCAGCCCTCGCTCTTGCGCTCGGGAGCGCGAATGGATGGCTCGGGCGGGACAGCATGCTGGCCCTCCTGTTCCTGTCAGCCACCGCGAGAGCATTCGAGCTGCCGGCCATGCAGGCGCTTCTGCCCGGTCTGGTGCCGACGGTGCTGCTGCCCAGAGCCATCGCTGCCTCGGCCGGTGCACAGCAGACGGCGGTAATCTGCGGCCCGTCACTCGGAGGCCTGCTGTATGGATTGGGTCCGACCCTCGTCTATGTCGTGTGCACCGTTGTCTTTATCGCGGCCAGCGTGTTGATCGGCCGCGTCCAGGTGACCCGCAAGGATGCCCCCAAGCCGCTCAGCGTGGAGACGCTGTTTGCCGGGTTCTCCTACATCCTGCGCCGCCCTGTCGTGCTGGGCGCGGTCTCGCTTGATCTGTTTGCGGTCCTGCTCGGGGGCGTTACGGCACTGTTGCCGATCTATGCGCGCGATATCCTGCACACAGGTCCGTGGGCGCTCGGCTTCCTGCGCTCGGCACCGGCGGTGGGTGCGTTGACCGCCGCGATCGTGCTCGCGCGTCACGCAATCACCGGCAGTGCCGGGAAAATCATGTTCGCGGCGGTGGGAGCATTCGGGGCGGCAAGCCTCCTGTTTGCGCTCTCCACCTCGATCCCGATGTCGCTCCTCGCGCTTGCAATCTACGGGGCCGCCGACGCGGTCAGCGTCGTCATTCGCCTGTCGCTGGTGCAGATGCGCACTCCCCACGACATGCTCGGCCGGGTGATGGCGGTCAATTCGATGTTTACCGGATCGTCCGGGTCGCTCGGCGAATTTCGCGCCGGCGTCATCGCCGCATGGCTCGGGGCGGTGCCTTCGGCGCTGATTGGCGGCATCGGTGCGATCATGGTCATGCTGATCTGGATGTGCGCTTTCCCGCAATTGCGCCGCGTCGATTCGCTGGCGCCCGAAACCGGAGCACCGCGCTGAATTTCATGCGCATACCGCCTGCGCCAGGTTTTTGACCAGCTCTTCGATGTCCTTGAGACCATTGAAGCGTGGAGAGCCGGCCATGTGCGGCGTAAGGATCACGTTGTCGAACGCCAGCAATTCGTCATCGCTGCGGCCCGGCGCTTCGTAAAGCGGGTCGAGGGCAAAACCGCCAAGCTGCCCTGATCGCAGCGCGTCGAGCAAAGCGTTGCGCTCCACCACTTCGGCTCGCGAGACATTGATCAGGCAGGCACCCCGCCGCATGAGCGCCAGTCGCTCACGGTCGAGGAGATGCAACGTCGATTGGCCGCCCGGCACCTGTGGAATGACCCAGTCGCTTTGCGCGAGCAGCGTCTCCAACGGCCGATACGATACCTGCCGCGCCTCTTCCTCGCTCGGTGGCAGCCGCGTGCGCTGGAAGTACAAAATGTGCATTCCGAATGCGGCGGCGCGCAATGCAATCTCGCGACCGATCTCCCCCAGCCCAATGATCCCGATCGTGCTGCCGTTGAGCGTCCGCATTCCGGGGATGCGGCCAAAGTTTGCCCCCGGCACGTGTCGGCGGTCGAAGGGTCGGTATGGCAATTTCGCAGCCGCGAGCTGCCGGATGCCGATCAACCCGTTCACGCGGTCAATGCGCCGTGCCAGGGCGAGCATCAGCGCGAACGCATGCTCGGCACACGAGATATTGGCGCGCCGGCGCACGCCGAGAACCGTCACACTGGCCGTGCGGCAGGCGGCTACGTCGATGTTGCGCAGCACGGCGCCGTATTTGTGAACCGCTTTGAGATGCGGCGCACATGCAAGCTCGTCGCTTCCCACCGAGAAGGATTCGACAACCAGGGCACGCGCCGCGGAGAGATTATCGCGCAGCTCCATTTGTGAGGAGACCAGCCGGACCTCACTGGGAAAGAGCCGGCCGGCAGCCTTCCTCAAGCCATCACACCAGCGGGCAAAGTTCGGCTCGTCGGGCGACATGAAATCGGCAAAGGCGGCGAATCTCTCGGCCGTGGTCGCGGGATCGAGCACCACTCCGACCAATCGTGTCCATGGATCGTCCTCGACGACTATGATTGGACGAGTTGAAATCATTTTGTGTGCGTGTGGGGGCGGGTTTCAAACCCGCCCCCAGACAAAGTGTCCCGATCCGTAGGGGCGAGGCATTGCCTCGCCCTCTTTCCGCGTTTCCTGCTCGCACATCAGGGCGACGCAATGCGTCCCCCTACGAAGGTTCTGAAAGGGTAGGGGCGGGTTTCAAACCCGCCCCTACCATTTAGTCAACCTAACAGATCGTTCCAGCTTCTGCCGAACAGTCCGTTCCGGCGGCTCCAAGCCCTGCATGATGATTGGTGTTCCTCCCGAATCCAGCATCAGGCTCGGCGGAGCGGGGTGCTCCACCCGCTTCCTGGTACGCGCCGAGGCGCTTTCGGTTGCCACAACGGCGAGAGCGAGCGCGAGAAGGAGGGTTAGAGTTTTTGCGATCTTCGGGCTCATGCAAATCGAGATAGGCCTTGCCACGACGTCCCGCCAGGGGCCCTGATACACTTGGAGCAGGTCCTATCGGACGCCCGCGCCTTCAGAACGCCCGGTCGCCCGCGACAACGTGCCGGCGAAGCAGACGCCGCTCATTGTTGCTGAAATCGGTGCGGGCATGGAGCGTGCAGCGATTGTCCCAGAGAACGAGATCCCCGACCCGCCAATGGTGCGCGTAGATGAATTGGTCCTGCTCGATGTGATCGAACAGCTGATGCAGCAATGCATTGCCTTCCGCCTGGTCCATGTCCTCCACCGTCCACGTCATTAGCCGATTGACGTAGAGTGCCTTGTGCCTGGTGTCGGGATGGATGCGCACGATCGGCTGCGCGAAATGTGGGGCGATGGAAAGGTCGAGCTTGGCTCCATTGATCTCGCGCGTGGGCGATTCATAGAGGTACGCATTCACCGCCTTCCGGCCTTCGACGCGCGCCTTGAGCGCAGGGGGGAGCGTCTCGTAGGCCTTGTACATATTGAGGAACAAGGTGTCGCCGCCCCGTGACGGGACCTCGATGGCGTAAAGGAACGTGCCCTTGGCCGGTTTCTCCAGATAACAAAAATCGGAATGGAAGTGCATCTCGCCGTCCGGCAGCGAGCCGATGAGCTTTCCGTTCTCGCGGATGTTGGAAACGAGCATCGTGAGCTCGGGATGCTTGATCTTTGCAGCTTCGTTGCGAGCATCGGAAGGCCGTCTGCGTTTCTCCAGCACGCCGAAATGCCTGGCGAAGCGGATCTGCTCATCCTCGGAGAGCTGCTGGTCCCTGAACACAAGAACGAGATGCCGGTGCCAGGCGTCGAGAATGTCGGCGACTGTCCCGGCCCCCAGCTCCTGGCGCAGATCGAGCCCGACAACTTCAGCGCCCAGCGCCGGCGAGAGCGGCTTCACCGCGAGGGACGTCGCAAGGGACATGAGAGGTCTCCTGGGCTAGATAATAGCAGGCATGAGTCTCCTCTGCGCAATACTGATAGGTGCTGTACTTGCATGCGCAACGTGCGGCGGCGCGCAGGCGCAGAGCTGGCCAAATCGGCCGGTGAAGATCATCGTGCCGCTCGCGCCCGGCGGGGCCGCCGACATTCTGGGCCGCATCATTGCCGAGCATCTCTCGACCGCCTTTGGCCAGCAGTTCTACGTCGAGAACCGGGCGAGCGGTGGAGGGGTCGTCGGCACAGCCGCCGGTGCGGCAGCCGAACCCGACGGATATACTCTGGTCGTCTCCAGCATCGCCGCCAATGTGATCGCGCCGGCTTTCAATGGTCATCTCGGCTACGACGGGGTGCGCGATTTTACCCATATTGCGTACCTGGGCGGCCCGCCTGCCGCCATGCTTGTTCACCCCGCGCTCGGTGCTACCACGTTCCAAGATTTCGTCGCCCTCGCGCGAGCCGCGAAGGAGCCGATGAGCTGTGGCTCCGCCGGAGCAGGCTCCCATGGTTCCCTCATCGCCGAATACGTTGCGCGGCGGGAAAAGTACCGCATAACCCACATCCCATATAAAGGCGCCGGACCCGCGCTGACGGACCTCATCGCCGGTCACATCGAGCTCGCAACCATGACCCTTTCTACCGCGGCCGAGCAGATTCGCGCTGGGCGTGTCATCGCGCTTGCGGTCGCATCGCAAGCGCGCATGGCAAGCTTTCCCGCTATTCCGACCTTCAAGGAATTGGACCTGGATCTGGTTGCCGCGACCTGGTTTGCACTTTCGGGGCCAAAGGGGCTGCCGCTATTCATTGTGAACGAGCTCAGCCGCGAGACCCGCAAAGCAATGCAATCGCCGGAGCTGCAGCAGCGGCTCGAATTCGATGGCATCGAGACAAAGCCGATGTCTCCGCAGGAGTTCACAGCTTTCGTAGAAGCCGACACCGCGCGATGGGCGCCGCTGGCGAAGTCGCTCGCCGCGGCAAATGCGGAGCAATAGTTTGTGAGCATCGGCGGTTACCGTTGTCCGTCCTTCATGACACCATCAAACAGTCGAATCCTCCTCAGGCTTTGAGAATTCCATGCCACGCAAGAGATTTGCCTGGGCGTCCTTCCCCGACGAGCAGCTCCTTGGGCTGCGCCTGCGCGATCTCAAGGTCACGCTCGAAGGCACCTGGCTCGAGGACTGCCTCAAGGCTCTGCATGAGGAGCTCGAGGAGCGCGACATCCGGGTGCGGCCACATGCCTGGATCTCGAGCGAATGGTTCAGCCCGGACAGCACGCCGGGCATCGCCTTCCCTTTCTATCTGTCCCACCCGCGGCTGATGCAGCTGGAGAAGAAAAAAATCATCGACGTCGAGGGGGGCACTTGGTCGGAGTGCATGAGCATTCTCCGTCACGAAGCCGGGCACGTTGTTCAGCACTCTTATCAGCTCCAGCGCAGTCGCCGCTGGCAGCAGCTGTTCGGTCCATCGTCGAAACGCTATCCGAGATACTACCGCCCGAACCCTGCCAGCCGGCATTTCGTCCAGCACCTGCGGCTTTGGTATGCGCAGAGCCATCCGGACGAGGACTTCGCCGAGACATTTGCGGTCTGGCTGCGACCGCGCTCAAACTGGCGCACGCGCTATGCCGGTTGGCCGGCACTGAAAAAGCTCGAATACGTCGATGAGCTGATGGCCGAGATCGCCAACCAACGACCCTTGCTCACGCGCCGGGAGCGGGTCGATCCGCTAAGCCAGCTCACCAGCACGCTTGCCGAACACTATGAGAGGAAGCGGGCACTCTACGCCTTCAGCACGCCCAGAACCTATGACCGCGATCTTCAGCGATTGTTCTCCTCGAATCCAAAGCACTCGCGGTCGCAGGCGGCCTCGACTTTCATCAGGCATCACCGCGCGAGCATCAGAGAGCTGGTCTCGAAGTGGACGGGTGAATACCAGCTCACGCTTGACGCGGTCCTCGACGACATGGTGGTGCGGTGCCGCGAGCTGAACCTGCGGGCGGTCGGTGCAGAACGAAAGCTGATGATGGAATTCACCGTGTTGTTGACAGCCAAGACGGTGCATGCGCTCTTCGGTCCGTCGCGGCGAAGGTGGATCGCGCTATGAAGCATCTCCGCGTCCTGGTGCTCCTGCACGCGGACCTGATACCCCCGGAGTCGAGCAAGGGGTACAGCGAACAGGAAATCAATGTCTGGAAAACCGAATATGACGTTACAAGCACGTTGCGCGCGGTCGGGCACGAGGTGCGCCCGCTCGGCGTGCGCGACGAGCTCAAGCCGATCCGCGAGGAAATTGAGAACTGGAAGCCGGACGTCGCGTTCACCTTGATGGAGGAGTTTCAGGGCGAAGCCATCTACGACCAGAACGTCGCAAGCTTTCTGGAGCTGATGCGCGTCCCCTATACCGGCTGCAATCCACGCGGCCTGATGCTGGCGCGCGGCAAGGATCTGTCCAAAACGCTCGTGCATTATCACCGCATTCCGGTTCCGGCCTTCGCCGTTTTTCCCAAGCATCGCAAGGTTCGACGCCCGAAACGCCTCGCGCTGCCGCTGATCGTCAAAAGCCTGAGCGAGGATGCGTCGTTCGGCATCTCGCAGGCATCCGTTGTCGACAGCGACGACAAGCTCGCTGAGCGAGTCACATTCATCCACGAGCGGATCGGCACGGCCGCTATTGCAGAGCAATATATCGAGGGGCGCGAGCTCTATGTGGGCGTGCTCGGGAACGATCGACTGCGCGTGCTGCCGATCTGGGAGCTGACTTTTGGCAGCATGGCGCAGGGTGCCTGGCCTATTGCCACCGAAAAGGTGAAGCACGATCCCGATTATCAGGAGCGCCGCGGCATCCAGCACGGACCGGCGAAAGACCTGTCCCCGGAAGTCCGCGCTCGCATCCAGCGGTCCGCCAAGCGGATCTTTCGGACGCTGGAACTTGACGGCTACGCCCGCATCGACTTTCGGCTGTCCGCCGAAGGAATTCCGTACTTTCTCGAGGCGAATCCCAACCCCGAAATCGCCGAAAGTCAGGAATTTGCGGCGGCGGCACTTCAGGATGGCCTCGCATATCCCGAGCTGCTGCAGCGGATCGTGGGACTAGGCATGCAACGCGCAATGCCCGGGAAAGCAGCGAGCTGACCGGATCATCCCGCTGCGCGTTGCTCCGGCTTGCGCTGGCTGTGCCTGGTCTGCAGCTTGCCCAGTGCCTCTTCCAGTGCCGCAAGGTCGAAGGGTTTTTGCAGCAGCACGAACCCTTGCTCGACCGCGTCACGCGCGCTGGACGTTAACCCTGTGGTGAGCAGAACCGGGATGTTGGGATAGAGCTTGCGTATCGCGTGGCCGAGCTCGAGCCCATTCATTCCGCCGGGCATCAGCACATCAGAGAAGACGAGATCCATTTTGGGGTTCTGAGCAAGCCATGCCATCGCGTCCTGCGCGCGGGCAAAGTGTTTGACCTCATAGCCGAGCTGCTGGAGATATGCGCCGGACACCTCGGCGACGGGCGCATTGTCCTCGACCAGCAAGACCGTCCCCGCCCGTTGGACCGCGTCCTTGTGATCCGGCGGAGCAATGGAAGGGGCTGCTAATTCCGGCGTGCGCGGCAGATAAAGCGTGACCACCGTCCCGCGGCCGACGGTGCTCGCGATGGTGACGGCACCGCCCGCCTGCTTTGCGAAGCTGTGGACCTGGCTCAGTCCAAGACCCGTCCCTTTGCCTACATCCTTGGTGGTGAAGAACGGCTCGAACACCTGCGGCAAGACTTCGGGCGGAATTCCGCTGCCGGAATCCGCAACGCGGATGGCTACGAACTCGCCGTGCAAGCCTTCCTCGCTCGGCTTGCCCTCGAGCTCGACCGGCTCGGCAGTGATGCGCAGCACGCCGCCGCCCGGCATGGCGTCGCGCGCATTCACCGCCAGATTGAGCAAGGCAAGCTCGAGCTCGTTGGGATCGACTTTGATTGCGCAGCTCCGGCCCGGCAGCTCCACCTCGGTGGTGATGTCGCCGCGCAATGAGCGGTTGAGCAGATCCTTGAGCTCGGGAAGATGCTGGTTGAGATCGATCACGGACGGGGCAAGCGTCTGTCGCCGGGAGAAAGCAAGCAACTGATGCGTGAGGCTCTCGCCGCGTTTGGTGGCGGTCGCAATCATCTCGAGCAGGCGCACGTGTTTTGGCTCTTTTAGATCGCGCTGTAACCGCTCCACGCTCCCGCTCACGACCATGAGCAGGTTGTTGAAGTCGTGTGCCACTCCTCCGGTCAGCTTGCCGATGGCCTCGAGACGCTGCGCCTGTCGCAAGGCGCCTTCGGCGGCTTCGCGGCGATCAGCCTCCGCGTGAAGTCGCCGGGTGCGCTGGAGAGCAAGCCCGATGATGAGCAGGAGAAAGCAGGTCGCCGGCAATCCGAAGATCAGATGGCCGCCCATGGTGGTGAGCCATTCCGCCCGGATTGCGGCAGCTTCGATGCCGGCCACCGCGTAGACCGGGAAGCCTTCGAGCTTGAGGAACCCGATTCGCCGCTCGGCAGAGTCGACCTGCGAGTGCGGAATGGTGTAGATCACCCGTTCCCGCCCTGCCGCGATCGCCGCGTCGAGACCGCTGCCGCCATCGAGCACGCGTTGACGGTCGTGCAGCTCCGGATAGCGCGCAAGAAACTTGCCGTCCGCTCGAAGCAGCGCGAACACGCCGCCGGGGTTGTGATCGATCAGCGCGTAGAACTCCTCGAAATATTGCGGCAGGATGGCAACCGCGACGATGCCGTTGAAGGAGGCGTCAACGGAAGGACGACGCCGCGACAGGACGAAGAACGGAGTGTCAAATGCGGTGAGCCGCGGCGAGATCACATCGCTGACATAGGTGTCAGCATGACCCGTCGCATGCACCTCAAAAAAACTGCGGTCCCGCACATTGAAGTCGGTAGGCACCTGGCTGAACTGACTCGAAGCCAGCGGCTGACCGTTGCGGTCGACAAGAAAAATTGCGCGTAACTGCGGCAACGCGGCTACGATCCGCTGCAGCCGATCGTGCAAACGCGGCTGATCGTTGCGAATGGCCTCATCCGGCATATCGCGCACGATCTCGTCGACTTCGGCGATCGAGCGTTCCACCGTCTGGAACACTTTGAGCGTATGCTCGTGCAGAATATCAAGCGATCGTTCGATGCGCTCATCGGCAATGGCGTATTCGTGCCGGTAGGCGAGCCAGGACGCCCAGGCGAACAGCATGGTGGGCAACACCACCGACGCAATCATCATGAGTTGCAGCAAGCGAACGGCTGATTGACGGGCGGAAAGCATCGGGCGCATCATGTCACGTTTCCACCGTCGTGCCGCGCTTAGAGCGGGCCTCCACGAGTTGGGTGCCTGGCGAAGGCTCGGATGGCCGGGCTGAGCCCGGCCATGGCGACCAAGTCAGTCCCATGCAATCCGGATCTGCTCCGGCCCATCATGTCCTCTGTTTGGGCTTAATTTTGTCCACAACCAGCCTCTATTCACGATTTTGTTGCAGGAATATGAAGGTATCCCGATGCGGGAACGGCGCTGGCGCGTTCACATAGCTCTCGGAGCGGCTGGCGCGATCCTCCTGGCAAGTGGCGCGCCGGCGGTGGCGCAGGGCGGCGTCGACCTGCAACTCGTGCTCGCGGTCGATGCTTCCGGCAGGGTCGATCAGTCTCGCTTTGAGCTGCAGAAGCGCGGCTACGCGGCCGCCTTTCGGCATTCGCACGTACTAGGCGCGATCCGATCCGGCCCGAACCAGGCCATCGCCGCAACCATGGTGCAATGGACCGGCCCGACGCTTCACGTCCAGGTGATCGCCTGGAGCAGAATCGGCGATGAGCAAACCTCCGCCAGCTTCGCTGCTGCGATCGAAGCTGCGCCGCGTCAACTCTTTGGCGGCGGCACCTCGATCAGCGGGGCGATCGATTATGGCAGCGCGCTGTTTGCAGGAAGCTCATTCCATGCACGGCGGCGCGTGATCGATATCTCCGGGGACGGCTCCAACAACCGGGGCCGCCCGGCAAATCTCGCGCGCGACGACGCTGTCGCCGCCGGCATTGGCATCAATGGGCTGCCGATCCTCGCCCTGGAGCCCGACCTCGATCGCTATTATTACGACAATGTCATCGGTGGGCCTGGCGCCTTCGTCACCACGGCAAGGAGCTACGAAGCCTTCGGTGACGCCATTCTCAAAAAGCTGATCACCGAGATCGCCTCGAATGAACGGTGACCTCCATGCGGCTTAGCAAGCCAAGTCGGCCTGCCGACTTTCGAAGTGGGAACCTCGAACGTTGGTGATTGTTAACTCAGTGCGAACGGGGACGGGACGGAGAATTTGCTATGGCTCAGGTCGTCACCCGATGCCGCCTTACCGGGCACTACATGTTCATGGGAATGGATGTCGATCCGAAGACGTTTCCTCTCACCGCCGGCCCATTCGCCCGCAAGTTCTGTCCGTTCTGTGCATGTGAGCATTCCTGGTACAAGGAAGATTCCAAATTCCTGCCGGCCACGCCGGCGGCACGCTCGCATATTCAGCAGGCAAGTTGAGAAAAAAGCTGGGGAGCGCGCGAGCAAACCGCGCGGGGCGCACGGCCGTAACAAGCAATAGAAAGACCCCGGCCGCGACGGTCCGGGGTCTTCGGCTGAAGCAGTGCGCGGGTCGCGAACGCGGACGTTTTGCTCCGGTCGCTTGCTCAACGCGCCAGGTGAAATTGGTTCCGATCAAGCTATAATGGGATTAGCTCTGCTCGATCGGGCACGTTGCCCGACGGACGGGCCGCCGGGCGCGTGCCGCAACTCAGTACACAGGCCCAGACCAATGGCTGCGCGTACACAGGCCCAGGCCAATGGCTGCGCCGGGCTCCGGCACGGGGAGAAAAACAGTGGGATCGATCGCCGTCGTCGCCGGCGCGGTTGTGGTGAGCATCCTGCACGCATCCATTGCGTCGGCACAACCCTATCCTTCAAAGGCGGTGCGGGTGATCACCTCCAACAGCGCAGGCGGCACCAGCGACATCTTCGTGCGCGCTCTCGGCGACGAGTTGCAAAGAAGCTGGTCGCAGCCGGTAGTGATTGAGAACCGGCCCGGGGGAGGAATGAATATCGCGGGACGCGCCTGCGCCGAGGCGCCAAACGACGGCTACACCATCTGCATACTGCCGGGCGAAACGCTGGTGCTCAACCAGTTCACCTTCAAGTCGATCCCGTACGATCCCGAACGGGACTTCGAGCCGGTCACGAACGCTTTCATCAACACGCAAGTCATGGTGGTGAGTGCGGCGCTGAATGTGAGCTCGCTCGACGAGTTGGCGGCACTCTCGAAAGCACGGCCAAATACCTTGAGCTACAGCGCCTTGGCCGTTTCAATGCAGATCACGATGGAGAGCTGGAAGCAGAAGAGCGGCGCCGATATCGTGAGCGTCCCCTCCCGCGGCGGCGGCGACATGGTCACGGGCCTGCTGACCGGAACGACGCCGGTTGCGATCGTCGGCTTGCCCAACTTCATCCCTTATATTCGCAATGGGACGGTGAAGGCGCTCGCCGTGGATTCGCAGGCGCGCTCGCCGCTGTTTCCCGACGTTGCCACGTTGCATGAGCTTGGATTTCCGAACCTCGCCCCGGTCTATTTCGCCTTCGTGGTGCCCGCAGGCACGACGAAGCCGATCATTCAGCAACTCTACGAAGACATCAGCCGCATAGGCAACGACCGGACGTTTCGGCACAAGCGCCTCATCGACATTGGGTTGGAGCCGGTCTTCGATACGCCCGAGCAGTTCAGCCAGTTCCTGCACGAGCAGCGGGTGAATGCGGCACGGCTCATTCGGGAATCCGGTTTTGCGCCGCGATGACATTGATCCTTTCCAACGACGATGTTGCGAAGCTGTTGACCATGCAGGAGTGCATCGACGTCCTCGAGGACGTCTACGTGGAATTGAGCGAAGGCCGCGGCGTAAATCGTGTACGTTCGGACTGCATGGTGCCGTCCGGGCAGGGCGAGGCGGTCTACAGCCTCAAGTCCATGGATGGGGTCATTCCGAAACTGGGTATCGGAGCCGTCCGCATCGATTCGGACATCGTGACCTGGCCGCGGCAGGGCAACGTCATGCGCCGCGTCAAGGTGCCCGCCGCTCCAAATGGGCGCTACGTCGGTCTGGTGCTGCTGTTCTCATCGGCGACCGGTGAACCGTTGGCGATCCTCCCCGATGGGGTCATACAGAGGATACGGGTTGGTGCAACGAACGGGCTTGGCGTCAAGTATCTCGCGCGCGAGAATGCGAGCTCGGTTGCCCTTCTTGGCTCCGGCTGGCAGGCGGGTGCACAACTGATGGCGGTCTGCGCGGTGCGCAAGATTAGCCGCATACGCTGCTTCAGCCCCAATGCCGAACATTGCCGGGCGTTCGCAGAGAGCGTGAGCGCTGCCCTGGGGATTCCGGTCGAGCCGGTCGGGCAGCCGGAAGACGCAATCAACGGCGCTGACATCGTCATGTGCGCCACCAATTCCATCGACAATATCTTTTTCGCGCGCTGGATCGAGCCGGGCATGCATGTGAGCTCGATCAAGCTGCCGGAGATCGAGTACGCGGCAATCCAGCGTGCCGATCGGCTTGTCATTCACACGCGGGACGCAAATCCCCTGCACGTCGTGAGCAAGGAGCTTGCGGTGCCGGAGCGCGCCGAAAATAAGGGATGGAAGCTGGGCGAGGCAATCGATTTCAAGAATGCGACGACGCTCGCCGACCTGATTACCGGCAGGGCCGAGGCGCGTAGCTCCGACGGAGAGGTCACCTGCTTCATCAACAATCTGGGAATGGGCTACCAGTTCGCCGCTGCCGGAGCCGTCGTGTACCGCAAGGCAAAGGAAAATGGATTGGGACACGACCTTCCCACGGAGTGGTTCACCCAGGATGTTCATCCCTAGAGCATATGCGAGGATGTAATGGGCTTCCGCCTGCAGTCGATCGTTGTGTTGCTGGCTACGCTCTTAACGGCAACGGCGAGTTTCGCCGAGGACACCATCAAGGTGTTGGTGCCGCAAAAGGGGAATTGGGAGACCTCCGTTCCAGATCTCGGCCAGCGCAAGGGCATTTTCGCAAAACATGGATTGAAGATCGACACGCTCTACACATCTGGAGGCGGCGAGACCATGCAGGCGCTGATTTCCGGGAGCGCCGACATTGCCATCTCAACCGGGACCGCCGCGATCTTGAGTGCCTTCGCCAAGGGCGCCCCCATACGTCCGATAGCAGCCTCCATGACCGGGGCTGACGACCTGTTCTGGTACGTACCGGCTCAATCGCCGATCCGTTCCCTGAAAGATGCAGCCGGGAAGACCATGGCCTTTTCCGCGCTCGGCTCCTCATCCAACCTTGCGACCATCGCCTTGATCCGCCAGGCCGGCGTGGACATCGGGGCGGTGGCTACCGGCACGCCTACCGCGACCTTCGTGCAGGTGATGTCTGGGCAGGTGGATATCGGCTGGGCGGCGCCGCCCTTCGCCATCGACGCGCTGCAACAAGGGAAAATTCGTATCGTCGCCGTATTCAGCGATGTCCCGGCATTTCGCTACATGACAGTGCGCATGCATGTCGCCAACTTGGATTTCCTCGCGAGCAGACACGAATTGGTTGAACGTTATTTGCAGGCAAACGCGGAGACCCTCGACTGGATGTATCAAGGCGACGAAGCCATCGGAGAGTTCGCGAAGATGACGGGTATTCCGGAGGAGCAGGCAAGGATCACCCGCAACAAGTTCTATCCGCGAAACAATCTCACGCTTTCGCGTCTCTCCGGTCTGGATGACGCCATGAAGGACGCGGTGGCTGCCAGATTTCTCCCCGAGCCCTTGCGCAAGGAGCAGCTCGACGAGTTGTTCAAGTATTACTTGCGCTGAGCTTAGCGCAACCGGTGCCGTCATCCCCGCGAGCGCCGACGCTATGCTCCCGGCGAGCTCGTGATACGCCAGGGTGAGATCGGCGAAGAACTCAAAGAGAGGCAAAAATGGCCGGTGCAGTCGGTTTTTCCCCCGGCGGCTATCGCTTCCTGCCGAGCGTCTTTCAATACTCGGCCGGGGTGGCGGCGCTGCCGGGACACGCCATCGAGCGGGTCCGCTTTCGCGCACCGATGCCGCTCGAGGCGGGTTTTGCCGCAATCGAGCGCATGATCACGCAGGCCGGCCGGCCACTGACCGCGTTCTGCGGGTGCGAACTGCGCTCGCCCGCGCCGTTCACGGAGGAAGGGTTTCGCTCGTTCAACGAGCGGTATGTGGTGACCCTGGAGAAATGGCGCCTGTTCGACGGCAAGGTAAACCCGGTAGCACGCAGCAACGTCTGTCCGGATATTGAGCCTCCGTCAGAGCCGTCGTTTCACGCGTTCTCTTTCACAGTCGCAGCAAGCAGCACCGCGCCGACCTTCGTGATTGCAGGCGGTGCAGAAGCGAAAGAGGGAGGAGCAAGCTATAAGGAGCGTATCGTCAGACGGGGCGAAACCACTCCCAATGCCATGCGCGAAAAGGCGCGCCATGTGCTCTCCGAGATGGAACGCCGATTGGCGGCGTTCGGTTTGCGTTGGGCTGACACCACGGCCACTCAGGTCTACACTGTCCACAACCTCTATCCTTTTCTCGCTGACGAGATCGTGCGCCGCGGTGCCGCCCATGCCGGGCTGTCGTGGCATTATGCCCGGCCGCCGGTGCAAGGGCTCGAATACGAGATGGATTGCCGGGGAACGAACCGTGAGACGGTTGTGTAGTTAGTGGACGGGTATGTGCTCTGATGCTGGCGGATCGAATCGAAGGCAAGTGGATCGAGGCCTTCTGCGAAATATTTGCGAGCTGCGGCGTCAAGCCCGGCGACACCGCCGCGATTCTGTCTGAGACACAGTCGCGCGCACTCAACGTCGAGCTCGCGGAGCTGGCGTTGCTGCGGCTGGACGCGCGGGCCTATCATATCGTTGTGCCGACTCCACCGAACCGGCATCCGGTGCCAGTGCGCTCGACCGGGGCAAGCGAGGCCATCGGCAGGCTCGAGCCGGTGGTCTCCGCGCTCGGTCGCTCCGGTTTTGTGGTCGACTGCACCCTGGAGGGCCTGATGCATGCGCCGGAAACGCCGGAGATCCTCCGCGCAGGCGCCCGCATCCTGGTGATCTCGAATGAGCACCCGGAGGCGCTGGAGCGCATGCGTCCGGATCCTGCGCTTGCAACTCGCGTGCGTGCGGCAACGAAAATGCTGCGCGCAGGCAAACGCATGGCGGTAGCCTCGGCGGCCGGCACCAGTCTCGACATCGACCTTGCGGGCGCAACGACCGTCGGGATCTGGGGCTGGACGGACAAGCCCGGCACCTTGGCGCATTGGCCGGGCGGTATCGTCGTGAGCTTCCCCAGATCCGGCACCGTGAACGGCACCCTCGTGCTCGACCGCGGTGACGTCAATCTCACTTTCAAACGCTATCTGCAGGATCCGATCAAGCTCACATTGCAGGAGGATTATGTGACGGAGATCGAAGGCGAGGGAGCGGATGCCGAGATGATGCGCGGCTATCTCGCGGCCTGGGGCGACCGCGAAGCCTATGCCGTTTCCCACGTCGGCTTCGGCATGAATCCCAAAGCGCGCTACGAGGCGCTTGCGATGTACGACCAGCGCGATACGAACGGCACCGAGATCCGCGCTGTGGCAGGCAATTTCCTGTTCTCGACCGGGGCAAACGAGTTCGCCGGCCGTTACACCGCCGGACATTTCGACATTCCGGTGATGAAGACGACCATCACAATCGACAACACCGTCGTGGTGCGCGAGGGCGTGCTGCAGGACGTGTTCGGGTAGGTGCAGAGAACTCAGCTCGAGTTCGTAGGGGCGAGGCATTGCCTCGCCCCTACGGATCAATCGTCGTATCGTGCGGCAATACTGGTGCTCGGGTGAATCCCAGGAATCCAAGCATCGCGACGAAAGCCTTGAGCCGCTCGCGACGATAGCTCTCCAGATCGAGCGCCTCGTAGTCGAGAAAGCCCTTGCGCGTCGTGAGCCCGATGCGCCCCTCGCGCATGTTGCGTTCGACGATTTCGGGCGCCGCGTACCGCTCGTTGCCGAGCGCCTGGGTGAGATAGCGGCTGGCGTAATAAAGTATATCGCCGCCGCCCCAGTCGATGAATTCCAGCATTCCAAGCACGGCGAAACGGAAACCAAACCCATATTTGATCGCGATGTCAATGTCCTCGGCGCTTGCCACGCCTTCCTCCACCATGCGTGCGGCCTCGTTCATCGCCAGCGCCTGAATGCGCGGCACGATGTAACCGGGCCGCGCGGTGCAGATCACCGGCACCTTTCCGGTCGCGTGCAACAACGCTTTCATCCGTGTGGCGACAGCGGGGTTGGTTTCGGCCGAGGGCGAAAGCTCCACCAGCGGCACGAGATAGGCTGGGTTGAGCCAATGGGCATTGAGAAAGCGCTCCGGATGGACGACAGCGCCGACAAGATCGTCAGCGAGAATGGTCGATGTGGTCGAAGCAATGATCGCGGTCGGTCCCGCCATTCCCGAGGCGCGCCCGAGCACATCGCGCTTGAGCTCGAGAATTTCCGGCACCCCTTCGAAAATGACCGCAGCGGACGAAAGCGCAGAAGGTGCTGCGCTCTCCGGCACTACAGCCACCCGGCCTGCAATCGCGGCGACATGGTGCTCGTCAAACAGCCCGAACCTGGCAAGGCTGGAAAGTGTCGCGCGCACCTCCTCCTGCACGCCGGCGGCAAGGTGCTCGAAATCCCTGGCTGTACGCGGCTTGAAGTCGATGACCGCCACATCATGCCCGGCATAGGCGAACACGACGGCGATGCCGCGCCCCATCCGGCCGGCACCGAGGCACGCGATCGCCTCGCGCGCGCTCACGCGAATCCTGTGCGCAAGACCTGCTGAAGGCCTTCGCGATCGAGATGGCCGAGGCCGAGTGAGTCGAGCGTGCGTCCGCTCTGCATGAAATCTTCGCCGCATACGGCAGAGCCGATGGCGAGAAATGCGCGCGCCAGCGGCGTTGGGACACCGGCGAGTTCGGCGACCGAGATGAGGAAGGAGAGTCCCAGGCGCGTATCTTCCAGCATGTAACGGTGCTGCGTGAGCGCGATGTGCTCGCGCCAGTTGCCGGAATCGGTCAGCCGATCATGCGAGCCGCGCCCGTACATCCATTCCTCGCCCTGGCGGGCGTAATGGTTTGCGAGAGGGAAGTGCGGCGGACCATAGCCCAGCGCCTCGCGTACCGCGATGCGCTCTCCGTCAAGCGCATCGGTTACACGCCGGATCGCCGACTGGGTTCCCTCCTTGTGAATGTCCCAGCGCTCGAAATGCTGGAGCGGCCCGGCATTCATGATGATCAGCGGAGGATGAATGATGGGCCCCGCATTCATCAGCGCGCCGGAGAGCGCATCTCCGCAATCCTCGATCGCGCCGGGGAACGCCGCGCGCAGACGCGCGAGCGCGTGAGCCTTGCGGGCGAGCGGGAAGACGCCCGTCGGCAGGCGCTTTGCCCGCACCGTGATTGCCACCTCGAAAGGGCCGTGCTTGCGCGTGAGCCACGGCAGCGTGCCGGTCTCGGCAAAAGCCACCTCTGCGTGGTTGCCAGCCTCCCGCGCTGCCTGTGCGAAGAGCACCGAGCCGAAGGTCCCGGGCGGGAGGAATACGACTTGTCCGTCGACGAGGTGCGGCGCCAATCGTCCGGCAATGTGGGCCTGCGCGGTTGCCGGCACCGGTGCGAGGATCAGCTCAGCCCCCAGCACCGCCTCGCCAATGTCGATCGTGACGAGCGCGGCCTTTGCCTCGTGGCGGCCGGCAAAGTCTTTCACCTCGATCAGGCCGCCCGCTTCGCAATGGGCTTTCACGGCTGCCTTATCGCGCCGCCACAGCCTCACTTCGTGGCCCACAAGCGCAAGATCGCCCGCCGCGGCAAACGCGCCGTTACCACCCCCGAGGACGGCAACCCGCATCAGCGGCCTCTTGCAGTGACTATGCGTGGGCGCGTCATCCCATCCCACTAACATCCGCACAGATGCTTCAGCCAGATCAACGCTTGGAACCGATCGCGTAGCCCGCATGAGCCAGCGGGGTCGCGCCAAGGCCCCCTATGGCGACATGCGGGTGTACCCCGGATATCGCGGCGCGTCTGGCTTAGCCGCGAGCGGGCACGATTGAGCGGCGCGCCGCTCATCCGGGCTACTGGCTTGATATGCACTGCGGCGGACTATGCGCGGGAACGCCATCCCACTAACATCCCCACAAGGTCTTCAGGTTGAGGAAGGCGCGTTCCAATGGCCGCAGCAATTCAACTTCACGGTATCACGGTCCACCCGGCAGTCGAGCAGCAGGGGGCGTTCTTCGACGCGCTCGACTTCTTCCCGACGCTCACAAAGGAGCTGCTCGAGGAGAACCGTTCCTGGCTGGAGCCCGCATTCATCGATCCCGTGAGTGGCAGGCTCGTCCTCTGCATCCAGAGCTTTGTGATAAAGACGCCCAACCACAACATCCTGATCGATTCCTGCGTCGGCAATGACAAGCCGCGTCCGGCGCGGCCGTTCTGGAATATGATGAAGAGCGACCGCTTCGAGAAGAGCCTCGCTGCTGCCGGTCTCAGCGTGAACGACATCGACTACGTGATGTGCACGCATCTGCACGTGGATCACGTGGGCTGGAACACCCGGCTCGAGAATGGACGCTGGGTGCCGACCTTTCCCAAGGCGAAATACGTCATGGCCGATCGCGAGCTTGCCTATTGGACCCAGAAGGAGAAGGAGGATCCTGCGGGCGTGCCTTGGATCACGGATTCGGTGCTGCCGATTGTCGAAGCCAAACGCGCCGAGATCGTGAAGAGCGATTTTGCGCTTACCGAGTCGGTGCAGTTTATTCCAACCCCCGGCCACACCATCGACCATTACTCGGTGCTGGTTGGTCGTCCCGGCAAGGATGCCCTCATCACCGGCGACATGATCCACTCGCCGATTCAAGGACGCTATCCCGAGCTCGGCATGCGCGCCGACTACGACTCCCCGCAGGCTGGAAAGACTCGGCGCAAGGTGTTCGATCGGTTCTGCGATGCGGATACACTCATGTGCGTGACGCATTTTCCCTCGCCCTCGACCGGGCGCGTGCGCCGCTGGGGCGACGGCTTCAAATTCGTGGCATGAGCCGAGCCGGCCACAACCCGGACGCGACAACCTCGAAATCACGCAGGGCCGCTCCTGATGCTCATTGCAGGGCCAGCATCGTTGCGAGTGCCCGGTGCAGGTCCCTCTCAATCTCGGCCCGGGTGTGATAGCCTCGTTGTCCCTGGCGCGGTGCACAGCCTAGTGGGAGGGCTTAATGAGAGGCTGGCCACTCGTCCCGCCGATTGCGTTGCGGGCACCACAAACGGCTAAGCCGCTGCATCGGCGCTCGGCGCAGCAATGAAAACGCGCCGCCGCAAAACTGCGAGCCCGAAGCGCAGGACGGCGCCAAAAGCTTCTCGGCTTCGGACGCCCTCTGTCGCCGAGCTACAGAAGCAAATCGCTTCGCTCACCGGCGAATTGCGTGAAGCGCGTGAACAACAGATCGCGTCCTCCGAAGTGCTTCAAATCATCTCAAGATCGCCGGGCGAGCTGGAATCCGTGTTTAAGGCCCTGCTGGCCAACGCGACGACACTTTGCGAGGCCAGTTACGGAACGTTGTGGCTGAGTGAAGGAGGGGCGCTCCACAACGCTGGGTTCCACGGCGCAATGCCTGCGGCTTTCACGGAGCAATGGCGGACCGCGGTGATACCACTCACCGTGGATCTCCCTGTGACCCGCGTTGCTCTGTCCCGCAAGCAAGTTCAAGTGGCCGATGTTCGAAAAGATCTCGCCTATCTCGCAGGCCATCAACTGGCAATCGGCTCGGCCGATATCGCCGGGATGCGTACGTTGCTTATCGTGCCGATGCTCAAGCAGGACGCGTTCGTCGGTGCATTCGCCATCTATCGCAAGGAGGTGCGCCCGTTCACCGACAAACAGGTTGAGCTCGTCCAAAACTTTGCCAATCAGGCCGTCATCGCGATCGAGAACACGCGCCTTCTCAACGAGCTGCGTGAATCGCTGCAGCAGCAGACCGCCACCGCCGACGTGCTCAAGGTCATCAGCCGCTCGACTTTCGATTTGCAGACGGTCTTCGACACGCTTGTAGAATCCGCCGCTCGGCTCTGCGGCGCACCTCACGGACTGATTTTCCGGTATGACGGAACCTGCGCTCGTGCGGTGGCCGCGTTCAATAATGTCCCTGGCTTCAAGGAATTGTGGTCGGACAATCCGATCCGGCCAAGCCGAGGGACAGCGACCGGCAGAGCAATCATCGAACGTCGCGTTATACACATCCCCGATGTTTTGGCCGACCCCGAATATGACCCTCCGGAAGGCGCGCTAAAGCAAGCGCAGAGACTCGGAAACTACCGAACCACGCTTGTCGTGCCGATGCTGCGCGAGGGCGCTCCCCTTGGCACGATTACCCTTTGGAAAACCGAAGCGGCGCCCTTAACGGAAAAGCAGATCGAGCTGGTGACTACATTTGCCGCGCAGGCGGTGATCGCGATCGAGAACACGCGTCTCCTCAACGAGCTGCGTGAATCGCTGCAGCAGCAGACGGCCACGGCCGACGTGCTCAAGGTCATCAGCCGCTCCGCCTTTGATCTCCAGTCGGTATTTGACACGCTGCTCGAGTCGGCGGTTCGGCTGTGCGATGCGGAAAGTGCACACATCTTCCGCCGCTCGGATAGCTTCTATGAATTGGCCGCATGCCGCGGCTATTCCGTCGAATATGAGAACCACATGCGGCACTATCGGCTAACGCCCGGAAGAGACTCGCTCGTCGGGCGTATTGCCGTTGAGGGCCGCATGGTTCACATCCCGGATGTGTTGGCAGATCCCGAGTACCGTCAGCCGGAAGAACAGCGGTTGGGACGCTGGCGCACAATGCTTGGTGTGCCGCTGCTGCGCGAAGGCGTTCCCATTGGTGCATTGACGTTGACGCGGAGCACCGTGCGCCCGTTCAGCGACAAGCAGATCGAGCTGCTCACCACGTTTGCCGACCAGGCTATGATCGCGATCGAGAACGTGCGGCTGTTCGACGAGGTGCAGGCGCGCACGCGCGACTTGAGCGAGTCCCTCCAACAGCAGACCGCGACCGCCGACGTGCTCAAGGTCATCAGCCGCTCGGCCTTCGATCTTCAGGTAGTGCTCGATACGCTGACAGAATCCGCGGCTCGCCTGTGCGAAGCGGACATGGCGGCAATAACTCGGGAAAAAGGTAAGGGTCATTATTGGGCGACGAGCTATGGTTTCAGCGACGATCTGAAGAAATATCTCAAAACTGTTTCTTTAGAGCCAGGCCGAGGGAGCATCGTCGGCCGCGTCTTGCTGACTGCCAACGCAGTGAATGTTCCGGACGTCCTGGCTGATCCAGATTACAACTTGCACGAATTTCAAACGAGGCTCGGCTACAGGAGCGTGCTATGTGTCCCGTTATTGCGGGAGGGGAGCCCGATAGGCGTCATCGTTTTAGCACGCCGCGACGTGCGGCCATTTACCGACAAACAGGTCGAGCTGGTGACCACCTTTGCCGACCAGGCGGTGATCGCGATCGAGAACGCGCGGCTGTTCGACGAGGTGCAGGCACGCACGCGCGACTTGAGCGAGTCCCTCCAACAGCAGACCGCGACCGCAGACGTGCTGAAGGTCATCAGCCGCTCGGCGTTTGATCTGCAAACCGTGCTCGACACGTTGGTCGAATCGGCCACCCGCATTTGCCAGGCGGAGATGGGGCATATCGCACTTCCAATAGAGGACGGGTTATTCCGGACGCGCGCAAACTTCGGATTTTCGCCGGAGCTCAAAGCTGAGTTTGCGGGCCTGGAATTTAAACCGGGGCGCGAGAGCGTGACCGGTCGCGCGCTGCTTGAACGCGCGACCGTGCATATTCTCGACGCTCAGACTGATCCGGAATACAAGTTGACGAAAATACAGAAAGTTGGCGGCTTTCACTCCATGATCGGCACGCCCCTCCTGCGCGAAGGATCCCCGATCGGCGTGTTCGGGCTGGCGCGCTTCACCGTGCGACCGTTCACCGAGAAACAGATCGAGCTGCTTACCACCTTCGCGGATCAGGCGGTGATCGCGATCGAGAACGCGCGGCTGTTCGACGAAGTGCAGGCGCGCACGCGCGAGCTCAGCCAATCGATCGGCGAGCTGCGCGCGCTGGGCGAGGTCAGCCAGGCGGTGAATTCGACCGTCGACCTCGAGACCGTCCTGACCACCATCGTCGCCAAGGCTACGCAGCTCTCCAACACTGATGCTGGCGCAATTTATGTATACGACCACCCAAGCCGGGAATTCCGACTGCGCGCGACCTATGGAATGGACGATACGGTCATCGCCGCGATCAGGGATCGTCATCTCCATATCGGCGAGACGGCAATCGGCAGGGCTGTGGAGCGGCGTATGCCGATCCAAATTCCGGACGTTCAGAATAATCCGTCATCGGTTCTCGACGTGATCGTTCGCGCCGGCTTCCGCGCGCTGTTGACCATTCCATTGCTGGCCTCCGATCGAATCGTCGGCGCGCTGGTGGTGCGCCGCAAGGAGCCGGGCGAATTTGCCAAGAACACGGTCGACCTGCTGCAGACCTTCGCCGCGCAATCCGTGCTGGCGATCCAGAATGCAAGGCTCTTCCACGAGATCGAGGAGAAGAGCCGGCAGCTTGCTGAAGCGAGCCAGCACAAGTCGCAGTTCCTCGCCAACATGAGTCACGAGCTGCGAACCCCGCTCAATGCCATCATCGGCGTCACCGAGATGCTGCGGGAGGATGCCGAGGCATTGAAGCAAGACATCGAGCCGCTCGACCGCGTTCTTGGCGCGGGTCGCCACCTGCTCGCGTTGATCAACGACATCCTCGATCTGTCGAAGATCGAGGCGGGGCGCATGGAGCTTCATCTCGAGTCGTTTGCGCTGGCGCCGCTGGTCGAGGACGTGGCCAAGACCATCGAGCCTATGGCGGCAAAGAACGGCAATCGCATCGTTGTCGATTGCCAGGCGGATCTCGGCGCCATGCACGCCGACCAGACCCGTTTCCGGCAGGCGCTGCTCAACCTTGCGAGCAACGCCAACAAGTTCACGGAAAAGGGGACCGTCACCATCGCGGCGCGGGGGCAGCGGCGCGAGGGCCGCGACTGGATCGCCATAAGCGTAACCGACA